>Ga0209915_1000704_pt1 | contig 64728 bp, 69 predicted proteins | sample ThiBiot_750_plan_FD_183952 | JGI IMG/M metagenome (GOLD analysis project Ga0209915, IMG submission 183952) | Wastewater bioreactor microbial communities from Cape Town, South Africa - Thiocy_cont_750_plan (SPAdes) | ecosystem: Engineered > Bioreactor > Thiocyanate-remediating > Anaerobic-Aerobic... | reverse complement strand
AAACTATTTTCTCGATTAGACTTTTGTTTTTCGTAATTACAGGTTCATCGAATATTTCCGGTAGAAGAAAATTCATTAGTGACCACATTTCGCTCATGTTGTTTTGCACTGGCGTGCCAGTCAGTAGAAAACGACTGCTTGTATGAATACGCCGGAGCATGACCATCAGTTGACATTTAGGATTCTTCAGTCGATGACCTTCATCAACAACCAACAACGGCCATTGTTCACGTTTGAAAAAAGCTCTGATAGAAAAAAAAACATACACAAAATTCTCTTCGTTAGGCAAGAGTTAACTAACTTATCGCTAACGATGATATGATAAGCAGTAACTAAAACAATTGGTTTTGCATCGTTTCCTTGTTGAAACTCTTTCATTTGTTTTCGAAGTTCAACTAATTTTTCCTTATTTCCATGATAAACAATACAAGTTATCTGAACAAAAAAAAAAGACAAGGAAATCGACGTTTGTTTGCAGAATTTCGTTACTTCGGGTGCAAATCGAGCGAATTCTGTACACCAATTTGTTAGAGTTGATAATGGTGCAACGACAAGAAACGGGCCTGTTGCACCGTCTTGAACTAAACTGCAAATAAATGCAATGACTTGCACAGTTTTACCAAGACCCATTTCATCGGCAAGAATGCCATTCAAACCGACTTCATGTAATGTTCGTAACCATTCTAAGCCAGCTAATTGATCTATTTCAAAATACCGAAATCAATCTTTTTTTTTCTATCGAGTTTTGTGAGTTTTTACATGGTTTAAGTGAACCAACAAATAGCTTTGGTTGTCGAGCTTGAATTTCTTTGTCACTCATTTTGTAGTATTTTTTCAGTAGGCCTGTTCGTTTCATATCGTCTTCTTCATCGATTTGGTTTTTCGCTTTTTTCTTTGCTTGATGTTGGGCAAGTGACTGTTTGACTTTAGTATTCAAATGATGAACATATTTTTGACATCGTTCAAGAAGTGTTAATAATTTTGAATAGACATTGTCGTAGAGTGCACGACGTTCATCATCGTTCATTTTCTATTTTTCAAGATTTAAAAGCACATTTCGAAAACAAACGGCTCGTACTTTGTTTGGTTCAGGTCGGACTGAACCTTCGAGATCTTTGATAACAATATTATCGCCTTGTTTTTCTTCTTGTTCGATTTCTTTATCTAATTGTGTTGGCCCTTCATCGGCATCTTCTTCTTCTTCTTGATCACTCGATGATAAACAAACTAAAACCGAATCCTTATCCATTGTATTTTCACTTTTTTGTCGTTTTTTAGTTGATTCATTTTCCTTTGTTTCTTTATCTAACAGAAAAAACCGATATGATGAATTTATTCTTCAATTAAAATTACTAGCAATTTGAATTTTTAATTGATCAGTACCGTTTAATCGATTAGCTAGATTGATTTCGTTGATTTCACGTTTTCTCTTGTTCATGATGAATGGTAAACGATAAAGATAAAAAATATTATGCAACGATTCGAATAAGAACGATCAATATATATATACTAAACTTCGTGCCCTAGATGAACGTTAAAACGAATTTAGCGACATCGATCTATTCGATTTGAATAATAAATAAGAAAGGAAATTTTCTTTGGGATTTTTTTAAATATTAGAATATACCGAATTGTCAGGGAGGTGTCGAAAGGTTTTTAAAGAACCAGATTAGATTCACACTAATCAAATGTCTATAACAATTTCAAAGTTGTGTTCATTGCTCTGACTACGAAATTTAGTTTTTAATAAAGTTATTTCACTTCAAATGAGATTACAGTCATCATTCGAAATCGATAGTCTAACCTTGAGATGATATAAATGAATATAGCCCTAGACGAACTTTTTTTTTGAATTTCTTGACCTGCACAGACCTCAAGATGTGTCCATAGCGCTGGAGTTTCTTTCCATTGACAAGCACTTGTACGCTTGCATATCAAGCGCATGACGGGAATTCGTTGTATAATATACTTGAAATTCGACTTTAATCCTTTGATTTGTTGGTGATCGTTTCATTTACTATGGATAGGTAAAAAAACAGCACAGAAGAGAGTAACAAAATTTCGATTATACGGCACCGATTCATAGTCGTTAGTACAAAGTAAATATACGGCACAGACATCTATCGCCTTTGAAATTGATTCATTCTTTGAATTGAAAAGAAAGATAAATTTAGACCAAAAATAAATTACATCTGATTCTATATGGATACGTTGAAAGATTTTCGTTCGTTTTCTTCGAAAATCATCTGTGTTGGACGTAACTATAGGTAAATGTGTAAACAATGAAATGAATACGATTTCCTCGTATTAATCCTTTGCCGTTTTCTAGTGAACATGCACATGAATTAGGCAATGTAAAGATTCGTAATTGTTGAATTCAAATCTATCGAATTTTACTTAAGGACGTGCCGAGTGAACCGATAATATTCATGAAACCACCTAGTGCTTTCGTCGTTGAACCAAATGATATCAAAATTCCTGCCGAATGGGATGAAGTTCATCATGAAGTCGAATTAGGCGTGATTATCGATAAAAAATGTCAAAATGTTAGTCGAGAACAAGCTGAAGAAAACATTGGTGGTTATTGTTTAGCACTTGATATGACTTCACGAAAACTTCAAAATAAATTGAAAGATCAAGGTCTTCCATGGCTACTATCCAAAGGTTTTGATACATCTTGTCCATGCGGTGATTTTATCGAGAAAAATCAATTTGATCTATCATCATCATCCGTCAATCTCTGGTTGAGTGTTAACGGAAATATGAAACAGAATGGTTATACTCGTGATATGATCTTTTCAGTAGTTGATTTAATCGTTTTTGTTTCGAAATATATTACTCTTGAACGTGGAGATTTGATTTTAACGGGCACACCAGCTGGTGTTGGATCAGTTAAACGAGGTGATCAAATTCAAGCTGGAATTAATATCAATGATCAGCTAAAATATTCAATGAAATTCAATATTAATTAAATTCTTTTCTTTTTCCTAATTTTCATCATTAAAGTTGAGCGTAATTCTATTGATTTCAGATGTGTGAAATTGCCAAGGAAAAACTAACTACTCTTTTGCTCGAATATCCAAAGCCGAACGGTATTATACTCGGATATGGTACTGCAGGTTTTCGAGCTCGTGCTGATACTCTTCCATGGATAATGATACGCATCGGTTTACTAGCAGCACTTCGATCGAAGGTTAAACAAGGTGCGTGTGTCGTATTTAATTTTTTTTTATTTCTAAAAGAAAATGTTTAGCTTGTATCGGAGCCATGATAACTGCATCGCACAATCCCGAACATGACAATGGAGTCAAATTGATTGATCCACATGGTGAAATGCTCGATCAATCATGGGAAGTTTATGCAAACGATCTTTCTTCTCTCGAGTAAGATTCGATTTGTTGTTTTTTGTCTTGTTATTATTATTATCGCCACCACTAGTGATGATATTCATGTTCTGTGGAAATATATCGAAAGTTTATTTACTAAATTGGACGTTAAATTACATGACCAAGCAATTGTTGCCGTTGCTTACGATACACGGTTCGATTTGTTTTTTAAAATTACAAAAAAACAACAACTAAAATCTTGATTTAGCTCAAGCAGTCCATTGTTATCAAGTATTCTCAAACGTGCAGCTGATATTCTCTATGCTACAGTTGAAGATTACAGTAAATCATTTCGATTTTGAAATTCACGTGCAGTTAAATTCGAGTCTTCATAGAATTATTGACAACACCGCAACTTCATTATATCGTTCGTTGTTATAATGACGATGGACTCTATGGTAAATGTAGTGAAGCTGGATATTTCGACAAGTTATGTAATGCATTTCAACAATTGATTCAAATGACACCAGGTGCGAAATGTAGCGAAACCTTAGCCATCGACGCTGCCAATGGTGTAGGCGCACAAAAACTTGTCGATCTACGACGAGAATTGCCTGATATTCTACCGTTTCAAGTTTTTAATGATGGTACCAGAGGTCATTTAAATGAAAAAGTATTTTCAATTTGCTTTTGATTGATAAATTCATATCGAAAGAAACGAATTTAGTGTGGTGCTGATTATGTTAAATTGTATCAAAAAGCACCTGATGGTCTTCCGTTGACGAACTATCCGAAATATTGTTCGCTCGATGGTGATGCTGATCGTTTGATTTACTTTTTTCTCGATGAAAATCAACATTTTCATTTGCTTGACGGTGATCGATTTTCCGTTTTATTCGCTCTTTTTATTTCGAAGAAATTGAACGAAGCAAATCTTTTCGATCAAGTCAAAATCGGTGTTGTTCAAACCGCTTATGCCAATGGAAATTCAACTGATTATATCATCAATACGATGGTAAAACCAAACGTCTTGTTCTCAGCAAATCAAATTTCGATGTTTAGAAAGTGCCCGTTGCTTGTGTACCAACTGGTGTCAAACATTTACACCACAAAGCTCTTAACTTTGATATTGGCATCTATTTCGAAGCGAATGGCCATGGAACAGTAGGAGAAATTTATTTGATTTGAAGATAAAAATGCTTGTTGATGTTTCAGGTTATTTTTAGTGACAATTTGAAAGCAAAACTTCAAGCAACTATCGACGATTCAAAGTGAAAATTGAATTTGAAAAAGTTAGATTTCTCGAAATGAATATTTTTAGTCGAACATCAGCAGAACGTTTAGCTGCTAAACAACTTCGTGTTTTTATTGATATTATCAATGAAACAGTGGGCGATGCTATTGCAGATTTACTTGCTACTGAAGCGATTTTAGCTACGATGAACTTGACGATTCAAGGATGGTTAGATCTTTACAAAGATTTGCCACAACGACAACTAAAAGTTGCAGTTAAAGATCGAACATTAATTCAAACAACTGATGCCGAGCGACGTGTTGTTGCTCCAGCACATTTACAAGACTGTATTGATGAATTAGTATCGAAATATCCGTCAGGTCGTTCATTCGTTAGGTATGAAAATGAATCTCAATTCAATTTAAAAACACATCTTTTTTGTTTTTTTCTTCTTTTCAAGACCATCCGGTACTGAAGATATCGTTCGAGTTTACGCCGAAGCCTCGACACAAGAACAAGCTGATAAACTTGCTGATGAAGTTCGCAAAGTCGTTGAAGAATTAACGAAATAAATCGACATCATTTGTCTTTTCTTTTTATCCTAATAAAAAAAACTGATTGACAAACTAAAAACACAACATTCATTCTTTTTTACAGTTGTTTCCCTTCGTGTTGGTAGGTTTTTTTTTTATTCTTGTATGAATTAAATCATTCATAAAACAAAATCACATCAAAACAACGAGGAAAAAAACAATCGGAGTTCATCGACGTTATTGTTGATAAAGTTCGGTTGACCTTGTTTCATGTTGATTGATCGTGAGTTTATTTCGAACGCTCACGCATACCTACAAACGAGGAGAAAAAAACAACAAATAAACAAATGAATAAACAACAACAACAACAAAAATAATAACTTACGACGACGTTTACGTTTCAATCGTCGCATACGTTTCTTTCGCCATTTAGCTCGCATCGTTGATTCTACAAAAATGCGAGATCTAGAAGAATGAAAACCGAAATTAATTTGTTGTTTAAGAAGAAGAAAACAAAACACTAAACGACTAAATAACAAGGCTCATGTCGCTAAAAGTAAATGCGTAGTGTGTATGTGTATACGTTAGAAGAAGAGAAAGAGGATGGTTTTTTCTTATTGGTTTCGACTGTCGTACTGGTTGGTAATGTTTTAACCTCCATTTTACGATCAAAAACATTTATGCATTTGATAAAAAAACGAATTTTTTTCGTGAAAAACGTTTGGATTTGAAAAATAAAATACGAAATTATTATTTTAATGAAATGAATCGAAATTGAACTAGTTAATTCCTTTGTTCGCGGCTGACGATAAAAGCTCATCGTCGAAAGATTCTCGCGTGTAAAACTGATCGACATTTTCAATATCAATCATGCGTCCATCAGTCAAACAGCCGACCGTACTTATGCCTCGTCCGACCAAAGCTTCCTTAGCTCGTCAATTAAAAATTCGAAATTCAATTTCAGCCAGCACAACGACGACGAGTCTCAATCCATTGAAATCAATTCAAAATGAACAAATCAAGTCCGAAAACGATCTTCGTTCAATCGGCCTAACCAAACGTACAGGCTTAATCACGAAAAATCATGCTCTCTTCAAACGACGACGATCGTGCAATAAACTAGCTGTCATTGTCTCAAGTTCATCGTTAGATAATTCAACAAGTGATGGAGAAACATTGAAACAAGTCGTATGTGTTGTTTCAAAGAAAGAAAAAAGATTTCGATTTTTCTGTTTGTCGAAGATTGTTGCTTCGTTAACTGAAAACGTCAAAAAAATGGATCTTATCGGATCTGATCATAAAGAAATTCGAAAACCGACAATTATAAACAAATCATCTGTTCCATTACTCGATGCTTATCTAGCCGAGAAGATTACCATCGAACAGATCGAACCAACAGCAACAGTTGACGATCGATTCGATGACGATGAACCGATTGATCCATCCTATGCTATGGAATATATCAGTGATATTATGAATCTTTTATATACTCTTGAAAAGAAATATTCAATTGATTCATCGTTTTTAAATCATCCGTCAACAGGCATTATTACAAATGCCAATGGAAGTGCAATGAGACCATGGAAATTAACCGGCAAACATCGAACTATCGTTGTTGGATGGATAATTCAGTTATTTTATGCGAGATTTTTTCTCTCACAAGATGCTATGCATATGTAAATTTCGAGATTTTCCTTTCGAAAATAGTTTTGTCCTTTTTTTTGTTTAGTTGTATCGGTTTACTTGATCGTTTTCTTCATCAATCTTTAACAGGAATAAGTGTTGGTAGTAGTAGTAGTAGTAGTAGTAGTTTGATAACGCAAAAAAATCTACAATTAATTGCCGTGGCAACATTTTTAATTGCTGCTAAAGTCGAAGAAACTCATCATCCACCTGTTGATGAACTTGTTTATGTCACTGATCATGCTTATACAAGTGATCAAGTCAAACGAATGGAGAAGAAAATTCTCCACGATCTACGATTTGAATTAAATCGACCAACAAGGTAACATTCTCAACGATTGCATCTAAATCCCTGAAAAAGAAAAGCAATTCGAATTTTTAGTCTTCAATTTCTCCGTCGTTTTTCTTTTATTTCCAATGCAACTGACGAACAGCATGCTATTGGAAAATTTCTCATTGATATGTCGTTACTTGACGTATCATGTCTCGATTTATCTCCGTCACTTGTAGCTGCAAGTGCAACGTACATTGCACGATATATTCTTCAGACAACTCATCCAACAGTTACATTCGAACAATGTTGGCCTCAAGATTTACAAATTCGTTCGCCGTACAAAACCTATCAATCACTCGTCAATGGAATTGAAATCTTAGCTAAATTAATCGAAAGTTACTTCTCAGGAAATTGTTCGAAAGAATTCGATATTCTTTTTAAACGATACGAACATGAACAATTGTTGAAAGCAAGTTTATTATGTCAACAACAACGAAGTTTAATTCAAAACTTAGTCGGATAAACAAAACAAAAAAAAAAGTTACAAATAATACGGTTTTCTCTTTATTTTTCGTTCACTTTTTAATCGAATTTCTTTGTTCTGTTTGTGATGAAATCATCATAAATCATGATGATTCATATTTTCGCTGTGTCATCGACAGAGATATCTCTACGAGCTGTTTTCTTTTTATATATCCATATAAATCAGTCAGTTCTCTTATTCAAAAATCTCAATATGTATCTACTTATACTCTATTTTTCTTTCTTATTTACTCGTCATTTATGCTATCTACTTCTATTTTCTCTCTCTCTCTCTATTCTGTATGTTTCTTTTTTTGTCCTTAAAATTGAATAGAATATGAATGTAATAACAACAAGAAAATTCGTGATTGATGGCAATTAATTCATAAAGAACAGTATGCACTTCATTGAGCCCATTGTGGTTTTACTCGAACAGCAGTAGTCGTCATTTGTTCGATGATATACGCGTCTATATCGTCAGTTGCATCTCAAAAGCGATGATATCGATTTCATTCAATTCGCATTTAGTGCGTATATAAATAAAGTTGTGAACAAAAAAAGTCATTTGAGAAATCAACAATAAGATGAGGAAGTTAGTGCCTTGAATCGAAATATAATTGTACTCGAATGGTCGTTTTTCTCATAATCATGACATTGTAAGTAACAAAAACAAATAATTGACTTTTATAAACAAATGTTCATCGTTATCAATGTCGGCATCGTCTAGGCTGGCTATTAACGATTGAGAAGAATGAGATGAAATCTTGTTTAAGTCATTTGTCGATTGATTTCTTTGTCAGTGTTTTTTTTCTCTCTCCGTCTCTCTTCTATGCTCTCTTGAGAATAAAAAAACAGCAGTTCATCTTGATCTTTTAACAATCGGTATGCATTCATTTTCTATTTCTATTCATTTAATTCTTTCTATGTGTTAAATCAGGTATGCTACATATCGAGTTATCTTAGTTGAAAACGCATTCACAGCAGTTTCCTATTGTGTATTATCAATTATATAATTTCTTTCTTAGATTTAGTTGTCAACAAACAGTCATGTTTTTCTTGTGGCTTTATTGGCTCATATCTTCTCGTAAATAGATAAACATTTACATTTGAAAGAGATTTCTTCATCTTGTTTTTCTACTTAGAATTCTTGTTAACAGTATCATTCACTCATGAACTACGTAATATTACTGTTATTTACAAGCCAAATTCATTTATGTATCATCTCTGTCAAACAATATATTCGATTAATCCGAAACGTATTCGTTGGCATTACGAATCTCTCTATAGTTCATCTCACACAACTGATTTACATTGCAAAGATTTGCATACAAATTCGAATTGCTTTGATTTTTACTACGGTCCATCGATGAGTTTGTTAGTTATCAAAGAACCTGATATATTCATGGGCAAATATACGTGTCATGTGTATATGAATTCTACGTATGAAATTCAATCCAATGGATGGATTGATGTGAAATTACCATTGAACGAAGATGATGATGATGATGAGGAATCATCGGAAGTTTTTAATGAAAATCATTTAGGACAATTAGCGAGATACTATCAAGTTCCGTTTATTATCAATGAAACTTACGGAAAACGTGTTGAATTAGGAGGCATTTTTCAGAGTAAATGTCAATCGGTTGAAAGTTTTTATTCGATTAATTTTCTTTGGATACATTTGAAAAATTCTTCACTTGAATATAAAACTCTACATATCATCAAACACGATGGTATTCGAATATTTATCAATGAAGATCAATTCTCTAGTTAAGAACTTCAATTCAATCATCAAAAACATTTTATTTTCTCCTTTCAAGGTACATTATCAATTCATTTGGTTGATTCATCAGATGACGGTGATTATATCTGTATTGCATCGAATGCTCTCGGTCGGTCGTATTCTTCAATACGTTCGTTAATCGTTTCCGGTAGGTCTTCCTCTTCAGACATTGCATGGAAACTCTCTCTCTCACTTTAGAACGCATGATTCTCCCACGTATACACTCGAATCTATTCAATCACAGTCATTTCGATTTGTTTGTTAATCTTTTCGAACAACTCGTTTGCTTAGCTGACGGGTATCCTTTGCCTGAAGTCACATGGCATCGAGGTTCTTCTTTCTTTTCTTCTTCTGTATTTTTTCGATTTTTGTTGATTAGTTTCTAATTCGGAGCTACTTGCACGAAATCAATCCTATGCTCGTCTTAATCTAACGAATGTTACTCATCTAGGATTGAATGAGTTCATTTGTCAAGCACAAAATAAGCATGGTTTCACACGAATCTTTCTCACAGTTCTTGTTTCAAGTTTGATCTTATATACAAATCTGTTTTTGTTTCTATACGCTACCAAATCTTCCGTTTATAGATACTCAATTGAAGCCGATATTGAGCTACAATCATATTCAAAGTCGAAGTGTGATTCTTCAATGGGAAATCTCAGGAAAACATTTACATGATTTCGATTATTTTCTTATTTATTATCGACGTGTAAATCACTTTCAAATAGACGATTGGTTCTCTCGAAATGATTACCAACAGATCGTTATTCATCCAAGATTTGTCAATAAACAATTTACATATCGCGTATGATTCTTCTTCGTTAAATGATGATTATTAGAAATCTTTTGAATCTAGGTGATTGATTTGCTTCCGTTTACCAAATATGAATTTCTTATTCAAGGTTACGCCAATGATATACCAACAAATTATTCGAATAAAATCTTTCTTCAAACATCCGAAACACTTCCGGACAAAATCGAAAATCTTCGCGGATATATTCTCAATCGAACATCGATTGTTATTCATTGGTCTCCACCAAATTCGACCAATGCTCCACATTTCGTAAGATAATCAAACACAAATAAACAAACAGATTCTATTCTAGAATCTATTTCAGTATTACGTTCTCTACTATACAACCAATACGTCGATCCCATTCGATCAATGGTCTCATTTGATTATCGAAACAAATCCATTGATTATCCTACCATTAGCAATAACAAATGATTTTCAATTGTATCTTCGTATCGCAAGTGTAAATAGTAAAGGTTATACATTGAGTGATTTTTATATTGTGAATTCAAATCTTTCGAATGACAAGTTTTTACTATCGAAAATCAATCGATTTCAATGTTCAATCAATGAAGATAATCCACAAATGATTTCTCTTCGATGGTCAACTAAATTACAATCGAGTAGTTCAATATCGAATTATATTTTATATTATTCCGATTTAACAAATGAGAATAAGAATTTCATTCAATTGTTAACCATACCAATTAATCATAACGAATTATCATTCTATTCATTGAATGTTTCATTATTAAATTTAAATTCAAATTTCTATCATATTCTCCGTTTCTATTTGACAATTAGCAATCAAGATCAATATCAATTGCCTTCGATCTCATCGGAAATTTATTGTTTTTTCTCAAGTAAATTTGGTAAGAATATGTCATTCGATATTTATTCTATCAGAACTAATAACACGATCAATTGATTTTTCTCTCATAAAAGAGAACAAAACAAAAAAGATCAGTTTGTCAAGGTTAAATCGATTGAGCAATGAATGGATATTCTATCTTATCTACTATAGTCAGAAATACGTGTTACATGTTTGATCTTTCGATGTTGTAATCGATTGATTAGTCCGTTTCTTCTTGAGATTATCTCTTAATAATAGAAATAATCAGAAAAGTTATTCCTTCTTCTTTGACAAGAAAAGTTATTTCTTGTTCGATGTATTCATAAATAATAACAAGTGTGATCAACGAATAATGACCATCTGGTTTTGCTCGACATGCGATTATCAAAGACATTTTTTTGTGTTCGCCTGATGAGAATAACTTTTTGTTTCTTATCTCGGTGGTGTTGTTAGTATGGAAACGACGAATCAAGCCTTGTGGCTACCAGACTATCTTGAATAAATCTTCAATGATAGTTATAGAAATGAATTCTAAGACGACCGACGGTCGGCATGATCTACTTTCCTTCGTCTGTCGATTCTCTCTGTTTTCTATGTGTACAGTATGAATAGAGGACATTGCAATTATATTCAAAGAATATTTCTCTCTTTTTTTTCCTCTCTGAACCGAACAGACGATGATGATGATGATCGAGGTCGTATTTCTTGTTCTTCATTCATTCATTCTTTATTTCCTTTTCTCCTTTCTATTTCATTCATACAGCTATATGTCTGACAGAGAGAGGGAGAAAGAAGAAAAAAAAATCTCCTCTCTGTTTCTTCTTCTCTTCTTCTTTTTTTTCCTTTCACACTATCGAGCAACTGTCCAGCTTGGCTATTTGTCTGTCTACTTGTTTATTTGATCAACTAAATCAGTAAATGTCCGATCAATTTCAATTCAAATAAACAAATTGATTTGCCAATGATATCTTCAATTGTTTTCTACACAATATTTCTCTTCATATCGATTAATTTCGCTCAAATACCGACTAATATTCGAATACTATCGACAGATAAAGATTTTATTCGTTTATCATGGTCAAAACCGGATCGTTTGACATCGATTCACGGTTATACAGTTAAATATCGTCCCATCCATTCCAATCAATCCTGGATTGTCCAACGAACAAATCAAACTCAATTACTTCTCACTGATCTCCGGCCAATAACGAAATATGAAATTATTCTTCAAGCTTATACGAATTCATCTTATACGGATTCAGCTGGTCCATCGACACGCATAGAGGCGATAACCGATGAAACAGGTAACTTCCTGTTAAATACGAGACGAGTTTAACCAATAGAAAACAAACGACGTTAGAGTCAATTATTCTATTTTAAAAAATCGAGATTTTAATCCGAATGACATCGAGTCATTAATCATTTCACGTATGTGAATATGTCAAACATTTCTTTGTGATCGCGTGGATGATTTCATTCAACATACACACATAGAAAAAAAAATACTCAAATATGTTTTCATGAAATCATACAAATTGATAATTATAGTCTTGTATTTTCTCTACTCCATTGGGAATTTCAAGACATTGAAAATATATCTTTGTTCGACAAAAAAAAACAATCTTCTTCTTTTCTCACCTCTAATGAAACCAGACATTTTCTTTGCATTCATTCGTTTGTCGAGTTTTCCGAGTGAGAAATCGCACCATGCCTGTCTCTCTCTCTCTCTTATTTGATTAACTAAGAGTCAAGTTCAACTACTCAATTCTATTAAAAACTAATACACCTGCTTGGTTAGATCATCAGGCAACTTTTTCATACGTACGTTCGTGACTATTCCAGTCCTAGTCAATGACGAAACCTAACATTTCTCAAGAAAAAAGAGAGAGAGAAATCCCCGAAGAATATATCGAGTCTTATATTGTCGTCATCATCATCGTCATTTAACGTGTCAGTTTTTTTCTTTTTTTTTCTTCTGATTATACCGAGTCGATTCGACTGGTAAAACTGAAAAATTCAGAAATATGAAAAAAGAAACGAGAGAGAGAGAAAGTGATTCAATAACAATATTATTAGTCGGTTGTTATAATTGCTGCCGACAAGAAAAAAGTGAATTTATAAACATAAACGTTTACAACAAGCAGAACGGAAAAAGCAAAGATACATTTTTACTTTGTTTGGAAGATGATTTTCCAAGGTCGAATGTGTTTTTACTCGATTTTTGATTGAATATCAAATAATTGACTGTTATTTTGTGTAAACAGACGAATTCTTTTCATTTAGTTAACAATACACTGAACTGTTCTTGTATTCTCTGTTATGTATGAGACACAAGAAACAAGAAAAAGAAAGGAGATAGAGAGGAAGAGAAATAGAAAGAGAAAAAGAAGAAGAAGAAGAAAAAGACGAAGATGTAGAGAAGAAAAAAAGGAACAGTCAGTTCTTGTAGAATTTTCAAGAGTAAAAGAGAATCATTTGAGTCCAAGCATAAGAAACTAAACATGTGGTTCTTATTCTTGATAATTTCAATTCTAGTTCCACTTGTTGCACCCATCAATGTCAGTGCTTACATGATTAATCAAACAACGGCGAATATCTCATGGATTTATCCACTTGATTCAAATAATCCCGATGATATCGCGTTATTAGGTGGAATGATTCGAGGTTTTTATGTGATCGTTTTCGCGCCCGATACTCTTCAACCACCGATTGTTCATCGAAATTATCAAGGCACAATCGGTACACAATATTGGGATATTGTCGAAAATTTAACACCCGGAACGACTTATCATGCTCAAGTGAAAGCTTTTACGAAGAAAGGCGATGGCAAACCAAGCGTGGCTTATATATTTACCGTGCCCAAAGAAGATTTTCGTAAGTCTTGTAAACGTGATTGATCACTTGATTTGTTGATGGTCTTCAACAGTAATCATCAATAATGAACTAGTCTTATGTAATTGACGAGTTTTTTTCTTTCTCATAGTGATGAGTTCTAGCTATCAATAATTATCTATGTATGGCAAAGATTTCCATAGGAGAAACAAAAAAAAAATTTGTATGCAAACTTCGATGAAGATAAATGACTTTCTATTCTCTATCCAGAATTGATAGTTCAATGACTAGAAAACAGCGAGAGAAAACTCGTTTTTTTTTAATTAGAACGAGGCAGATTGTTACATTTAATTAAATCATCTAGCTACTGGCGAAAATTTGTTGTTTTTCCTGTTCATATGCATCAACAGTATAGCATTTGTTTGAGATCATGATCGTTTCTAACTTGAGTTTTAATGTAAAGAACAATTACAAAATAACTGGTCAGAATAATGCCCAATTTAGCATGTCGGAAGTTGTCGTTCTGTATGCTCGACGTGACAGACACGCAACTAGCACTTATTTAACCAACAGAAAAAAGAAACCAAACAACAAACATATGTCTGTAGTGATCAAACTTTTCCCTTCTTCTTTGAGAATAGATCAAAACTGATTCGATCTTGATGATCTTTCAACAATAATGAATATCATCTCAATGATTTCATAGTAGGAATACTTGATCATAAGGTCTTATCAACTGTCAACACTTGATTCATGCAACACAAGGCTATTTTACATATATCGATACTCAACGAATATAATGTGTTCATTCTAGCATACTTAGTGGTTAAGACTAGACCCTCGTTCTCTCGTAAAAATAGTTTTGTTGTAATAATAATAATGCAATCATGTGTGAATGCCATGCCGATGAAGAAGAAGAAGAAGAAGAAAAAAGTCCGAGAAATGACTAAAATTAATCTTTTAAGAAATGGATCGACTCGCCTCAGGCCTTTTACTTGACCAATTTAAATTACTTAAGACTATGATTTGATTTTCTTGTCTTGAATAAATATTTTTTACTTAAGGATTTCCGTTTCGATTAGTGATTGTACAGAGACATTTTAATCAACAGAACCAAATGACATAACGGAGATTATGTTGATTTACTCGTTTGAAACATACATGTCAATACGAAACTAAAGAAAAGCCCTTCAAAAAAAAAGATAATTGATTGATTATTTCTTTTCTTTGTCTAATCGATTATCTGCGAAAGAAAAATCATTGTCTTTCATGATTTATTTAGATCATCTATCGCCAAGTAATTTAACAGCATATGTTGTTAATGCTCATACATTGAGTCTTACTTGGGATTTACCTTCGAATACAAATGAACTCGATCGTATTTTTATTACAGTCATTGAATTGGGCTCAATTAATCGAACAATTCAAACGCAATCATTCGATGGCACAATTAAAAAACTCGATTTACCAATTAACAATTATGATCCAGCGAGTATTCATACGAATCGAACGGTTTATTTTACTGTTCAAACATCGAATCGTCATGGACAAAATTCGTCTCTTATCGACTATCAACTATTCATAAACACGATTAGTAAGTTATGTCAGATCTCAATGTGTTAAATACGACAGATAGTCTCTCTTTAAACGATGAAAAACATGTAAAGAGACAGAACTCTATTGCAGTGGTACACACATTTTTACTAAGTGTCTCTTGTGTTAATACACAAATGATGCAGGAAAAAAAGGAGCTGAGAGATCATCGATAGACATTGAATACGAAGGAGGCAGATAGGAGGAGAGAGAGAGGAAAACGAGAAAGCGAAGGTCTTTGACGTTTTGTTTGCTCAATAAAATATTATATTAGATAGTTCAATCAGGCAGATGTCTATGCATGACTAAAGCTACGTCTAACACGCAACCGTTTGCCGTTCCTTTCTTTTTCTAACATGTCGTAGTTTATAATATATATATATATATACGGGTGTGTTTGCGTGTTCTGAAAAGACAAAAAAAAATAGAAATGTAATGGAAGAAGTAGATATCTCTTCAAGCATTTTTTCCTTCGATTCTTTGTTTGTTTCTATAGAATTAACTCTCCTGAAGAGAATGAAAACTCAAGAAAAGAAAACGCTATTTTTCCTTCTCCTTTTTCCTTTTTCTACACACACTTAGTTAAATAAATAAATATTTAAAAAAAACCACACACAGAAATTTATGTCTCGAGTCATATTCGTCTTCTTCTATTTGATTCTTTGCAATAATTATGATCCAATTGCGTGTTCGATAATACGTTCAAGTATTTATTACATTCAGACATCAAGTTTATCACTTTGTAATCACAAATGACTTTCAAACTGAAATTTTGATTTCTATCTTTTCTTTCATTGATTTAGATCCATCACCCAGCGGTGTTCGAGTTGAACGAATCAATGACACATCGATTGAAGTCTCGTGGTTGCCAATATTCTATCCACCTGTCGAACGATATATCGTTCATTACAATGATAAATCAGAAAATCTACCAGAAAATCAATGGTCACTCTATACTCCAATCAATCCAAGTGCAACATCAGCCGTTATCAGCGGTTTGAAACCGTCGACGATGTATAACGTTCGTGTTAGTGCTGAATTTTCGAATCTCAATGGAACATCGAGACGTGATGGTGATCTATCGGAAATTCACGTTGCAGATATCTATCGTCGTACGAAATTTACCATTCAATATGATCGACATTTAAGTCAACCGTATAACATGACGTATACAGATTTAACATCGAATAGTGTCAAATTATTATTTCTATTCAATGAAACCAACATTGAACCACGTCGACAAATACAAAACCTCGAAGTTCGTTACGAAGGCATTCAACATTATATCGATGGACTTGGCACTCGTCGTTCGACTTCACATCACAATTCAGCCGGTCTCATGACTCTTCCAGCTACTCAAGGCAAACGTGAATGGTTAGTCATCGGTCTCGTACCCAACGCTAATTACACTCTTAATCTAACTGGAACAATCGCGAATGCCGAATCATCAACAGTCAAAATCTACAGTCTACCAGCAACGATCAATTTCTCGACTGATTACGATGCACCAGCATATGTCGATCGACCGGAACTAGATCGAAAGAGTGTTAGCATGGGTAATGATCAACAAGTCTATCTACGATTACATCGAGCATCGACTAAAAATGGGCCCATTGATCGATATTATATTGTCGTTCATTTGATTGAATATGCAACGCATCAAAATTATCTTCCTCAAGAAGTTCGTCGAGAATGTTGTTATACAGCTGCTGTTTTCAATGAATCCAGTCTACCGGATATGTTCATTCTTGGCAATGGCATGCAAACGAAAGATTGGTATCCATTTGCTGGTCGAATTTATAATAATTCACCGTTATTAACACCTGTCAGAGTTAAACTCGTTTCGTGGGGTTTTAATCGTAAACATGAGAATCTCACCGCATCAAGTCCATTAGTAGATATCAAGATTCCATCGAAACTACCTCAAACATCGAATGAAGATACATTTTACAATTTATTATGGATATTTGCCATTATATTCTTTCTTTTCTTAATTCTCATTGTTATTGTTCTCTTTTCATTGAAATTAAATCGTGCAAAACGAAAGTCTCTTACTCCACCGCCTGAATGTGTTCCATTCGATCTTACACCGAAAGTTCTTACAATGGAAATGCAAATGCCTATTCTACCAGTTGCAATTTCTCCGGCGTCATCAGGCGAACCGGTTGAAGTCCGACGAAATCATCAGCCAGTTACTAATTATCCGCCGATTTTAATCGAAGAATTTTCTACGCATCTTGAACAATTAAAAGCCGGAGATAATTATAAATTCTCTCAAGAATACGAATCAATCGATCCGGGCGAACAATTTTCTTGGGAACATTCGAAGCTCGAATGTAATAAAACGAAAAATCGTTATGCAAACGTTGTTGCCTATGATCATTCGCGTGTCGTTCTTCGACCGATCGACGGCATCGCTGGAAGTGATTATATAAATGCGAATTATCTCGATGGATATCGAAAAGCGAACGGTTATATTGCCACTCAAGGTCCGTTGCCAAATACATTCGATGATTTCTGGCGAATGATTTGGGAAACCAATGCGAGTTGTATTGTTATGATGACGAAATTAGAAGAACGTAATCGATTGAAATGCGATCAATATTGGCCAACACGTGGCACGGAAATCTACGGTGGTATTCAAGTGACGCTCACGGATTTTATTGAATTAGCTTCGTATAGTATTCGAACATTTACGATTGCTTGGACGGGTCATCCAGAAAAACGAGAAATTCGACATTGTCAATTTACTGCTTGGCCTGATCATGGCATTCTCGAACATGCGACTTCATTTCTCATGTTTGTTCGTCGTGTTAAACTCGTCAATCCATCCGATGTTGGTCCATTGGTTGTTCATTGTTCGGCTGGTGTTGGTCGAACTGGCTGTTTTATTGTTATTGATGCGTTATTAGAACGTTTGAAATACGAAAAAACAATCGATATCTACGGACATGTTACTCTCCTACGTGCTCAACGGTAAACAAACAAACAAAATCATGAATATATTTTTAGTTTACCTTTTGTCTTTTCTTTTTTTAAATAATATTTAGTAATTATATTGTTCAAACCGAAGAACAATATATTTTTATATATGAAGCAATAAATGAAGCTATTCAATCAGGTCAAACGGAAGTCTCAGCTCGAAATCTACTATCACATTTACAAATATTATTACAGCCGATAAATGACAGTTCATTGACCGAAATGGAATTAGAATTTAAAGTAGAATTATCAAAGAAAACGATGAGCGCGTTGAAAACAATTGCTTTTTCTTTTATTAACAGAGATTAGCTAATGTCAAAGCTCAACCTTCGAAATTCATTAGTGCAAATAATCCAGCTAATAAATTCAAAAATCGTTTAGTGAATATTTTACCTTGTAAGTTAATTGATTCGAAAGAAAAAAACAAAACAAAAATCAATTTCATTCAGATGAAAATACTCGCGTATGTTTATCTCCAATTCGAGGAATCGATGGGTCAGATTATATCAATGCTTCCTACATCGATGTACGTTCAATTTCTTTTCCTTGAATCTTGACAAAACGAAGTTTATTTCGTAGGGTTACCGAACGAAAAACGGTTATATTGCAACTCAAGGTCCGTTGAATGAGACAATCGAAGATTTCTGGCGAATGATTTGGGAACATAACGTTCCGATTATTGTCATGTTAACAAAACTCAAAGAAATGGGCCGAGAAAAATGTGCTCAATATTGGCCGATCGATCGATCCGTACGCTACGGATATTTTCATGTCGATCCACTTGGAGAATATCATATGTCACAGTATTTACTAAGCGAATTTAAATTAACTGATTCGAGAGTAAGTTATTCGATGAAGAAAAGAAAGAAAAATAAATGAATGCTGGGCGTTTAGGATGGACAATCGAGAACGATTCGACATTTTCTATATACGGAATGGCCGGAACAAGGCGTGCCGAAAGTTGGAGAAGGTTTCATTGATTTCATTGGACAAGTACATAAGACGAAAGAAGGTTTCGGACAAACGGGACCGATTGTTGTTCATTGTTCAGCTGGTGTCGGTCGAACGGGTGTATTTTTAACGTTAAGTATTGTTCTCGAACGAATTCGATACGAAGGAGTTGTTGATGTATTTCAAACGGTTAAATTATTACGAACACAACGTCCGGCACTTGTTCAAACTGAAGATCAATATCAATTCTGTTATCGTTCGGCATTAGAATATTTAAGTTCATTTGATAATTTAATCTAATTTTCAAAGTCTTAGTCAGCACAGTGACACAAAAATTCTCTCTCTCTCGATCAAAATCTCTTGATAATTAGCGAATATTACATGTGATGATTTGCAAAGAACAAAAAAAAAATGAATGTCTACGTCGATTACTTCTTCTGCTTATCTTATCTTTATTTGTTTTCGAAAATCTTCTCTGGTGTAGATAAATCAATTTCGTTTTTTGATACTATTTTTCTAATCTCATCAATTACAACGGTTTTTTTTTCATTCTCTGTCTTAATTATTGTGCTACGAATGATGTTTTCTGTGTTTATGCGTGGGTGTAATTTCAAATAAAGATAAATTTATTCAGTAAAATTGTATTTTCGATTAAATATGCGTAAATATACTTATATACAAAATGATTCATAGTCTATTCATTGTTGTTGTTGTTGAGATTCAATCTCGTCGACCAAACGCATCACCCATTGAGGAACATCTGGTGTTCGATAGGCAATAAATGGTCCTCGACTTGTTTGACAAAGAATAAAATCACCGTTTTTGCTATTTTTCATTGTTACAGGACGAATACGTTGACTAATTCCATCGGAAGGAAATGTTTTCGTAGGTGTACGTTCAAGATGATATTTTACCGTTGTACCAGTCGATGACGATGAACGAGGCGAAGAAAAGATCGATGACGATGATGCAGATTCAATTAGCGTTAATGTTGACGAGTTGGCATCATTCAATGATGATAAATTATCTTGATCAAGACCAACGCCTGAATCCGTGTCATTGACTATAGTAAAATTATCTGTCAAATTTAATTTAGCCATTGATAAAATTACAAAGAAAAGTTCGAGATGAATAGAAATTAAGATGACGCGATATATATGAGTCTTGTGACACGTCAGCCAACGCAAAACAACATAAAATATAGGAAGAAAAGAATGAAGTCAAGTATAGTTTCAACTGATGTCAGTGTTTTAGAGGAATAAAGAGAAAGAGGAGTATTTATATGCTCCAAGAACATTTTTATTCGACACCTTATCGGAAAGGAAAGAGCATACAAGTGAATGATTCATCAAATCAATGACTAATCTCTCGTTTTTTTCCTACACAACTTACTTGGCATATTTCCATATACCTAAATTCACCGATCATAATTGTTCGTGATAAGACTTTTACTTGTCGTTTGATTTATTATACTAAATATAGGCTTGTGATGCATGATTATGTTTTTGTTAATAAGAAAGCTTGGGAGGTTTTCTCTTTGACAAGCCGATAAAATCATTTTTATGATACCTCAATTAAAAGCATTTTTGTTCTTCATCTTGTTTTTTTTCTTTATAATATTCAAAATTATAATCAAACGACACTAGTATTTTATTATTCTCAAATAAGAACAAAAAATGTCGAATGATATTGGCGTGACATCAAAAGAAAAATAGAGAAACGAAAGACGATAGACAACGATATAGGTTTTTCTGTTAATGACCATTCATGTCACTGTCATTTGAAGTAAATAATGCTTCATCATCATCATTAGGATATTGTTTAATTGATGACAATTGTATAGCTTCTGTGTTATGATCCTTTTTCGACGAATATCCATTTGTTTTGCCATTTAACGAACCATCTAACGGTATTTGTTGTAATGATAAACGTTCGTTGGCAACTTCTCCCTCACCGATTGTCGTTGTATAATTATTATATTGTTGATTTGTTCGTGGTCGATTAAGACACAAACAAATATGAAATAAACATGGAATGATCTGTTGAAATTCTTTTCGAAAATTATCATTTAACCATGAATATAGAAATGGATTGTAGATTGTCGATGACATAGCTATGACATGTGTACTAAGAAAGAGAACTTTATAATGTGTTAATTCAGAGCGATGAAATTCGGCGACCATATGAACTATATTGAGAGGTAGCCAGCAAATAGCAAAAATGACAACCATTGCAATTAACATACGATTGGTTCGTTTCTTTCGACAGATTTCAACTTCTTCACGAGCACGTGTTCGACCGGGCAACGAACGACGTGCTAAAGCTACCCAAACTTTATAATAACTGAATGAAATAACAGAAAATGGAATTAAATATTGTAAAACTAATGAAGAAAAATTGAAAAAACGTCGGGAGGTATATTGTGGCCAATATTCCTAAGTGAATAAAATTAGTTTCTATTCATTTCATTTGAAATTCCAATATTTACTTCACATTTTGTACGATCAAATCGCATATAAATAGCCAATGGTAATGAAATAGATATTCCCACAATCCAAATCACAATAATTAACAATATACAAACACCTAAACGCATACGTGAACGAAATGGATGTACGATAACAAAATAGCGATCGACAGCTATTGCCAATGAAGTTAATGTTGAAACATAAACTAATTAAGTAAAAACAAAAGAATCCACTTCACAAATTCTTTGATTAAAATGTTTCTTTTTTCTATTACCAGATATTCCTAATGACATCGGCACAATGTGACATAGAATTTTGCCGAGATGCCACGTATGTCCATAAGCTGATATCGGCGTGAATGGTACAGCTAAGCAGCACATCTACCGATGAAATCAATCGTCATTAGTTTTGTTTCACTTAGCAATAATATGAAGAAAAAGATTCTTACAAGAATATCTGAAAGTGCTAAATTTGTTATGAAAACATTTGTTACTGTTTGCATTGCTTTATTTCGGCAAACAACAACTGAAACAAAAAAGCAACCGTTAATAATCAATTATCAAAGGGACGCAAAGAGCTTATCTACGTACAGACAACGAGTGCATTGCCAGTTATACCAAAGAAAAATATCAAAGCATATAAAGATATAAATGTAATCATAATTGGCAAACGATTTTCAAGTGGAATGCTATGTGGTGTTGTTGTGCTCAATGTTGTATACGATAATTTTGCGAAACCGGAAAGATTGTAAAGATTTTCGTTCAGAGTTAAATTGAAAGTCATTGTTCAAGTTCTATGTTTAAGAATTTGTCAAGTTCTAATCAAAATAACAAAGAAATCGAAGATAGACATATTTTGTTTTCAAGAGCAAAAGACAAAGGTTTTTTAATAAACTTACCAGAAGAATAAAAAAATGTCTTTCCTTGGCTTCCTCCGTCGTTTGTGCTACGTTTCCTTCTTTTAATAATCACTTTCCGACTCAACTTTTCTTCTTCTTCTTCTTCTTTTTCTATTTTTTTTTCTTCTTCGTCTTCGCTTCTTCGATATTATGTTTAACAGAACGGTTCAGTAAATAAGTCTATGCATGCAAACGACATCGAGCATCATCTTTTCACTACTGGACTAGTCTTTTTCAATAGTAGTTTGCTGTTTTTCTATGAATTCTTTCTTTCTTCCTTCGTTTTTTCTTGTTGTCGTTTCTCGTCTATCGATAGGAGAAAAAAAAAGGAGAAAGAACTCATTGGAAAACGAGACGATGAGAACGCTAACGAGAGAAAAAAGGGACGAACACCAATAACGCGTCTACTCCTGTTGTTTTGTATCTTTTCTTCGTCTTATTTTCTCGTATGAATAGACGAATAAAAATGAGTTTCTGAAAGAATTACTTCGAAATATTCTATGCTTGCATGAATTAGATTCTTTTTTTTTTACTCACGGGAAAACTCGATGAAAAAGAAGAAGAAGAGAAAAAACATTGCGTTGGATTAAAACATGAGATGTTTTTAATTACGCTTATGACAGATGGTTCTGGTCATATGTCACGAGTAAATCCTTTAATATGTCTTCATCAAATCGAATTCAGATCTTTTCTTTTTTTAATAAGATTCAATTTTCAAAGTTCATACCTTGAGGACACAACAAAAACTTAACAATTGTTTTCATCTGGTTTTTACATCCGATGAAAAAAAAACGACAAAAACTAGGCAAAATAAATAAATTTGATTTGCATTATTTATGATCATGTGTCGTTTCATTCTGACGGATAGACTCGAATACGAACATCGACTTCTCATCATTTAGAAAGACTTTCTTTTCGTTATTTTTAATCACGTAAAAAGATAATATATTTTTTAATAACAAAACTACTTACTGGCATTGACAACATTACTGAAGAACCATAGAGAAATTATTTCCGCTTTATTTAATTGAGCCTGAAACAAAAAACTGCTGCCAAGCAAAAGAAGAACTCCATCTGGCCATGTCAATGTATCGAAATGATCCCGAGAACATTTCTTTCATTCTGTTCAGTCAGTGAAATAAACAAGCGATTCATTTACTTGATTTTATAATTACAAAATTAAAAAAAAAGGAATAAAAAACTACGCGAGAATAATGAATGTCACTGTCTGTTTATGAGATCTAAACAAATGTTGGACCATTTTTGGAGTTTTCACGTTGAATTAGTTGTTCAGGTGTTTCCTGAAAGAAAAAACAATCTTTTAGAATCTTCATTTCATATTAATCGAAACTGAATCAATGTGCAGGTGATTTTGGATAATTAGGTTTTCTATTTTTTTTCTTCCATCTCCAAGTATTCAGACTTCCGTCAACAAAATCACTGGAGTAGATAAATTCTTCAAAATTTTATCACAATTGTTGCAAAATATCACGAAAAACTTCGAACTTAAAGAAATCGAACGAACCTCAACAATATCCGCAAGATTACTATTTAGTAATTTTTGATTGACGTCAGTTTTAGGCATTTGAACATTTCGAGTGATTGATGCGCGACGTATTCGACCTTGATTCGATCCAGGAAGAATATCATCGAGCCAGTAGAGTTCTTCTTGTGTGAAGATTTTATCCATTAATTTTCGCACAAAACAAGTAGCAAGAACCTAAAATTAGATTTAGTCTTAATCAATTGGATGAGCAATCTTCACAATTGATTTACTAGAAGGGGAAAACCGATAGCGATTGATTTGATATTCTTTATTGCAAACATGCCAACGAGTGCAAGAATTTGAATGAAAGTAAATATATGAACGCGACTTATTCGAACATGTCGTAAATACGAATAATCGGGTTGATGTTTTTGTGGCATAAAAAATAACAAAATTCGCTCGAAGACCTAAATATATAAATGAATAGATTCGATGTTAACAATTCATTTGAATAACTCTCACTTGCATATTTTGCAAAGCTGAAACGCCCATGAACATAAAAACGCCGTACAGAACGGGCATTGGAATATGCTGAAATGATTTCGATTCGAATATTTTGTTTTTTGTCTTCTTAAATTGAAAACTTACGCTAAGAATTTGTGTAAAAAATACACTACAGCCTGTTAAAATCGCAGTTAGTAATGCACTAACACGTTGCTCACTGATAACCGAAGAGAAAACAAATTTTTATTTTCTTAACAAATTTTAAAAAGATCTCACAGAATTCCTTGAAATTTTGGTTTTTCACCAGGTGCTGAATTTTCACTTGTAAGTTTCAATGCATTGACATGTGTCAATGCTAGAACAGTGGCTGCTACAAACCAAGGCAAGCCTAGAACTGATTGAATGACAATAGTTATCGATAGAACAAACAAATCCAAATGATATCCAAGTTTTTTCTAAACCAACAACAACAACAACAACTGAGTTTTGTTGTTTTTCTTTTATCATTTACTTTCAATAGAAATTCTTTTCGATTGATAATAACCGCTGTTATTTGCTGATCCATAAAAATCAAAATAGTCGCGATTAACGCCGGAATAATCGCCAATGGAATTGTCCACAATGGATTTTTGCCAAAAAATGGTATGAACCAACCACGATCGTGTGGTCGAGTTGGTTTAAAATCCATTGGCACCTCTAATTTCGGTGTATTCAAACGTAAATATGCATCCCACATTGACATTGATAAAATGGCGATTAAAACAGAGAAATCACTGAGAATCATTCGAACCTAAACGAAATGGTTTTTTGATTATTTGATTTTTCGAAAAACAAAACAATTACTTTCGATGGAAAAAATGAACTATGTCGAAATTCTTTTAGAGCCATGCAAATAAAGAACGTAAACACAAACAGAAGCACGGAGAAAAAGAATATATCAGCGTGATAGACCGGTGTCAGACATCCTGAACCAGCAACAACGCCACCGGCCTTGACACACGCTAACTGAGATGTTTTATTGAGATTTTCTCCATGAAATAGATAATCCACAATCGATGTATCATTAATTTCAGTTTCATTTTCATCAAGATCAGTGAACACACATGAACACGAGTAATCTAAGAGAACATTCGGACGATAATTAACTGGATAACGTTGTCGAATTTTCAAGATTTCTCTAATAGCATCGTAGATGAATATGAGAGCAACTAATGAGGCAAAACAATCTTCGGTAAAACGAGTTATATATTTAACGAGAAAGCTAAGATTGAATGTAACGAGAATAAGCAAGAGAAAAAACACCCAAATGCCAATCCAAAGACGAAATTCAAGAAAATCAATACGATAATCTCTGAAAACGATCTTCTGTATTTTGATTATTCTTTTGACAAAAGCAAATTTACTTGCACATGTGTTCTAAAATTCTTTCAAGAATTAACATTGGACCTGTTGCTGATAGAATGTTCAACGGTTGACCAGAAAATAATGCGTAAAGTATGCCACTGATTGATGCAGCCATGATACATTCCATTGTTGCCTGAGATAGAAGAGAGTGTATTCAAAAAATCAACGAGATTTTCTTTGTTTTACCATGTAGTTTTCGGTTGCCGTACCGAGCATACCGCCGAAAGCAACGACTGAACAAAGACAAACGAGATAGAGATAGAGTGTCGCAGCTAAACATTGTAAACTAGCACAATCAGTGAAATCTGAGAGATAGAATGGAAGTTTATTTCGAATATCCATGAAAAGACCATGAAAAGGCCTAAACAAAGAGAAGATATAAATATTTGTTGAATATCAAATTACTTTTTCGAAGCAACTAAATTCGGATCCGTATGCGGAGTTAGATCAATTTCTTCGATTTCTCCAACGTTTTCTTCCAGTGCCTGTCTTTCTTCCTAAAATATCTCCTAGAAAACTCATTCTTCAGTTTATTCTCATTGCATTACTTTGCTCGTATATTTCGATGGCGGTTCTATTCGAATACTTGGATCCCATTCCGATGGTGGAATGACGTACGTATCCTGCATGAATCGTTCCATCATTTTAACAATATCATCGAAGTTTTTCGCTTGATAAGCATAGTCTCGACAGATATCATCGGTTAAAATCGTCGCCATTGTTCGGCCGATTTGTAGTAATTGTTTTTCGGATTCCTCGGGTCCAATGATAAGAACAAGAAAACGTGATGGAATTTTAATTTCCAGAAGGCCAATTAGTTCAGTTGGTTTTTGTAGACGAACGAAAACGATTATTGGTTGATCAATGAAATCAACTGGACTGATGAGAATCGAAGCACCTTCGGTTTTTTCACTGATTTTTTTCTGTAATTTGATATTGTAATCCTGTGAAAACGAATACAAATGAATTTTACATTTTCGAGAAAAAAATAATAAATTGTTAGTTAAATGTGAGAGCTCAAGCTTTGGTGATTTGTTTACATGAATATCTTTCTCAGCGAGAATTTTACTCGAACTTTTTAAAATACTTCGAGGAAAACTTGATGATGACTAAAGAGAATCGAGTTTTGATGATTGAAATAGTTGTTTTTTTTTGTTGATTGAAAATGATTTTTCTGTAATCTAAAATTTACTTTTGCTATTGATGGAGTCGAAGGAAGAGTTTCATCACGTTCAACTGAATTCAAGTCTGGTAAATTCATCGAATTATACAGTGGTGTCGATGCCATTTGATCGGACTCTTCGTCTAACAAGAACAAGAACCACAGCAAATGAAATGAAGAAAAACAACAATCTAGGGGAAATATTAACCAGCTGTAGGAAGACTAAAATTCGGTTGATTATCTTGTGGTTTGGATAAGCTCAACGAACTCATTGTTTTTGTCACCGAGCGTTTTTCATGGTGATGAAAATGCGGTAAATTAAGAATCCAAGCGAATTTTTGAGCAATATTCACGTCTTGAAAATAGTTTCCATCAATTAATGATTGAACAATAGTTTCTTAAGCAAACAAAATACATAAATATATTCAATTTAGATTAGAAAATTTACGAGAAAGAGTTGATAGATCATTCGATGAAACATCGAGAAGTGTAACACCATTTTGAAGATGATTTTTGAGATCTAATAAAGCCGTTTGCATGAGTGTAGCAACATGTGGTTTCGACCATCGGCCGAGGACAGTTTCGGCTATTTCTTCGAATCGAATCCAACTAAACATAAAAACATGAAAACAATTGTTCAACGAATTGACTACCGAGCTTTTTCCTTCCAATAGGCGTATTCATTTTGTTCAGATCGTCGAAGAATATCCAATTGACAGAACAATGGAGGAACATCATCTTCGATTTTCTGCAATGATTCATCAAGCGTCTATTTACCAGCAAAATAATTAACAAAAAAAGTTTTTCGTTTTTTTTTTTTGAAAATCTAATCAAGTTACGTGATCTTTATTCGCGGATTGCAAATGTTGAACCATCGTATCCGTATCCGAATGGCGTCGATTAGCCGCGTCTAAAGTGACGATTTACAAAAAACTTCGATTTGCTTTTATACACAAAACAAAAGGCATAAATAACACTGTCATATTATCAAGATTAGTTTCAGGACAAAAACAAAGCATAAAGGTTAAAACCATAAATTGGTCTATTGTATTCTTTAATCAATGAAGTGCAAAAGAATCATTTTCTTTAAAACTTATCGATCGTTCAGATTGTATTACTGTCGTTTTTTCCTTGCTTTTACTTACCCGACATGGCGTGTTATGGCGAAATAAATAGAACCTCAATTAATGATTATATTATCTAACGAAATCGAAGCTTCATTAGCATTTCTAATCAAAGCAATGATTAGACAAGATATGTCAATTTGAATATTCATCAAACTATGTTTCTGCCGAAAAAAACACGCATTTTTTTCTATTTACTAACTTTTATCATTATAATTTGTAGCATAGGACATTGCCAATATTTGAATATGAACAAAGATACGATATCGTCCGAAAGTTGAACGTAGGATGACGCTATAAAAAATCAAGGATTTTTCGTTTCAAACAATGTACGTATAATCACTCAAGTGGAAAGGTTTTTTAGATAATGTAATTAGATATTATATGACTCGTGGTTTACACGCATCGTTTCATTCTTCATTTACATATAAATCAAAATCCATGCTAGTCGTTTTTTTTGACTTTTTTTGTTTTATTACAAAATAAAAATCGGTCATAAACAAAATATGTACTTAGAAGACGAGTTATTTTAAACAGTCCTTTAGTGACATCTACCGTTCGAACAGATATTGTGCTTATTGCATACGAATTCGTTCCAATCAGACGATAAATCAAATGTAAATATTGAAGGAAGAAGAAGTAAATCGAGCTGTTTGTCCAAAATTTTGAATGATAAAAGACAAATCGTCAACTGATAAACTAAAGTTATGAGTTGTTACTTGGATAGTTACAAAAGTATATTTATCGATATAAAATTACGTGATTTTTCGACAATATTTTCTTTGATTCGCAATGAGCAAAGTCTTTCATCACGAGAAATTTTAAATGAAAATTTAATCGATTATTGGCTTGAACAAAATCACTACGGTCAATTTTATTATCTTCCATTGTTATGTGTTCGAACAGGTTTCGATTTGTTTCTTCGTTCTCAACAATTTCCAATCGATAGTGAAATTATTATGTCCGCCATAAATATACCGTCCATGATTACACTTGTTCAATGTCATCAACTAAAAGTGATTCCATGCGATATACAAATCGACACATTAGAAATCGATATCGATCGTGTTCGATCATTAATCACATCGAAAACAGTTGCAATTGTCTATGCACATATCTATGGTCGATGTATAAATGTCGAACAATTGGTTAATTTAGCATATGAAAAACAAATCTTTTTTATTGAAGATTGTGCTGAAAGTTTTGCAGGTTTCTGTTCATGTGTAACAAATACTCAAACAAATCATTACGATATGTATTGTCAAAAACGTGAAGCTAATCAATTGTCTATATCATGTTACACAGGTCATCCACGTTCACATCTTGTTCTCTTTAGTTTCGGCGTACTCAAATTTTGTACAGCTCTTGGCGGTGGTTTTGCTAAAATCTCCGATAAAACTTTATACAATCAAATGTCAACGATCTACAATCGAGATCCAATTCAGGATACTCAGCAATATTATTCGAATGTGAAGAAATATTTTTATTTATATTGGCTTTTAAATGTGCCTCTGGTGATCAAACCATTAATGTTTATTATTCGTTTGTTAAAATTAAATCATATGGAATTTGTTGTGAATCGTTTGCGTGCTTTTTCAAAAACACCGTCAACAGACGAATTATTTCTTTCGTTACGTCGGCAACCATGTCGACCGTTACTTGCCTTTCTCTATCATCGTTTTCGAACGTACGATTATGAAATTGTTAGCAAACAAAAACAAAATGCAATCTATGTTCTCGAACGTTTGCAAACGAATTCAACGATCCAATTCATTGGCTTCAATTGCCCGTTGAAAAACTATTGGCTCTTTCCTATTCTTGTTGCCAAACCTGAACTTTTCGTTCAAATTCTTTCAAAAAATCATGTCGATGCTTATCGTGGTACGACACAATTGAATGTTATTACAAAACAATTGACGAATACTGATAATCTACCGATTAGTATCGACGATCGACATAAATGTCCGAATGCTGAACATCTTATTGAACATGTTATCTATTTACCTGTTCATTGTCATGTACCGAAATCTGTACTTGATCAATTAATATCGGTTGTAAATCGAACAAGTAAACAAATCGAGCAATATTATCTCAAATCAAAGATATAAAGTGCACTACTCAATAGAAATACGGATGAACTGTGATAGATTTTTAATCAAATTTGTTTTACACGATGTATATAAGCTTTTAATTTGTTTTTTTCTTCTTCGACAAGAGAATAAAAGCTAAAATATCAACTTAAGAGAACAAAAAACACGACGAGAACAGTTTTTTGCTCGGTTATGTTTTATTTAAAAAAAGAAAAAGAAAACTAATATCGTTTGTTGACAAGCAATCAATGAGATTACCATTTACTTAATTCGGGTATATTTCGATAGTACTCGAGACATGTTGGATTTGCTAATGAACCTGTTGCATGAATTGTTTGTCCTTCGATAATACGTCGAACAGGCACCTCGACTTTTTTCATATTAATCGTATACTAAAATACAATTCAGAAAATGAGTCACAAATTTCGAGGCTAATTCTCATGTGTTTCGATTCTCCAATGAACTGATTACCATAGAGTACAAAAAAACGACAAAGACAAGTCAATTTATAAAAGAAATGTAAGTTTTTTCAACAGAAACGGAAATGTTTTCTTGCTCAACAGTGCGAGACATTAACCACCGGCAGAGTATTATTTATAGTTAATAAACTTACAGGAATATCAGGCACTTGCACAATTACTTCAGGCACATGTCTTGCTGATAATTGCTGACGAATAGCCGTTTTAATTCGGTTGACAAGCGTTTGTTCCAGTTGAGTAACATGAGTAGGAAGCTAGAAACGAAGAAAAAAAACTCATATTTTTACTGTTTCCCTTTTTTTCTTTTGTCTTTCGAAATTAATTCATGTTATTTAGATGATTAACGCTAATGGAAATTAGACAATGTGTGTAACAGAAAACGAATGTAGACATTCCGAAGAGAACAACAAAAAAAAGCGACAAGGAAGGAGAAGAAAGAATATATCTGTGTATGACGCGCGAAGAAAAAAATGTTGAATATTATTAGCTGACTAAAAATGTTGATGCATTTCCTTTATTTCCATCTTAGAATCTAATTGACAATCTTCACATTTTAACAATAGATTTATCAGTAAAAGAAGCTAAATTCATCCATATAATGGCGGTAATGACATTTCTCAAACGGTAAGCTTATAAACTTTCTTTTTGTTGTCACGATCTTTTATCTTTTCTCCTTTTTTTTTATTATTCATTCAAGTTGAAGAAAATAATAACTAACAAGATGATTAGTTCCTATTTAAGATACACACAAATAGAATGTGTACGTGTGTGTGTGTGTGTGTGTTAATGCTCATAAGAAGAGGATTTCATGTCCGCTCGGTTTTTTTTATTATAGCCTCTTGAATCTAAAGTTGAGATTTACATGAATCAACATGTTTGAAGAAGAAGAAGAAGAAGAAATAGCTCGTTAGCTATTTTGAAAAGACTTTGCTGTAAGTATTAATAGTTTATTTACGTTGGCAAAAGAATATCTTTCTATAAACAAATTCTGATTACCCTTAACACTCAATTAGATATTTCTCTCGTTTGGGTTGGAGAGAAAGAGCGAGAGAGAGGATATTCTTTGAGATCTTTCTTTTTTGTTTGTTGCTACCATTATTCTTATACTTGAAGAGTATTTCATCGAACTGTATACATAATTTCACAACAACATCGAATATCAAAACGAAAGTAAGAACAACTCAGAAATCTTTTTTAATTCATGATAATAAAGCAAGTTTCCTGGATTATCAATGCACACGAACTCGACGGGAGTTTTTTTTTAATTAAAGTCTGATGTTTCCCTGAGAAAATATGAAAATAAAAGAATAAATATTCAATGGTTACAACGAAAACAAAGATTAATTTTCTCAGCAGACCGCAAATCTAGACCTGAAGCTTTCGTTATTTGAATCAATATTTTACTCGTTGCATAGCAAGTTTCTCGGGGAATTCTTAATAAAAATAATCAATCATTCTTCTTTTTTCTCTGCATAATTACGACAGCATATTATTCAATAGGAAATGACCAACTAGTTAACAAAGATATATATCATTGAAAATTGACTAGTGTTCGTGTTTTATTTAAATTCTATTGCGTTTCTTTTTCCTTCTTATTCTATCCTGACTCTCTTACCCTATATTGAAGAAAGAAGAAAATAATTTTGTCTACAAATGTATTCCCATCATGCATAGAAAACGAGAAGGTTTTCATTTCCTTCAGAATAAGAATCTATTTGATATGTTCGTTTCTCATTCTAATTGCTACGATTGACGTAGATAAATACGTATTCCTATTTTCTTCTTCTTCTCGGAGATTTATTTTTCTATTGAATACAATTTGATAGTAATGATTTTCTTTAGGATGAACAATACGTGCCTAATTCTCGTTATTTTCATCGTACTTGCTTCAAGTGCACTCTCATCGTATCTTGACATACCTCCGCCACCTGAACGACCATTACGTTTTAAAACCAAAGAACAAATCGAATCTTATCTCAAAGCAGTCAAAGATTATTACGATGCATTCAAAATCAAACTTGTTCGTCGAGGTAATTTCTTAGATGATTATTATTCGTCATTAGACGACAATTCCAATTCAATCGAAAACGATGATTTATATTCGTTATTAAATCAGTCTCCGCGAAGTTCATACATTCGTCGACGATATAAAACGAATCGATTTATGAATAATATTTAGAGAAATATTTTTCACTGATCTCGAACAAGAACAAACATGCAAAAATGTGGCAGTTCTATTCTACGCCTATTGCTTCACTTCTTCTTCTTCTTCTTCGTCTTTTTTTGTTTCGTGTGTCATTTCGCCTAGTCTTTATCGATTTGTCACGAATAATAAACAACTCGAATCAATCTTTCAGAAAAACGAAAAAAAAAGACGAAACAAATCAGTGATTTACTTTAAGAAAAAGAACGACTCGTTCATCACTTGTATTCGGATTTCGTTGAGCAACACATAAACTATCGTTTATTTCGCCATTAAATTGATCGACAATCGAATAGATTTCAGCCGAACCGAAACGAATACCATGAGGATTAAGTGTACCGTCGCTAAAAATAAAACGAGCTATATTTATCAAATTAATTAACAAAAAAACCTGCGGCCCAGCATGACAATTCCTCGTGTCGCCGGATTAACCATACAGAAATCCGAATGATTCCAAATACCTGGAAATGTAAATGTTTTTAAGTTTTTTTTTCTTTTCTTCGTTGTTCGATTTTCCTACCGGAGAATTTATCAAAATAAGCTCGACGATATTTTTCTCCATTAGTATCTTGCCAAAAGAAGACGGGCATCGATGGAAACGGTTTGACACAAACGAGTTCACCACTTTCTCCTTGACAAATGTTTCCATCTTCCGACCAACATTGAATCGCCATAGCTAAATGAGGAGATTGAATTTCGCCTTGATGAACACTCAACGTCGGATTGACTCCAGCGAAACACGAACTGAAATAAGTTACAAACAGAGTTTTATTAATCATTGTTCAATCTCGGTACATGATATCTGTGCCACCGGTAATTGAACCTAAGAGAACGTTGTTTTTGATTTCACGATAAACATAATCGAATATTCGACCATGCAATGGTGAGCCGGTAGAGAGAATTGTATGAACACTATCGAGTCGATTGTGTGTTCGAGGTGTAATTTGATTTTCTTCTAATGAGGAGAGATAACGAGCACTGCAACCGAAAATTGTTATTCTAAACGAGGAAGTTTCATTAGTAAAAATGAGAAGTGCAAGTTGCAGAGCTTATACCCGATTTCATCAGCTAAATCCCATAAACGATAAAAATCTGGAACAATTGGCGAACCATCATATAAAACGATCGATGTGCCAAGTGCAATCGATGAGATTAACTAAATGAACTTATTTATTCTATTTTCCATTTCAATTAGATTATTGGCATTACCCAATTCCACATCATCCATGAAACAGCTTTTTAAAAAAACGAGGTGATAACGGTTCTTTTCTTTTTATCTTTTCAGTACAAAATATTTTACCTGTGAAATAAAAAAGGATATCGCCATCTTTCATGTTACTCTGTAATTGATGTTCTTTCAAATGATTGATCAATGTTCCTCCATGGCCATGCACGATACATTTTGGTGCGCCAGTTGTGCCGGATGAATACATGTAAACACGCCGAAAAACAAAAACAGAATTCAAGAAATTCTTTTCAATAAATTAAAGTCAACTTATAATAAATAATGGATGACTAAATGGCACTTGTTCGAATTCGAGTTCAGGTATATTTTCACCGGGTAATGAAAGAAATTCATCAATAGTTACACTAGAATAGTTATTTTAAAAAAAAAATCTTGTTTTTGATTGCAAATCAAACCTATTTGGAATTTCACTAAGATCCATGGAATGATCCGGAACAAACGGAATGACGACGACGTGTTTCAATGTTGGCAATGCTAATCAACAGAAAACAAAAGTCGATTTCGATAGAAAAGCAAAATCTTACCAAGTACACTGTCTTTTAATTTAACTAAACCATCATGAGTTTTACGATTGTAAACAACCGCATTACATCCGAAGATGATCTTCGGTTCAATTTGACTAAAACGTTCTGTGACACCCTAGTAAATAAACCGACATATTCTTGAGAATGAAAGTTATTTCGATAGATCGAACCAGAACACCGAAATCGGCTGATGCAGCACTGAAAATCGCACCGAGACTGGCAGCTGCTAAGCAAATAATTAACGCTTCGGGACAGTTCGGCAGATAGACTAAAATCTCAAACGAACGTTTGCGTGTAAATACAAAAAAAAGAGAAACGGTTTCCATACCGACAACCCGATCGTTCACTGTTACACCGACATGCTTGAGTGCAGCACGATACCGACGAACTTGTTCGTTCAATTGAGCAAATGTAATTTTTTTAATCGTTGAATTTCCCTCGCCTAAACTCAACAAACGAGAGAGAAGAATAACAAACTGTTTCGCGAGTGAACATACTGCATGAATAGATAGCTACTCGATCGTCCTTAAAACGAAGTAGATTTTCGGCATAGTTTAACTTGGCACCGATAAACCATCGAGGTATTTCATTCATTTTCTTGTTTTCTTCCAAAACCTGTGTTAGCAAAAGTTAATTCGCATTTCTTTTTCATTGAATCAAGATACTTGTTCGTATGGTACGGAATATTTAATTTTACTATAAATCCAAAATTCTTCCCAGAATTTTTCAATATTTTCAATTGACCATTGATACAAATCCCAATAAGATTCTAAAGCAATCGAGACATACAAGTGGCTCTCTCGAGACCGAACAATAAAAACTTGATACCTAATTGAACTTGATATTTATTTATAATAATATCTTTAAAATCATCAATATTCGTTCGAACGCCCACAGGCGGCGACCAGAGTTTATGAGACATCTAAATCACGAAGAGAGAGAGAGAAAAAAGCGGGCAAATAATCTTGATTTTTATTAATATAAGAATGTAGCAAGAGTGAGAAATGAACTACAAGCAACAGCACAATATCAAGCATGACAGAATTTTTCTTTATAAGAATAAAAAAATGTTATTTATTTTTCTTGTTTTTGCCTTTCTTATCTTTCGATGGTTTTTGTTTATTATCATCATTATCCTCATTTTCTTCTTCACTTAGTTGATCATCCGATTCTTGTTCGATATTTTCTTCGTCTGACTCATTATCATCGACAACGGGTACATTTTTCTTCGGTTTGACTTCTTTTTGCTCGCGTTGTGTCACTTGTCGGTGAATAATCAAACGTGTTAACAACAAAAGACTAAAGATAAGACCCGGTGCCATACGTTCGAACTTATCGTGTAAAACATAATGAGTATAAACAGCTCCTAACATCGTTATTAAAAGAGCGACATTAGCAACTTGTTTTAATCGACCTTAAAATGAAAAATTATTCGTCAAGAAAAAGGATTTTTCGTCGGTTAGTTACCTGGAATGAGAACTAGAATAGCACCACTGATAACTTCGACTAAACCGACGGCTACACGAAAGTTTTTCGCATACGGACGCCAGCCGGTTTGTTCGTAGAATGGAAATACTTTATTAACTCGGCCGAATTCTCGTCTCTGCAAAAAAGAAAACGTCGGAGTTTGTTTTTTTGGCCAATCAAATCGGTCCTACCATGTCTTCGTGGACATCAGGAAAGAATTGTGGTGTAAGTTTGAAATGTCCAACGAATACGAAGAACAAGCCGAGTGTCAATGTGAGAACAGTTAAAGCTATTGAACCCATAAATTTAGTTTTATCTAAAAAACAAAATTCCTGAGAGAAACAAAACAGATTTCTATTGATTATTGAATTATGAGCTTTTTGTAGTTGATTTCAACGAATTCACTCGTTGTAACAGCAATTTCTCTTGTTCATCATCGACTCCAAGATCGAGATCTTCTTCTTCTTCTTTTTCTTTTTTCAATTTCTTTAATTTCCTTCGTTCCTGTTTCGTCTGAAACGACTCATAACGTTGTTTGATCTGCAATTGCTGATGCACAGCCTTGCGTTGAATTCGTTCGTGGAGCTTTTCTCTGCTACTTTTCGGCGCTTGAATGTAATGATCGATCACTTGAAACAACCGTCTCGTTGACATTTGCGAGACCAACGGCGTTGCTATCGGCGTCACACGTTTCGGCTTCAAAGTTTTCAAAATATCCGCGATTTCTGAATACGATGAATGCAACGAATAACACAGTCGATAGCTGAGATATTTATCCGAATAGGAAACATCGACACCTTCGCCACCGTAGTCCTGAAAACCAACGAAGAACCGTTTCGAACTCGTCGAAACGCTTTGCTCGAAATTCGAATGGTATTTATGATATTCGACGAGTAGTTCACCGGCGGCGATCTGATCGGTGAACCACATAATCGAAAGGAGAACGCGAATGGGCTTATCACAATTGCGGAAGAAAGCGCAGGGTTGAGCAAAGTTCGATGCCGAGGTTCGACAGGCGTGTAAACGTGTCGTATTCGGATCGGTTGTTAAACATTCCTGGATAATCGGCAGACAGGAATAGAAATCGTATTGACCTTGTTCGACATGAATTTTCATGCCGAGACCATCGTACAACGCTCGATAGATCTGCTCGTAGCCGACACGTGCACTAAGATTGAAAAAAAAACAATATTTGACAATTGAATTTTCGAAATAGAAACCTGGTTTTGAAGTAAATATTTGCAGTATTCGATTGATCAGCAACTAAACCTTTGATCCAGAGAATCAACGCTTCGCAACTGACTTCTCGTGTTGGAATATGAAGAATATCCGGCCGAAAAAACGTCATATCGATGTACAGATTTTCGATTGGCTTGAAGAGAAATTCTTTTTCATCGTCATGTTCGCCTCCTCGACGTTGTAAATGCGTAATACGTTTGGCTTGTCCGCGGTACAATCGAAAATCGCCGGTAAACAGAACGTTTCCATGTTCGCCTTCGATCCAAATCATCATCGAACCAGGACAATGACCTGAACCGAAACAAGTCACGAGAATCGGCTCGCCGACATCCGGCGTGTGCGATGCCAATGTGGTTCGTATGCTTGCTCCGTCTTTTTTCTTGGCTTGAACGGGATCGTTCGATTGAATTGTCAAAGCAAATGGCTGATCGATTGGAACTGACTTAAAATACGGGATTAAATGACGATAAGGCGCCATTGTGCTGAGCAATTGCTTGGAGATATCTGACATGTAGATTGGCGCATTGATTTTTGCAACGTATTTGCCGAATTCCGGCCGTTCGAGACCAACAAGATGGTCCATATGGATGTGAGTGATGAAAAACATTGTGCTCGTATAATTATGTGTTTCAAATGAGTCGATAGAGATGAGAGGATATTCCTCAATGATGCCATGATATGTGCACATTTTATTTTTATTGGAGATTTCTAGATTAATTCCAGTCAAGCCACGTAGAATGGGTGTGTCTCTGAGCGACGAGGAGATGAAACAAAGAAGTGATTGATAGATGCAAATTATGGATAGTTCAATTAGCCAATGAATATAATTAACTTTAGGTTTATTTGAATGAACATTATTTGTTAATGACAGAAAAAAAAATAGAATTAAAAAATTTATTTTACAAAATAGAAAGCAAAAATCTGTTGTATTCACAAGTATATCTCATAGCGACATCTGTTCATCTCGTAGTTCCGTAGCATCATTATTAATTCCAACAGCTGTTTGTTCTAATCTGATCTCTTGTTTTTCTAAAAAAATGAAAACAATTTACATTCGTAAACATTTCATTCATTTTCTTCTTACTTTTCTTTGGTAAAAAAAATAGAATCGATAATGCCATTGAAATATGCCAAATACTATGAACATACCAATAGTTATCATCTGTTTCGCCGAATGCGAACAGAAGAATACCCGTTAGTGATAGAACGAAACCAGGAAGAAAAAATAAAATCTCTCGACATGTTGGCTGTAATCGACGTTCTTTCTTCGAAATCCAAATCCAAGTTACGAGTGTAAATAGAAAAACTATCGAAATCAAACCAATAAATTGAATATTATCAAAACGGTCTCTTGAATTCAATATGACACAGAGTAAAAGACCCAAAACAAAGAGAAAGATTTTCTTTGATCGAGATATCAATGACATGGTGAGTAATGTTATCACAAATGATGAATATGAACCTACGAAATCAATGAATTGTAGAGTATCATATTTTAATATACAAAATCGACGGATTTCTTGATCGCAGGCATGATAAAACTAAATATATACGCACATCTCGATGAAAGTGAATAACGAAAATTTACTGTTGAGAAAAACATGTTGAAAAAATAGATTAAACCTTCGATATATAAACGATTGTAAACAGCTAAGATAATCGCTGGGAGAAACATTAGATTGCTTAATGTTAAAAATAAAACACTGGGCAAATATTTGCTCAAACGATTGTATCGATTATCCGTACAACCATATCCACGAAAACCTGAGGAGAAGAAGGAGAAGAAAAAAAACAAAATCATCTTTGCGTTTATCAATCAACGAATTGTGATTGTCTACCGGCTACACAACTACATGCTGAGTATATATTCTGTTGTGAAGTGAGAATTTGACAGACACCGTAAGTACCACATTGATCTTGAGTACATTTAGTTGAATAGATTTTGAATTTTAAAGAACTGAAATTGAATATAGAGAGAATTGTTTCGATTAGATTATCTTGAAACGGACTTATTTGAATGTGATTCAAGTGTTAAATACCAAAGACCGATTTCAGGATACGGTAATGAAATAATTATGGACGAATTTGAATTGAGAATGATTTGAAAATCAGGTTCACAAGTCGAATAATGATGTAGTCGGTTTTTTGAAAGACAACCAATAATACTTTGATTGAATTTGATATTTGCTTGAAAATTAAAATGCAATGTTCCTCCGAGAGTTCCTTCGTCGATGAGGATTTCATATGCGTAGATTGATGAATTATCAGACTGAAAATAAATCGTATTCGTACTATGATTGGAATAGTTAGGAATGTAAATAAAATCATAGTAATAATTTGATTTAATGCGTCGAGTTGAATAGATTGGAATAGATGTTTGAGCTACATAGATTTTTTTTTAAATATGCTTTTTCTGTTGAAGATTAACGAAATCGATTTACTTTCTGAAAGGATTGTCAACGAGCCAGAGATTGGCAAAGATAAACATGAATCGTTATCAAGAGAAATTTGAAAATAAAGCCAAAGGAAAGGAGCAATTTGATCGAGTTCAAAAGAACATGAATTATATCTGCAAACTACAAAAAGATACGGATGAAGAAATTTCGAACAACTAAACCAACCAAATGCATAATCATTCTGCACGGAACTCGGTAAACCATTGATTCGAACGAGAATATTTATCTTGCATATCGATGACCATTTCGATTGGATAATCAATCGAGACGTATCAATCGATGTGTAAAATCTAAATCAAGGAAATATTCAACAACAACTATAATGACATTCCTAGGAAAGAATTACGAAGTATAAACCGATGTGTTATTATTAGATAAAGTTATTTCTAATGGTTGATCGAGTGTTAATGTTAGTGGAACAGACTGAATCCGATAATTCAGCCATGTTGTTAGTGATATATTACAGTTACTTGTCGTTATCTGAGTTTAGGGTTAATGAGAAAAAAAAACAAACAATAACAATTAACAAAACGATTTGAAACATACTTTCGAATTGAGATTCAATGGAAAACGTTCCATAAATGTCTGAAATAAAAGGTCCATTTATCGTTTGAAATCAATCGATTTTCTTGTTCATCTTACCATTGCAAACCATGTTCCTTGTAAAGGATTGTTTACTTGTACGAATTGATTCATTTCTGTTCGATTGAATACGTTTGTGATTAGATTATGACGAGTCGGAATATACAAATCAGGAAATGATTCATTTCTTGGTGCGACTAGCGGATAGGCTTGGTATTGAAGATGACTACATCGAACACAAATCAACGAATGGAAAACAAAATACTCTCGATTTACATACAAATGAAGATACTGCAAATCTTTTGAACATTTTCCATTCATTTCAATATTCAACGACCAATTAGCGATTGTACTTGGATAGTCAATATTAAATTTCAAGAACGTCATATCTGTATAATCGATATATTCATATATTCTTATCTGATCATATGATTCATCTCGATAGTCAATAGCCGAACAAGATAAACATAAAATAACGAATAGAATTGGCTTCATATTTCTTATCTAAAACGATGAATTCGAGCTGTTTTTCTTTCTTTCTTGGAAACTATCTTTACAGAAAGGATTTTATTTGCTTTCAAATGGTTTGTACGTGTGTGTGTGTGCTCGAAAAGAAAAATTCACAATAATCAAAAGCAAACGAAGGAGAAAAAGATGTTTAGAGCATAGACAATAAATATAAAGTAAAGAAGAAACGAAATAAAATACGGATGTTCTTTTTTTTGTCCATTTATGAATAATAATAATAATAATAATAAACAAATAGATGATTTAAGAATAATTGATAAAATGTATATTTATTTTTTTCGAAAAGGGAAAAGAAAATAAAATGAACTAATTAAAATAAATCATCACATCTTGACCAATCTTGTTTTAATTTACAATTCCAATATTCGTTTGTGAATACGTGGATATCCGAATCTGTCAATGGATCATGTTGTTTTTTGAACCATTTCGGTTGAAATATATCGACGCCATTGCCTTCGGCTTCTCGAACTTTTCGTGCTTGTCGTTGTTTTTCTTCTACACGTAATTTTTCTTGATTGGCTTCGTCCCAACGAGCTTCTTCCATCAAACGTTGATCAGGTCGTCGACGTGAATCCGTCGGTGCTACATCGGGCTCGTCCTCATTTAATTCAATAGCAAGTTCAGTGAAATTATACATTTTTTCGAGAAAAGCCGGCGGCATTTTACGTTGCCATAAAAGTTTCATATTATGTGTTTCCATATGATGAGAATTTGTGTTACGATTTGGTTCAATAGGACCGCCTTCGATTTTTTCTGTCCATGTACCTGCATTTCGAAAAGACAATCATAAAAAAAATGTCCGAATTTAAAATCGTCATTTTACCGGATAGAACCCATCGTGCTTGCGAATCAGCATCGGTTATGACTCCCGTGACTTTTCGAGGTACATCTTTCGAAAAATAACTATATTGAAAATATTTTAATTTACAAACATCATTTGTTGTACAATTAATAATATCCATTTCACCGACCTAGAAAAAAACAACAACAACAACAATCATTTTTACAAATATTTTATTGAAGTTTTTCACATACATTATCAATCCAAAGTTTGCCAACAATAATATTATTGACTAATGTTGTTATTCGTTTCCAGATGTAATGATTTCCACTGTTCTTAAAAATTAAATGACAGTAACCTAAGAAAACAAAAGCAAACAATCGATTTGATTATTAGTAGTTCGAGAATTTGATTACCTAGAGGTGTCACACTTAGATACTGTCCACGAAATTTCGATGACATGGTAAATTCTTGATAAAATGTCCAACCTTGTCCTTCGGTATGCTGAGCAAAAGCTGGTGGATGATGGCTGACTTGTTCTAAATAATCAATCAAAACGAAAAACTCTTCGTTCTTCATTGAAAATATTTTTAGTTTTTACCAGAAATCGATCTCCATCCTAAATCATCTGTTCTATCACATTCAAATGTTTCTCCTAGAAGAGGATTAAATGGTTTATTAACTCGTGTCGCTGTTGTCGAATACGCCGAAACAGTAAACGCTGCAACATAGGCCAATTGTTCCCAATTGTTACTTGCTTTAGCTGCTCGATCGAGTACAGAACTGTATTCTAATTCTTCGGTGACACGTTGTAACATCGATAGAGGCTCACTGAAATTCACAGGAATTGGAATTTTTGAAAGATCTTTGCCGACACAATTTTTAATAATACTCCAAAGATTTAAACTAAATAAAGAAAAATAGTGAATTCAATGAAAAGAAAGACAATTCATGTACCTATAATTCGGCTTTTCTGGAATACGATCACGTCGTTTACGTTTAGATCCGATTGGTTTCGATGGAAAGCTGACATTTTTACTGATACTCGCTGTCGATGGACTTTTAGGAATCGTATCTTTTGATTTTGATCCTAAATTCATAATTTCCAAATGATAATTTTCTCGTGACAAACAGAAAACTACTTTTAACAATCACAACAGGCAGATTTTCATCATCTTGTTCCTCAGATTCACTTTCTGCGTTGTCTTCATCGCATGAACTTGCATTATCATCGACAAGTTTCGTTGATTGTTTATCACTACTGGATAGATGTTGTTGTAATCTTAAATTCAAATCGTAGGAAAAAAAAAACAAATCAATGCATTTGCTGAATACATACGGAATTCGAAAGACACTTTCGGCATCATGAAATTCATCGTCTTCTTCCGAACTCGCACTTTCCTCATTTGTAGTTCGAGCGTTCGTTGATCGATCTTTTCTTGATGCACGTTGAATTTGTTTTTCGAGTTTTGCACTTTGTGATGCCACCTGTTCGCACATACGTTCCATACGTACGCGTGCATCACGTTCAACTTGAACAGCCTTTTGCCATTTACGGCCTTGACTTTGAATTAATTGCACTAGTTCTTGACAAGCATTGAGCATTGCTAAACAAGCGAGAGAAAACAATTTCAATTTTTTGTATTTCAACACTCAACGAACCTGTTGATGTTATACGAAATAATGTCGCACGTTCATTAACACTTTTAATTGTATTTACTGTTGCTTCGGATTTATCGATCTGTTCAAGATCGCCTAATGTTCGATGCAGTGCTTGATAATGTCGATTGATTAAATCCATGCACATTTTAAGATCTTCTAATTTCGCATCGAACGTTTTATTCATTGTGGCTAATTCAGCACGTTCGTTGATTTCAGGTGATTCCTTGAATTGTTCGTTTGAACTAGCCGTTGGAAGGTTTTGTCTAGTTGATGATTCGTCAACAGTCGATATTTCTTCATCGGAATCATTGTATTGTTTTCTAACTTTCAATGATTTCTGTTTGGCTAATTCGAGTGCGCTCATCCAACGTTGTTTATCGTTTTCAGTTGATGTACGTAGATGAATAACTGTTGAACCATTGGATATAACAAAATGACACGAATCATTGGATGATAAATGTGCAGATTCAAGATAAACTGTACCACGACATGTATGCGTCATTTCATCTTGAGTACGATAATAGGACAATATGCCGGCATGTAAAACAAACCAACGTTTCTGATAACCTTTTAAGTACTAAAAGATGAAGAAGAAAAAAAATGGAAATTTGAGACAAATGAAGCAATTTTTCGATTGTTATTTTTTACATTTGTCCATTTATATAACCAACCACGCATTTCGTCTTTACCATTGGCAACTGATGGTGTTGTTGATTGCATATATTGCGTTTGTTGAGCATGCATTGGTGGTGGAACAATACCCGTTCCAATAGCACCTAGATTCAATGAACTAGTTGTATTTTGCATTGATGTCGATCGTATTGCTGTTGAATGATGATGAGAAAATTCAATTGATGATGAATGATTCGAAGATTTCAATTGATTTGAACAAGAGAAATCATTAGGAATAATCAAAGAATTCGTATTGTTATTTGTGTCTACAAACAAAATGAAACAATATATTCAAGTTTTAATCTATAATTGATTTTTTCAAATCGACATGCGATCATCGTACGATATGTGATCAAATTATGTTATTCGTTTTTTCTCTCTCTCTCTCTCTCGCTTGCTTAGTAATGTCACAAATGGTTCTGCTTGGTTAACTTTGTGTATTCTCCTCTTATCGAAGTAAGAATAACATGAAATCAACTTATTCGTTATCAATGACGTTACGTATTGTTTTTCTCCTTTGAAAACAAGAAAAAACAAGAAAAGCACACATACAGTGAGGTGTCGCAGCAAGTGTATGACGTCTTCGACGTGAGCCAATAAATGGTGGTCGACATTTCGAAACTATCTTGCGCATACGATGTGGCATCTTTTTAGTTTAGTTATCGACGACAGAACAAATGAAAAACGAATAAGAAGAAGAAGGAGAAGAAAGAGCAACTGCAGAAGAAGAGAAGAAAGACTCAGAGATGTAAGAAAAAAGTCGAAGCAGCAGCAGAAGAAGGAGAAGAAAAACAACATGTAAGTAGTAGACCAAGATAGAGAAAGAGAGCGGTAATATGGAAGAACGATTCGAACACACAACAATAACAACTAACGCTAGAAAAAAATGTGTTCTTCTTCATTGTGTTGTTTGCTTCGAATTTCGGTTTGAATAATATCTCTCGACAGTTATCGGATGATGTAAGAAACGAGAAGAACAAAAAACAACAAAAAAGAACCGAGCGATCTTTCAACATTATCTTAACTTTAACAGCAAAAGAACAAAAGTCAACGAATCTAGTTTGAATATTCTTGTCGATTGTAATTTAGTTTAATTTTTAATGAGTCATTTTTTGATTGATTAAAATAGAAAACTTCTCCTTTATTTTCAATTATCTTGAACAAGCAAAATGTTTCTTTTCTTTTCCTTCATATACCACCCTACTTTAATATTAATATTCATCCAACCTCAAGAATGAAAAAAACTATTCTCGGCTAAATTCTTCCGTTTTTCTTCTGCTTCTGTTTGACTCCTGTCACACGGCCTCTCGAGGATAAAAAAAAGTATGATCATTTTTTCGTTGTTTAAAAAAAGAACCGTTTCTGTCAATGACAAATAGAGTACGTTTAGCTATTTATAGATGACACAAAACGGAAACAATGCGGGCAAACTGATTTGAATAATGAAGAGAGAAAAACAATTCTCTTGTTTAGAGTTTTCAATTTAATTAAAAAGAAAGATTCTTTTTCTTTTTAACGATGATAATGTTGAAAAAGAAAAAATAATTTGTTAATCTAAAAAAGAGAAAATAGAACATGCAGATTTTCGTCAATAATCTTTTTTAATGAACGCACACGCACACACACGAAGAAAAGTATCTTTTTCAAGCTGGATTAAACGTGTCTTCTTTTAATAAGCAGAATACACACCGGCATAGTAAACACAAGAAATGAGCAGAAAAAAGAAAGGTACGCAAATATGAAGCTTTCCTTCTGTGTTCGTTCGTTTTTTTTTTTGAAAATAAATATAAGTTTATATACATTTGTTAGTCTTCTGTTGAAAAACTTGTAATTGTCGTTGTTTTTTGTATGACATCATCAAATGGTGATAGTGGAATCTCTTCGACTGTTTCAATGACTGTTACTGATTCTGTGTTATCATCATCGGTGACTGGATCGAACGTGAAATTGTCTCGATAGCGCGAGAGATTCAATGCGAATGCAATCGATGGATCATCGACGACCAATAACTCTCCGAGCTGAAATTATCCAAATGAAAAAACGATGAAATGTTTCAATTCAACAAAAGCTTTACTTTAAATTGAAGCGAATGATCGAAGAAGAATTCGTCTTCAGAATTCGTTACCGGTGTTTCGTAAGTCAATTGATATGGAAGATCGAATGCTTTTGTTTCATTATCAGCTGTTGGCAATTTAAAACATCGAAATATCGCCGAAACAAATTTGACTTTGCCTATTGCTTTTTGTATATCTTCATTCTCGATGACGACTGGCTTAGCTGTGACTAAACGTGGTTGAGTAAAACCAGCACCTGTTGCGTATAAAATTAAATCTTCCCATTTCAAAGCGCCGCCGATGTATTCGCCTGAGAGAAGTTCTTGATGTTCAGCCGGTATAGCACGATTGACATAAACATCAGAGAAATAGAATTCACCGCCCGGCTGAAACACAAGATCATCACATTGAAAAATTTTTAAAAAATTAGATTCATTTACTTTGAGAATTTTGCAAATGCCTTCGATAATCAATTGTTTATTTCGTTGATAATTGATGACGCTGTTCGAACTGGAAAACAAGAAAGGAGCTTTTTTTTCTTAAATTAAATTGAGAAATCGATTAATTACACAACGACATCGACGGAATTATGTTTGAGTTTGGTTTTTTCTAAATGCTCGATGTCGCCTTCGATGAATTCAACATTGGTTTTCTGAAATCCAAATTTTTTCATATGATAATCCACTTGTTCTCGAGCGAAATTCAACTAGAATTCAAATCCAATCAACTCGTTTTTTTTTCCTATCGAATTTACTCGTTCAACATCCGAATCAATGCCAATAACATGTCCGTTTTCTCCAACAAGTTTCGATAAAATAAAAACATCTCGGCCAACATCACAACCGATATCAACCACTGTGCAACCTTCTAATTTCGGTGGAAATATAACAAAATTCGATTGATGAGATCTGAATGAATTCAAATGAATTTATTTTCCCAAAGCAAACAAACAAAGTTTGTTCCTTTACTTGGCAATGACATCGGGATGTATCTGTTCGATGATTGTATTTAAAATACTTGGCGTTCGAATGAAATGCGGTTTCATTCGAGAGAAATGATCCGAATCTTGATCGTCATCTTCCTCTTCGACGCTATAAACACTTTTTGCTTCTTCACCTTCACTTTTATCCGTGGTTAACGACATAGTTTATTTATTTATCTAAAACGAATGATATTTCTGTATTTCAAAAAACAACAACAAGTCAACCGTAGGGTTTACAGTGCAAGTAGGAAAAGAAAAAGAAGTCTCCTTATGTATTCGTCATTCTTTCCAAAAAAAAATATATATATAGTACACAATTCTCTTCTAGCCAATGTTTGATGTGTTGGCGACACCTTTACATCTATCGACATCTTTAAACGAACCGAAACTTTGACGTTTTTGGAAAAGAAAAAAAGCACGATTTCGTTTGAAATAAATCGTAAAAAGGAAAATTTAATTTTTGAATCAAAAAAAAGAAATTCTCATCGATAAATATTATTTTTCATTGGTCGATAAATCTCAATTGTTTACGATCTGTTTTTTTTTCTCTCCTCTTTTGTCAGTTAGATCAAATTGATTCTTTCGATCATGACACGTGAAATTCTTACGCTACAAATCGGCAATCAATCGAATTACGTTGGCGTACATTTCTGGAATCAACTCGAACATGAATTCAATCAAAAGAATTCATCGATTGATTTTCATAGTTATTTGACATTTAATCAAAAAACGAATCTGCCAACAGCTCGCGTGCTTATTTGCGACTATCGAAATACATTCGGACATTTATTAGATGAAAATCCGATGAAATTCGAAGCCAATCCATCGATTGAAATCATCAATCGTCTCAAATCAGATAATTCCTGGTCGAAATACTTGAAAACACGAACGAAATTCAACGAGAAATCTCTTCTACCATTGAGAGACTATTGGCACAATGACGAGAATCAAAACAATCAATTCGATATCTATCCAATCGGTCAAGAAGTTTTCAAAACCAATATCGATCAATTCGAACATTCGATTCATTTTCTACTTGAATCTTGTGATTCGTTGCAAAGTTTTCGTTGTTTATACGATGTAAACAATAGTTTTTCCGGTCTATTCTCTTCGATACAAGATTATCTTCATGATGAATGTCCGAAACAACCGATTTGGTCGTTTGCCATTGGCGAAAATTCCTCGTCGTCGATTTACAATCTCGCGTTTTCACTTGTCAATTCAATAAATGAAAATCATATGCCAACATTAGCATGTCTCGACAATCCCGATGCATTCGAAACCAGTCTCGCCATTCAACACGCTTTATATTCCTCGTTATTTCCATTGGACGTGCTCGCCGATCGTTTATGTCCGATGAAACGAAGTTTTCTCAAATTATTCTCGAAAATTCCCTTCGACTACGCGCCATCGAAAACTCTGATGAACTATCTCGACAAAACCGATCTGTTCCCTTCGTTGAATCCGTCAGCCATGCATTTCGTCGTTCGTGGTCTAACCAAAGCGCAATTGTACAATTCATCGGTGTCGAAGTTCGATTTCGAAACAGCTGGCGAATTAATCGAAAGATATCTACGCGAAGAATACAATTCTCATATGTTCATTTCGAACACTTCGTGGACTGAGAAATACGATGGAATCAATGTTCTTTCGGCGATGATTAACGATGAGAAATCATCGGAGGAATTCTTCGGGCAATTGATTGAGAAGCTGAAAAAATCGAATCTGAAAACGATTTCCAAACGTTGGCAAGAGAATAATTTCGACGAGCAAATGTTCGAACAGTTGATCAATGATTTGAGTGTTTTACATGAACAATATTTGTTTTAAAAAAAGAGAAAAGTTATTTAACAATACGATTGACATGTTACGTTTTGTTTTTAGATTGAAAAGAGAACATTTTCGACGAAAGATATTTTGTGAATGTGCGTGTGTGACGATCGAATTCTCTAGTCGAACCACAGAACGTCAATTTTTCTAACCAAAACTACTAGTAAGTCGAATAAATTCACCCTTAAGTTATTAAAAACGATTTTGTTTTTCAGTTTTCTCCTCGAAATGAGTAACGAAGGTTCGTCAACCAAACTTGTCCTGCCTATCAATCCCGGCAATAGTACATCGACAACGCCAACCTCATCCTCGCCACCGCCATTATCCCTAAACGGCGAACAACAACAACAAGCAATCAATCTCAACGGCGACGGTAAACTAACATCCAATGGCGTACTTTCCGATCTTCAATCGACATTCCAAGGTTCATCATGGAGTAATGTTATCGATGTCTCCGGTGATCATTCATTTGATATACCCAATGGTAATCGAATGTTTGAAACACAACCAACACCTTTGATGACAATGCAACAGCAAATGTCCTATCAACAAGCCATACAACGACGGCCGATAACCGCCGCACATAACTTTCCAACGCAAAACATTCGTCCGGGCAATGGTCTGCCGATGAATGGTCGATGGACGAACGAGCAATCGTCAACGATTGGCCCACCGCCGCATCTACAACAAGCACCGCAATCGCCAACGTGGAATCAAGGATTTTCGGCCACTTCAGCTCGACGACCGGTTTTGCCCAACGTTCCGATGTCTCAATCGGCAAAGAAAGGACAAAATAACAATTTTTTTCCATTTCTTCCACAACAAACAACGACAACAAATCAAAATCCATCATCGATTCGACCGGCAACATCGGTATTCGGCACGAATTTTCCATCGACACAAAACGGCGCCGATCTCGGTCAGAATTTTCCATCGGGTGATGCTTATGACATGAATTCATTTCATCAAATCATGGACATAATGAGAAATGATAATGTTAAACGTGTTTATAATGACGATAACGGAATGAGTAGTCTACTTGATAATGATAATTTAATATCAAATGGCAATCCAACGGGCATGGGCAATATGTCGACGGGTTTGTTTAACACATCGCCACGAGGAATGACGCTCGATATGAACAAAGAAGAGCGATTCTCGCGAAAGGTGTTCGTCGGTGGTTTACCGCCGGACATCGATGAAGAGGAAATCATCGCGCATTTTCAACGATTCGGTCCGTTGATTGTCGATTGGCCGCATAAACAAGAGAGCAAATCGTATTTTCCTCCGAAAGGTTACGCATTTCTGATTTTTACCTACGAACGGTCCGTTCAGGAGCTCATCGACGAATGCGTCATCGACGATTCGAAACTCTACATGTGCGTATCAAGTCCGAGCATGAAGGACAAAGCTGTACAAATCCGTCCTTGGCTCTTAGCCGATTCGGACTTCGTCATGGACGGAACACAGCCGCTCGATCCGAGAAAAACGATCTTCGTCGGCGGTGTTCCTCGGCCATTGCGTGCCGTCGAATTGGCCATGATCATGGATCGTTTATACGGTGGTGTTTGCTATGCAGGCATCGACACCGATCCGGAATTGAAATATCCGAAAGGTGCCGGTCGTGTTGCATTTTCGAATCAACAAAGTTACATCGCTGCAATATCAGCTCGGTTTGTTCAATTGCAACATGGCGAAATTGACAAACGAGTCGAAGTCAAACCGTACGTTCTCGATGATCAATTGTGCGACGAATGTGCAGGCGCTCGATGCGGTGGCAAATTCGCACCGTTCTTCTGCGCCAATGTCACGTGTTTACAATACTATTGTGAAGCATGTTGGGCATCGATACATGCGCGTGCAGGTCGTGAATATCACAAACCATTGGTTAAAGAAGGAGCTGATCGTCCTCGATCGTTACCATTTCGTTGGTAAATCGTCTTATTTTTGCTCTATATTTCTTAATTGTTGTTTTTTGTATATTCGTTTTCTCTCTTCTTCTTCTTTTGTGAACGTTGCGCATACGTACGTCTTCATGTTTGTTTTTTTCCAATAAGACCTCGCGCATTTCTTTTGTTTTTGGATAAATGTTGTTAGTGGGGATAAGTCGTTTTGGATGATCTCGTATTTTTCTTTTTCTGATAATTGTCTTTAAAAAAACATACACACAACCAACCAACCAAGCAAACAAATAAAACAAAACACATAACGTGTTTGTGTCGACTCGTCTTAGTTGATTATTCGAATTTTTGTTCTTTTTTGTTTCTTTTGTGCAATCTTTTTACATATATTGTGGGCCTTTTTTTGTTATAAAACAAGTTTACAAAAAAAAACTACGAAAAAAAAATTCTATACGCTCTCTCTCTTTGTGTTTTTCGTTTATTTTGTACACAAGTTTTATTTTGTATGATTTTTTCCGCTCGGTCTCTCTCTTCATTCATCTCAGCTTGATTTTCTCGTCTTCGGTCATTGTCATCAACGTTTTTCTTTCTCTCTTGGTGGGCAGCATTCTCGTTATCATTATTATTCATATTTCTTGTTGTTTCTCTTCTTCGTTGTCATCATCATTATTTCCTATCTAACCGATTCGTCATTCTTTTTTGATATTCGATTATATTTTTTGTTTATTTATTTTTTATTGTGTCACCATTTATTCAGACCGTGAAAAGGAAACAAAAAAAGAAGAGAAGGAGAGAAAAAAACAGCCATACACACAATACAAGGAAGAAGTCTGTCGATGAGCACATCTTTCCGGTGTCGTTGCTCGTTTACAATATATTCATTTTGTACCTTCAAATAAAACAGGCAATCTGGCGCGCAGATCTTATCCAAATGAACCAAACGCTCGTACGGGTTTGTGGAATCTTTTCTTTCTTTCTTTTTTGTTGTTCCCCGTTAACATTCTATTATCTCTCTTTCTCTTTTTTACTAGCATTACAAAAGACATTTTTTTTTGTTGATTGTCTATCTGATCCATCTTTGATTGTTGTCGTTTTTTTTTAATTCGTACCTTTTTTTTGTTGTGCTAAACTATTATTACATATTTCTTTTTTTTTCTTCTTCATCATTTTTTTTGTTGGAATAAAAATCAAGAGAATTCAAAAAATAGTTTATTTGCGACTACGAATTGTAAGAATTTTCTACACACAAAGTCTCAACCGTATATGTACATTTTGCGAGTAACAATGTTACAATACGAGCACAAATAAATCGAGCTAAACTGAGTTTATGGATGTTTTAACATTAGCTTTGGTTTTCTTGCAATCATTCACAAAGACAAATAATGAATAATATTCTATTGTCGAACAGAATTTGTCTCGTAGATTTCATCGAAACTGAATAAGAACGGCATAAAATAATACTATTTTGATTTGATATTTGCACCTGATGTATCGTGATTCGGTTTATTACCTAGAGAGACAGATAGATAAATGATCTTATTGATTTTTCGAAATAAAATGCTTACCGCCAGCACCAGCACCAGCACCACCACCTCCTTTTTTCGGGCCTCGTTGTTGAGGAGGATAATGTTGGTTTGATCCGGTCTGATTGTTGTTCTGTGGCTTTTTCTTTTGTTGTTGTTGATTATTAGAATTATTCTTTGGTGGTTGTGGTTGATCCATAGGATATGGAGCGAAGTTCGGTTGAGGATATCTGTTCTGTTGTTGTTGTTGTTGTTGTTGTCGTCGATCGTTAAAATATCCATTGGGATTGGTTTGTTGATTGGAGTAATTTGAATATGGTCGAGGATTTTGTGGCAATTGCTGACGATTGTACATTTGAGCTGAATTTTGTTGAAATGTTGTTCGATTTGCAGGTGGTGGACGTCGATTATCATGATTCGGTCGTGTTGATCGATGGTTTTGGTCGTTCGGTCGAATAGTTTGTTGTTGAACATTAGGTCGAACGCACTGTTTCGGTAGACGACTGACAAGACGTGCTAAACGTTCGTACAATATACGATCGAGCAGACACGATGAGACTCGTCTGGTGACAACAATCGGAATCTCTTCGATTTTTGTACAAAATATTTGACCAAGTGTACTCGAATGATCTTTCCATATGCAATCGGCATCATCGGCAGCGTCACTCGATGATAAACGATTGGAATAGAGAATCGATTCAAGTGCTGTTTTGATTACAATCGGCTCACTAGCTGCCGGAGGAAAGATAAGCGATGAGAGAATATTCGTTACCGGTGCTGAAGACGAGAGAACAGGTTTACTATGATTATCAAATGCTAAGGCAGGTTCTTCGCTCTCGCTAAGTGTTTTCGGTTTATCGTTTTGTAGATATTCGTTTGCAAGATCATCTAATGACAAATCACCATCGGCATCTGCATTGACTGATGTTGTTATTGGAACGATTGTGATACTTTCAGTTGATGAAGGTGGTGTTGGTTCGTTCTGAAGATATTCATTGGCGAGATCATCAAGGGAAAAATCATTGTCGGTTGTTGATCGTTGCGTTTCAATCGGGTTTATCATTGTTTCAATTGAAACAATCTTACCAGATTCATCGGATAGTAGATTTTGTCCGATCGTAAGAATATTATTGAGAAAATCTCGTCGATTTTCAACTGTCATCGATGCCGAGAGAAGAGTTAATTGAGCAACTGAAACCAACAAATCGATCTGTTTCGGTTGTTCAACAAGAAATGTTGGTTCTTCTTGGCATTTCTGAATAGTTTGTTGTAGAATTTCAATTAAATTTCGACGTTTTACTAACACATTCGTATTACTAAAACCGGGTGGTGCTGATGTCGAAGAATTCTGATCACGTGCACATTCAGACATAATACGTACTTATTGTTGTTTGGTTGTTTTCTTTTTAAATAAATAGAATTTTGTAAAAACAAAAGTTTCTTCACATAGATTTCCACGGCTGACTCATCTTGTCAATAGAATCGATGCATAATTGCGTTGATGTCGCTAGATGTAGTTGTTTGAAAAGAGGCTCGTGAAATTACCCAATGAAATCAATCACTTGTTATTGAGTCATTAGAAGACTATTTGAGTTCATTTTCTTACATCAATCGACTACGACTAGATCAACATGGGATGCGATGGTGGAACAATACCGAAACGAGATGAACTCGTTCGACAAAAGAAAAAACCTGAAGCTATCGACAAAAATGCTGCTAATATGGCTAAATGGCGACATTGTGCATTAAAACATGATACACTTAAACGACCTATTGTCGTTGATTCACATGGTCTGTTGTATAACAAAGATGCCATCTTAGAATATCTTCTTGATCGTGCACAATTCGAACATGGACCAACGTATGTTAAGAAATTGAAAGATGTCAAAGAATTGCAATTAACTGAAAATGCGTCATTTAATTCGAACGCGAATGAACTCGGAACGGAATATCTCGATGTTTATTCATCGCCGTTTATTTGTCCATTGACAGGTTTAGAAATGAATGGAAAATATAAATTCTGCGCTATTTGGACATGTGGTTGTGTTTTATCTGATCGTGCCTTACGATCGATTAATAAGAATGTCACCGATGAAAAATTATCGTGTCCAAAATGTAGTCAAGAGTATTCGTCGAATGACGATGTTGTTATTCTTAATCCTGAAGATGAAGATATGAAATTAATGGAACAAAGACGTGAACGATTAGCTGCAGCTAATCCGAAGAAATCAACGTCGACTAAACGCAAATCATCGCCACAAGATGAAGAAGAAACAAATGAAAAAAAACCGAAAATCGGTGGGGAAGCCGTTGAAATGAAAAATGCAAACAAATCGATAGATTTATTTTTAGAATCGAAAACAGCGTCGTCGACAAAATCGAGTACAGCGTCAACTGGTAAACTTACGGCTACGAAAACAGCGCTTCAGCAAGATCCAACGAAATCAGATTTGTACAAATCATTATTCACAACTAGTGAAGCAGCAAAAAAGAAAGAAAAAAACAAAGCACACTGGGTTACTTACAATCCATTATACTTCTAATTTCGTCTCGTTTTTTTTCCTTCTTCTTTCTGTATTATAAAAACAAAACCAATTCGAAACTGTTTTTTCTTGTTTGTTGTCGTACAAATAAAATAAAATCATCTTGCTTTAGTATTTGTAGATGTATATGATAAGTCCAAAATAAGTAATCATGGATACTGTCAATGTAGATAATCATCATGTTCGAAGTTCATCAACTGATACAACAGCTAACGGTGGTATGACCGATGAAGCTGAAGGCATATGGAGTCCGGATATCGAACAAAGTTTTCTCGAAGCACTTGCTATTTATCCGCCATGTGGCCGACGAAAAATCATTCTTACAGAAGAAGGTAAAATGTACGGACGAAATGAATTAGTTGCACGTTATATTAAAATTCGTACTGGTAAAACACGTACACGCAAACAAGTGTCATCACATTTGCAAGTTCTTGCTAAACGTCATGCAAAAGAAATTCAATCATTACGTGATGATAAAGTTGCTAAACAGATTATTCTCGATCGATTGAAACAATATACATCGGCAGAAATCGTTTCAATGAATAGTCAAAAAATGCAAACGGATAATGACTCGTTTTCCGATGATAACGATGAATCAAAACAATCAACCAACAGTCCGATTAAGAATCTCTTGCAACCATCAGTTCCAATTATGACCGACGATTTTTGTCTTTCACCTCAAAAATCTGTTGTCATCAAAAAACCGATGAAAACGAATTTCAAATCAAATTCATCTGTTGTCTTTGCCAACAAGAAACATCGTTCTCGATGTTCATCAAACGCTTCATCATCGTCGCCTCTCTCATCAGGCTCAACAGCTTCTCAAAGTCTAATGATTCCCAATCTTTCCGCACCATCATTTGCAATCATTGGCGACGAAAATTTTCGTCTTCATGATTTAAGTGCTTTTGCTGAAATTAAACGAACAATCGGCACGCCAACACATCCATCGTTAATCTATCCAACAACCGAAGCCTATGCTATTGATCAACATGATCTACTTCGTTTACATGCAAATGACATTCAAATGAGAAATCTTCATACATTCGAAACGATATCAATCGATCAAATCTTCGATAAATTTCCTCGTTACGAAGGTTTGAAAGATCTATTCGAATTGAATCCCGATGGATCATTCTTTTTGATTAAATTCTGGGCTGATGTTTCACTTGGATCATCATTAATGAATACGATGAATATGCGTGATGAATCATTTTTTACATCGTATACATATGCGAGTTGTTTGAATCGACCAATACATATATCGACACGTTTATGTTCATTTGGCAAACAAGTCTTGGAAAAAGTCGATACAAGTGAACATCCGCAACGTGATCAATTCGATCAATATATTTATCGTTTTGATCGATCGTCTCTATGTGATTATATGGTTCAATTTATACAAAAACTTCGTTCGCTTCCCAATGCTTATATGATGAATAGTGTCTTAGAGAACTTTACTATTCTTCAAGTGATCAAATGTCTAGATAATCCCGAACGTCTTTTACTTTGTCTTGCGTTTGTTTTCGAAATTCCACTGTTTGATGCTGGTGGTCCACAATACCACGTGTACAAATTGGTTGCCAATTAAATCTATTTTTTTCTTCGTCGTTTTCTTCTTCTTCTCATTCAATGTATCTTCGGTTATTATTTCTTTTTATATGCAATTCTTCGGTCCATTATTCTTACACGATTATGCCAAAAAACAAATTTATCAGTTGTGTTTTTCTTTCGTTGAACAGTGAGGTGTCGATTTTTCTTTTGCTCAATTACAGAAACTTTGAAATGTACTGCTGCTGTTCGAGCGAATAATCAACATGTTTGTGAATCTTCTATTAACTGTTTTTCCAATGCCTAATGATTATGGCATTCATCTTTATCATGTTATTTTCTACTCTCTCTCGTTCTCTTGTTCTTTCCGTTTACTATTCTCTTTCTCTACATGAATAACAAAAAAAAACCCGGTCCATGTTTCTTCCTTCTCTCTTTTTTTCTCTCTCTATTTTGTTATTGAAGAAAAAACAATAAAAGATGATCAAAAGAACAATTTTCTTATTCTAATTTATCCTCTCTCGTATTTCCAGATGGCTCTGGGCTCTCAACATGTTCAACTATTACAAGCGTTTAGAAAAGTCATTCCACCGCTTCTATTCGACGCACATAAAGGTGAATCTGGTCGAATTGGTGTAGTCGGTGGTAGTGAAGAATATACCGGTGCGCCCATATTTGCAGGTATGTCAGCATTTCGAACCGGTGCTGATCTCGTTCACATTTTCTGTGCTCATAATGCGGCTATACCAATAAAAAGTTTTTCACCTGATCTTATCGTGCATCCGATTCTCGTGAGTTTCGTTTAAGAGAAAACAAAACAAGCAATTGAAATCTATTTTTCAGGATTCGAAATCATTTTCTGATGATATTAATAAATGGTTACCACGTTTACATGCGATGGTTATTGGACCGGGCTTAGGACGAGATCGAGCTGTTCTATCGAATATTGAACAATTGATTGGCATTCTACGTAAACAAGAGAAACCGATACCACTTGTCATCGATGGTGATGGACTTTTTCTTGTTACGGAAAAGCCAGATCTCATTAATAATTATGAGAATTGTATATTAACACCGAATGCCGTCGAATTCGAACGGTTGTATGAAAAAATAACTGGTGTCAATGCAGAAAATCAAAAGAAAGAAAAAGATAAAAAACAATTAGCTCAACGACTCGCTAAAGAACTTCAGGTTAATATTTTTATGAAAGGACATTTAGACACAATTGCTTCGCCTGATAATCCCGATCCAATTCAATGTGGCATCGATGGATCACCGAGACGTTGCGGTGGCCAAGGAGATCTTTTAGCTGGAGCTTTAGTCACTGCCTATTATTGGGCAACTAAAAATCAAAATAAAATCACTGGGGGAAAATCGCCTAGCGACGAACAACCATTGAATCCGATAAAACTAACGACGGCACAAGTCGCTGGCTATGCTACATCGACACTTATTCGTACTTCCAGTCAAACAGTCTTCAGTAAACTCGGTCGATCGATGATCAGTGCCGATATTCTCAAAGAAATCGGACTCGTTTTTAATAAACTTTTCGAAAAATAAATTCTTCTTCTTCTTTTTTTAATGTTCTGATTAAAATAAAGAAATAAACGAGCATGATATTTATTTCAGATGTCTCATCAATCTCTTATCACTGATAAACCGTTGACATTCGTCGATTCCATTCGAAATCTCATCTCGAATACATTCGCTCCTTTTCAAAAAGAATATCGCCATTGGCCGTGGTCACAAATTGGGACCGTAGTCATCGCATGTGTTGGCTCCTATGTAGTTTATAAATATGTACCTGGAACATATCGACGATATTATATGTCATCAACGAAACATTTCTCTGATCGATATAATAAAGCACTTGATGAAGAAAAAGAAAGACTTTTCGATGAATTAAATCGTATTACAACAAGAGAAGAAGGAAGAAAGATTCAAGTCGTAGAAATTGGTGCTGCTCACGGTGCTAATATGAAATATTATCCTGCACATCGTAAGACGAATTGATATAGGTTTGACAGACAATTTTTCTTTCCGTTTATTGAATAGAAGTTGAACTTATTTGTGTTGAACCTATAAGAGAATTTGAAATCTATCTAACGCAAACTCTTCGACACAACCCACATGTTAAATGTCGAGAATTACTAGTCGGTGATGCAGAAAATTTACCTGGTAACGAAAAAACTCAAACGAAAAACTTCTCATTCTATTGTTTTGTTTTTTCAGTTATTCGAGATAATCAAGTCGATGCAGTTGTTTCAACTCTGACACTTTCTTCTTGTAAAAATGTCGATAAAGTTTTACGTGAAGTTCGTCGAATACTCAAACCTGTAACTAATCCGTTTATTTCAAAATCCGATGCACTTTATTCGTTTGTGTTTTCCTAGGGTGGTGTTTTTCTCTACATGGAAAATACGCGTTCAATGAACACATTTCTCACTCTGATTCAATATCTTTGTTCGCCTATCTATCATTCTCTATTCGGTATTTCATTGATACGAAATATTCCTGGTCATATCGAACGAGCGAATTTTCTTGGCGGAGTCACTCAACATGTTTTTGTTGCAAAGGATATTCCAATTCTTCTTCGTCCGCATGTATCTGGTGTTGCACGGAAATGATTCCTAGTTTTATTTATTAGTCATAGACGTCCTTCTTCTTTTTTATATGATGTACCAATTGATACTTTTTCCCAATGAAGAAGAAAAAAAAACTAAATAAATAAATTTAAAAAAAGCTTACGACACTCGGTATTCCCAGGCGGTCACCCATCCAAGTACTAACCGAGCCCGACGTTGCTTAACTTCAGTGATCGGACGAGAACTGGTGTATTCAACGTGGTATGGCCGTAAGCATTCGTAACACATCAATAATACGTGATCTAGCATCCGCGTGTTTCTTCTTGTTCGAATCTGTTTATATATTAGGCGCGTTTCAAAATTTTCTTTTTTTTATCTTTGCCTGAGGATTCGAAAGAAAGAAATGCTTTTTTTTCCAATTCTATGTCTGGATTACTCATGCCCAGCAGGTGGTCAATAAACGTTGAATGAGTTTCTTTTTTTTTTATTAAATTATCTCCAGACAAATGCCTGTCAAATCAGAAAAAAATGAACATACAATAAGTAGTTTACGTCCTGTGAAAAAGCCGATTAACAATAAAATCAATGACATCACTGAACGAACACGACGAACAATTCTCGAGAAATTTACCGATGAACAACTCATTGAATTTCGTAGTTTATTCAATATGTTCGATAAAGATAATCAAAGTTTTTTAACATCTCAAGATCTTCTTACGGTGATGCGATCTGTGGGTCAAACGCCAACAGAATCCGATATGATCGATCTAATGCGTGAAATCGATCTCGATAGTTCAGGTACAATTGATTTCTATGAATTTGTTCATATTATTTCTCGTAAAATGTCTCCCAATGAAACCAATCAAGAAATTCGACATGCTTTTGATCTATTCGATGAAAATCATGATGGACTCCTAACATTCGATGATTTGAAGCAAATTGTTGACAAATATTTTCAACTGTCAATTAATGATTTTGAATTACGTCAAATGATTGAATTAGCCGATCGGACTAATCAGGGACATGTTACATTCGATGATTTCCTTCATATAGCCGTCTGTCGACTCGAGAAGAAACGAAGCGGCATAAGTATCTAACGTTATTGTCAACATCAGTCACTTTCATAAGAGTTGACATCTGTTGTTTTAATTCGACTTGAATGTACTCAAGAGAGTATTAGATTTCCTCCCTTCATTCTTTTGTTTCATTTCATCTCCAATCAAACTAAAATTAACTTTTCAAAAAATGTGTTGTGGTTATTGTCAATGAAAATCTTCTCTCATCATGATCGGTCTCCTCCTGTGACAATTCTTTGCCATTGCAAATAGAAACACAGCGCGAATAGCATTCTCATATCATCATTATTCAAGGTTCGATAGATATGTTCTTTTGTCGTATCAGTACTAATGATCTCTTTGAATCTCGACGTGTCGATATATGAACTTCTTGTTGATTTCATAGACAAAAAATAAATTAGAAATCGACATGCTATGCTTGCGTACGATAAATTTCGACAAAATGAAATGATAACACGCACGCACTTGTTGTGTTCAATTTAATAAAATTGCCTTTCTTTTGTGTACAAATATTCATTGATTGTTTGACAAATTCAAGTTGACCGTCGTGTCTGTATTAAATCAACACAAGAGTTGATGATGGTGAAGATAAATTTCAAGGTCACGGAAGGAAACTTTTGAAAAGCTACTTAGTGTGTTGTTCGCACTGAATTTTGATAAGTGTTACATACAGACGCGTGTGTGTGTGTGTGTCTGTAGAAAAGATAAGAAGTGAACCGACGCCAATGAAACGTCGATATGTCTATCACAATTAATTTTTCTTTTCGGTTGTTGTTGTTGTTGTCTGATTTTTAATCGTGATGAGACAGTTATATTCATAGAAGAAAACGAAGTGAAATCAGTCGTGCACAATAATCAGACTTTCCAGATGAGATTTGTCGTTTCTTCCCTCTTCTTCTTCTTCTTCTTCTTTGTCATAATGACCTTATACACATTTATTGTACATAGACAAGAGACAAAAAGAGAGAAAAGAAAAGAAAAAAAAAGAAAAAGGGAAAGAGAGAGAGAGAGAGAAAGAAAGAACTCATGTATTATTAGTGATAATACTCTCATTCACAGCATTTCAGGCGCACGAACAAGATTCATCTACTATATTTTCTTATTTTAGAAATCAATCAATGCAATTTCGTAAGTTATCTTGTTTATACACTGTATCATTTTTCACTCCAACTGTTAATCAGATCAAATATTTTCGATAGTTATGAAAATTTCCTTGTGTTAAGATTTTTCTTTTTGTTCTTCGTTAGCCTTGTTTATTTTGCTTGTGGAACTGTTGTCACTGTATGATCTGTCAGCGATCAATGACAATAATAATCAACATCAATTACAAGTAACAAATTCACTTGTCTATCAACCGACTTTATCAACAAGTCTGAGGTAGAGATTCTCATCGATCAAAAAATCATTGTGACGAAATATTTATTCATTTCTTAGTACTCAATCAACGAAAATTCAATGGGTGAAAACATTAAAAAATCGAACGGTAACTGATAGTCGAAGAATTGTACTCGAATGTCAAGTTAAATCATCGTATCCCGTTCAATTCACTTGGTACAGATACAATAATCCAATAGATCGACGTCGATTTATTGTTAGTGAAAGCGAATTTCGATCAAGGTAATTGACTTTGATTTGAATCTTGTTGACATAAATCTGCATACACGAAATTTGTCAGTATTCGTTTGAGAAATTTCAAAGAATCAATTTCTGGCTTTTATACATGCGAAGTTTCGAATGGTTTCGAAACGTTAACATCGAATGGTTTCGTTCGTGGTGCATATCCAATTGATTTCAAAGATGATTTGTTCGTATTCGAGACATGAATTTCTTTTTAATTGAAAAAAAAACACACACACATTTTAGATCTTTATCAAATGAATTTCAACCTGAAATTATCTCGCCGAACGAACAGTCCATAGCAAATGTCAAATGTGAACGATATCAAGGTACAATTTGCCGTTCAATACTCGGTTCGAATTGGATTTCTCAAAATCATATTGATATCGAACAAAATCTTATTGATCATATGAAATATCTTTCGAAACAATGTCGAGAACGTTTACTACCTATGATTTGTCTGTTTGTCTATCCGATTTGTGATGAAAATCACATGATAACCAAGTCAATCTGTCGAAAATCATGTTATCTCTATCAGAAAGATTCGTGTATGAAACAATTTATAACATCATATCAAATACCAACATGTGAAAATCTACCGCCGATAAGCGATGATCCATCGTGTTTCTCGATCGAACATTATCGACCGGAGACTTCAAACGACGAAAGTTCGTCAATAATCCAACGAGTTCTTTCGAATCGAGTTCTACTTGCTTGTATTTTACTTTCAATGGGTTCGATTTGTTTGTTCATCATTATTGTTTTGTTTTGTTGTCGAAAACGATCGTCGACAACTTCCAAACGTCTACTCTCATCACCGTCAACAAATACTAATTTAACGCATCGACAATTAGTTCTTAATTATCATCCTTCCGTTCGTCATTCTCTCTATGAAATACCATTTTCTAATATCCGATTCATCGAAGAAATTGGACAAGGTAAATAGAAACGTATTTTCTTTTTCAAATATGTGTCGGCTTGGATTTTTGATCTTAGGTGATTTCGGACGAATATTTCTCGGAGAATTAGCCGATAGTCAACGGAAATGTTTGATTAAAGCATTAGAAAATGACCGAGAAAAAGAAGATTATTCTCGAGAAATCGAAAGTATGACGTTTAATTCTTATCAATTAATTAATCTCGATCGAACTTTTTCTTTTTTTCTTTTGCTGTTCTAGTTTTCAGTCATATTCATCATGTAAATATTTCGAATTTAATTGGCATTTGTATTCAACCGGAAAATGCCTTTTCATTAATGATTAATGAATATCTTAATCATGGAGATTTACATGAATATTTAACATCTCAACGAATGAAATCAATTGATCTACCTGATTTTCTTCTTATTGCCATGCAAATTGTTTCGGGAATGATTTATTTAACCGAACAAGATATTCTTCATAATGATCTTGCTGCACGAAATATTCTTCTATCGGATAATTTCAATGTTAAAATAACGAATATCGCTCGATATCGTCGAAAGTATCATTTCGATTACTATAAATTAGCTCATCGATGTTTGCCTGTTCGATGGATGTCGATTGAATCTTTACTCTCAGGTATCTATTCTCAAATGTCTGATGTTTGGTCATTTGGCGTTCTTCTATGGGAAATATTTGCTCACGGTCAACAACCGTATTCTGGTCAGACAAACCCTGAAGTTATTGAAATGATTCGAGATCGAAAATTGCTCCTATGTCCAATGAATTGTCCGAAACAAATCTATGTTCTAATGTCTTCATGTTGGCAAGAAATCAGTGAACAACGTCCAAGTTTTCACGAACTAATGACATGTTTAAGACAAATCGAAGATAAATCAACGACAACAACATCATTGATTGATGATGAGTTAATCTCAACAAGAAACAGTATTCAATTAGCAAACTAGATTTCTTTTTTTCTTTTTGTAAATTATAAATTCAATGTTGTTTGTCTGTCTGTCTGTCATTTTTTTTTGTCTTTTATCATTAGTCAAATGTCCTTCAGGCGATAAAACAAAACGTGAGAATATCTTCGATGATATACGTATATTTCACTTTCTTCTATGGCGACAAATACAATTCCGTGCGAACATGATAGTGATTTACCTTGTCATGATTCGAGCTATTCGAAATGTCCGCATTGTTCACTTGATCTTTGTCTTGAACATTTAAATGAACATCAACAAATTGTTCGTTATCAATTCAATGAAATTGTCAATCGAATCAATGAACAAAAAGCAAAATTAAACAGTTCCGAACGTGTCAATGACATGAGAATTCGAATGTTGAATAAATTAGATGCATGGCGAGCGACTAAAATCGAAACAATCATGACAATCTACAATACTGAACGAACACATATTGAAAATGTTTGTGAACAATGTATAACTGAACAGATTAAAATTCAGAAGAATATTTTCGATGATATTCTTCCGATTTCAAATAATTTAGAAAAAAAGAAGAATATTCATCCACGTGATATTCATCATGTTGAACAGAAACTCAATGAATTAAATAATTTAATTAGTAAAATTCATGATATTACGGAAAGTGAATTGATGAATATTGTTACGAATATTAAATTACCGGAAATCGCTGAACTTGAACAACGATTTAATGAACTTCAACATTTACAAGCGATGATCAACGAAAAAGATAAAGAAATCAACAATCTTCGACAAAATCTACGAAGATTCGTCATCTAAATAGTTTCTTTTTTTTTATTACAAAGGAAATAAATTCTATTTCAAA
>Ga0209915_1000692_pt1 | contig 65792 bp, 83 predicted proteins | sample ThiBiot_750_plan_FD_183952 | JGI IMG/M metagenome (GOLD analysis project Ga0209915, IMG submission 183952) | Wastewater bioreactor microbial communities from Cape Town, South Africa - Thiocy_cont_750_plan (SPAdes) | ecosystem: Engineered > Bioreactor > Thiocyanate-remediating > Anaerobic-Aerobic... | reverse complement strand
AGAGAGAGAGAGAGAGAAATAGAAAAGAGAGAGAAATAAATGGAAAACGAGAAGATACAGAATATATATGCTCTCGTACAGCATTGATATAAAAAAGGCAAAGGAACAAATTGTTGAATAGAAGAAACGACTAAATTATGTCAGACAACGTATGATACAAATCATAGATATTGTCATGAAAATAAATGATTATTATCCTAAAAAACATCTTGACTATTATTCTGTTGTTACTCTTATTCAGTACAAATCGAGTATAATTTTTATTAATTAGAAATGTCAAAAAGAAAGAGCGAGAGAAAAAAAGAATAATAATAATAATAGTAATAAGAAAGAACAATGTAATTTGAACAGTTTTTTTTCTTATGTGTGTCTATTTTTTTTTTCTTATAAATTAAATACACCGGACGTCGATTTTCCTTTCTATTCAATGTGATAAACTATTTGCCCGTAAGATGATATCATTATCCGTTGTACCATTGATTGTATGACGAGATTTTAATACATTTCGAAAATCGATTTGTTTGGTTTCGTTATGATACCGACGTTTAGTTAATGTATTGCCCATGGTTAAATCTTGTCCGGTTTTACGTAGTAAAACTTGAAATGCATTTCTCGGTTGCGTGGATGTTGATGGTTGCTAGAAGACAATATTCGAGATTATAGGAGAGGAACTGAATTGATGTTATCTTACTCGACTAATTGGTTTTATTTGTTGTTGCGGTGATGAAGTGACATAAGCTGGTAGATTGACTCGATGATTACCGAATTTTTGTTGATTAAAACCAGTCAACGGTGGATTAGGACGAGAACGAGTATTCTGCGGTGCGAGTTGAACGAACCGTTTGAAATTCGGTTGTTGATTTTGAATATGTTGTTTTTGATATTCTTGAACGGCACTATGAACATTAGCTATTGGCTTCGGTGTGAACGTATGTTTCATTCGAATCGATTTCGGTGCTTCAGCTCGTGCGAATATATCTCGAACTTGAGCAAATTTCGAGACAGGCGATGGCGATCGATTGACTGGAATGAGTTGTTGTCGTGTAATTGCTATTGATGTTGGTGTTGGTGCTAATGGTACATTCGTCGTTCGATTGATGATTTCCATCGGACGAGAAATTTCATTGGTTTTCGGCAATGGCAATGGCAATGGTGCAGGAAAAAGATGTTGAAATAATTTGATTGTTGTTGCTGTTGTTATTTGTTTGCACGATTCGAGTGCTTTCAATGGTACGGAATAGTTTGTTCGAATAATTTTCGTACAAAAATCATTATTAATCAATTCGATTTGTTGAAGAAAACAGAGCGTTTGAACATTCAAACGTTGTTTGTATAAATGAAACGTTTTTCGAAATGCGTAACCACGATATGCTTTTTGAATGATCAAAGCGGCGTGTTCAGGCGTGAGTTGTTGTTGTCGCCGAACGATATAACTACGAATATGTGATTGAATGCAGACAGTTGCTTGATGTAGATTTGTTTTTGACTAGAAAAAGGAAGTTGTTTTTTTTTCAAAGAAAATCGAATTGAAATTTTCTCAACGAACTTGAGAGAATTTCGGATGACGAGAGAGTTCTTCGAAAATAGGATTTCTTATTCGTAAACGTGCAATACGCATGCGTATGTACGATTGAATAGTTACAATAGCTTTCATCATTTCCGAATGAAGATGTGTCAATTGTTCAGCATGATAATATTTCAAAAAGATTTTACTTTTACCTAGCAAAACAAAAAATGCCGAATAGATCTGAAAACAAAATCGTCACAAACCAGCAGTCCAATTGTGCATTTTAAGTTTGTGTAAAATATTTTCACATGTTTCACGTGTCAATGGTAAATCCATCGTAGCTGGATAAACAAGAATCGAGTAGCGTTGAACAAAATTTGCAAATGGAATTCGATGTGAATAACCAAAACGACGGATCTTCGCCGCTAAGATCGAACAAAACGAAAAATTATCGTTTTCCTTGAAATGAAATCATAAATTACCTGCTAAGATTCCGCTATATTTCAATTGTTCGAGGACAGTCGATGTATCGAAACAGCCGGGTATTCGTTCGTTGTTCGGTTTGAAACATCGAATAAATCTCGGTGAACCATGTGTCATTTTAGCGAATAGATCCGTTAGCGAATATCGAAATGATGTGCTGACAGTTGCTTGAACACGATTGAGACCACCATTGAATGGCAAAGGACCCTGATCGATTGTTGCCGAATCGTAATGCATTTGTTCGTGTTCGAATAACGTGCCAGCTTTGGATGGAGCCATTTGAAATAATGAACTAATCAATTGAACAGTTGATTGTCGGAGAATATGAATAATTTCCGGTGCGAGATAATCACGATTTTTATCGAGAAAATCCAGTGCATTGTATTGAACTTGTCCAGCAAAATGAAGAATGGAAAATGAGGGTATTGATGATTGATGAATGGATGATGATGACGATGAAATTGAGTTCGATGAAAAACTCGATTTCGAACGAATATATAATGGTGAACTCGAAAAATTGGCATTCAATTTATCGACTAAAGTATAATCAGTTGCTTTAGGAAACCGACTTTCTTCATCGATCAATGCTAAAATTCCAACCTAAAAAAGAAAAATTCTCAATGAAATTTACTAGTTTTTGAATAGATCATACGGGTTTATTTAAGAACATATCGAGCAATGGTCGATTATCATAAAATGTTAAATCTGTAGTTATTGGAAATGGTAAAATCGAGAGATTTTCATTGATATATTCTTGTTTTTCCGAAGCAAATACATGTTGATTGAAATAGTATTGAATTTGTTCATTAGCTATGTTGATACACAATTGTTCGAAACTATTCGTTGAAAGATTTTCAAAACCGAATATATCTAAAATTGCGATTTTTAATGTATCAGAATCTTCGTCCGATGAAATCTGTTTGTTGATTAATGGTGGATTGAATGTTGGTTTATTTTGAAGATAAAGATTGGCTGTTGATTGACAAGGTTTGGAGATGTCATTTGGTAATTTAGCTTTAATATGTAAATTCATTTCACTCGTTGATCGTTGTTTCGATGCAGCTGCAACAACTTTCGACCAATTTTCGATAAGATTTTTAACTGGTTTGTCATTCGATAAATCATTGATAAGAGTTGATTTTGCTGGTTGATTTGATATTGATGACGACGAATTGTTATTATTATTATTGATATTCAAATCCTCGTCATCATCATCATCATCATCATCATCGATTTCAGATTGTGGTAGTTGATAAAGAAACGATGATGATGATGGTGTCATATCAAGATAGTCAAGCGTTCGACGCATAGCACACATAACCGTTTGAGGTGCATACGATGGAAGAACAGGTGTCGTTCGATTCGATGGATTGTATTCATCACTGAATGTTCCATCAGCTTCATTTTCACTTTCATCATCGATATTGTTGTTGTTGTTGTTGTTGTTATTATTATTAGCATTAAAATATCTATGCGATTGAATGCTTGTTTGATCGTCCTGAATCGAATGGAAAAGATTCGATGGTGCGAGAAGTGATGAAATTCGATTGACAATCCAAGAAAATAAACGATTATAAACTGAAAATATAAACAAATTTATATTCAACAAAAAAAAAGAAAGAAAAGAGATACGAACGAGCTTTAGCCATTGCATCTCGAGTTGATTGTGATTCTTGTAAAGTTGTCGAACGTTGAATTGTTTCACCACGTGTAACAATATTTGATGTTGTTAAAGCTAATTCGAATTCAGCTAAATCTAAGCCAAATAATTCACAAACGATATTAAGCAAATATCGATCAGTGAGACAAGTTTTTCCATCGATAAAATGTCCTTCATTTTGATGAAAATTAATATTGCCTAAATGTAAAAGTCCAGCAAGAATTCGATAAATTGATTTGATTTCATCGAAATCGAATCCAATAATTTGAAAACATTTTTCAATCATAAAAAATTTCTCTTTATAATCATCTCGTTGTTCGAAATCGGTTTTCAAATATCGATATGTTTGATTTTTAACGAGATAAAATGCATGTTGATCATTGGCTACATTCGAAGCTAGACCATGAAATAAATAATAGAATATATGAAAATTTCGTTCGTCACATGCTTGATAGACAACACGTGTTTTTTCTAATAAATATTCGGATAAACGTGCGCCAGTCACTTGTCCTTGTTTGGTGAATAACAATTCCAAATATTTGCCGAAACGTGATGAATTATCATTGATAATCGTTCGTGCATTGCCGAAACCTTCGATCAATGGATTGATTTGAAGAATTTTATCTTGGAGTATTTTGCTCGGTGCATTGCCGAGATAAGTTAATTGTTTAACAAGAAAATTAGCTGATTGTGTTTTGCCCGAACCACTTTCACCTGATATGACAATGTACTGATTTTCAGCATTGTGTAACATCGATTGATAGGTCAAATCGGCTAAGGCAAAAATATGAGGCGCCTGTTCACTTTTAACACTCGAACGGTAACGACTCATCATGTCCTTGCCGTAGATTGGCAAATTACGAAAAGGATTTACAGCCTAAAAATGATTTTAAATCTTTGAGAGAGAAAAAGGAAAATGCAAACATACGAGTAGTATATCGCCGATATATGTATAGATTTGATTGGCAAGAAATCGATTGTACATATGAGTAATAATTGTTTGTTCATCGAATGTTTCTAATTGAGCAAGATCATCGGTTGATATTGAACTATTTGGATAGGCTGAATCGTAAGTTGAATTGAAAAATTGTTTAAATGCAGATTTTTTCGACAATGACGGATGACAAACAGGCAAGTCTTCAGCGGCATTGGCATTTGGCAGATAGAATTGTGCAACACGATTCGATGGAGATTTACGTTTAGTTTTGTAGCCATTTTCAACACCTGTAGTAGTAGTCGTAGATGGTGGTGGTGGTGGTGGTGGTGCAGGTCGTTTAGGAAGATCTGATGGTTTGGGAACGATTTGTAGGATTCGTTTTGGTGGTGGAACTGCAACAGATGGTTCATCGGTAGTTGTTGTATTTGCAGCTGCAATAGTAACCGATGAACATGTTTCGGATTTGCCTCGAATATGTCCATTTTTCACTCCGCAAGTTTCTCGACTTGTTTTTTTGACACATAGATCATAGCAACGTTTGTATCGTTGAACAATTTGTACGATACGATGACGAGCTTCATTACCATCGACAGGAAAACGAGTGAGAAATGGATGTGTGAGAATCTGTCCGACGGTGGGACGAATTTCGAAGTTTTTGATTAAACATTGTCGAATGAAATCATTGAATTCAGGAGACCAATCATGAGGATGACGAAGAGTTGGAGGAGGATTACGAGGAATCGAAACAAGAGCTCGCATTGGATGCATTTCAGCAAGAGGTGGTTCACCTGAATAATAATAAATATCGAAGAAGTTCGAAAGGAAAATCTTCAGTTCAAACCTTCAGCTATTTCAATAGCTGTGATTCCAGTTGACCAAACATCAGCTCGTGTATCGTAATCCGAATCGATTTGTCTTTCACAAGCGATGACTTCCGGTGCCATAAAAAATGGCGTACCAACCGAAGTATTTCGTCGGCCATTGTGAGGATTCAAATATGCACTAACACCGAAATCAATCAACTTTATATGACCATCGCCTGTTATGAGAATATTATGACCTTTGACATCTCGATGGACAACATTATTCGAATGTAAATGATGCAGTGCTTTGAGTGTCTCACGCATAATATAAGCTATGATCGTTTCATCAACACGTTCGTTCGCTTTAAGCATTGACTTTGCTAGATCAGTAACACTTCCACTTGTGCATAGTTCCATAACTAACCATAGTTGATCGAGCTGTGCACTTGTCGATGTGACTTCAATTGAGAGAGCGTTGGTTTTATCAGCAGAAATCGAAGGTGATGGTTCACGAAAAGAACTTCGTGGTGGTGGAAGTGGAGGTGGCGGTGCACGTTTTAAATAAGCGCCATAGAAACGACAGAGATTTTCATGAGAAGAAAGTTCGAGAAGAACACGATATTCTTGTTCGATTTCATCGAGAACATCGTTTGTTGGATGCATGATTTTAACAGCTGCATTGAAATCTGGATTACGAATATTTTTAGCCTAGGAAAAGCGGAATTTATAATTCAGATGAACAACTTTTATTACAATATGAAAAGAGCTTACACGAAAAACTTCACCGTATGTTCCATCACCGATATTTTCGAACAATTGCCATTCTCGATCGGGCGATGGTAAATCATCGATTCGAAAGAGAAAAGTCTTCGGTGGTGGTGGTGGCGGTTGTTTAGGTATTGCTGGTGGAAGCGTCTGTTGACGAGATGGTGGACGTGAACGAGTACGAGGTGGTATCGGTGGAATATTTTCTACGCATGGAGTTGGTGGAAGATAGTAACTTTGTAATTGTGGCATAGAACAGTTAGATCAAGTCAATCATACACGTTGAGAAACAAATTACGAATGTATTTGATTTCGTATCTTGTCAATTGAATATGAATATGTTCTCTTCTTCTTCTTCTTCTTCTCTTACGTTTCTAATCCGTTCAATCAACAAGAACACACCTAATAGCTATACAAATCATTAATTCACATATCAACCATCAATTAATTTCTCTTTCTTCGACGCGTACTACGAGAAGTCTTATTTGTACTATGTTGACTATTACAATTGATTTAGTCACAAATGCTTCTTTTTGTTGAACAAGATTAGCTAGACATATGGATCGATTTGATGAAACATCAGTGAAAGTCAATAACATCATCATTAATCTCACATAAATTTAAGCAAATTTATCAGATCAGTAAATAGAGCATCTCTCTTTCGTTTTGTTGCTTTTGCCTTGAAATACACATATACACATGTGATATATGAATGTACAATAGATGTCCCAATGGATAGAACGATCATTTCAGCTGTTGCTTTCTTTCCTCCAGTTGAGAATTTCAACCTTTATACACCAGGTGTGTATGTGAGGCATAAGCGCCCTCTATTGTTCAACATTGTCTTATCAAATAAGATCAATCCAGGGTATACCTTTCTCACCTTTTGCTTCAGTGTCCTTTCAAACAGAACAAACAAAACGAGCAAGGTCATTGATAGTTTGAAATAGGCATGACCATTCGAGAAGCACAACTTGTTTATTTTATTAATAGTGATTTTTTTTGTTGTTGAAAATTTCAGATGATCGTTCATCTCATCTCTTTTGCTTTAATTTTATTTCAATATCTAACCAACGCACAAGTCTTAAGTAAGTTGACCGCATGTTAACTATGTAATTTTAGACTGGCATGTTTTTTTGTTTTTTTTTCTTAAATTAAAAAGAATGTCCGTATGGTTGGGAGGAATTTACCGGCACGGCTTCATGCTATCGTTTTGTCCGTTATCCGAAAGCAAATTATGATAACGCTGCTAATCTCTGTCAGGTTGGTCAATCGAAGACAAAGCGTGAATCATTTTATTATGATTATTCGATATTCTTTTTAGACAAGTCTTTTAAGTGTTGAGTCATTACCCGAGCATTTATTCGTTCAAAATTGGTTGAACGAACGTGATCCTTCGACACAACGTTGGATTACCAGTGGTCGTCGCAATGGTCCCTTTTGGCAATGGGCCAAACCGAACGGTTTAATTAATTTACAATTCGATCAAGGCTGGTTACCACGAACCGAACAAGAACAACGAGTTCGATCGTTTCTTGTTTATGCTTATCAATCGAGTCAATGGGGTTGGCTGCCGTACGACATTGCGCCTGCTGAAACAATGCCATTTGTTTGCGAAGTGCCAATTCGAGAAACATACGGTGTTATGACGAATTATCGTGGCATTGAATACGGTCTTCCATCGAATATTGAACAACGTTTTGTTCCTCGTGCACCGAAATTCTTCGAACAACCTCAAGATCAAGAATTCGGTCGAATCGATCAGATCACTCTTGGCAATAGTGGAAGTACATTCGGCATTAGTAAACTATCGCTTGCGATCGTTGTGACATTGACTTGTCGAGCAGATGCGTATCCTGTTGCCGATTATTTCTGGTTTCGAATGATAAGTGGTTCCGTGTCCGAAGCTAGTCTAGTCAATCTAGCTGATTCAAGATATTTTCAACATGGAGGCAATCTTATGATTAACAATCCAACGAGTGAAGATAGTGGAACCTATTTTTGTAAAGCTCGAAATTTCTTCGGTACGGCGATTAGCAATCGAGTTCATCTACGTGAAATTACCATTGGTCAATTCGAAAAACGTGAACGACCAAAAGTCATAGCCGATGGGCATCGAGATGCGATCATCGATTGTTTATACAAGAATACCAATACAGGAGATCTTAACTATGCATGGTTTAAAGGTGCAATCAATCAAAAAGTTCAGCAAACAGCCGAACGTTTCATATCTCGTAATGGAAATTTGTATTTCTCGCGTGTTACTGATGGTGATTCAGGCAAATACTATTGTGCTGTTCAGTCAGATAATCCACATCTTCGTTATTTACCATCGCAAACAAGCGAAGGCACCGAACTCGATGTTCGTTCAACATTCGGTCAAGAACGTAGTCCACGTATATTTCCCAATTTTCCACATGTTTTTCCGACGACACGTTTGCCAAAACTGGGCGAAAACGCGTCGATTGAATGTATTGCCGAAGGTTATCCCGTGCCAACTTATCGTTGGTATCGTGAAGATGAATTCGGTCATCTTCATCCATTACAATCGAAAGCTATGCTCAATAATTTCAATCGAGAATTAATCATTCCCAATCTTCAACGTGATGACATGGGTCTCTATCGTTGTGAAGCATCGAATACACGTTCAGTTGTACATCAATCGGTTTCATTATTAATACAAATCGATCCTGTTTTTGTCGTTCCACTTGAAGATCAAGTGCTCGATGTGGGAACAACTTTATCTTGGTATTGTGAAGCTTATCCAAATGATTTAAATCAATTACGTTATTCATGGTTTATTAATGGCACAGAAATCTTTTGGGATCGATTAACTCTTATTCAACAACAACGTTTGACAATTACGAATAATCTTTTAATGATTAACAATGTTCAACCGTATGACAATGGGATTTATCAATGTGCAGCAACGAATACACAAAATAATGTTCAACGATTTAGTACAGCTGAATTACGTGTTTTAACATTGGCACCAACATTCGGCAAGAATACAATGGTGTCAACATTACGATCGACTGTTGGCAGTCTCGTATCGATCATTTGCAATCCTGAAGGAGCACCACGTCCACAGATTCAATGGGTGAAAAATAATCTCCCATTAAATGCCGGTGGAAATGTACAAATCTTTCCCAATGGTAATTTAGCTATTACAAATATTCAACTCATGGATGCGGGTAAGAGAAAATTCGTCTTTTTTTTTTATTTATTTTGTTTAATTAATTTTCGTTTCGTTCAGGTAATTACTCATGCATAGCAACGAATATGTACGGTGTTGCACAACAAAGTACCTATGTCTATGTCATGCCCGAAGGTACGACTATTATATCAACGCCTGGTGGACGTGACGTCATACTAAATCAAACGATTGTCATACCGTGCGATGCACGTTCAATGACACAAATGGATTTGACGTTCTATTGGCGATTTAATAATGAAATTTTAACGATTGATAATAAACGTTTTCGACAAGATAATCCCGAACGACCCGGAGATTTACGTATTATTCAAGCTCAATACAGCAATGCCGGTCGATATACATGTGTTGCTCAAACAACTGTCGATGAACAATCATCGTCGTATCAATTGAATGTTTTCGGACCACCGGGTCCCATGGCTGGTGTTCGTTGTACACAACCATTTCAACGGCAAGTTACACTCTCGTGGGTCGTCGGAAGCGAACACGGTGCTCCAATTCTTCATTATACAATCGAATCTTTGTCGAATCATCGATCATTTTGGATTTATCATGGCAATTTTACGATTGCTTTAACGCCAAATAAAGTCATTACAATGACGTTACCTGGCCTTTCGGCATTTACAGATTATCGTTTTCGAGTATTTGCAACAAACATGTACGGATCAGGTGAACGATCCGAAGTTTCACCTCCTTGTGTCACACAACCGGATATTCCTGGTATTGCACCAGCGAGATTAGGCGGTGGAGGAGGTAAAGTTGGTGATTTACGAATTGTTTGGGATCCGTTGCCAATGGATTTTTGGAATGGACCTAATCTAACCTATAAAATTTACATACAAAAACAAGGCGAAAATCGACAACGAACTTTCATTGTGCTCGATCCACTTCGAAATTTCTTCATAACACATCTCGAAGATAAACTCTACTATCATCCGTATAATGTCCGTATATCGGCTGTAAATGCACTTGGCGAAGGACCTGTCTCAGGCAATGTTACAGTTCGTTCGGCTGAAGATCGGCCAGCTCGTCAAGTTCTCAATGTTCGTTGTTCGGCATACAATAGTACAGCAATGACAGTCACATGGGATATGATCGATGAAAATGATTATGCTGTTCTACGCGGTCGTCTTATCGGTTATACAGTTCGGTATTGGCGTAAAGCTCTCGACGAACTATCAAACTATTGGGAACGTCGGTTTCCCGGTCAACGTTCACGTGCAATAATCATTGGTCTCGAACCGAATACAGAATATGCTGTTCGTGTTCAAGTCTATACACAATATGGTGACAGTCCGGAGAGTAGCGTGTTTTCACATCGAACATTTCGTTTGCCACCGGAAATTCCTCCGCAATATGTTTCCATTCGACAACCCTATCGAGAAAAAGATCGTCGAGTAAGACTTTTCGGCGATGTTTATATGTATAAATTAGAAGTCGAATGGCGAGGTATTTCAACATCATCCGACGAAGAACCATTAGAAGGATATATGGTAAAGAGAAAAAAAAATGAAACAAAGAATTCATTTCGATTTACAATTGAATTTGTTTAGGTTAAAGTTTGGGAACACTATCAATCAATTCGAAATGCAACTATTTATTATGTCGATGGTTCGAAATATAAATTGATCATTGATAATCTTTATAAAAATCGTAATTATAAATTACGTGTTCAAGCATGGTCACTTGGTGGCGAAGGCAAATATTCGTCGCCGGAAAAAGAATTTCGTTTTGATAATGATGGACGTCTTTTAATACTCTACAATCCGGATACTAGTCTTTTATATTATAACATCTCACCAAAGAATAATCCATCAATAATCATATCATTTTTCGTCATTTTCTTCATTTATTTAGTCGAATAGATAGATAAATCTACATTATCTATTTAAATTCTTAATTATCTTCTCAATTGCAATCAGATCTGGGCCGTGTGTGTATGCGTGTGTATTTGTATTTGTATTTTTTTTTCTATTTCATTCCATTTCACACGATATTATTCATTTATTCTCACATTCCATCTTGGTTTTTAAGGCTATTTTTTCTTTTGTACATTCATTTTCTTAGTTATGTGCAACAAAAAATATATGTACGTATATTGCGAATTCACAATTGAGTCCAATTTGTCATTTGTTCCGTGTTTTTTTTCTCTCTCTTTTTTTTGTTGCTGTCGTCATCATCATCATCATTTGCTATGTAGATATATTTGAAAAAAAAATAATAAAAATTCACACTTGAAATTAATCTTAAGATTATCATCGAATGTTCTTTTAATCGAACGTCTTAATTAAAGACAAAAGTACGTTCTTTGATTTAAGATTAGGTTCTCTGATCGCATGTCGATTACATTTTGCATTAAAATTTGAAATATTATAAGCATATTTTTGTTTCTTTCTATTGGATTCGATTGACGAAAATCGTGATTAACATCTATTAATTGTCAATATTCAGTCGACATTTAGAGAGAAAATGGCGAATACATATAGAGCTTTTATATTGATTTAATAACACCTCGGCTTTTTTTCTCTCTCTCGTGTTCTCTGTCAAATGACAACTCATTGAATTAACTTCAAGCTAATCTGACAAGAGAAAGCAAAGAAAAAAAATGAGTAAAAGAAATAATGCTTTGTTTTATACACCTTCTTTCCTCACGTTACCATCGTTCGTGTTAAAACATTATTAATAGGACTCGGAGCCTTTTTTTCTCTTTCTCTCTTGTCAACGTATTTATTTATCCATTCATTCATATTTGACGTTATTCTCATCAAGATAATTCCATTGAATTAAACATCAAAAGCAACGAATATGCGTACACAAATTGAATCTCAACCGTATTCCTACAAAGCACGAACGCATGTTCGTGAACGACCATTACATTGGTTTATCATGTTTATCTCTTATCTATTTATCTTTCTACTCGTACTCGAATCTGTTGCATTTATTGTTCTTGGTGCATGGCATCTGTCAAATTCACGCCTAAAAAATGTTTTGACATTTTCCGCTGAAATCTATCGACGTGAAATTGGCTTCGGTATATTGCTTATTATTCTTGGTGCTTTAGGCATTTTCATCAGTATTCTTGGTATTATCGCAACTTTAACCTTACGAATTAAAATATTGAAAATTGTAAATCAACCCTTGTTTTGTTGTTGTTTTATTAAATTTTATTTTAGTACGCATCATGCCTATGGATATTAATGATTCTCGGTGTTGTCATTGGCATCATAGGGATTATCTTTGCATGTCTGTTAAAAACGGAAAATCTTGTTAATTATAAAAAGAAACGTTATTTTTTCTTCTATTTAGCGCAAGTTGATGGATTTATGAACAAAGATCAAATTAGCAATCCTAATTTAATTCCAACTAATGTAAACGAATATAATCTTCGAATTAAATCTTCTCTACTTGCGTGTTTATCTTTTTAGTACTATGAAGAAAAATTTCTTCTTGGCATGAATGGTGGTTTAACCTTATTTATGAGTTTAACAATGGTAAGTCAAAAAAACTCTTTTGATTTCTTTCACAAGAAAGAGATATTGTTTTGTTTTTTTGCTTTTAGCTTGTTGGTATTATTATTATCTATTGTTTAAACAGTGATGTTAACTATTACTCAACTAATAATTTATATGTTCGTTCAAAATAAAATTAAAAAAAAGAAGAAGAAGAGAGAATTTTCAAGCGATAGAGAACAAATGTTTTTGAAAGAAATCTAAATACGTGAGATGAATGTTCAAAAATAGAAATGTCATCGTTGTCTTCTGAGAAAATGTTTTGAATATCATGATTAACATTTGAAATGTTGATTGTTTGTTCAATCGTATTTCCGATAAAGTGAAAAAAAACTACTTAAGTATCTATTACTTTGTATATTGGAAACAATATTTCTTCATTTAATTGTTCGATCTTAAAGTACTACTCAAGAATATTCATTAGCTGACTAAAAACCTACTAATGTCATGAAGTGCTGGTAGCTATAGAATTTTATTAGTCATTTCACATCGACAATTATTAGGTTTGAATAGATCTAATATAAATTCGTTATTTTCACTCGTAAGAACATTTTCAGAACGGCAATTGACCCATGAAACAGTGGTTTATTGCAGTAAAATTCTTTTTCGCTGTGTTCATTTCACTAATCTATTTTTTCCGTAGGTAAACAATTAAGTATTTAAAAGAAAAAAAATGAATAAAAAAAAAGAAGAAGACTAGTATCGCGTGATGAATAGACGATCGTTTTCAATGAAACAAAGCTCGGCACATTAATAGTTATTTTCTTTTTTTTTCTTCGTCCTCTTCATTCTCGGTAAACTACTATATCTATTGAAAAAAATCCAATTATTGATCGCTTTCCGATATGGAGAGGGAGATGGAGCAGAAAATTCTGCACTAATGTGTGTTTCATCGGAGTAGGTCAGGAATAGTTGGGTAAAGTATGAATGCCTGATTTAACGAGTTTGCGTTTTTTTGTTCTATGAAAAAAAAAAGAAAAAATAAAATGCCAGGATTTCTCTTCTGTGGGTAAATGCATTATGTTTCCTTATGAATGACGGATATGACATATCCGTTCTTTTTGTTAAATCGACAAGGTGCTCTCTTTTCTACATAATGTCTGTTTTTATCTCTTTTGTGAAAAAAAAAGCGACGTATTTTGAAAATAGAAAACGAGAGAAGAAGAAGAAAGAAAAGAAAAAAACAAGATTTTTGTTCAGCTCCTTCTTCTCTTCATTTTGCTCCTGGATTCTAATCAAACAACAACGACAAAATGTTAAATGAATCGTCGACAATCAATTATTTCGATAATATTTCTGATGATCTACACTATCGCGAACTAATCTTAGGTTGTGTTGTCTTAGTTGTAGGCGTAGTCGGTATCATTGGTAATATAATCAGTTTCTTTATATTTATGTCACCATCGATGCGTACAGCATCGACAAATATCTATTCAGCAGCGATTTCATTTTCTAATGTGATCTATCTTTCATTACATATACTTCAAAATTCTGTCACAAATATTCTTTCCTATCGTGCATACAAAGCCGGCCGACCACGAGAAGCACTTTTAAATGTTCTCGATTGTCTCGCTCAATCACCATTGCTGGTTACAGCACTTTTCTCGACTCTCTATTTAATCATTGCTGTGTCAGCTGATCGTTTAATTTTAATTAAATTTCCTCTCAAAGCCAGACAATTACTAACACAACATACAACATTCGTTGTTATCATAACAATCTATCTATTTTCTATACTCTATTCAATACCATTTCTATTCGAACGTATCTATTATAATGACGATAAAATCTGTGACGTGACGAATATAAAATACCATTGGTATATTTATACATATTATCGTCTTCCTATACTTCGCATAATACCATGTTTGATATTAACATTTCTTAATGTTCAAATAACGCAATGTTTATGTGCACGAAAACATCACGTAAGAAGCTTAGGCGTTTTAAAATATCGACGAAAACAAGCTGACTTTAATATTACATTAATGTTAGTGATTAATACATCGATATCGATTTTTAGTAATCTATTACAAATTAGTATTGTTCTATTTGTTGAATGGGGTTCGAAAGATTCAGTTAAAGTTCCATTATATGGTTCAGTATTTGCATTTTCAAAAATCATTGATATGATTGATCCATCATCAGAATTTATACTCTATTGTTTATTTATAAAACGTTTCAGACAAATACTTTGCTCGCGTGTATTACAATTAAATTCGAATACCCCAAGTCAATCGAGTGTTTATTCGAGATTATCTCGTCTATCTGGTAAACATACACGATCATCATCCGAACGACAGCCACCATCTGCGCCTGTCCTATCGAAATGTGATGTGAAAATATCTGTTGAAATCGATGATAGTTCTGACAAAAATGTTATTATTAAATCATCGATTAATTTAGAACAATCAGTACCGAGATTAGCCGATGACAATTTCGATTCGATTAAACCTCGAATCGTACAAACAGCTGTTTAACTTTGAAAACTAATGACAATATGAAAATAAAACCTTTTTTTTTTCATTTGTCAATAAATTAAACTCGAAAGAGTTTCCACTGAAAAGTATCACATCAATTTGAATAGAATATCATTTCCATTATTATCATACTTCATTAATTTCGAACAATTTCTCTTTCATACAACAAGAGAATGGATAAAAATATCTTTCCAGTTATGTATATTCAAATAGAATATTTATTTTTCCAAATTATTCAATTATAAATAAAACAAAGAAATTTTAAAAAAATTAAATATGCAACTATTGACATTGACGTTAATGTCTCGGATTGATTGTGAACTCTTCGGTGATGTTTATTATATGTTATGCCAGGAGAAAGATAATCTAAACGAGAAAATTTCCATTTAGGTGTGATGATTTTCGTACGATTTTTCGGTGCAATTGTTGTGTTCAACGGTGGAGTTGTTAGTGGTAAACATGATATCGTATAATTCGATGTTAAACGTTTAACAAGTGAAACAATAGGAAATTTGCCTTGATTACATGATTGACTTGAACTATCATCGAAATTAACGGGATAAATATAGATTCCGCCAAGACGTTGATCTTTTGCATAGTTAATCTAATTTGAAATTGAAAAGGATCTTCTTGATGAGAGAAGAAAAGGAAAACAGATTATTTCTTTAACATACTTTCAATTCCATACTTTGTAGATCATCGTACCCAATGACTTCATCGCCTACAAGAATACGGAGAAGTTTTTTTCGTCGAATAACATCAAACTATTTATACCTTTGATCATAATTGGAACTTTACGATCGTCGAGAAACACTCGTTGCCAACCAGACATCATATTTCGACAGAGCTAATTAAATTTTGATGTTTTTAAAAGTCAAAACAAGAACACGACATAGTTTTTTTTACTTCAGTATACGGCACACTGCCAACACATGTTGCCGGACTACCAAGATCATGTAAATCACTAATAAGACGAAATTTCTTTCCGAATGCTGGCAAACCGGCAACTAATTTTGATGATTCGAGACCTGAATTAATAAGAAATTTAATTGCTGAATCTTCATTAAGATATTTCTCATCGCCATCGGCACTCGTTGCTGGCATTAATGAACTATGATGTTCAACGATTTTATCTCTCGAACCTCGATAGTCATACGTTTGAACATGAAACCAATCGGCACATCTAAAAACCCGAAAAATGTTCAGTAAAAACAAAGCAATTGAATTTTACTTTGCTAATTCATCTAATTCAAAACGTGATTCAAGATCACTGAGAACTCCTGAGATTGTTATTGTCACTAATAAACGTGCACGACCAGTTCGACCAGCTTCTTCATTATATTCTTCTAGTAGATCCTATTCAATCATTTAGAATTTACTCGTTTTTTTTTGTTTATAAAGAAAAACTTGAGCTCCTACGTTACAAAGTTTTGTCAAACGTTTTTTATCTTCAACTAATTGTGTTTGCGCTGTCGACGGTGGTCCCAGTGCTTCACTTGGCTCAAAATTCAGATCGATTCCATCGAATTCATGTGTTCGTAAGAGTTTCGTTGTTGACACAACAAATTTCTGACGAGATTCATCTTTAGCCATCATTTCATTCGCTCGTCTTATCGCGTAATCTTGTCCGCCAATAGCTAATAAAACTTTCAAATTTTGATCTTTCGTATTCTTAAAATCTTTCAACGGATTATTCCAAACACCTAATTCGAAAAAAATAATAAAAACAAAACGAACAGTTCGAAATCATTCGTCAACTACAACTACCTGTCAATGTATTATCATCTTCGATTCGTGCAAATGTATAAACAAGATGTGTACATTCTTTGGCATCAGGATGAATGCCCGTCCACGATGAAAAATAGCAGACTATTTTAAAATCACCTCCACAATCACTTTTCACAAATGAAATCCATTGAAAAACAACGAAAACCAACATAAAATTCATCGTGTAGAAAAATGAATGAATCAACATAAGTCAAGATGACGAAAGATCTCTCTCATCGGCGATGTAATTAAAACAAATCTAAGCTCAAAGCGATTAGTTCGCCTTTTTTTTGTTTTGTTTGACATTAAGTCATAGTTGTTCATTGATCAAATACAGTAAGAATGATTTCTTCTCCTCGAGAAGTTGTTTCGCGCGGAGGAATAAAAAAGAACGGTTGCGCTCGCTTATGACTGGCCGAAGAAGAAAACAAACGAGAGTAAAGCATTTTGACAGATGATCTATATTTCTTCTTCTTCTTCTTCTTTCTGTATTTGTGTGCGTGTGTTTTTTTTCTTCTTCTTTGTCTTCTTCGACATTATCGATCGTTCACATTTTTTTTTTCTCAGTCGGTTCATACCTCGTGTTTTTCTTTTCTCATGCACAAGGTCATTGTTATTTATTTATTTGTTTGTTTTCTTTGAAGAAAATTCAATGACATGAATGAAACTATCGAAGATAATAAAACCGAACTACCACCAATAGCAAATCTTGTCGAAGATTCGATTGCATCTCGAACAAAAGAAATAACTAAACGACCGAAACGTGAACGTAGTCCGAGTAAATAAAACAAAATTGAGATATTTTTATCGATTGATAATCGTTGTTTTCTTTTTTGCTCGTCCTTTCAGCTATTCAAAATCCACCACCAGCACCGAAAATAAAAAAAGTCAAAGAGGTCGCACCGAAATTACCCGATAAAACAAAATGGACCATGGAAGAGCAAAAGCAATTTTTCAGTGCTCTGAGAATTGTACGAACCGAATTGAATCCTCAAGAAAAACGTTAAAATTATCTGTGTTTGTTTTTTTTTGTCTTAGTATGGCAAAAATTTCGAAGCACTCGGCCAATTTTTCAATACACGACGACGTGTAATGAATCCCGAAGCACAAAAACGTACATTCGGTCAGATACGATGTTTCTATTATCGATCATTTCGAACTGTTTCGAAATTATGTACATTAACCGAAGGTAAATCCTCTCAGTGATTTTTCGTATTTTATTAAGAAAATTTTTTTTTCTCTCGCTCTCAGATGAAAAGTCAAGTATAGATTCATTTGAATTACGTTCTGTCTTAGCTTATTTATGTTTAAAACCGAAAGTTAAATGTAAGCAAATTGAATTTCGAATTGCGAAGAGATTGTTTAACTTTATTGAAAATAGGTTTTGATAAAAAGCCAACGATTACAGTTCTACATCAATTAATTCGAAATGGAAGTGCTTTTCTACGTGTCAAAGGACAACGTGAACATGTGTCAATCATTGGCAAAGCTTTAAAACCACCGAAAACAACAAATACACTCGGTTCAACGAAACAAACCGATCGAACTCTATCGAAACATGTCAAAATTTTACTCAGTCCTGCATCGCCGAATGCATACATGCGTGTAGCTTTATCATGTCGATATCCTCATATCGAAATTTTGATATCTCGAACGACGACAATACCTGAACTAATCGATAAATTAACTCAATATTGGCAATTAAATAATCATGCTCAAACAGTAAAATGATTCTTTTTTGTTTTTGTATTTTAAGTTTTTCTATTTTATTTTTGACGTTTTAGTTATTCAAAGATGATCTATCATTTGAACAATTTATTCTCTATCCTCATGGTTCATATTTAGTATCAACGGATTCTCAAATATCTTCGTCGAATGAGCCAACATCATCATCGTCTCTACTTGATCTTACATCACAAAAGCAACTACGTTCACGATCTGATTCTGAACATTCAACTGAACAAATTATTACTTCTGATTGCACGAGAAAACGTAATCATCTATCCGAAAGTGATGCTACGAACGGCAATGAAACAATGGTTAACAGTACGAATCAATCGATCTCTCCGCCATCGACAAGTACAACGAACTTGAATAAATCGAATTTAGCTCGAACAGCGATGTTATCAGCTGCAAAACGAGCAGCTAGCGGACAAAATCCATTGAATTACGATGGCACACCATTTACACTTTTGGATTGCATCGAAGATGAAGCTGATAGTAGTGCGAGTTTACTTCGACAACGTTTTGATGCTATTGATCTCACTGATGAAGTAAATTTTTAGTTTTTTTTTTATTCTTTTTAGTTTTTCTTTTAATTTAATTTTTAGTTCGCTTCGGAAGAAGAAATCGAACCGGATACAAATAATTCAGCTCCTATATCAACAACAGCATCATCATCAACAACAACAGCAGCAAATGCTAATAATCCATCAATAACCTTAAACGATCTATCTCAAGGTATAACACGAACTAATCCTTTGTATTCGACATTTACAATTGGTGAACTACAAAAATTACTTCAACGTCCTAAAGAATTTCGATTAATCTATGATTTTTCTAATCTATCACGTTCAACTACGAATGAATCATCGCCGATTGCATTTCTTCATTATGTTATACAAATGGCAAATCAATGTTTGACATCAATCGCCGAACGACAAGTACAAATCGATTCGAAAACATCGAAAAAACCGATTACAAAAAAACAACAACAAACATTGAAATCTAAATGCTATTGTTCATGTTGTCCGTATCATCAACAACATCAAATTAATATCAAAGATCAACGACGTATAACAACTAAAACAACAATTTCACCTAATACAGAACTATGCGCATTCCTACAAATGCCACAGTCGATACCACCACAAGATTATTCGAATGACGATCTATTAAATGTACAAACAGTGAATAACAATCATTCCGATGGAAATTCAATGAATAAGTACGAGACACAACGCGAAAATGAACTTGTTTTTTGATCGGTTTTCTTTTGTAGACAATCACAACTCGATGAACAATCGGATATATTATTCGATACACTTCCATGGCGAAATGATTCAATTGAACAGACACAAAATCCAATCACTACCACGGCCACAACAACAGCAGCGGCGGCAACAACGACACTATCGATACCATCAACATCGAATACAACAACTGAACTTCCATCTCTACTTAATTTACTCTTACCAATGATGAATAATGCCGAAACGAATGCAACAGTTCAACAAACATCAGTACCATCATCAGCATCGGGCACAACAACACAACTGAAACCATCAGCAATTGTGTTTAGCAGTAATAATGGCGTTATCGATGATCCATTGATTCAATCATTGGCTGCGGAACAAGCAGCATCAGCACATAATTACGATCTTTTATCCTACCGTCATAAACGAGTTCGACGGCCATTACGTTATGGTGATCAATCAACTCGTCCATCGAATATTCAACTTTTGCTTGGTTTGCAACGATTTATTTATTTTTTCGAAGCATTTTTTTGTTTTCGTCGAACTTGTTTTCAGATGCAAATCTAAATGCTCAACAAACAGCAGCTGCTAATCAACGTCTGATGTTCAATACGACGACGATCACTTCCGATCTGCCGACGACATCATCAAACAATCCATTTCGAAGTGACTGTGAAAATCCAAGTAAATCATCTCTTTTTCTTTCTTTTTTTTTTTGTTTTTCATAATCTTTCTTTAGATGATCTTCTCAATGACAATACAAATATGAGTACAGTCTCATTAAGCAGTAAGTTTGATATCCGAATTCAATAACATTTCGAAACGAATCTTTATTTTACAGCAACAATTGTCAATGCAGCGTTACAAAGTAATACATCTCGATTACGTCTCGACTGGCCCGATAATGTAAAATTCTGCATTCATTCATTCATTCAGTGATTTATATTTTTCCTTTGATTTTCAGATGTCGGATCTATCATTTGGTAGTTTTCCTGATCTACTCGATTCGAATACAACATCAGGTGAACTCGGCAATTTCGAACAGTCGACTACTACCGAACAAAATAAATGTGCTGTATGTAGAAATCGTACAATCATTCGCGACTTTAATTCGAAAGTTCTTTGCTTTGTTTTTTAGTCAGAAAACTCAATATCCGAAGCGTTATTTGCCATTAATAATACGACAAATTTATTACTTCAAAATTGACAACAAATGTGTTTTCTTATTTCAATTCCTAGTCAAATATAGAACGATTGATCAATCGACTTTTCTTCTTTTTTTCCTTTCTTCGTTTGTCTTGCAATGAACTTCCAAATTTTTTCGATCGAAAACTCTCTTCTCTAACTTTCTTTGTTTTGTTTTGTTTTGTTTTCTCTGCTATTATTATCTACGAGCATTTTCTTCTTCTTCTTCTACCTTTTTTTTGCTTGAAAAACAAACAATTTATTTATGGATAAATAGAACGAACGTATGCATATAATAAAAAAAAACAGCAAACACAACAAAATGAATTTATCATTGTGAACTTTTGTTGTAATTCGCAAATGGAGCATGCGGACAACTTTCGAGCATTTGTGTAAATAATTGACTTGGATCATAGAAAACTTGTAGATCTTGAATTTTTAATTGATCATTAACTGTTGCTTTGCACATGCCGAATACTTCAACGAGTTTATTCGATGGTGGAACTGTATAAGGTACACCGGCAAGACCTGAACATTTCAATTCACCTGTCATTTTACCGAAATGTCGCCATGTAAATGTAACATGCGGTGGACCCGAAAATACTTGAAGAACTTCCCAAGCAAAACCTTCGCCAAGTGTATTTCGAAATGCTTCATGTGAATCTTCAAATGACAATGCTTTCGAACTATAGTACATTGTTTCGCCTATTAAAGCATTGTAGGTTCCTATTTCGATCATTTCCTCGCCAGTACGTTTACATTGACCATTCGAAGAAAATCGATAGTTTTCTAAATCGACTGTTTCCCATTGATGTGGATCAACTTTATGGCTGACCTCTGAAATCAATGAGATTATTTTTGTCGAGCAATGTAATTCAACAAACCTTTTTCCCAATTTTTAACGAGATTTTGTACGATTTCTTCTAACGAACCAGCTGGATGATTTGTTGATTTATATTTATTAAAAAAAGCGTGTGCTTTAGCATAGTTCGGTTGTTCTTTTCTCCATTTAACATCCGCGGCAACATTGTTAATACAAGCATCGGGATCAACTGCATACGCTGGAAGAGCCATATTCTTTAACAATAACTAAACGACCTAAATGCAAAGAGTTTATATATCCATAAAAACGACCTACTTTCGTCACGTAAACATCCACCAAATAACCCTACTAAGCTAATTTCTTTCTTTCTCCCTGAGAATTCAGCTTTGTCGGCAGACTTCTGCCACTGTATACATTTTGATGTACAATCTATTTTTGTATCTATCAATGTCACGCGAACCTGTAAATACAACATTATCTAGGCATTTACGTCTGTCATCAATTTTTTTTTCTTTTTTATATCGCTTTTTATTGGAATAGGAAGAGAGAGAGAGGAAGACGAACTCGCCATTAGGCGCTGACCGTCTAAAACGTTTTACTTTGCTGTGAGAAAAGAGTCGAAGGAAAATGACAACGATAACAAACAGAGAAAGAACAGTAACCTTCAGAAAATCAAAGATACATAACAATGACATCATCGACGTACACGTTAAACACTATTGATTGGTCACCATGATCTTCCGATATCGTTCTCCATGAAACTAGTGACACCATTCTTAGTGCCGGGGAAGGAATCGAACCTTTTGAAATCTGACCATCGGAAGCATATAACCACTGCGCCAGTCACTACAAATACTTTACATCGAATAAATGTCCAGTCAAAGATCATTGAACAGAGAAGACATAAATTCCAGTGACATCATCGTTCCATTTTTTCTTCTCTCCTGTTTTTCTCAATCGATACGAAACATTAATCATAAGAAATCGAACAATTAGTCACTGATAAATATGTCCTTAATGATTGAATGAACAGAACGATACGGGTTTCTCATTAAGATAAAATGAACGAATAATTCTATCAATTAAGTCATGCGAATGAGTCGTCAACTCAAGAAATGTTGTTGTTTCTTGAAACCAATCGATTTTCATACATTTTCTCTTTAAGATCTTACTTGAAAGATCAGACATGAAATAATCATAATAATGCTCGATCACACCTCTTTACCACTTATGTTGTTACTCAACTGACTTTTACAATTCGATCTCTTTTCTCATACAAGATCATGATCATCATTTCCCATTGGCAAACTTTAATCTGCCTTCAAGACTTATGTACCAAGCACCAAAATCTTACATAATGTCAATCGATAAGTACTACATACAATAATATCTCACCTATTTTTCTTCTTCTTCGACCTGTTCTCATTGGTCAATTAGTTTAATGAGTAGATTGTTTCTCTCTAATGAACAGATTCATTTTCTGTCTACTCTCTTTTCTCATTGGTTCGTTCTCTTCTCTCCTCTTAATTTAAATAGTCTTACTTCATTCATTCCATTTATCAAATCATACATTTACCTTCAAATCAAAACAAACTCACGACAACAAACATGAAATTCTGGTGTGCTAGCTCGAACAGTTCAAAACAACGTGTAAGTCTTTTAGAATCACGTATCACTTCCATTTTGACTATTGATTTTCATTTAGAAAATATCAAATAAAAAACCAATAAAACGAAATGATTCGATTTCATCATCACCGTCCTACGAGAGTATCTCATCACTCGAACAACCAAAATCCGATAGTGGCTATTCAGAAATTGCCTCGCATGAATCATCAACATATCTCGAACAAATTCATGCCAATGAAAAAATATTCTTTCAAAATCTACGAAATTATATTATCAAATATTCACGACCATTACGACGTTTTCTCAATCACGAAGAAATTGTTCAATTATTTCAAAATATTGAAAAGGTATTGCGTTCTTGTTAAGAAATGGTTTTCTAATTTCAATTATCTATTGTAGATCTGTACAATTTCCGAATCAGTTATTCGTCAATGCGAACGATTAATCGAAATCGATCCAACAAATTCATCGATCTCAGCAATTTATCAATCTTTCGTAAGAATACTGAATTTAATATCGATAAATCTATTTGTTTTCTTTCGATTGTAGTTCGGTGTGATGCACGATTCTTATCGAACCTATATCTCCGGTAGTTTAATCGGTCAATCAACATTAAAACAATGTGAAGATAAAATTGCGTATTTTCTCCAAGTATGTCGTTTGGATAGAACTGAATGATTTGAAAGTACATTTTTTTGTATAGATTTCAAGTGAATACGTTCGAGAAGAAATCAGTGAATTTCTTCAATTACCTCTTCGACATATTTGTATATTAAATGACTTGTTTCAATCGTTAATCATTGGTTGTTCAGGTGTTATAAGCCATGTTGATTTGAAAATTATTCAAGGTACGCATAGAAAACGAAGGACTCAATAAATTCAATTATCGAATCTTTATTTTTAGAAATTGGATCATTGGCAAATCAAGCTAATCACATGCTTCAATCATCGAATGATCTCAAACCTGTTGTTGTTCTTCAACGATCTGATAAACATCCTTGGGAATCTGTAAGTGTTTTTGAGAGAAAATCTTAGCTCAAACTATTCTCTTCTGTTTGATTTTCTAGAAACAATTGGAATTAAATGATTCTCTACTTGTTTTAACTGGCTCAAATCGATCAGCAAATATCAATCTATCGAATGTTCTTCAAATTGAACAAGATCTTTGCAACAACGAACTTCATCTTATCGTTGCATCGTCAACTATGTCGAAATACTCTCAATATGCATCGATTAAAATGAAAAATATGTATCTTCGTTTTGCGGAACGAACTGAATGTATTATTTGGCACGAATATTTAACATATGCAATTCAACAAGCCAAAGATCACAGCTGGTCGAAAACGAATGAACTTGTTATTTAATTGATCGAGATTTTCTCGTCAATGTGTTCTTTTATTTTTTATTGCATTGATTGTGTGTTGTACAATAAAGTATAGGATAGATGACATTATATTCTGGATCTACTATTATTAAATAGTAGATGATGATTCGTTTGGATAGTGGTGCCATCTATTCGAAGAATAAATAAACTATTGGTGAGGAAAATGTTAATTAACTAAAAATAAATTTAATTAAAACAGAATTTTCGAGTTTGAAATGGTTATTTTAAATTTGTTCGATGTTGATCAGAGTTCTCCAATGAGAATCGATGTGAAAATTGTTTACAAATTTCTATTATTCTTCTTCATATCGTTCTTATTTCTATCTCAAACTTAAAGAATCGAAATTTTTACATTCAATTGATCCTGTACTATTTTAGATCATCAAAAAAAAACAAAACAAAACACAAAACCAAACGATGACATCTGGTTATTCAGTACTTCAACTAAAAGATGATGATGTACTCAAAATTCTTGCAGCACAACTTCACGTTGGCTCAAAGGATGTTGATTATCAAATGGATACCTATGTTTGGAAAAAAAAACCACGTAATGAAGGTTCATCAATAATTAACGTTCGTAAATTCTGGGAAAAACTCGTACTCGCTGCTCGAGCTATCGTTGCCGTTGAAAATCCAGCCGATGTTTGTGCTATTTCATGTCAACCACAAGGTAGAGAGATGAAAAGAATTAATGAGCATGAAAAAAAATGCTCTATTTAGGTCAACGTGCTGTTTTGAAGTTCGCTAAATATACAGGAGCTACTGCTATCGGTAAATGAAAAGAAAAGAAGAGGGAATGAGTGAAGAAGACTGTTTTGTATTTAGCCGGACGTTTTACACCTGGTTCATTTACCAATCAAATTCAAGCTGCATTCAAAGAACCACGTTTAATTATCTTGACAAACCCGATTGTCGATCACCAAGCTGTAACTGAATCGGCTTTCGTCAATATTCCAGTTGTCGCTTTTTGTGATCCAGGAACACCACTTCGTTACATCGATATTGCTATTCCAGCTAATAATCGAGTAGAAATTCAATGACTAATCAAAGAGAAATACGAAAATGATTTTGTTATTTTTTAGGCAACCAAATCCATTGGTCTTATGTGGTGGTTTTTAACCCGTGAAGTTCTTCGTTTACGTGGTCAAATCAATCGTCAAGCACCATGGGATGTTATGGTTGACTTATTCTTCTATCGTGATCCTGAAGAAGTAATAGAGAGATAAAAAAAAACAAGAAGCGATTTGATTTGTTTTGTTTGTTTGCTATGGAACTTTTAGACTGAAAAAGAAGATCAAACTGGTTTTGGTGGTCAAAATCGTGACGGTAAACAACTCGCCTTAGACTCTCAATACATCGATGATGGTCCATCGATGATGCCATCGTCAGAAAACTATGCTGGCAATCGTGATAACTGGGGAGCTTCGGCTGATAATTGGGGAACAAGTGCTGGTGGCGCCGATGCTAATGAGTGGAGTGCAACAACAGGCACAGGCAATACCGCCACATCTGCCTGGTGATTGTTGTTAAATCATTGTTTTCTTTCTTTTTCTCTTCAAGCATCCGTTCGCCTACGACAACAAGACATACGACTTACTACTAAACATCAACAACATCAACAATAAATAACGATTCTCTCGTAGTAGTAGATTATGTCATTTTGTTAGGCTCGAATTTAATAAAAACAACAACAACAACAAAAGAATTACTATAAGAGATAAAAAAAATAATATAATTATTTGTCTTTGTTTTTCTTGTTTTTTTTTAAATATTAGATGTGTCTGCAGAGTCACAAGAAGAATAAGAGAAGGACAGAATAAGAGCAAATTTGAGGGCAGTTATGCGTTTGAATTCAAAGTACACAGACACACATCGACATGATTTGTTAGAGAGAACAAATAGAACTAAAGGAAGACAACGACGACGATGATAAAGAACTTTATTTTCTATTTTATTGTAGATTATAATATTTAAAACAACCAGACAACAACAAAATGCTTATAACCGAATTTCGTATTATTCTGCCGATGACTGTTGAAGAATATCAAATTGCACAATTATTTTCAACAGCTGAAGTTTCCAAACAGAATACTGGCGGTGGTGAAGGCGTCGAAATTCTCGCCAATGAACCGTTCGAAAAGGGAAATAACGAAGCATTCCTTGGCAGATATACAAAAGGTCAATACACGAAAAAAATCTATCATCTCGGCTCACGTGTGCCTGGTTTCATTCGTGTACTCTTTTCCGAATCAAGCTTATCCATGCATGAAGAAGCATGGAATGCTTATCCATATTGTAAAACTGTTCTAACCAATCCCTATATGAAAGACAATATGATTATTGATATTTCAACATTACATTTGCCTGATCGTGGTGAATCAGAAAATGTTCATCAATTAACCGGTGATGACTTAAAAAAACGTGTTATTGTTTATATAAACATTGCTGACAAAGTTAGTCGAGGTGATTATAAACCTGAAGATGATCCGGAGAAATTTAAATCAGTTAAAACTGGTCGTGGTCCACTTCTATCAACTGAACCATGGCAAAAAACATGCGCACCACACATGTAAAATTCCGATTTCAAAAAGAAAATCTTTTGAAATGTATTTTTTTCTTCTTCTTCGTTGAAGGTGTTGTTATAAACTTGTTCGTGAGAAATTCAAATGGTTCGGTCTTCAAACTCGTGTTGAAAATCTAATTATGAGTCAAGAAGAACGTTTATTCCGAAATTTCCATCGACAATTGTTCTGTGCAACTGACCGATGGTACGGCTTGACAATGCAAGATATTCGTCGAATGGAAGCCGAAGCTGTCGAAGAACTCAACCGAGAACGAGCTACAGGCGAAAAGAAAGGTCTTCAAACAACAGACGAAAAATAAAAACAAACATCTTATTTATTTATTCATTTCATTCGAATTCATTCTATTTCAACTTTCTTTTTTTCCTTTTTTTTTCTTTTCTTTTCGTTCGATTTTATTTTGTTCAGTATTTATATTACCTATAAATAATTCCTGCAAATCGTTCGTTCATAGTTGCATTTCATTTTTCTAGAAAACCAAGAAAAAAAAACACAATAACAACCTAAATCAGTTCTTTTCTGCAAAACAATTCAAACGTTATTTTCTTCTTCTTTAGGTATTTTTAATCGTTTATTTTGGTGTGCATGTGTGGTGTGCGTATTTTTCTTTTCTTTTTTTTTTCTTTTTCTTGTGTAAAAGAGAAATAAAAACAAAAAAAGAAGAACGAGAATGAATATTCGATCGAGCAACAAAAAAATGCCTTTCTTCTTCTTCTTCTTCTTTTTTGAACAGTAACAAAGATTAATTGTTGCCGTCATTATTATCTTTAACAATTGTTAATTGTTCATGACGAGAACAATAAATGAATAAAAAAAAGAAAAAACGTGAAGAATTTGTTATGTTTGTCTTTTGACATGGTGAATGTAAAAAAGAAAATAATAATAATAATGATAATAAATGCACATTGGTGCCTTCTAGGCGATTTCTTTTTCCGTTCATTTCTTATCATCCGGTCACTTACATGTGCAATCTTGCGCACATTTCATCGATGCGCGCGTCCATAACGAGAGAACTATAGTTAACTGTGCAATCGAGTAGAATTTATCGAATGAAGGAGTAATTGAATATCTTCGAAATATATTCAATAGTCAAGTAAAACAAAACTAATTATTTGTCATGTTTCCTTCCCGTAAGTATAGCATGACGGTAATTTTGTCTTGCGTTTACATTATCTTTTGACTCGAATTAAACGGATGTGTGTTCTTTTTTTCTTTACACTGACTAATTACGAATCGATCGAACAAAGATTTTCGTTAACTTGGAAGAGACGACTTTTTAAAGATTACGTAAGCTATGGATTCAAGAGAAGCAAAAAAAATGACGGAAGTTATAGACGTTAACCATCGCCAAGCTAATTGTTCGTTGAGTGAAAAGTATTGCAAATTGATTTCTATCATCTTAACAGAACTGAAGGACACCTGAATGAATTAGTAAGAGCACCCAAACGAGAGCGAGAGAGAGAGAGAGAGAGAAAGAAAGAGAATTCTATGTTGATATCAATCGCGAGATAAGAAACACATATTGTGGATAGATCTTTATGCAAGCAAATGAACAATCGAATGAATGATCCCATGAGAAAGAGAATGATAGTGTATTGCGTTTTTGTCTCAAAGGAAACAGCTCGCTCTCCGTCTCTTTTGTTTAGTTCTAAGCAGGATGATGATGATGATAATGATGATCGTTCAAGCATCGTCATTTCTTTCTCGTTTTCTTTATGCAATATAGAGAAAGAGAAAGAGAAAAAAAACGAGAAGCAAAAAAGCTCTTGACAAAATATTTTCTTTATTTATCTAGCTCTCGCTAATATCATCATTATCATGTGTTATTGATCTTGGTATATACAAAACAGGTCATTTACATCCAACTGTTCAATGATCATCTTGCGATTATTAAAGTAATGTTAGGCTCAGCACGATTACTTATCTTGATCGAACTCATTCTTTTACAATTATTCGAATCAAGTAATTCAATTAGAGAGTTCTTCGTTTAACCACAACATTGATTTCTTTGTTTTGTTTTGCTTTAAGTGTGTAGTGAAAAAAATACATCTCATCGATATCGATCGAATTCATTGAAGAATTTTATATCCGTTTCAAATCATAATCATTTTGCTGTTCTTAATTGCTCCACACCTGATCGTGTATCTCATCAAAAACTCGACTGGTATTTTCGAACGAATGCATCATCGACATCACCTCGTGTTATTTGGCAACGTGGTCGTTCGAATATCGATCGATATATTGCCTATTCACCCGATCAATATCGACATTTTCTTCAAATTAAACCATTACATTCAAATGATAGTGGCATTTACATGTGTATCGATCAAACAACCGGTTTTTTCTCGCAAATTGAACTCTATGTTTGTATGTTCATTTATCATCCATCGTTTTTTCTTTCGTTCGATTTTACTTAATCTGTTGTTTTTAGATAATACAAACAACTGTTCAAAACATCGAAACAATTTATCACTACTTATATTTATCTTTCTTTTATCGATAATCTAAACAAATTCATCTTACTTCTTTCTTTCTTTCTCTCTCTCCGTCCTTTAACTAATAACTTCGAACAGATGAATTACGTTTCTTGTTTTTAAAATAAATATTATATAGATGTGTATGCAAATCAAAAGAGGGAAAACAAACAACAACAATAGACCATCATGGAAGAAAATCAAAATCGAACAAGATTGGTTGTATATATAGACAAAATTAAAAGGAAAGACTGAAAATTAGCTCGAATGAAATGTGACTATATGAGAATCCTTAGTATCCCGTTGGCTTGAGTATATTTGTGTCATATTGTCGGACTAATTGATCTTGTGGTACGACGCCATTTTCTTCTTGAGAAAATGCAAAACCATCTGAAAAATAATGGCAAATAATTGCAGATGACTGAAAAAAAACATAGATATTTTACGATAGGGTTGGTCGGTAATTGTGCCGGCTTGTCGTGGTGTTCGTGACCGGACGAAAACATTTTTTAAAAGAGCTAATCGTTCGGTAACACGTGAAACAGTTGATGGATGTCGAGAAAGAACCAATTCCGATGGATCTTGATGAGCAACTTCTTTTTCTTGAACATCTTGCATCAGAGTTTTATATAATGTTCGTTGAATGCTAAAGAATAAACAATGATCTTCATGTTGTTCTCTTTTTCTTTTGTTACCAATTATAAATAAAATCAGCTAAGAGTGCAGTCACTGGAATTAATAATAAGCCAAACCAAAACGTTGGACTGGAAAAGACATAGGTCGCCTTAAGAATGAGAAAGTAATAGAGAAGAGGAAATCCATATGTGATTTATTCAAAATCATTTTACCATGCCACGCATTTCCGGTGCAACTGGAAATGTCGGCCAAACGAAACTATATATTCCAAAGAAGACAAACCATGATATAATACTCCCCCAAATTGCAATATGTGTCAACTGAAATATTCGTTTTTGTATCAAGATTCTTTTGTTTTTCAACTTACTAATGTCCATGAATCACTTTCTAAACCCGCTTTTAGACAAACAACAATGACCACATACTAAAGACAAAATCAGAATGAGATCTTTGTGTTGATTTTCAGTTTTTTTTTTGTTGAACTAATAAATAGCAAATCGAAGATTCGAGCAACTACATACGGTATAGGCCATATTGCCTAGGAAAAGCGAATCACCCGCTTGTCCGTTGCGAAATGCAACGTCTACAAAGCAAGAATTCGTTGTTAGATCATCATGCACCCGTTATTAGTTTAGAAGAAAAACACGAACAGGGAGAAGAGGTTAGTTTAGTGCAAGAAAACAAAACAAATATAAAGTGACATTCAACAACTCTCAATTTACAGTGTAGATACAATTGCCAAAGAATAAATGACTGCCAAGATTAACTCCATTGAAATGAACAACATCTAAATAATCGAGATAATTCTCATATCATTATCTTGCCGTTGATTTCATTTAGTCTCAAGTTTATGATTTCTTTTTGTTGTTGTCATTTAAACATACCGTGTTTGAGCATAGTTTCTGACATGAAATACAAAATAATCGAATGATAAACTGCATTCAAACACCAAGTCCAAAAAATCTATTTGAATAAAATCAATATAATAGCTTTTGCACAAACAAAAAGTATTTTCTTTCACTTTGATATTGAAATCCGATCGATTCTGTGACATTTTATAAATAGCTGGAAATCGTGTGATCGTTTCTGCACTACAGCAACGATCGAGCAAACCCAATGCCATGGGCGGTGCAGCAGTGAATAAAACATTGTAAATACCAATTGTCCATCGTTCGAAAAGAATTTGACCGGAAAAACCATTATGAAATGCAAACCAGAGCTAAAAACAACAGATCAGTCGACACAAAATAGGTTTTTCCCTTTGATTTACCTCCATAACATAGAGACAAATATTCTTATAAAATGAATAGAGTATCACTTTACATAATCGTCGGTAACTCCAAACACCGTGAACGAATAATAATTTCGTTAGAAATCGAAATTGTCCAATTGTATAATCCGACGCACAAGCTGCTTGAACACCTTCTCGACCGACGATTCCCACGCCAACATGAGCTGTTTGAATCATACCAACATCATTTGCTCCATCGCCAATAGCTAATGTAATTGCATCAATCGATTGTTTAACTAAGTCGACAACTTCAGACTTCTGTTTTGGACTTACACTAGAAAAAACGAGATGATTCTCGTTTCGAAGAGATACATACGTCTGTCTGCTTTATCCTACCGACAGCAAATCACGGTTTTACATGAAATAGCTAGATCGAGAAAATTTTGACGACATAATGGATCGAGTGCATATTTTAACGTTTGACCATCGATGACTAATGAAGCGAGATTTTCTTTGCGTAATGATGGTCCAAAATTTTTAACATGTTCTTCCAAACGTTCACTTGTTTTCTAGACAAAAAAAAACAAATCGTTTTGTAAATTTTGAAAGCGAATATTTTCCTACTTCAAGATTTTCTTCATCTAAGACAATATTCAACATTTGATCGGCCAGAAGTTTACAAGAATATCCAATATTAATGGCTGTTTCTTTTTTATCTCCAGTCAACACCCAGATCTAATTGATTTTGATCAAATAAATTACGTATTTTCAACTGTTTTTGAATTACTTTTATTCCTGCTCGATGTAACATTGTTAAACTTTCTTGTACTTGCTAAAATCGATTATTATTATTACGAATGAATTGAAACAGTTAATGATCATCTTACATCTTGTAATTTATCTTCAATTCCTGTTGCACCTAAGAGAATAAGATTTTGTTCGATTTTTTCTGCAACTTGTGCAACTAATTCATTTCGATTGTTGATCGCTGTTGATGCTTCACGATATTCAACCAGCCATTGCTATTCATTTGAAACGGTTGATTCAAAAAGAAAAAATATTTTATTTTTTATTTCTACTTCATATTCATCATTGGTTAAAACTCGATAGCCGAGACACAATGTTCGAAGACCTTCACAAGCAAAACTTCCTAAATGTTCAGCTGTTAATTCAGCATTCTGATCGTTTGCTTCGAGACGTTCCATAATCACACTATCAGCACCTTTGCAATACAATTTAATTTTATCATTCGATGTACGAATAATGACACTCATTCGTTTTCGATCACTATGAACAAAAGACTCGATAATTGAATTTGAACAGTCTATTCATTCGGTTTTTTATACCTTGTAAATTCGAGAACATTTAATATTCGATATTCTTCTTTTTCACCTAACTGAAATCAGTTTTTCAATTGAGATAAAGAAAAAAAAACACGAAAATGAAATTTTACGAAATTTATTGCCACTGTATCCGGTGTACGACTGTAGAATACGATGCCTAACTTTTGCATCGCTGCTACTAAAGCATATTCGTCTGAAATTGAACAAACACAGCTTTTGTTGTCTACAGTTGAATCTTATTTTCTACCTGGTGATGAAGCTTGATAAGCTACTTCGGTTGGCAGCTCAGTATGAACTTTATTCTCTGGTACGACTGTATGACAAGTAGCAAGTAGAGTTAGAAATTCTCGAATAATCTGCTTGGATTCCTTTGAAGAGAAAAACAACAGTTTACCGATTGAATCTTTAGTTTTTCTTACATGTTCGTTTAGATTTTTTAATAATTGTGAACCATTAAACTCAGATAAATTTCCCGAACTAACAAATGAAACTGAATTACTTTGTCATTTTCTATTGACAGATCTCTTACCCATACATAATACCAGCGATTGAACATTGCTTAAAAACCATTTCATTCTTCGTTAGTGTTCCTGTTTTATCTGAGAATATATATTTGACTTGACCGAGTTCTTCATTTAGATTCGATGTTCGTGCACTTGCTGGTGTATTCGTTGTCGGATCGTACATTTCAATATCCTATGATATTTTAAAATAAGAAAAAAAAAACGTTCAGTTTTTCTTTTCAAGTTAACAAACCCAGTTGATAAAATAAGCTTGAATGAATTTAACGAAATCAACGGTTATTTGAAGAGATATTGGAATTAAATTATTGTAGAGAATAAAAAATGTCAGAAATGTATAACCAATACGTTCAAATCCTGAAAGTGAATTGATCAATGAATTCAAAGTTCAAATCGATTTGATTTTTCGTCGTACCTGAAGTAGTACCATCCATTAGATAAAGACCGAGATACCAATGTTTTTCGGTATTTTTCGAAGTCCAAATCTCTCCTGCAATTGTGCTGAATAAACAAAGAACGAGTAATAAAAGCAGAAGAAACAGAATCTACGCGTATGAGACGAAAATGAAAACAATAGTTTTTGTTCGAAATCAAAATCATTTTCACTTGTTTATTCGTGACTTGTTCGACATTTGTTCGTTTAAGTGGAACTGTTGATGAATTCTATATATTCACATAGAAAATTTATTTCTTTAATTCGTTCGTTTAATTCAAACAAACCATCATAAGTTTCGTTTCATGTCCTGTATAAATAACAATTCCATAGATCCATGTTGTATTTTTCAATTGTGAACCTCGTAGAAGAACTTGATCGGAACCTAACGGAATTGGATATGCTTCTGTATTGATTTTCAATGTTCCAGCAAAATCATAGAGATTTCTATTCGGTAATTCACATTCAATAGTTCCTTGTAATTCTTTCAATTGCACACTTGATAGAATATGTGAAGTTTGAGGTAAACCTTGCCGAATTTTTAGATTGGTTTCACCATCAAGATTCGATGTTTGAATATAACAAATTGAATTCGGCTCACTAAAGAATCGAACAATACAAGAGTTCTGTCGTGTTTTTTTTAAAAGCAAACCCCGAAGAGATTAGAACGAGATCTGCAGGGAAAAATTCTTGATCAATAACTCGAACAATATCTCCGACTTTGACATCACGCCAAGTTGTATAAATCCAACTACCTTGCCGATAGACTAAATTCAAGTTCAATTTATGATTGAATAAAAATCAGATAGAATCAATGTACCGAAAGCTCGTCGACGATTGACAGCATCATCTTGTAAATGTCTTTTCTAGAAGTTAAATATTCATTTTAAATCTCAGTTGAATTCGAACAAAACGAACCACATCCTCAATAACTTCTTTCAATGCCGCAATAAACAGAATGAATGTCAACGGCACAGCTGTTGTATATCGACCTGTTGGAGATACACCGGGAATTTGCTAGAACGGAAAGTTTCTCAATTGATTTTCATCAATCGATAGGAGCAGATAATTTACTTGAAATACGACAATGAAAAGAAAAAATATATTCGAATATTTTCGAAATTGTTCAAATAAAAATTTCGGCAGAAATGTTAGAAGCGAATATTTGCTTGTGCTAATACTATTTGATATGTATATGTCATCTTGTGGACCACGATTGACAGCGATAATACGTTTGTCATCGATTGTATATGTTCTCGAATATCTTACAGTTAAATTATGAAAACTACGTGCTATTGATGAATTTTGTCCCATTATGCGAAAAATCAAATCTGAATTAAATGGAAAATAAAATTGGTCTATTTTCTAAATATAAAACACAAAAACACAACAACAACAAGTGAAAAGATATGTTCTGAATCTTTATTTTGTATGAAATAAAAATGAAGAACTCGAAAAATCAAGTCGGTTTATAGTATTCGAGATGTCGCATGACATCGGTATAGCAAAGAAAAAGGACAGTTAATAGACAGGTGCCTTGTAATTTCCGTTGAATTAGATTTCAATTGTAGAAAAACTGTTATAAAAAAATTAATCTCTCAACTTTTTCCATATTGTTTTCTGATTTTTGGGATAGAAAAAAATAAAATAGACTAATGCTAAGTCTAAAAAGGAAGGTTCACTGGTTGATTACTATCAGTTACAGTACGAATAACACCACGGTTTCCAGCATCATCAACTAATGCATCCCAATGCTGATCTTGTTCTGCTAATTCAGATAGATTACCGAAAATATACAAAGCACGTTTTGCTCTTGTCAACATCACATTAAGACGACGTTGATCTTTTAAAAATCCAATAGTACCGCCACTTCTAACACATGAAATAAGAACAATATCTTTTTCTTTTCCTTGTGCACTATCGACAGTAATAACTTCTATATGACGTGGAAATTCTAGTTGACGGTCTCGAAATTTAGTCATTTGTTTCTTGTACGGCGTAATAACAACAATACGTTTTTCCATTTTAATGAATTCTTCGTCATTTTTCACGTAGTCTCGTCCAACAAGAGTAGATAGTAATGTAATACAGAACTTTTTAATATATTTTCGTTCTTCTTGATTATGAGATGATCCACCATTTTGTTGACAAGAATGCCGTGTGTAAGTTAAATTATATAGATAATAAGGCTCCAAAGGATAGTTCGGCCAATATTCCATAACACTCTCATCATTTTCCAACTGACCATCATAAAAATGTTCATTAGGAAATCGACAGATTTCTTCATGCATACGATACTGCCTTGTTAACATGCTGATATTACCACGATCTATTCTAGCTTCGAGTCTCTCATATAGCGATTGTGATAAGTTATGTTTCTGTGCAGCAGAACTCAATACACATGGAGGAAGCTGTTTTGGATCACCAACAAGTATAATTTTTGAACAGCCAAAATAGAATGGTAGAAGACAATCGGGTTCGAGACTTTGACATGCTACATAAAAAGTATAAAGAATATACATACGTAGAAATTTATTGATAGTTAATCACTACCTTCATCTACAATAATAAACTTAAAATTATGATTCTTTTTAATTGAAATAAGAGTATTATTGGCGGAATAATTTAAAGTTGAAACAATAACTTTAGCAGTTTTTAAAATATCTTCCGTGAAATTGACTACACAGTTAGCACAAGCATTCAATCCAGCGTTCATCATATCCACAAGTCTTTGCATAATACGTGATTCAAGATAGCATTCACAGATATCATGGTCAAGAGGAGGTTCACGACCAACTCGCACTAATTCATCTATGGAATACAAACTTATTACAAACAAAGCAAATAATTTGATAAAAACTATCGAATACTTCGGTCATCAATCACGTTCAAAATTCGTTTCGATAATTCATCACATGCATTATTCGATGGTGCACAAACCAAAATTTTGTCATTTGTATGCAGTTGAGTCAATAATTTTCGAACAATACCAGCAATAGTTCTACTTTTTCCAGTACCTAAAATGATACAGCCCTCATTCATCAAAAAGAACTTCTCTAATAAAACAACGAAGAACTGACCTGGTGGACCGTGAACAAGATGTAAACGATCATCTATATTGTTTCTGAACATTCGTTCAGCATATTTAATTACTTGCTTTTGTTGATCATTAAAAGCGTTTAATATTTCAGTGTTCCCCCTGTAAACAATACCATCATGGTGAAAAAACGGATCTTCCTCTGACGGCTTGCGAATACTTCGTTGTTGTGCAAATGTTCGTAAATTATAAATTGCACTAATTTGTCTTCGAGATGATGTTAGATTACTCAATTTAATAACACGAATTTTGTATGGCAATGAAGGTCTATAATGATTAGCAATACTATTAGAACACTCTTCCGAAACATAAAGCACTACTTCAGACTCGATCTTTGTCAGATTTGTATAAGTTTCTATATTTTTCGGCCAACGATCTTCTACATGAACAACAACAGAGAAGAAACTTGAACGTGAATGTTCAGAACCAATATTTATAAGAAGTACATCGCATAAACCTAGCTTTGGGTAAGTTTTTTTAAATTCGGGGTCTACTTCAAATGAATATGAACCAGTCATCAGTGTCGTTGCAACTTGATATTCATTTTGATGTGGTGCAATCGTATATTTCACCTTCATATTCGTGATTTCAACTTCGATACCATCAGTAAGACTAAATATGTTGTTCATATCCACAGATTTAATGTCATGTTTAATATTTTCCCATATTTCGTGATAAAGAAGAGGTACAAAACATTTTTCGTATTTTCGTTGCGCATCTTTAATATTGAAATTAAATAGATCTAGTGAATCATCTATAGTATTAAAAATCTTATTGTTACAGTTTATGCAAGAAAATGGATTACCGAATACCACTGGTATGTCATTTAAAACTTCAGGTGTTAGCGTTGTATGTAAACCAACATCTCTGTAAACATTTTGTGATAACTTATTAGGTACCCAACGAGTCACTATTCGATCAAATAAGACTCGAATAGCATTATGTACTTCCCGTGCCCATGTTGCTCTTTGTTGCATACCTTGAGAATTTCGTTCTTCATTACCATTAAATACACGATAATTGAAATGAGGATTTCGTTCTTCATTACCATTAAATACATCCTCATTGAAAAGATACAAAGCTGTTAAAGTAATTCTTCTAAACCTGCATAGACGAAGTGCTTTCAACCAATGTTTGCAATTTTCTGCGTTTGCACATCGAACTTCAAACCATGTTTGAGCAGTATAATTATTTTCTGGTTGACCATTCATTTCGAATATTTCGTACACCCAAAATGATCAGTGATGTGAGTGAATAAAACAGTTTTTATTTGTCCAAATAAAAATACACTTGAAATTCCACAACTCTAGACAAAGAATTTTTCTTTTTCTCGTTTTACGTTGGGCATGTAATACAAACAAAATGTCTGTGTTGTTTTTTCGTGACTATTGCTCGATCGAAGCCAAAGTCATGAAAAAGTAGGAAACACTTCAACTTTTACTCTTGTTTTTACAACCAAAAACATAAACTTATTCAAGATTTAAATAAAAAAAACTATATATCTTATCTTTCAAAACATTGTAGTAACGATAGCACGTATCATCGTAAGTCCAACATTTATTACAAAAACAAACAAAACAAAAAAAGAGAGAAATAACACTGGTACTAGTTCTTATTATCATTCGTTGATGTTTGCAAAGTTTTATTCGTCTTCTCCAGTATATCTAATATTGTTAATGATTCACCTATTAATTTCATAGAAATATAGTTTTTCATATCTTTTTTATCTATAAACTAAACAATACCTGGTGGTATTCCGTAGGCAACTCGAAGACCTAGTGGATTACTTGGCGTAACACAATCCATATATGGTTCTTTTCTTAAACATTGATCAACATCAACTGAACTGAAAAAGCTAACTGCCTAAAAGAGAAACGAAGAAAAAAAATCATTCAGAACACACCCTCAAATTATGCTTACAGCTGGTAAATCATTCATATTCAATCGACTAGCAAACATTGCACGAGTCAATAGATTTGTTATTTGTAAAGCTAAAGCTACTCGATAACTAAATAAAACAATATAACTACATACATTCAACAATGAAAATCTACGTATATTTACCGATCTTCAATATGACACATATATCGAATTTCATCATGAATACTTAAAACAAATCGACAGCGTAGTTTATATTTATCAATCAACCATTGCATGCAAACAAGCATTAAATGAAGATAATCAACAGCTGAACTTTGTACAACCCAATTGACTCGACTAGTCATATACTAATTCAATCGATGAAATTATTCATGTTGCATACAATTTTCTTTTATTTCTCTTACTGATTCGCTGACATTCTTTGGTTCAAGTGCTCGACTAATTCGACATTCAAGTACAGGCGTTTTCGGTTCTGCACTACGTGCTATCGTTTCCAAACTGTTGAACATCTCTGATTCAGAACCGTCGTGCCACAGATTACTCGTTCGATCTCTAGAAGATAAATTCATGAATACACTTAACAAATACTATTTCATTCTTACTTTAATCCTTTGGTTGATGCATACATCAAATTTGCTTTGTCTTTTGCTTCAGCAACTGATAGTTGATGATTAAATTGCATTAATAATTTCTCGGCAAATGTCTTTCCAGCACCATACATTCGACCATAATTAAAAACCTAAGAAATGACTCGAAAATCTTTTTCCATATCGATCGTTTGTTTTTACTTTTGCTTGATCTCGACTGATTCCAACTAAATTCGCAACTTTACTATGCAAATCAGTACCGTCTTTTTTCTTTCCTTGTAAATTCATCCAACCGAATGCTGTCGAACCTAAATTGAAACATATTCTTTTCTCTATGATTATAGTTTTTTTTATCTTCGATATTAACCATGTATTCCTGCGTATTTCGCATCGCCAAGAATCGAAGCAATCCATAATTCTTGACTGTCAACATCAGCACCAACGAAACAATAACCTTCGGGCGCTTGCACCATTGCTTTCAATTCACTGCCAATACGATCTGTCTGAAAATAGACAAGAATAAATTCGAAAATCGAATTCAATTCTATACTTGAGCATTCGAAGCTGTTAACCAAGTCGGTTCAACAGCTCGACGTGTTACTGTTCCAGCAACAACAACACGAGGTAGAATCAATGATGTACCATTATCATCGATTTGTACAGTCATCTGAGATCTAATCGATATTGAAATAGAATTCGAAATAAGACTTTTTTTTTCTTTCTCGTACTTAATACGTTTTTCGTTGTTTTCCCAGTAGCTTAACATTTTACTCCATTCGAGAAGATATTTTGCTGCTGTAGAACCATGAGCTCGTAATGTACCATCGGCTATTTTAGTTCCAAATGATTTTGCTAATGGATTACCAACATTTTTCTCATTTCCATCCTGAGAGAAATGAAGTTTTTGTTTTTAAAAATTTCCTTCAAAATTCTTTTTACTTTATGTGGAATCTTAAAAAACCAACAACCAGGTACATTTGGAACTGAATAAGGTCCATTGCCTTGATGAATTGAACAATTTGAATCGGATCGAATTAATTTGGCTCGCTAATCATCATTCAATAGATTTGATATTAAAAAGAAAACATGAACTCATACTTTTTCCAATAATTTTTCTTTTTCTTTGAGAAGTTTTTCTGCATAAACAAATTCTCTTGCTGCTTCGGATCTTTCGATGTCTTTTTCTAATGAGTTCAATCGATCATCAATTTCTTGTAATTCCATATTTGTAGCACTACGTTCATACGGTCGAGTTGCTTCACAAACTTTTTTAATCGCCCTTCAAAAAGAAAACACAAGCTAAATAAAAAAGATCTCTTCTATATTTGAATTCATTTACTCATAGGGAAAATTCTCATCGACATCATCATTTCGTTCTTCTTCCAAACCAGGAACTAAATAACCCCAACCATGTTTATCATCATAATGCAATGGATAACCCAACCAAGTCAATCGTAATAGTTTTGGTACTACTCGCATTTTCGTTGAAATTAATTGTGGACCTGGTTTCCAAACAGATTCATCTGATTTCGATGGTTTCATACATAATTCTCGATACCAACTAAGCAAAAAAATGATCAACGAATTCACAAAATTCATTTTTGTACTTCGGATAACCGGGCATGTGTGGTTGAATTTTACTTAAACGTAATTGTGTATCAAGAATTTGCTTGACTGTTCCATTAGGAGCTAATTCAGGATCATGTTCAGATAAGATCTTCGTTGGCCATTGATCGCCAGCAATTTTCGAAATTGGATTTTCATCCGATTGTGATTCAGTTTTCGTATTCGTTGATTTGCCTTTTGTTTTTGATTTAAGAAAACGCATCGATTGAACACCCCAATCAAGATCCCATAGCCATGGATCATTTTTATATCTATAATTTGCAGGAAAAAAAACATATTTTTCCTGGATGAATTATCGAGTTTGACTGAAAATACTTTTCATCAACTGATTGTTGACAAGCTTCGTTTGCAATTTGCATAAGTACATGTTGAATATCGGAATTGATACTTTCGTATGTTCGGTCAGCTTCATTAATAAATCGAGTCCAATTTTGATTAATCGGCAAAAACATTCGACTCATTTCAAGCATGCCACTCAATGTCACCGGATGAGGAAATCTAATTTTTCGTTTCGATCAAAACAATTCGTTTTACAAAAAAGAAACTAACCTTTCGCAAAAGAGTGGATAAAGTTTTCGAAAAACTTCAAATGTTGCTTTGACATCATTTGCACAATAGGTCATGAGATTCTTAATAATAAAAGTCATTTATTCCGAAATCCTCTCTCTCAAATTTACTTGAAAATGTTCTCGAACATCTGACATCGTTCCTTCGACAAATACTTGTTGCATATCTTTACTCAATGGTTTAGCTGGTTTACAGTATAATTTATGTACAGACACAAGATTATTTAAACTACTCTCTAATTTCCATTTTAAATTCTATGAAGAATCGAAAAACAAAGCAAATTTATTGAAATAAAAAAAAAAGAAAAGCCGAAATTTCCCTACTGGTATTTGTCGATATCTAGCATATGCTTTGAAATCTTTTTCTTTTTCTTGTGCTAGAAGAATATTTAATTGCTGATCATCATAATCTTCGACTTCATCACCCGTTGATCGTAATGCTGAATTCTTTTCCAATGCTTGATATTGCAATCGTTGAGCGTGTGTAAAACCTGAACACATAATATGCATACTCATTGTATCCAAAAAACGCATTGCTGTCGACTAATCAAGAAAATAAGATGGTTGCTTTTTTGTTTTTGTTTTCTTGGCGAGAATTTTACTTCGAGTTGATACTGTTCTTTGATATATGTTCGATCAAATGCAACGTTATGACCGATGACTAATGATGGACACGATGGATTCGATTCCATCGGTATCATATCACTCAATAGAATGTTACTTTTCAAACGAAATTCTTCGTCAGTTAAACGTGAACTACACCATGAATACCTATGGTAGAAATAGAAATGTTTTTCATGAGTTGACTTTTGGAATCAATATCGAATTCTACTACTCAATTAACAAACCAATGTTTAGGTGAAAGTGCAATAGCTAAAACAGCGAAATTTCCTCCGGTAACTAAAGTTTCAACATCAAAAACGAAGATTTTTTCTTCAGGATAATCGACAGACACTGCTGTTTGACCGTCGTTTTCATATTTCGTCCAGCCTTTCATATTTGTCCATTGTGTCGGTTGTCGAGGCATTTTTGCGTTGATTAATTCATTGATTAATGCAACGTATGGTTCCGATTGTTCATGTGCAATATGTTCAAAATGATTATTTAAATTTTGATCTTTTAATTTCGGTAGATCGAATTCAACATCAACGAGTACTTCGCTTTCTGCTGAGCCTAATCCGAATTTTTTCAGATGTTCTTCAGCTTTTTTTATATTCTCTTTCGAATAAATTGGTTCGCCTGTACTTGCAAATAATTGTTCGTGTAATTTCGAACTAAGCATTTGTATGCCTAACGGATTCAGACGACGTGTCGACATCAAACGATAATTATTTATCGAACGAGTTAGACATCTTGTTAGATACGATCGAATTATCATCTGAAAAATTCTTTTTTTTCTTCTCTTTTTCGAAATAAAAACAAAATACAAGAAAATTATCACAAATAAAAACTAGAATTCGATTTTATGCAGATGTATTAACTATAACCTAGCCATGGTAGTTGAGCAGGTGTGACGAAAATTGTTGTTGAACCGTATTGACAACGGACAACACCGCGATATGCTGTCCGAGGAACGTTACTCTAGAAATTCGAATTCAACGATTTAGTTTGACGAAAGGTTCGAAACGAAACAAACTTTTAAATCGCTCATAATTTCTAATGTATTCGCGATAGCAACGAATTCTTTGGTATTTGAGTAGCGTATTTGCGCACATTTTGTATCGGATTTCAATTGATTTAGATCAGATAGATTAATAATGGAGCAAGAATCGACTTGAGATTGAAAGACTGGATCATATCGATCCTAGAACAATGTTTTTTTTGTTCATAATCAATTTCAATAGAAGAAAAACTTGGCTATGTTTCGTTTACTTTTAGTAGATAGCTAACATCAATGGAATTCCAATTGACTGGTTCAGTATTTTTAATAATTTTCTTTAAAAATCGATCGAAATGTTGACCTCTGCGAATGAAAATCGAATTTATTCGATCGAATCGATTTGTTTTCTTTTCTACTCACTGACTGACACCTTTTTTTCCTTCGATCGACATTGCTGTTCGAGATAATTCCGGTCGAATACAAGCTCGATCATGACGTTGTTCGGGCAATCGCATCCAATCATCCCAAAATCTATCATTCGAAACACTTTTCTCCAAGGAAAACATTCAAATTCTCAACGAACCCAGCAGGCCAAGTGCCTTTGATTTCATTCCAAATAGTTTTCGTCAATAACCAACCAAGGCCAGGAAAGAAATCCGATCGATGTAATAGAGCTAAAACACGAATCTCGTTTTTTTATGCCTTTTCATATCATTTTTTTACTTGGCTCTCGAATAACTTTCTTCTCAACTCCATTATCATTCCATGCGGATATACACCAAAGACTTTTATCGTAAACTAAAAGTGGATATAACGCTTTGAAATAATCAAGAAAATCAGGAGATAGTTCCAAATCATCTAATAAAAAGCAAAAAAAAAAAGCACGAGTTCAATTCGAAACTATTTCGAAAAATCTCGAACCTTCAGTAATGATAATTGCGTCGTAATTGAGCGTATTCAAAACATAATTAATCGAATAATTATAATGTCGAGCAATTTTATAATATCCGGACATATGACTGAACTGTTCAGGAACATGAATCGGACCGAGATCAGGTAACTAAATAGAATTAACATTGAATTTTATTTGAATAAAACTAATTCGATGAGTTTCTACTTCGATGATTGCTTTGACTTCTGTACCGAAATCTTTGGCAACTTGAATCGTATCGGCATGTTGACAATCTAGACTCGCTATAATCGGATGAGATTCTCGATTTTTTCGCATTCTAAAATTCGAAAAAACGAAAAAAACTATCGAATCAAATCAAAACAAAGCAAAGATCTACTGAATAATTGATTGAATATGTGTTTGCAGTGCCCGAGGACGATTACAACCGAATACAACAACTGGTAGAACAACATTGATTTTCTGCAATCAAAAACATAGATCAAATTTCAAATGATTGAGATAGAAATCATACTGGTAAGGGTAAACCGGGCTGTTTCAGTGTCGACGTTGAAGTTGTAGGTGGGGGTCGAAATTTGGGATTTATGTGATTCTATTGAAGAAAGAAATTCGACAAAAAGACCTTGTATCTAATACTAACCAATTCATGTTGATCTGTCGGTGAATGAAAACCTCGAAGGCTGAATAATAGAATAATATTAATTAAAAAGAAAACGCCAGTTGTAATAAAGATTTTCTGTAAGATCGATCTCATTTTATCATATTAATTTTTTTGTTTGTTTCGTTCTATTATTGAGAAAATCAAATATTCAACAAATCGAATAGATCAAACAGATAGGCAGCATGTTTCCAATCCAACGGTTGATCCAAAAGAGCCAATGTGAAAAACGCTGACGTTATACAAATCGATTCAAGGCGACATCTTTGATTATTTATTAAAGAAAGAACAAAAAACAAGAGTGAACAAAATGTGAAAGTGACATTCTCATTGATCTCATAATCAAATGCAATTGTGAATGTTAATCGATAATTTCACAATGATTTGTTGAACATAAACACTGTTGAGATAGAATAACGAAATGCGAGAAATAGTCAATATCAAGTAAATTTTCGAAGATTAGCATATAATGATGCAGCATAGAGTGGAGATAATGATGCTGCTGCTGTTGATGATGATGTTGAATTGTACAGTGAAGCAACAAATGCAGCAGCTGAATGGATATCGAGTATTGTTGATGATGAATGTACGACAGGTGAATTAACATCAAGACCTGGATTTTGCTTTTTCCATTTCGTTCGACGATTTTGAAACCTAAATTTGAAAATACACAGCGAATAATGTTTTCGTTTTGCGCTTGTCTACCTACCAAATTTTCACTTGTGTTTCAGTTAGTGATAATGCAACAGCTAAATTCAATCGTTCACAAACGGATAAATATCTCGTTTGTTTGAATTTATTTTCCAAAGCAACTAATTGTTCATAAGTAAATGCTGTTCGTTGTCGTCGTCCTTTAGAAATCTTATCTGAACTCGTCGATGATGATTTCGATGCATTTAAATCTTCATCTTCATCGATATCATCACCATCACAATCATCATCGTCGATAAATGAATCACTTAAATGTTCGACAATATCGTCATTGATCGATTCGAGTATTTGTGAATTATTATTTTGATTAATTAACGATGATTTACCGAGTATATCACAGATATTAAATGTTCGCCGAATCGAAGAGTTTCTTGTCGATTTTTCATCAGTCATTACAAATCTGAAGTCAGAAAACAAGATAATGTTTTGTTGTAGAAGAGGGAAAGCGAAAGCAGAGAGAAGAGAGAGAGAGGGAAAAAAAATACTCGATTCCTATTCGTTAAAATAATCATCGTAATTTAGCGATGATGTACTCTGAATGGCGAATAATTTCAATTAATATGTTGATTAGGAAGAAGAAGAAGAAGAAAAAAGTCGAATGATCGTTTTCTTCTTTTGTCAAACACTTGACTTTGCCGTATGTTTTTTAAATACAATTTTTTTTTGTTTAATTAAACTTAAGATTGTTTGTTATTCTAACAATCGGTAAGAGGAAAAAAAAAAGAAATCTCATTACGCATCGAAATGACATGCGAACGCTTTCAATTGATTTGATCGATTGATTGATTAAGAAGAAGAAAAAAAACTTCACACATGCGGCATAGTTAAGTCTTATCGAATAGAAAACACATTCACGAATACGTTGAGCTTTGAATCTATGAGCACATATCTTTTCTTCGATTAGCCATCCATATGTAAATATTGACTCTTTCGCTTGCTCTAATTCGACACTTGTGCTTTTGATTACTCGTGAATGATCTCATGTTTCTTTAATGATTATCATTCGGAATCGTTTTTCTTCTTCATTTCAATTAACGATACTAAAGCACAGTATGAATTCGTTTGTGATAAGTTTGAAATATGTCGGAAGAAAGACATTTTCTTCTTGAACTACACATATGTGTTCACTTTACGGAATATGTTTCTTTCAAACTAACGTACGATATCATTATTGATTGATAGACATTAGTGTAAATTATTGTCGTATTCAACATCGATCATATCCAATGAAGTTCTACATAGATATGTTAGTCTATATCTCTGATAAGTTTTTTTTCTCTTGTTCGTTTCTAACAAGATCGATGATGTGTAAGCATCGTCTAGTTAAGAAATCTGATCGTGCAACCTTTATTGTCGAGATAATCATATATCATCGTTAGAGACTTGTCGAATAATGTATATATATATATATATATCTGTATTGATGACATGTGTAGTTTTTATCTTGATAGCTATTATTGATATTTTATTTTGGAAATATTTACGAACAAATCAAATTAAGAGGACGAAAGAAAAGAAGATATTTTTTTATTCAGATTCAGCTTCCAATTTAGCTTGGTAGCAACGTTGAACTTTTTGCCAATAAGGAATTGTAGCTGATTCACGACAGCCAAGTGGACCACCATTATGAATACGAGCATAATCTTCACAAGTTGGTGCACGACCACCTGTACAGTATGTACCGTATCGTTGCATATAATTGTGAACACATTCAGTGGCACATGGTTTGTTATCTGCACATGATTCAAGTGATGAACCTGGATGTCCACAATCACTCCAATAACTTTGTTTAATTTGAAAGTAACCACATGAGAGTGAGCCAACATCCATGTGGCAACCGACTGGTCGACAACCGGATTCAACTTCACAGATACAACCAAGACATTTATCGTCGATATTAGCCAAAGCCGTAGCTGCTAAGACGAAGCAAATACTAAGAACGAATAATTTCGACATTACTTGAAAATTTATTAATATCTCAATATGAAAATCGAAAGCGGATTTTATAGTTGTCAGCCGTGTATTATGAGAAAATATGAGATATGTGTTTGTTTTTCTGTATTTTGCGAATATGAACATATGTGATTTAATGATCATCAGTTGATTTTTCACATCGAACTATTTTTTTCTTTATTTCTTGAAAAGAAAATAACCGACTTTTTGTTCTTGTTACCTTGAGTCTAGTGCACGGGCAAGCCCACCGTTCGTGAATAAAATAAGTTATTTCAAATTTAAAGCATGAAAACAGTAACACATGTCAAGTCTTTTCCAATAGAAAAATGGATTATTTGCAATCAAAGATAAAATAGAAGAATAGAAAAAATGTTTTTTTTTTGTAGTTTATTATCCTTATTTTCAGCTGATTCTACGAGCTATTATACAGAATGAGATTATCTACATCAATCGAGAAAGAAAAAGTTTTCAAAGAGTTGCTTCTAATTCTGTTTCTTGTCCAGGATCATCATAATTATCACTATCATCGTCATCGTCGTCGTCATCATCATCAGTTTGTTCTTCGGTTTTCATGACTCCTTGTTGTGTACGTAATTGATTATTTTCGTTTTTGAGTCGTTCAATATCATCGAATGCTGCTTTTAAATGTGTTTTCAATGCGTCATAACTCATTTGTAATTCTTCTAATTTATGTGCATCTTGTTTTTGATTTTTCTTTGCTGTTATTTTCTTTCGTTCAGGAAAAAAGATCGTATTCGAAAGTGAATCAAGACTATCGATCATAACAGGATTTTCGACTTGAAATGTATTATGTCGAGTTAGAATTCGTTGTGATGGTTGACCTGAACAAATCATGTCTGACGTTGAATGAGCACGTTTCAATTTCGAAACACGTTCAGCTTGTTCGAATCGATCTTTGACTCGACATAGATGAATTAATTTTTCACATTGATTTATCTGAACTTGAAGACTTAACAATAAATTCGAATCGGTCATTGTATTTTGAATAATTTTTAAATATTCAATTGCACGAAGATAGTATTCAATTGCTATCGACCATTTATGTAGTGATGCTTGATTATCACCAAGACGAATCTGTTGATGTGCCTAAGGGAAATCAAATAGAACGAACGGCTCGGAAGAAAAAATGTAACCTACATGTGTGAGTGTTGGTGAAGATTGGTTATCCATGAATAAAAAAAAATAAGTAAAAAGATGATCTAAAGCAAGGAAACTTTGCTTTCTTCAAACAATTGAGATGATACTGTTTAGTAGATTTTGTATTTAAATATGACTTGAATAAAAACAAACGAAATGTAATCAAAAAATTCATATACAAATAAAGTTTAAGAAGCAAACGTAAAAGAAAGAAAAAAAACCCCGAAAAACTATCTAGAAAAACGCATCACAAATGAACGCTCGAACGTTTTGATAGAGCTGTTTTCATCAGTGATGATTGAAGAAGTCTTGAACCATGATCTTTTGTGAGATAGATACTCGGTATATCGAGTATCGATTGTAATGGTTTCAATTCATGAACTTCTGCTGGATAATACGAAAAGAATTTGTGCGTCATCGCATCACGTGCTGATATTCGTGATTGTGGATTGTAACGTAAGAATTTATCTAGTAGATCGAGACCGATATCATCGAGACGTGCTGCCAGACGTTTCCATGGTTCACCTGAATAGAACGGCAGTTTCAATGCTTCGAAATCCGGATTCGTTGTAACACCGGGTAGAGTCTTTTCAGTCGGCGTACCGAGTACTGAGAAAATAAGTTTCAATTCTTCATCGACTTTCGTACCAGCGAACAATGGTCGACCACAGGCCATTTCAAAAAATATACAACCAACAGCCCAGATATCGATCGGTGTTGAATACTCGGTACTTCCGAGTAGAACATCCGGCGGTCGATACCAAAGTGTAACGACTTCGTGTGAATAGGTTTTCGTTGGAAATGATTTAATACGTGCAAGGCCGAAATCAGCGAGTTTTAATTCACCTCGATCGTTGATTAATAAATTCTGTGGTCTAAAAATAAATGACATGAGTGATTCTTATGAAATTCAATGATTTTTCTTACTTCAAATCTCGATGAAGTATTTTCTTTGCATGACAATATTCTAATCCACGTAGGAGTTGAAATAGAAATAATCGTACATTATTCATACTAAGTATATTCGCACAATCATCCATATATTGTTTCAAATCTTTATCAACATATTCAAATACTAATGTTAATGTTGTTTTATCGAATATAATATCGAATAAATTCACGATATTATTATGTTTAAGATCTTTCAATAAGCTCACTTCACGTAATGCTGTACAAGGTGCACCTAGATGAGCAAAACAAACATCGATGATTTATAGATTTTTGATTGATCAAATCAATTTCTACCTTCTTCTTGTTCAAGTCGAATTTCTTTCAAAGCAATAAAGCCCGGTATCAAACTCGATGTACCTTTATACACAGTTGCGTATGTACCTTCGCCTAATTTTTCTAATTTAACATAGGATTCGAGTTTACCAAAGCCAAGATCGAGCATTGATTGTCGATGTTCACTTCGACTTAACAACTGTCCTGACGTACTTAAATTAAGTACGGATAGAGAATTATTGGATTGATTGATTGGATCGTTTAGTGTATTTATCGATGATGATGTTGGGAGATAATATGATGAACGTGGTGCTAGTTTCGTATGCATCGTTGTCGAACGTTGAATCATTGCATTCGGCGGCAGCGATATACGTAATTTGAGTTCTTGTAGGGTTCGTTTCTTTTTCGTACTTGGGTCACGTAGACGAACATTTGTTGTTTGTGAATTATCGGTGTCATTCGTCGATGACATGACTGTCGTCGTGGTTTGTATGGGTACACGTTCGCTAATGGATTGATTATTGGCTAGACTAATTGAATTAGTCAGAGGCGCTTTCGTTGTCGATACGATTGACGAAGAGGATTTTGATGATTTGACAAAATCCTCTTGTTTATTCGATGTTGACGACGTTCGTGAAAGTGATAACGACGATGAATCACCTGTAAATAGCAAAAGAGAAAAAAAAACACATAGAGTATGCGATATTGTTTTTCTCTGCTGTTTCTTCTTCTTCATGTCTCATGAGAAAAGATGCAATATGCTAAAAATGTCAGTCAAAAGCTTACTATGACTTGGAATCGTTGTTGAAGGATTGTTTGGTTTGAGTGTCGATGCATTTTTTTCTTCGGTTATAGCCGACAATGTTGATTTGCTTTGAATAAGATCGATTGGACATTCGATTTGTATTTTTGATTGAGTTGGCGCTAGATCAGTATTTGTACTATGACTTCGTTTAAGAAATTGCGAGAAATGTCGAAAGGAATTTCGAGATTTTTTCGGTTTGCCCGTGATATTAATCGAGCCTGTTGTTGTTATCGGTTGAAATTTTTTCGTAAAAATTTTCTTTATCGATGAACGTTGATGTTCTTTACGTTGTTTATCATTTTCACCATCGGGATAAATATCTTTGAGATTATCGAATGATGTATCACGTAAAATTTGAGATTGATGATTGGGAAGAAAATCTACTGTTGTCGACATTTCACTAGTCATCGGCCGAACAGACAAACTTTGCACATACGACAGAGGTAGATGTTTAGGAGGAATTATTGGACTGATATCAGTCGTTAAATGTTTCGTATTATTTGTTGCTGTACTGTTCGATGTCGTAAACGAACCAATCGATGATGTACTTCGGGGTATTGTAAATCGTTTAAATGTTTTGACTATTGTCGATCCTACCTCCATACGTTGTATATACGTATATATATATATATATTCTTTTTTTTTCCTTTCTTGTTCTTTAAAACACGTGTGTTCTGTATAAATAAAACAAAAAAAAACTCGAAATGAAATATTGTCACGATTATTAATACTTACTCACACATAAATATGTGACTATGTACAAGTGATGTATGTAACGTTCGTTAATTTGTTATGTTTCACCATGATTTTTCGATCGAATCGGAAGGAAAAAAACGAAGAAAAAAACAGAAAGAAAATGTAATCTATAAATAGAATATTAATATTTGTTAAAAAAATACACGAAAAAAAAAATAAAAAAAAAAGACATATTCATGACATGTAGGCGTTCTTTTAACGAAAGAAGAAAAAAAATTTGATGATTTTACTTTTTCTTTTTTCAACAGAAATTCTCAGCCTTGGATAGAGATCAAATTCTTATGTACATATTCGAAAAAAAAAAGTATCTTTATGTTTTTTGGCTATAAAACTATGCGTAAATGTAAGAACTCGAGTTATAAAATCAACTAGGAACATAAAAAAGAAAATGTTTTTACCCTACATAATGTTATGTTGACATATATTTGCTTATTTCACTTAATCATATAATAATAAACTCCAAAAATTCGGGAAGGAAACACGAAGATGAGGACAACTCTCATCGTTATTTATTTAACTGTTTTTACGTCATCGAAGTTATGATAATAAAAGACACGAAAAAAATGTTGTTGTTTTCCTTTGTTCTACCTGAAGGGAAAAACAAGCGAAATACATCAAACATCAAGTCAATAATGTATGGAGAAACAACGCATCAACTCTAATTGCTGATCGTCATTATAGTTGTGGACTTAGCAAAGTGGTTTGTTTTTCCAAGCTATTAAATGAAGATCATTAACGGTACTGGGACAGAAACGGAAAACGTTTTTCTCTCTTTCTCGTTTTACATTACTACATTAGCGAAGCATAAGAAAACCTCGAACAATAAATCTGTACCAACCGAGAAAAAGAAAACTATTCGTCAATTAATCTCATTTATTCACAATGACTAAGGCTGCATACTTAACGATAAGATAACAGGCTCTTAAATATCATCTGTATATATGTTAACCTAATACTTCTTTGGTTTATTCCAGTTCTGTTATATAAAAGCGAGCAGATGTAGGACAAAAAACAAAAAAAAAGGAAACAAGAGATTATTAATGTTTTTTTTCGACTAAATTCTAATGACGAAGAAACACATTGTTAGACTTTGTTTTTCAGCAAGGGATATTATTGTTATTATGTCTATATTCTCTATTAAGACAATATTTTTTATGCTAGAGAAATTTCTTTTGGAATCCCTATAGAACTGTCTGATTTGTTCGAAGAAACAACATTAATCTTTACTCTTGATGCTTATTTCGCGTTTTGTTTTCATTAGAAGATCGATGATGAAAATAGAAGAAAAACTAACTTGCGACAAATATAAACTTATTTGCATAAGAAATTCTCTTTCTCTCTCTCAATCTCGATCTATGTATGCATCGCTGAGAAATCAAAGTTGATTAACAAAAAAACAAACTCGATAGATTATTCTATTGTAGATATATTCTCGATTTTTAATATTGATAATAAAGGAAAAAAAAAGAAGAAACAACAATAATAGACAAAGCAACAACAAGAATAAAAATGAAAAACTCCTTTTCACCAAATAATTTCTATCCTCTTTTTCGTTTCTCACTGTCGAAAAGTAAAAAGTAAAAAATAAAAACTCCAATTCCAACTTATCACAATGATGAAACTGTCTGTTCACTCGAAAAATATTTCGTTTCATTTGTTGTTAAATTTCGTTGATGAACTTTTCTTTTTGTTGTTGTTGTTGCTAAATTTAGCGCATCAATCAATGAAATACTTTCATAAATAAATTCTTCGTCATTATCATCATCATCGTCATCATGACAAACAACTAAATCTTTTCGTTGATGCAAAGCATTAATTTGTAATAAGGCACGAAACGGTATTCGACATATGGGACAATTAGCTGATTGAAATTTCAGATTTTCTGCACAGATATTACATAGACATAAATGTCGACATGGAAGTAAGAGAACGTGTCGTTGATCAGTTAGACAAATGACACAAGTATTTTCGTTTGATTCAGACAACGATGATGATGAACTTTTGAGAATATTAATTTCACGATTGAGAAATGGTTCGGTTTCTTGATTATTTGATGAATATTTGTCGAGATTAGCCGATGGATGATTTTCAACGCCATAGAATTCGAAAAGTTTGAAAACTATGCCATTATAAATATGTTTTTGATTGAGTAGAACGATCGAAACATGATCTGATTTTTCGTTGAGTTGTATATGTCGAACACTTGCTAGTACAATATGATATTGATTGAATACCGGCGTTGTTTCCGATGGATTTCTATATATAACAAACTAAATAATCATTTTTGAAAATTTTCATGTTTTACTTGGTAATATCGAAGTTCATCTCTCGACAAACGATAACAATCGGATAAACACGTGCTTTTAACGAACATGCATGATGATTTTCAGTTAGTACCGCTAGAGGAATACGAATTTGATGATCAACCGACGAAAATACTTGCCCATGACCAGCTGGCCGATTGAATGCATACGAATATTTAATCGATTGCAATTGATTACAACAAACATACGACAACGATTCATTATCATTCGTATACTGTTCATGTGCTAGAAAATAAACTAAAACAAGAACAAAGGACCAAAAATTCATTTGAATCGATTTCGAAATAACAAGTATTCTATACTCAAAATCTGCACCGGATAATTAGCATCGAAAATAAAATCAATTGTATACAAATCATTTTCACATTGAATTAATTTTAACGAATCACGACGTATGGCAATCGAACATTGAATCGGTTGGAGAACGTTATTTTGTTGTTGTTGATGATGTTCAGGCAATGAGATTTGTAATTGAACGGAACTGGTTAGATCACGTCGAGAATTGAGATAATAATAATCATTGAACAGACATGCTTGTGGTTGTGTATGCGAAAGAAAATGTTTCGAACCGAGAAAGAATCGATTGAGAAGATGATGTCGTTTGTGACGACGATGTCGACGTTTCTTCGATTTGACAACGACAGGTGTTTGTTCGTTTGATGATGAAAAAAACGAAGCCAAACTCGTTACCAGTCCCATCGAAAAAAAAACAAAAAAAATAAATGAAAAAATAGCAGCATATGACTGACATTGACAAAATCCAGTCCGGAGTTTACCGGATTGGTTGAAATCGACCAATGAAACGATCGTTCTTTGCCTCTAGGCTGATGATTTGATCGATCGATCAAGAGCAAAGCAAAAGAAAAAAAAAAGAATGTCGAGTAATCAAACGGAGTTCGATTGTTGATTCGATTCTCAATGAAAGATACAAAAGAGAATTTGTCAAATAAAAATGAAGATCTAGTTGGAGCCTGTTGTGTTTGTTCCGATGATCAAGGTTTTGCAAATAACGCTTTAGTTTATTGTGATGGAAAAGATTGTACAGTAGCTTGTCACACGGGTAAAAACAAAAGATCCTATCATTCTCGATCAATGTACGAACGTTTGTTTTGTTTTTCTTTTAGCTTGTTATGGAATCATTTCGATTCCTGATGGGAATTGGTATTGTCGACGATGTGAAGCACAACAGAACAATGCTGTACGAATGATTTTTATTGATATTTGAGTAAATTTTGTTTTTTTTTCTTCTTCTTCATTTAGCCATGCCGTTTGTGTCCGTTAACTGATGGAGCAATGAAACGCACGTCAGACGGCGATTGGGCACATGTTATTTGCGCACTTTATATACCCGAAGTTTCGTTTGAGAACAATTCAGCAATGGAACCAATTATACTCTCGAAAATTCCATCGACACGTTACGAACAAATTTGTTCGATTTGTATAGAAAATGGCCGATCGAAAAGCGATGCTATGCAAGGCGCTTGTTGTGAATGTACGAATAAGAATTGTTCGAAAATGTTTCATATAACATGTGCACAACAACGAGGATTTCTCTATGAAGATGTACGAAAAAATACTTGTCAATATCCAATTTATTGTCATGAACATCAACCGAAATTTTCTGTACGAATTCGAAGGCGAACTTCTTCTTTTTTTTTATTATTGTTTGATTATTTTTTTCTAGAAATTTATTCGACAAATTCCAGCATTTCATTATAAAGATAAAAATCATTCGTCAGATTCATCGAAACGACTTACACGAGATAATCAAACTAGTCAAAATTCCGAGAATAAATCGACAGATAATCTTTCATCGAAAACATCTATGATACCAAAAATCAAGTAAGAATATCGAACAAAAGAAACATTATCATTGTTTATTTTTTCTATAGAACCGAAGAGAATACCATTGAATGTCAAACAAACGTCAAAAAACGTTCACATCCAGTTGACGGACCTCGACGGCCAGTTGGTCGTCCTCCATCGAAAAAAAAGCTCAATACACAACCAGTTACACCTCCTTCTCTTCCTCCTCCTCCACCTCCACCAGCACCACCACCAGCATTGTCATCATCATCATCATCATCCATTCAATTCTATCCTCGTCGACCTTTAACTCAATCGTTATCATCATCAACAGCAACGACAGTATCACAAACTCAACGTTCATTTCCACCCGAAACTCTCGAAGAATTTCTCGAACAAGAATGGCAATCATCAAGTGACTTTCTTCTTCAACAAACTATGCCGCATGATGTTTCATCATTACTATCATGTTTATATCAATTTAAAACGGAAAATGCGTCACTAGAAAAACAATACGAACAACTCAAACATCGACGAGATAATCTTCGTTTAACTAACTCTAATCTACGTCGAAAACTAGCTGATTTATCTTCTCGATCGACTACACATCACGAATCAACACGTCTTCCAACAACGACGAAAATTTCATCAGCAGATATCGATCGTCTACCTCGACATTCAACATCTTTCGATACGATGATTAAAAACGAACGTATCACACCAACGAATGGTCTAAGTCTCGAACTTCTCTCACAAATTCTCACGACCAACGGACCACAATTATTCGCACCGACTTGGAATATTTCTGTAAGCATTCGAAATTTGTCATTCTCGATTATTTTTAAAAAAAATATCGATTTTTGATTTTTACAGAATTTTGGCTATGCAAATTTTCCGGGTGCAAATTCAATATCACTCGCTGACGATTCACTTCTACGTTCATATTCGTCATTTGAACAATAACAACCCATTTTTGTATATGTTGATAAAAATGTGCATTTATTCATTCAATATGTCTCATTCAGGAATAGTTCTCATTTCATTTTAATCGAACAGTTTTGTCTCTCTCTCTCTCACACACACACACACACACGTTTTTAGTCGTATTCTATTCAACTGCATAAATTAGTCTCTCCTTTTTTTGTTTTTCTTGTTCATGCATGTATTTTATTCACTTGCAATTTTTGTTTCTTCTGTATTTATATATATATGAATATGAATATTAGCAATAAAATAAATGTTTATCTATTTGACGGAGTACATGTGGTCTCATGTTTTCGTCGTGTAATTAGATAAGAAAAGAGAAAATAAATAAAAGAAATACGACAAAACATTTTCATGATGATGTTGCTCGAGTTAATTTTATGTTTTGCTATTCCAGTTGTATATTCTTTATGTAATTTAAGTATCACCTCATCGACATGCGGTGACGATGATATTGTTTTTAATATGTCCATATCGAACAGCTGTGTGACACCACTACCAATCTATTATTCTTATTATACGGATGTGAATCCTGAGCGACATTATTTCAATGAGACAATCTCGTGTCCTGATGATGCTTGTTTTTATGAAATTCATTTGGATTTTGAACGTGACGCATGGACGTATACATTAACGATTGAATCGCCGAGATATTCATCTGAAAAAGTGGCAAGTATTGCTGATTGTGGCGTGACAACGATTTTATATTCATGGTATATTGTAGCTGGCCTTTCGATATTATTTACAGCTATTGGTATTATTACTTGTAGTGTACGATTTTATCGAACACGTCAACAATTAAAACAGCGAGAGAAAAAAATTCAATCTGCAGTCATTAATTAACTGATAATAATAAAAAAAGATAGTTTTTCTTTCTTTCTCACTCTCTCGAGTTTGTTATTATAAATATTTTATTAACAGAAAATCATTGGATTTAGTTTTCTAAAAGAAAATAATTAAAGAAGAGAAAAGAACAAAACACCAAACAATAATAACAACTCGTTGAAAACGATCTGAATGCTCATTGTTATTGTTGTTGTTGTTGGCTTGTTTTTTTTTTGATTAAATAATAATGAGAGAGACACGTCATTTGAGTTCATCTATTTGCTAATTATCTATAAATATTCATTTTTTCTCTTCTCTTAAGACTTCGTTTTTTTTTCACTTCAATAAATCAAAAACTATTTCTAATTCGAATCAATAATGCCCCACATCTTCCGGTGCGCTGTCTATCTTGCTTTCAGTCGATTAACTTCCGTTGCATCGAAATACATCACTGATCATTGTTGAACATAATCTGTTGTTCTTAATAGTCATAGAAATCAATAGTTAAGATGATGAAAGTCTATGAATACGAGTTAGTTTTTTTCTTCTTCTCTTCTTTCTTCATCCTCCCGTTCGTTCATCTTCATCTTCTTCTTCTTCTTTTGATCGAACTAGTCGAGGAAATAAGAGGATAATATGGTTAAATATAGATCATTTCGCATTCGACAAAATTTAATTTAATCTCTTCTCGGTTTTCCTCTTTTTCTTTTTCTTTTTCGCTGTTTCTGCTAATGCTAACAGTGAATATGCAAACGAGACAAACTGTTTTACGATTTCGGATAAAAGGAAGCAAAAAAAAAGAATGTGAATATCTCGAGACGAGTTTCTGCTTTCATAATTACATTTCTTTTCTTTTTCTTCTCACGCTTGGCAGACCTAAGTCATCGTTACGATTACAATAGTAATAATTCGTCATCAAAAACATAATCGACTCATCTGTTCGAGTTCGAAGTCGATGACAACATAAACCCATTGTATTTGCTTTTTTTTCCTTGCAAGTTCTTCTATTACTACACTCGAGAACTATATGAGAGTTCCGACAAGGAGCAAAAAACTTTTTTGTTTTAGCACGCACAGTCACTTTCTGCTAGTTTTTCTTTCTTCTATTGTATGATGTCAGCAAGAGCTAGTGAGCATTTGAACTTTCCTGTTATTGTCTGTTTTCATCTGTCGACGCTCGAAGAAACGAGAAGGAGAGAAAAAAAATTGTTGGATGTTACTGGAACACGCGATAAAACAGAGAGAATAATAATAAAAAAAAGAAAACGCCTATTTTGTCTTCACGTTAGAGCTTATGCTTTTTCTCACTACTGTTATTTATCAACTGAATCAAGTAAGAAAATACGACAAATGATTTTATTAAACTAATTCAATATCTCACACGTTGAAGAATAGAAAAAGAAAAAAAACGACAAGTCTCTTGAGATATCGAATATCACAACTTGATTGATTCACTAGGCAGCAGCAGCAGCAGAAGAAGAAACTCTCCTCTACCTACGAGTTTTTTCTTTGCTTTTAATCAAATTATATTCATCTCATTTCCTCTTGAAGCATATCAACAAAAACAGAGCAAAAAAAAAGATTTCATTTTCTCAGAGTTAAATGAAAAGAAAAATACATCAAAATATATAATTAAAACTAGTGATTACTAGCCAAACATATTATTTTTCTATAAACTACGACGGGAAACAAGAAAAAACGAGCAAAGTTATTAGTTGAGTTTCCCGTTTTCTTTTCTCTTTCCAATTTTGATGCAAGTAAGTAAGTAAGTAAGAGAGAGAAAACTAATGCCAAAGACCTAATAGTCTTTTTCTCTAAGTGTTTTCTGATGTTTTTGATCATTAAACTCGAAGTCTATTTTAGATATAGACTCAACATGGTCTTATAATTGACCTTAGTCTTTGTATTTTTTATTCTCTCTTTTTTTTCTTTCTTTCGTTCTTTTTTTCTCTCTCTCATTCAAATCAAACAATGGTTTCAAATCACGTCAGCAATCATCATCCTGAAATGTTTATTAATATTATTCAAGGCAAAATCTTCTCAAATTTAAATCAATTACCGAAAATAATATGGAATCAAATGAAAATTCTTCTTTTAACAAATAAACATGGTAAATCAATCGATAGATCAATAAAAAAAATATATATCGATTCATTGTTTTTCTTTGTATCTATTAGAATTTACTCTCGAACGCGATATGTTAATAACTGAAACACTACCAAAATTACAGCAATATTTTCTTACTCAAGGCATTTATGTTTATTTTCTCGATTGTAATCTCAATTGGGAATTTGATTTAGCTAAAAATCCCTATCATATTAAACGTTATATGAACGAACTAATTGATGCATATCGAACCTCAACAGGCTTAATTTTATTGAGTTTTATTGGGGATAAATACGGTCAAATCGTCCTACCAATTGAGATTAATGTCAATGATTTTAATGCTCTCAAAATTTCTGCAGGCGATCTTGGCAAAGGTAGAAAAAAGAAAGAATTTGTTTTTTTGTGAATATTCTGCTTGTTTGTACTCAAAGATGTGAAATTACTCGAACAATGGTATATCTTAGATGACAAAGTCTATCGTTTAAGAGATCCCGATGAATATTATTCGAGTTTATTCTCTCGAACAAATTCAACATATGATTTAAATCTCAATGAAAATCAAGAATGGAATGATATTTATGATAAACTCATCGATCTATTTCTCGGTGTTATTCATGATAAATCAAATAGCAAAACAAATTACGAAATTTCACTCGTGTCACCCATTGAAATGTTGTTTAATTATTCGACAAAATTATCTCCGATGGGTTGTATGTGTGTGTTAAGACATTTTGATGGTAAGTTAAAATGCAAAGGGAAAGAAAAGAGCGCGCGCGCGAAGCCTTCCAGCTGTCATATTGTGACATATTGCATTGAGATCATCTTTCGATATTAACATTAATCTTCGTTTTTTAATACATATTTATCAGGAAAAAATTTTTCAAATTACTAATTTTGTTATTTATAGAAAATCTATTATTTTCTTTGTTCTTTGTTTGTTCAAGGTTTGAATGAGAAAAGTAAAGGCAATGAACATTTTCTTGATCTACTTCCTGGTGGACGTATTGATAAAATTCGTCAAGATAAATTAAAACGTTTTCGTGATTCGATCACAACAAAACTATCGACACCAGGCAATGATGATTATACGTATGAAGACAATCGAACTGTTCTCAATATTCCATGGAAAGACAATGGAGATTTTCAAATCGATGATTCAGATTATGCACGTTATTTACGAACATTGAATGCATCGATTTTTCTTCGAATTAAATCATATAATGAACGTGCGACTGATTTAACCGTCATCAATCAGTTAAAATCGTGCGAACAAATTCTCTACAATGAAATTCTCATTCATACATATTATTATTCGAAAATTTTAACAACAAATTCACTTGGTTTCGAATATTTCTTCGATCATGATTCATCGTTTAAACACTGGTTGACATCAGCACATACAAATGAACATTATCCATATGTCATATTCGGTAGTCGAGCATCGGGAAAGACACTTCTATGCACAAAATTAGTTCAATATCTTTTGAATACATTAGGCAAAACTACATATTGCATTCTGAGATATTTCAATCTGACATCAAAATCTCGACATTTGATTGAAATATTTTCTTCAATATGCAAACAAATGAGTTATTTACCCAATGTTCCAACATATTCGTCCGAACAAGAACTCAATCGAGTTGAATATTATCAATCAATTCTATTGAATCTATCAAAAACTCAAAAACCACTCATACTTATGATCGATGGCATCGAAGAAATTCTTCCTCAAAGTCAACATGCATCATCGAATGCATTCTATCAAGCACTGCTTCAATTACTTCCACCCAAAGTAATCAAATAGCGTGCTTCAATCAATCTATGTTTTTGTTGATCTTCAAAATTTTAGATCTATGTTATTCTATCTGTCAGTCGAAGTATTCAATCAACGCCACCTAATATTCCACAAATACGAGAGAAATTTGATAAAATTGAAAAACAAAACTGTTTCATTGAATTACCATTTTCAAGTGAAATGATTTCTCAACGTGATCTAATAAATTATCTTAAAATTGAATTGAATACTTGTCAACAATTGATATCCGATTCGATAGTTTCGAATCTTTCGAAAACATTTCACGAACAAATCGATAAACAATCACAAATCTTCTATCTTCTACGTCTTGTTCTTCATCAAACATATTTATCACAAAATAAAACATTTAATTTCAACGATCTAGATCTCGAAGAAATTCTCAATACATATATTGGTAAAATAAATCATACATAAATTCTCTTTTCATCGATTTGAATATGTATACATAGATGTTTGTGAACAAAAATTTGGCGTTAAAATTTGTACATTCATATTCAATTATATAAGTTCATCACAATCTGCAATTAGTGAAATCGAATTACTCGATATTTTATCTTGTAATAACGAATTTTTCTTGGAATATTTTCCAAAAGATCTACCCAAATACTTACGATTTCCTCCATCATTATGGATTGAAATTAAATATATTTTAGGTAATCGAAATGATTTCAAATATTAGATTCTTATTTTTTGTTATTTTCAAAGGACCACTTTTATCTGAACGATATTTTGATTTGAAAGTTGTACTCTGTTGGAGTCATTCGTTTATTCGTCGACATATGAAACAACGTTATTTAAAACGTGTCGAAGATATTCGAATAGCACATCGAGATATTGCCAATTATTTTCTCGAAGCTTTTATCGAATCAAAACCTTTAGTTGATATGACAAGAAATATTCAAATAAGGTAGAGAAATTCATCGGAATATTCAAACAACAAGATCGATTCGTTTCAGAGGAGATAATGGCCGACGTTTTATTCTTCAACAACCACTTCTCTACTCAGAAACCTCGTATAATTACCGACGATTAGGAGAATTATGGTATCAATTAATGCATTCGGGTAATTATCCGAAATTATCTTCAATTTTTCTTCTATCTGTATCCTATTTTTAGGCGATATCGATCGTTTAAAAGAATATACATTATGTTGTTTCGAATATTTACTTGCAAAAGTTCATGGTCTCTCGCTCGATCAACTTCTTTGGGAGTTTGATATTATTTGTAGTAATATTCTCGATGCTGATATACTTCTTGTTCAAGCAACATTAAAAGACATTGCCAATGTTATTAAAACAGATCCAATTCTACTTGCAGGAGAAATTATTTCGAGATTAAAAACAATCAAAAGTAATTATTTTTTTTAAACCGAATAAATCAAGATAAAAAAAATCTCGTGATATTTTACAGATCGTTACAATGAACATATCGAACTGTTGTATGTTCAAGCACATGAATGGTGTGAATCATGTGGTGAACCAGTATTCGTTCCTCTTTCATCTTGGATTTCAACAATTCCACCGTTGACAATAACAATTCTGCCGACATTGGAAGGTGCATTTAAAATAGCACCGACAATATTTAATCAACATGTTTTCTGTACGACACGTGAACATTCAATTGCGATGTATCATATTCCATCGAAAAAACTCGTGAAGAAATTTACAAGTAAAACTAAAAGAAAAATTTCGATTTTACACTTGGATATTTAGGTCATACGGCATTGATAACAGCAATACAATTGACTTACAATAGTCGATTTCTTGTTTCGGCATCGATCGATGGAACAGTGAAGTTATTCAATCTCAACTCAGGAGATTTAGAAAATAGTTACAAGTAAATTTTGTTTGTTTGTTTTTTCTTGAATAAATAAATGATTTGTTGAATTTTAAATGTAGTATTCATCAAGATGAAATACTCTGTTTGACTGTTTCTCATAATAATGAACAAATTGTGACTGGCTCACGTGATCGATTGATCGTTGTACTTCGTCTAGAAACTGGAGAAATCGAACATTCAGTCGAAAATCATAACGATGCTGTTACAGCAGTTGCATTGACTCAAGATGATGCAATTCTTGTTTCAGCTTCTCGAGATCAAACAATAAAACGTTGGACATTTCGTGGCATGCAACTATTAGATATCATTGATACAGTCGGCTCGCCTATTCGTCATATGATTATCTCAACTGATGACATATTTATCATAGCAGCATGTGATGACATGACCGTTCAAGTTAAATCTCTTGTTACAGGAAGTGACATTCACCATCTTGAAGGTCACTCATCTGAAGTCACAAGTTTGTCAATGTCTCACGATTCAATTTGTTGTTATGTTGGCTGTAAAAATGCGTTGATCTATGTTTATAATCTTCGTTCACGAGTTCTACTCCGAACGCTAACACATCATGATTCAATGGTCAATGATCTTTACGTATCCATTGATGATTGTTTTCTTTTCTCAGCATCTGAACAGGCTATACATATTCTAAATGTTAAACAACAATTCAATGGTTTTCCTATCGATGATCCATCGATAGCAAACAATTACATATCAGCTCTATCGATTTCACGTGAAGGTGATGTTGCCATAGCTGGTTGTGCCGATGGTATTGTTCGATTGTATAATTTAATCGATGGTGAATTTACGGAACAAATTATCGATCATAATGCACCAGTAACACAAGTTGCACTTTCACATTCGTATTTATTTTCCCTATCGGGTTCAAAAGATTCGACGATTAAAGTTTATGATAATGAAATGGGAGAGATTATTACTGAATTTACTGTAAAGAGAGAGAGAGCGAAAAAAAACTATAACATTATTTGTTTGTTTGTTTATTCAGGAACATTCTGCTCCAATATCACATTTGAGAATCTTAGAAGATAATCGAAAGATTCTTTCGAGTGATGAACAAAATTATATCAAAACATGGTGGGCAAATACAGGCGAATTAATCGATTCGGTAAGGAGAAAGACTTCCGCAGTTGTTGTTTTTTTCTTGAAAATAGTTATTTGTGCTCATTTTGTTTTTTAAGTACAATGTTCCATGTAAAATGTTAGGCGTCTCGCCGGATGGAAAATATGTTGTGTCAGGAAATGGTGATAATATGTAAGTGAAAGAGTTTATCAAAATGAAGAACACTTTCGTTGAATATGGTGATTTGTTAAATTATAGTTTGAAAATCTGGTCATTAGATGATGCACGTGTCGTTCGTTCAATTGATCATACCGAAGGAAAAATAACATTTATGACATTTCGTGCTGATTCACAATATTTAATAACAGGTGGAGAAGATTGTAGTTGTAAATTATGGGAATTATCATCGGGCAAATTAACTCAAGTAGAAACACAAATTATTTTTGATGATGAAAAACAAACAATTTTTCGTCTAGGTTCTTGTTGAACATGAACAATCGATAACATCGATTGCGATTAGTGAAGATGGTAAACATGTTCTGACTGGTGACAAAAACGGTCAAGCAATTATCTGGTCATTTAAAGATGGTTTGAAAATATTTCATCAATTTTTGTAATGTCAAACAATTCTCTAGGTGCTGTTGTACATAATCTCAATCGACACAAAACATCGATCGTATCTGTTTCATTTACAAGCGATGGCAACATTGCCATAACTGGTAACAGATTTAATTAACATTGTTTTGTTTAATAGGAAATTATTTTTAGCTTCTCAAGATGGTCTTCTATGTGCTTGGTCGACAATTACTGGCATACATTTGACAACATTTCATTTCAATCAAAATCTTATTAAACTACTTATTTCACAAAGTGGAGGTAATAGATGACAAAAAAACAAAACAAAATGTAAACAATTCCTTTTTGCGTTATATCTTGACACTATGTGTAGCTCGTTATGCGGCTATATTGCAAAATACGCCATCAATTGCTATGCTAAGTCTATTCAATATTCCATCGTATGACGCACCAAAAATGACTCAACGTTCTAGTCAAATACAAGCTCAAATCGATACCTATCAACATTTATTACCTATTCGACCTAAACCATTGCTCTATCCTAAAGATTCAACGATTCTAAC
>Ga0209915_1000691_pt1 | contig 65834 bp, 71 predicted proteins | sample ThiBiot_750_plan_FD_183952 | JGI IMG/M metagenome (GOLD analysis project Ga0209915, IMG submission 183952) | Wastewater bioreactor microbial communities from Cape Town, South Africa - Thiocy_cont_750_plan (SPAdes) | ecosystem: Engineered > Bioreactor > Thiocyanate-remediating > Anaerobic-Aerobic... | reverse complement strand
TTCTTCGTGGAGAGAGCTTACCAGGGTTTACAGAGACCCTGCGCAATCATCTCTCACGCTCTCTTCCTGATTACATGATTCCTGCGTTCTTTGTGTTCTTAGATAAGATCCCTCTGACGTCCAATGGGAAGATCGATCGTAAGTCTTTAATAGGAGTTAATCTTTTTTCTCCTAAAAATTTTGAAAATTCTTCTTACCACAGTATTTCTAAAACAACAGAATTAACGCTAATACGTATTTGGGAAAAAATTCTAAACACTTCAAACATTCCAACAGATCAGGGCTTCTTTACATTAGGTGGTAACTCTATATTATCTATTAGAATGCTTTTTTACATCCAAAATATTTTTTATTCTAATTTATCAATTACAGATATATTTAAAAACCAAACCATTGAATCATTGGCAATACTAATAAATAAAAAGCAGAGTAAAGAAGTCGATCCATATATCTTTTGCATAAATGATAGCAAGAAAAAAAACCCTTTGTTTATGATTCATCCAGTTGGTGGGCTTTCATATTGTTATCTAGGATTAAACCAATACATGGATAGGCCAATCTATGGGATTAATAGTCCAGAAGTTTTTGATCCTCCTAAACATTTTTCTTCAATAGAAGAAATATCTTGTTTTTATATTAGCATGATTAAAAAACTGTATCCTACTGGTCCTTACTATATAGGAGGATGGTCAACTGGTGGGTTAATAGCTTATGAAATTGCTCAGCAGCTGTTCTCGAAAAAAGAAAAGGTAGAGCGTCTTTTATTGATTGACACAGAGTGTCCTGAAGATCTTCAAATAAATTCTTTAGAGCAAGACACGAATAAACATCTTCAAGAAATCATAGAACAGCCAGATAGTTCTAGAGTATCTGCTATAATGTCTCGGCAAGTACTTGAATGGGAAAAAAAACTTAGGAAATACACATTAAAGGAGTATAATGGAAAGGCAATTTTCTTAGTAGCAAAAAAGAGTGTCTTTTATCAAAAGAAAAATCCTTATGGGTGGGATAAATTTATAAAAGAACTCTGCATAACCGAAGTGCCCGGCACACATATGGAGCTATTTGATAACTCTTATATTCAATCAACCTGTGATATCATAGAGAAGTACTTAATTAAGGCAGAGGTGGGATCTAGAAGTAGGGCAGGTGGAGCAACCCCTTATAAAAGAGGACAGGTAGGATGAGCAGCTAAGACACAGGAGTGAGGCTAATAGTATAGCTAGTTCTAAGATAGAACCGGTTCAGGTCGTTACCCCTGTTGAGAGGCGCAGGTGATGGAGTTTTTATGAGAAAAAAGGCATCGTTGAAGAAACCTATGAAGCTGGAAAGAGTGTTTCCTATGTGGTAAGTGTACTGACCCCAAAAAAAGTGGACCATTTTTTCGAAAGATTTTGATAAAGCTAGATTCAATCAGAAAGGAAGAAAAAATGAAGAAAAAGATCAGCTCGTCGTTAAAATTAAAAATAACCCTAGAAGTTTTTAAGGGCGATATGACAATAGGGGAACTTGTTTCAAAATATGCAGTTGGGCCAGCTCTTGGGGGCCACTTCAGAGGATTATATGAACTTAAGACATACATTTAATATTTCTAAAAAGGTTATTTGTGCTTCTTCCATAGGAAACTTATTGGAAATGTACTCTTTCTCTCTTTTTGCAATGCTCCTCCCAGCCTTGACACCAATATTTTTCCCCTCTTCGGATCCTTTTGCCGCACTTTTGTCAGCTTATCTTGTTTTTTCTGTTGGATTCTTGCCTATCCTATTGGAGCGCTCTTTTTTGGCTATGTAGGGGATAAGTATGGCCGGCGAGTTGCTCTATCCTTCTCTTTATTAGGAATGGCTCTTAGTACTTTTGGTATAGGGTTCTTACCCTCCTATGCTGCTCTTGGTATTCTATCTCCCTTAATTCTCACTTTTTTGCGTCTTATTCAAGGCATATGTGCCGGAGGGGAGTGTATGGGAGGTGGTGTCTTTGTCGTTGAATCTATTTCAAGCTATAATCTTGGTTTTTTTGGTTCTTTGATAGCCGCATCAGGAACATTTGGAGCTCTGTTGGCATCCATCGTCAGTGTTTTTTTTGTGTCCTCCACTATGCCTCCTTGGGCTTGGAGGCTCCCTTTTCTTATTTCCATTTTTATAGGAATTGTGGGCTTATATTTGCGAACGACGGTGGAGGAAAGCCCTTCCTTTAAGGCGTCTTTTTCTAAAGAAAAGTATAACCCTCTAAAAGAGCTCTTAGCTCATCACCTTATTCCCTTTTTATGCGCTATTGGAGTAGGAGCTTTGGGAACCGTCCCTTTTTATCTTGTCATCGGATTTCTAAACAGCTACTTAGTTTTTCTAAATGTTATAACGCTGGAAAACAGCGCAACTGTAAATTTGATTCTCCTGATTTTCTGTGCTTTTACAATACCCTTGGCTGGATATGTAGCTGATAAGGTAGGGTATGCAAGAACAATGGTTTTCTCTGCCCTCGCGTCTTTAATTTATGCTTATCCTTTTTTCCATGTTGTGTATGTGGGCTCTTTAGTTAATATCATTTTAGCTGAAACAACTTTTCTGGCATTTTCACAACTCTTTGTGGCCCCGATTAATGCCTTTCTAACTCAACTTTTTCCTGTGCGTTCTCGATATACCGGTACAGCTTTTGGTTATTGTGTAGGAATGGCATTATTTGGAGGAACAACACCTTATATTGCTTTGTCTCTCATAAATGGGTTGGGAAATGCTAAAAGTCCTTTCATCTATGTTATGCTTGTTTGCTTAATAGGATTAATGTCTGTCCTTTTTGGGAAGAATTATGTATCTCAAACAATTGACTATAAGCTGAAAGGAAGTGAGGCTTAATTTAAAAAACAAAAACTAAAGAAAGCTTCAGATAGACCAAATTATTTCAAGGGGAGGGAAAAGATATGACTCAACCAAATAGATCGCTCAAAGCAACCCAATATAAAATTGTTCATTTTTTAGAGGAAGAAGTTGAGAGATTAAAATCAGAATATCAGGAGGATCTTCAAAGAAGGAATGTGAAACAGAAAAAGAATGATAAAAAACGGCGAAAACTCTCCCAAAAAATTGAATCCGTCCTCAAGTTACACTCCTTGGAGGCTGATATAAGAGAAGAGCTCCTTTCTCTTCAGCAACAAATCAAGGATTCTCTTTAAAGAAACTTAAAAGGAAAATAAATTTAAAGAAAACCCGAGCAAAACTCTAAGGTCTCTCGGTTATAGGTGCAATGGTGAGAGATCTTCTCCTCCATGTAAAGTTGAGCATTAAAAATGCAACCCCTCCCACAAGGGCTGCTAGGGGAATTACCCATAGGGCATATGTATAAGCTCCGGTACCATAGAATCGTTGCCCCCCTGCTAATTCTCCAGACCAGAAATTATCCATAAGAGAACCTATAATGGTATGGAAAAAAATACCTCCGAGCATATTTATGCAATTTAAAAAAGCAATAGTTACATTTCTCATTTCAAGAGGAACAGCAGACGCTCCCATTGAGAACACTAATACTTGATAGCAACATAAAATCCCCACTATGAACATCATAGCTGAGAGAGTCATATAACTAAGATTTCCATATGAAAGAAGCATAAACGCAAAAAGAGCTGCCATTAACATTCCGCAACCAGCTGTTATCTGGGAAGGGGCTTTGAACTTTTCAGAAAAGTAAGCTAAGAGAGGCCCACCTATCATCATTCCTGTAAAAATAGAAGACGTTATAAAAGAAGCATCTTCTTTTCCGAAGGAATAAACCTCCATTAAATAAGAAATCCCCCATACATCAGCAAATCCTTCCAAAGGTCCCACCATCAAGAGAGTCCCCAAACCTATAAAAAGAAGAACGGGCATTGAGAAAAGAGATTTAAAATTTTTAAGGAGAGAAGAACTTTCCTGGTATGAGGTAGGAGGATAAGGTTTAATAGTAAGTAGAATAAAGCCCATCAGTACTATCCCACCAAGACCACTCATCAAGAGGATATTTTCCCATCCATAGAAGATTATAAATTGGCTAATAGGTTTGCCTCCATAAACAGCTCCCAGCAAACCTATAGTATTTGTCAGAGCAAACATCCTGGCATAAGTAGAAAAAGGAAACCATAGTGAAATAACTTTAAATGTTCCTAAAAAGCCAGCAGCAGAGCTCGCTCCAATTAAGAAACGTGCAAAAATAGCAAGATACCAACTTTCTGCAGAATAAAATAAAAAGATTGAGGCAGAACAAATGAAGCAGCATACTGAAACAACAAGTTTTGGCCCAAACCGATCGAGTAAGAGAGCCATTGGAATTTGCATTCCTGCATATCCATAGTAATACATAGAGGAAAGAAACCCAAACTCGGTGGCATCAATTTGAAACTTATGCATAATTTCTGGAACACAGAGACCAGGAAAAACACGTATAATAAACTGGTAGGCAAAGAATAAAGCTGCAAAAAACCACATCGCCCAGACATGCAAAACAGCCATTTCTTCCTCATGTATAGTGTTGGTTAAGTTTTTAAAGAAAGTAAAGTTACTTTTCAAGCTGCAATTAAGGCTAACTCTTTATTATTAATGCGTTATAAAAATTTTTGAGTTCATAACTGATCTATAGTCCTTGAAAAGACAACCTAATGCTTTTTTCGACATTTTAATTTTATAATGCATTGAGAGCCAAATGACTTTGAAATCCTTTACACAATCATGATTTAAGATAATAATGAAGATATGAATAAATCTACTGAATGCCTTTTAAATAAAAAATGTCAACCCTGCCAGGGCGGTGTGCCACCCCTACCATCTGAGGACATAGAACGGTTCTTAAAGGAGGTAGGAGGGGAATGGTCTCTCAATACAAGAGGCCATCTCTACAAAGAATATAGGTTTAATGATTTTATGGGGCCTATGAATTTAGCCAATAAAATTGCCGCATTGGCTGAAAGAGAAGGTCATCATCCAGACCTTGCAATTTCTTGGGGAAGATGTGTTGTTGAAATATGGACCCACAAAATAAATGGGTTAACTGAAAGCGACTTTATTCTAGCCGCAAAAATTGATTCTTTGGCATAACATGTATATAATTTTCTGATAATCAAAAGTAAAGCTTTTGGCACAGCTATTGTTGGCATTTTTGACAATAATACGTTGCTCGCCCACCTTGAACAATCTTACTCAGAGGGGTGAGTCGGCAATGCTCACAGATCTCTTTTTCCCGGTTGTAAACTTTAAAGACATGCTGGAAGTATCCGGCTTTGCCATTAGGACGCGCATAATCTCGCAACGTTGACCCACCTGCAGCAATAGCACGCCTTAACACATCTTGTAGTTCTTTCAATAACAGTGTGGTTTCAATTTGTGTGAGTGTATTCGCCAGACGTAACGGAGAGAGTTTAGCCTGCCATAAGGCTTCAGACGCATAAACGTTCCCTACGCCTACAATAATTTTTTGATCAAGAAGAACCGTTTTAATGGGCCTGCTACACAGTTTTAGTTGATCATAAAATATCGAAGCATTTAATTCTGGGTTATCGAGTGGCTCAGGGCCAAGTGTATTAAAGGGACTTATACTGTTTAGTTAATCTGTAGCAGCCAATTGTAAAAAGCCAAAGCGTCGCGGATCACAATAAGTGATCTTATAGTTTGAGGTTGTAAAAATGACATGGTCATGAAGGCTCGTTCTTAAATAAGGTTGCTCAAGATTTTCAATAATTATACGCCCTGACATACCTAAATGCCAAATAAGAGTCATTCCGTGTTCAAAACCAATTAAGAGGTATTTTCCACGCCTTCTTACTGTTTGAATGGGATGGTGAGAAAGCTCATTCTTAAGATGAGGGGGGAGAGGATAACGTAAGTTTGACCTATTGAGCTGAACCTTAGAAATAGATGATCCTTCAAGTACAGACTTTAAAGCTTGGCAGGTAACTTCAACTTCAGGAAGCTCAGGCATAATGATAGAACCCCTCTTTAAAAGACAAGAATGACAAGTGTACCCTATTAAATCAAACCTGATATTTCAAGAAGCAAGCCATTCATTTAATTTTGACCATCTTACATGCTTACTTTTTGCTTTAATTGCCAGAGCTATAGCTTTCTTTTGACCCACAATCACCACAAGGGTTTTTCCACGGGTTATTCCTGTATAAAGTAAATTACGTTGCAACATAGGATAATGTTGCATCATTAAGGGAATGACTACGACAGGGTACTCAGATCCCTGAGCTTTATGAATGGTTGTCACATAAGCAAGAGTAATCTCATCTAATTCATCAAAATCATACGGGATGGCTCTTTCTTCAAAGGTAATGGTGAGTTCTTTGAGCTCCGGGTCAACATGACTGATAAAACCTATATCCCCATTGTATGTTTCCTTCTCATAATTATTAATGGTCTGCATAACCTTATCTCCTAAACAGAAGGTTGACCCAAATCTTTCAACTTTTAAAAGGGAGGTTGGATTAAGGACCCTTTGCAGTTCGCTATTCATAGCTCGTGCCCCGATGGATCCTCTATTCATAGGGCACAGAACTTGAATGTCTGTGAGAGACTTTAACCCAAAGCGCTGAGGAATACGGTACTGAATGATTTCTAAGATTTTACGAGTTGCTTCTTCAGGGTTTTGGGTTTCTATAAAATAGCAGTCTGACTCTTCCCTTCTCTCAGGGAACTTAGGCATAAGACCTTTGTTGATTCGATGAGCGTTCATAATAATGCGACTTGAGGCGGCTTGGCGAAAGACTTCAGAAAGGCGTACAACAGGAATAGCATTTGATTGAATTAAATCTCTAAGAACGTTTCCTGGTCCTATGGAGGGAAGTTGATCAACATCTCCAATAAGAAACAAAGCTGATTCTTGGGAAAGAGCCTTTAAGACAGAGTTCATCAGAGGGATATCTACCATAGAGGTTTCATCAATAATGAGAAGTTGGCATGTGAGAGGAGAGTCTGGCCCTCGACTAAATCCTCCTGTTTTAGGGTCAATCTCAAGAAGTCGATGAATGGTTTTAGCTCCCATTCCGGTACATTCTGAAAGTCTTTTGGCAGCTCGCCCTGTAGGAGCACAAAGGGAGATTTTTATTCCTTTTGCTAACAATATCGTAAGAAGGCTTTTTATGAGAGTAGTCTTTCCAACACCTGGTCCACCTGTAATCACGAGAACTTTTGAGGATAAAGCTTTTCTTATAGCTTCTTGCTGACTAGGAGAAAGTGTAAGCGATAATTTCTTCTCAACCCAAGGAATTGCCTTCTCAGCATCTATAGCTCCCCAGGATAACGTGCCCTGAAATATGTTTTTAAGGGTATTTGCCACAGAGCGTTCGGAATGATAAAGCCCCCGAAGGAAGATGCAATTCTCATTTTCTATTTTGTCCTGAATCAAGTCTTCGCTGCGAAGCTCTTCTCTAAGGGCTTTCTGCAAAATAGCTTGAGAAACTTCTAAAAGCTCCTCTGCTTTAGCTAGAAGTTCTTTCACAGGAAGAGCACAATGACCTTCATCCATACTTTCCAGCAGAACATGATTTAAGCCTGCTTGAGTTCTTACAAGAGAATCTTTTTGAATTCCTATCTTTTGGGCAATTTTGTCTGCTGATAAAAATCCTATCCCCCTTACCTCTCGCGCTAGCTTATAAGGGTTTTCTCGAATGACCTGAATAGCGTGAACTCCAAAAGTCTTATAAATCCTTACAGCTCTAGATGTGCTTACGCCATATTGGTGGAGAAAGAGCATAATCTCCCGTACGGCTTTCTGATCTGCCCACCCCTTTACAATTAAAGAAGCTCTGTGAGGTCCTATCCCTTCGATTGTTTCTAGTTTTTCTGGAGCTTCTTCAATAACCTCAAAAACAGAGCCCTTAAAAGCTTGGACCAGCTTCTTAGCGTAAACTGGCCCTATACCTTTGATCATCCCTGAACCTAGGTATTTTTCTATTCCTTCCTCCGTTGTAGGAGCAGAAGCTTTAATAAATTGAGCTTTAAACTGGGGACCATGAATCTTATTATTGACCCACATTCCTGATGCCTGAATATATTCTCCTGCAGAAATGGAACTAGAATGCCCCACCACCGTTACAAGATCTCTGTGCCCTCTTGTTTTAATCCTAAGAACACAATAACCGTTCTCTGGGTTATGATAGGTCACCCTTTCAACAATCCCTGAGAGAAATTCTGTTTCCTTTGCTGTGACTAGAATTTGGTTCTGGATCTTCATTCTTGGTCGTTAGCTCCGCTGAAGCAAGAAAAGTTTAAGCTAAGGTCAGCCATACATTGCGCTTAATAAGAAGGTGTAAGTTTTCCAATTCTTTCCTCCTTTTCCAATTGCTCATGGAGTCTTTCTTCATATTGTTGACGTTTCCACATTTCAGCATAGAGGCCCTTCTGAGAAAGAAGAGACTTATGGGTACCCTGTTCTACGATTCTTCCTTCTGACATAAGGAGAATTTCGTCTGCATGAACAATGGTAGAAAGTCTATGAGCAATAATTATGGTTGTATGGTGAAGAGCGATCTTTTTAAGGCACTTTTGTATTTCTTTTTCTGTGTGCGTATCAAGAGCTGACGTTGCCTCGTCAAATACAAAAATATGCGGTTTCTTTAAAAGCGTTCTAGCAATTGCAACTCGTTGCTTTTCTCCTCCTGAGAGTTTGAGTCCCCGTTCTCCTACTATGGAGTTATACCCTTCAGGAAGTTTAATAATAAAGTTATGAATTTGGGCTGATTTTGAAGCTTCTTCAATTTCCTCCAAGGTAGCACTCGGATTCCCATAAGCAATGTTGTAGTAAAGAGTATCATTAAAAAGGACTGTATCTTGCGGAACAACTCCAATGGCTTGCCTTAGACTTCTTTGGGTTATATTTTGAACATCCTGTCCATCTAGAAGGATCTGGCCTTGAGTAATATCATAAAAACGGAAGAGCAATCTTGATAGAGTTGACTTTCCTGCCCCGCTTTCCCCAACAATAGCAAGAGTTTTTCCGGGTTGTATCAGGAAAGAAATATTTCTTAAGATTTCACGATTAGGGTTATAAGAAAAGGAAACATTTTTGAATTCTATCTTACCTCCTTTAAACACATAATCTTTCGCTTGAACCTTATCCCGGATCTCCGGTGTTTGATCAAGTAACGAAAACAAATCCTCCATGTCGACAATGGCTTGCTTTATTTCCTTATAAGCAAATCCTAAAAAACCTAAAGGTAAGAAAGCTTGTAAGAGATAAGTGTTTACCAAAACAAAATCCCCTACAGTCAGGTGATGCTCTACGACATCCCAAGCAGCTAATATCATAATAAAAGTGAGTCCAAGGGCTATAATCACTCCCTGCCCAAAATTTAAGAAAGCCAGAGCATTTTTGCTTATAATCGTAAGTTTCGCATGATGTTCTGAGAGTTGATCAAATTGCTCAATTTCAAAGCTTTCATTGGTGAAATATTTAACTGTCTCGTAATTTAGGAGTGCATCAACCGCTCGTGCGCTCGATTGTGAATCAACCGTATTCAACTGTCTTTGAATTCGTGTTCGCCATTCTGTAAAAAGGATTGTAAAAACAACATAGAGCTGAATTGTAAAAAAGGCTGTCATTGCATAACGCCAGTCATATAAGATCCACATGGCAATAGTAACAAACATCAACTCAAAGAATGCCGGGATAAAAGCATTGACTGTAAACCATAAGAAGCCGTCGACTGCTTTAACACCTCGCTCTACCGCTCGACTTAAGCCACCTGTTCTTCGATCAAGATGAAAGCGTAAACTCAAAGTATGAAGATGGCTAAACACTTGTACCGCTATACGCCGCATAGCTTGACTTTCAACCGGAGCAAAGATTGCGATTCGTGCTTCATTGAATAGGGAACTGATAATCCGAATGAACCCATAAGATAATAGAAAATAAAGAGGAATTAGGAGTAATCCCTGCTGGTATATTGTATTCAACCCATCGATTGCATATTTTAAGAAAAGAGGAACCGCAAGAGCTGTAAGCTTTGAGAGAAGCAAAGCTAAAAGAGCAAACATAAACCTACAGCGTAAAGCAATTGAATCCTTAGGCCAAAGATAAAGGAATAGTCTCCCGATAACCCTCGGCTTAGAAATTTTGAAAAATCTTAAATGCCTCTTCATCATGATTATTTCTCATACCATTATTTCTTTGGAAAAAGAATCTTAGAGATTCTAATGGTGGAGCCCTCTTATTTTCCTCTTCCCTTGCTCTGGCTAAGGCTTTGGCTATGAGCATAGACTTTCATCTCCTTAGCCAGTTCAGGGTTCATGTTCTGCAAAACCTGTGGTAGGGTCTCGTTTTTCTCTAAGATCTTTATATAAAAGTCCAGCTCTTGCTTAGCTTTATTTTCAAGAGACGTTCCTTCAAATGCTTTCATATCCTTTATCACGGATTCAAGGTATGAGGCTATTTTTTCCGATGACGTAGAAGTGTCGGTGTGAAATTGGACAGAACGTGTGATCGATTTAAATTCTTGGATCTGGGGCACATCACTGAGATACTCTTTAACATACTCCTGCACTCCTTTTGATCCTTGCTTTTTAAGGACATCGTTAAAGTCATCACCTGGATGAGTGGGTTTGATGATAGAAACAGATTTTCCCTGATTTTTAAAATGGTCTTTTGTTTTTTCAATAATCTCGTTGGTTCGAGAATCTTGTTTATGCGCGTCGTTATCAGCACATAGAATAATTTCTTTTTCTGGGCCTTGGTAATTGGCTATGTTATGGATGCCTAAGGAAGCAATAATTTTACCCTTTACATTAGCTTCCTTGATAGAAAGGGCAGTTTCAAGTCCTTCAGCCATAAAAACTCGATCTGTGTTTTGGCCTTCTTGGAGAAGAACAAAAGATCCTTTTGAAAGACCATATTGGATTTTGTTGAATTTTTGGCCTTCAAGGGTAAAGGCTCTTTGTCCTTGATCATTAAGTTTGGTCAGCTGAACAGAACTTAATCGGCCCTCTTCATTTTTCCCAAAGGCTGCAAAGCTATGATGAGAAATCGTCTTTCTCTCTCCCCTATACATAAAGGTAATGCCCTTGGGGATATACCGTAGATCAGGAGCTAAGGGGCCTGTAATTTTTCTTTCTTTTCGGAGATAGGTTTCTGCAATTGTTCCTTTGAGTGGTTTGGATTTCATGTAAATCTCTAAGACGGCATTGAGGCGGCTCGCTCTCTCTTTGGTTTCTTCAATGGAATTCTGATCTTTCGGTTGAGAAGAAGCTTTGAGAGAGGATATAATATTTGAATCTGCCTTTACATTTAAAACGTTTGCTAAATATGAAACAGCCTCTTTGAAGGTAAGGTTCTTTTCCCTTTGAACAAGCTTGAAGATGTTCCCTTTCTCACCCGTTTCAAAATCATGCCACTGTCCTTCACGAGGTTCTGCAATATTAAAAAGGATTGATCCCTTGCTTCCGAATCTAAGCTCCGTCTTCCTGCTCATGTGTTTATTGGGCTCTCCCAGCAAGTCCGTGGCTAAGGAAGCATAATTACCTCGCGCTGCTGAAAGAACCTGGTCCTTTGAGATGAATGAGGTGTGGGATTGAGACGTAAGAGGCAAAGAGTGATTATATAAAGAAAAGCTTTTATCTTTTTCTTGGGATATAGCGTGTACATTTTTTCCAGCTTGTCCCAAAATATGACGTTCAATCCCTGGGCGCATGCTTGAGATAAGTGACAAACTTACAAAATTACTTGCTAGAAGACGAGCATTCTCATTTCGAGCTGTGAAAGCGAGTTGCCAATCTTTTTTAAGGAGTTCGACATTTTCTGAGGATTTTAATTTAATGATTTTCCAAAGGCGTGCCGATTCTTGGGAGGCTTTTAGATATTCAGCAATGGGACGATAGATCTGATCAGGATGGAGGTTAGGTGAAAGTTTTCTTGTGGCTACTTTATCATAAAAGGCCACATCAAAACTCAGACGATTCTGATCAAGTCCATGGTCTTTAAACAACCTGTAATGGTAAGAATTGCACTTAGTAAGAATATTTTTAAGCTCTTGAGCTCGTTCTGCCTTTTGAGAGTTATCTAAATCTTTTGTTGTATAGGCTTGGAGCTTTTCTCGAATTTCTCCTGCTATGGCATGTTCTAAGAGCTTATCTTCCTTTACCTTAAGGGTTTCAAGAAAAGGTTGATACTTTTCAGGAGACTCAACAATCTTAAGGGCTAAAGTATCGCGCTTGGCTTGAAGCTCATGAAATTTCTCAAGGGTAAAAACCGTTTCTGGAGAGGTAACCTGAAGAAGACTTTCTTTTAGCTTTTGAAAATGGCTATAAAGGGCTGCAACTTCGTTACGTGTTTCCACATAGGATTTAACCACATCGTAATCAGCTCTTTGACTTTCTTGAAGTCTTTCATAAAAGAGAGTCCGAAGTTGAGATTTTTTATGAGCTGCTGCATGAGATTTAAGAGCACTGATGTAAACCCGGTCTTCTTTCTGAACAGGATTTCCCCAGTAATCTCTTAATTTAGATTCAGTTTCTAAAGGAGATCCTTCAGTTTTATCCTGTGTAACTTTTAAGAAAGGCGTATAAAGCTTAAGGTTTTCTTGAAAGATAAAAGCTAAAGAGTCTCTTTCAGCTTTCTTTACAGCATATTCTTCATAAAGGCGATGGGACTTGGCTAAAACCCCAGGATGGGTTTGAGAGATTGTGTTCCATAATGTCCGTGTTTCTTTTACAAGATCTATGTAGCCCTGGGCTTGAATGGAAGCCCGATATTCAAGATCAGATAGAAGACGGGGGCGAACTCCTGTTTCAACTTCTAAGACATCTTTTCGGATACCAACCAAACGGGTATAAGGTGCATGGTTTGGCCAATCGGCAAGAATCTCTTTTGCAATTCCCTTCTTTTCTTCAAAAAGTGCTTGATAAGCCTTATAGGAAGAATGGGTATAGAGGGGCTTTTGAGCCTCAATCTGCCCTTCAATCTCTTCTCGTAAGATCATTCCTTCCATGAGCAGATCTCGATAGTGCTGGATTCGACCAAAATAAAGTTTTTGTTCTTCTGAAATGGTGTAGTCTTGAAGCGTTTCTTTGTGAGAAAGACGACTGCATTTTTCTACAACGTCCTTAAAGTCAGTAAATTGATCTCGGTTTAGGTAAACTTGAACATCCTGCCGATGACGTGTCATGGCCACAAGTAAGGTAGATGGATCAATGAAGGGATCAAAGGCAACAAAGGATTTATCAAAGGTAGATCCCTCAGATTTATGAATGCCCATGGCATACCCATGAGTAAAATCGGGATATTCATTGCTATCAAATTGAATGCGTCTTTTGTCTTCAAGAAGAACAGTTAAAAGAGACTTCTTCTCATCAAAAGATTCAATGGTTCCAAAGCTTCCGTTTTTAACACCTCTCTTTTCTTTATTCCCATGGAAAAGGGATCTTAAGAATGAGGACTGATCAACATTTTTAATAAATTGTCCGTGATTATCATTTTCCGTAAATCGAATGCGGTCTCCAATGGCATACTCTTCTCCTTGAATTATAAAGCTCTCTTTAAGATATCCCTGCTCTTTCAATACTTGCCGAATAGCTTGGTTAAGCTCATAGATCTCTATATTCCTATAGGCCAGAGCGATGTGTGTTTGATGGGGATTTTCAATGAAGTCTTTGACATAGGCTTGAGCTAAAGCACTGTGAGTTTGGTCCTTATCGTCAAACCATTTAAGATGCCCTTGATCATAGTAAGGCTTTAGACCCCCTAAAACATTATGATCATTAAGGGATTTAGAGCACTCTCTCTGCCAAGGGATACGTTGCCTTACAACTTGTCGTATTTCACAAAACCCAAACCGTTCTGCAAAAAGACGCCCATAATCTCCTGGTTCTCGGGATTTGATTTGAGTGGGATCTTGGATAACGAGAACTTTGGCATCCTTACTCGAAGCCTCTTCAAGAAAAGGTTCCCAGAGATGGCCTCCAACCATGTTGGCTTCATCCACAATGATAACGTTATTTGCAGTAAAGCGGTTTTTCTCTAAGGCTTTCATTCGCTGAAAGGCATAGAGATAAGGACGCCCCCATAACTTCCCACTTTCAACCAAATCTTTTTGAACTTGATGCTCATTCCAAGCATATAAAAAGCTATCTAACGTCTTACACGGAATGCCAATTTCTTGTTCCATGATCTCAACAGCTTTACCTTGGAAAGAAGTTCCCAGAACGTCAAATCCTGCCTCTTGGTAAGCATGTGCCACAGCTTTTAAAAGAGTTGTTTTGCCCGTACCTGCTTTTCCATTTAAAAGGCGTATATCTGAACCTGAGCATAGATGCGCAATGGCCGTCCGTTGTTCTTCTGAGAATGGACTTCCAAGCTCTTCTTCGCCCTTTTCAATCGCTCGTCCTAGACCATCTTCAGGAATCTCTTTAGTGGATCGTTGATCAAGAGCAGTAGCTAATTCCAGAAGGTGTTCTTCTTGTTTTTTGTATAAAGTAGAGGTAAAGATTCGATCTCGGTTGAGGTTTCCTCCAACCTCAGAAACGACCTCTTGGTCCACCAATAATCGATCGGTGAGCTTTGCAGCAAGATCTCGAAGTTCTCGGCTCTCAAACACAACTCCCTCATTGGCTCTCTTCAAAACCAACTCAGATGGAAGATCAACTTCTTCAACCTTTGCTTTTAAAAGAGAGAAGAGTTTTTCATCTCCTCCGACACGGCGGGTGATTTCTTCTTCGACATGACGTCGGGTAAAAACCGTGCGTTTAAGAGCAACTTCTTGAATAAGAGCTGCAGGGTTTTGACAGAGAATTTCAATGTTCTTTTGCCGAATGACTTCATTATCGGCAACAAGGCGAGAGTATTGCCCACTTTCCGCAAGTCTTTGAGCATACCGGCTTTGTTGCTTAAATAAGATACTATGAGTAGATTTTTTATAAGGATATACTTAATTGGAGAGAATTGATGATTAGAGAAGCAACGACGATTAAGAAGAAATACCGGGTTATAAATTGGCGAGAGTACAATAAATCATTAAAGCAACGAGGATCCCTTACAATTTGGCTGAGTGACGACTTTGAGAAAAGCTGGCTAGCGGTACAGGCAGAAGATAAGAATAGGGGAAGGCCTTTTATTTATTCGGATACCAGCATGAATTTAATGCTGACCTTAAGACATCTGTTTAAGCTTGCTCTAAGACAGCTCACAGGATTTGTTGAGTCTCTCTTTATCCTTATAGGGAAAGCCTTGCCCGTGCCTGAGTTCAGTCGTTTGTCAAAACGTACGAGTCAGTCTTTATCTCATTTCCATCTACCTTCTTTAGAGAAAGCAACCCATATAGTTATTGACTCAACAGGTCTTAAAGTCTTTGGAGAGAAGGAATGGCTGGAAACAAAGCATGGCAAGCAGTATCAGCGTAAGATATGGAGGAAGCTCCATATTGGAGTTGAGGGAGAAGGTTTTATTGTGGCAAGAGAAATGACTGATCATCTCACTGACGACAGAACCTGTGTCTCTTTTTTGTTGGAGCAAGCTGGTATTGAATATATTGAAGAGCTTCTAGCCGATACGGGCTACGATAGCCATAAGATTTACCACTCTCTTGAAAAGCAAGACATCAAACCTCTTATTCCTCCTCCTATCCACGCGGCCATTACCTCAGAAATCCTCCCTACTGTTAGAGATCAAACAATAGATTACATCAAAAAAAAGGCTATTGGGCTTGGTACCATAAGAATAACTTTGGTCGTAGGAATAAAGTAGAAAATACTTTTTATCGATTAAAAACAATTTTTGGAAGGAAGCTCTTATCAAGGAGTTGGGCAAATCAAAATACAGAGACCCTTCTCATTTGCTATCTTCTTAATGAAATGACAAAATTGGGTATGCCTCGAACCGTTAAAATAGCTTAAAACTAAAAAAGGCGCTTTCTTTTCTCAAATCTGATTTACGCCACAAAGCCGTGCAGAAGAAGTGAAAATCATTGTAGAAGAAGCTTCATCGAAAGGCCAAATCCTTGGGGTGAGAATGCCTATACTTGAAGATGAAGAAAAACCATGGGAGTTGCCTCCTTCACGCCTTAAACCCAAAATTCCTATTGATCAAAAATTGCCTGAATCTATCAAGGTTATCCTCAGCAATCAGATTTTCATTTCTAAAAAGGATGCTCCTCCAGCTCTCATGAATAAGCTCATCCGGTTGGCAGCCTTTCAAAATCCTGAATTTTACAGCGCTCAAGCGATGCGGCTTTCGACGTTTGGAAAGCCGCGTATCATTGCTTGTGCTGAGGACTTTCCCCAATATATAGGCCTTCCCAGAGGATGCCTTGATGACGTGGTGAACCTACTGACCTCTCTTGGAATAAAGCTGGAGATAAATGACAAAAGAAATGAGGGAACTCTTCTTAAAACCAAATTTCTTGGGGAGCTGACGCTTCCTCAAAAGAAAGCTTTCAAAGAGTTAGAGAAACACGATACAGGGGTTCTGGCCGCAACGACTGCATTTGGAAAAACGGTGATCGCTGCCAAACTTATCGCCGCAAGAAAGACGAATACACTGATTTTGGTCCATCGCCGGCAATTATTGGATCAATGGGTTGAAAGGCTGCGAGCATTCTTGGATATTCCAGAAAACCACATGGGAATTATTGGAGGAGAAAAACGTAAACCCTCAGGTATCATTGATGTAGCCCTTATCCAAAGTCTTGTGAGGAAAAATGTTGTTGATGACCTTGTAGCAAACTATGGTCAATTGGTCGTCGATGAATGCCATCATCTTTCAGCCGTCAGCTTTGAAGCCGTTGCGCGCGTGACAAAGGCAAAATATGTTCTTGGGCTTACAGCAACTGCAACACGGAAAGACGGTCATCATCCCATCATTTTTATGCAGTGTGGTCCTATCCGCTATAAGGTGAATGCAAAGCATCAAGCCACTCTACGCCCATTTTCTCATAAGGTCATTATTCGGAACACAGCTTTTCAACTGCAAGCACTCAATGATCTGAAACCCAGCATTCAACAGCTCTATGCAGAGATTGTTTTAGATAAGACCAGGAACCAAATGATTTTTGATGATGTATTACACACCTTACAAGAAGGCCGTAGTCCTTTGGTGCTTACGGAACGTAAAGATCATGCCATGGCCTTAGCTGAACGATTTTCAAAATTCTGTAAAAATGTGGTTGTGATGGTCGGTGGGCAATCTGCAAAACAGCGAAAGTTAGTGAAAACGCAGTTGGAAGCGATTCCTGAAGAGGAAGAGCGCCTCCTCATTGCCACAGGCAGATATATAGGTGAAGGATTTGATGATTCAAGGCTGGACACCTTGTTTCTCACCATGCCCATTTCTTGGCATGGGACACTCGTGCAATATGCGGGCCGACTTCATCGTCTTCATCATAGCAAAAAGGAAGTAATCATCTATGATTACGTTGACTCATCTCAAATCATGCTCTCCAAAATGGCTGATAAAAGGATTAAGGGGTATGGCAAGTTAGGATATAGTTTGGGGTGAAGACCCTTTCTTACTTCATCCCTTTTTGCATCAGTAAATTTTGAAGCTCGACTTTTATATGAGGATCATTCTCGAGAACTTTTTGAAGAAATGCGTTTTTCTCGGCATCTGATAATTGCGTTATATCAAAAGGAGGTTGCGAAATATCTTTGCTTTGGCTCGCAATCTGTTTCAATAAATCAGGAGTGATTTCAAAAAACTCAGTGAAAGACTTAAGAACAGGTGTAAGTTCTTTAAGATTAGGAGGAACGGGCAAAGATTTTACATACACATTTATTTGCTTATGTTCTTGGTTGGCTATCAAAGCTAAATAAAGCGCTCGAGGATCACCCAGAAGCAAGTTCTCCCTAATGGGAATCAATTCATCAAGAAGAGTGGAACAATCCTCTTCCTCAAGCCATCCTCCTCCTTCTTCATTGTTGAAATGCAATGCCACGAGAGTATTGTGCTCATAGGGCTCTATCTCAACGATGTATTCATATTCGTAAGGGCATAAGCTCTGCGTTTTTAAAAGGCGTGTTGGGATGCGAAAACTCAACTTTTTTGTGCCAAAATTAGAAGTATAAAGAAAAGCATCAAAATGTTTTAATAGGACTTCATCTGCATTGCCACGGAAGTCACCAAAATTATAGATAAAAATGGCGCGATTTCTACTCACACGAGCACGACTGGAAAGTTTTCGAACTTCTTCTATTTCCTCTTGGGTTAGCTGACGATTGATAGTTCGGAATTCGTAATATTGAAATTCACTCATGTTCCCTCTTCCTTATTATATCGTATCGACAGGCTCTCTTTTTTGAAAAATTCCGCTTGCCTGGTTTTAAAGAAAACATTACCTTTAAAAAGTTATCTCATAGTGAGATAGCGCGACACACAAATGCTTGAACATTTGCGTGCCGCTGACCACGATCAACCCGAAGGAGCTAACCATGGCTGATCATACTATAGTCTTGCCCGAGTCTTTTTTCAAAGACTTGAAATACAAAATCCAAAAATTTTCTATTGTTGCTGACAAGCTGGACATTTTGGCTTTTGAGGCTCGACAGGCCTATCTTGCCCTTAATAACACATATAATAATGCTTATATGAAGGATCAAGATTAAGGCCTTGAGGGAGCTTCAGTAATCATTCCAAAGGATAAGCCTTATTGAGGCTCCCTTCTTTTCATTTAGCTTTTACAGATGCATTTAGCTGCTTGGAACTTTTATTCTAAGAGTTTAATCTGCGTACATATACGGTAATCTCGTATCTGTGGCAAGAATCATCCAAAAGGCAGCATCCTCTTCATTTATCCTCACGGGATCATTTTCAAGGGAACCTTCATAAATTAGCTTAACGCAATTCAGAACTTGCTCAAGAGAGAGATTATGTTTGTTGTGTTGTAAGAACGTTATAACAAAATCTACTGTTTCTCTTAAAAGGTTTGGATACTCATAGGGCGTATCTATATTTTCTTTTTTAGGCTCAATAAGCGCTTTTGTTTGAGGAATTTCTTTTTTTTCAAGAAGATCCTCAACTGTACATCCCAAGGCACGAGCAATCGCATTAATGGTCTCAGCATTTGGCTTTAGCGATCTTCCTCGGAGAATGTTTCTTACTGTGTGATTCTTTAATTGCGCGGCTTTTTCAAGCACCGGAATTGAGAGATTTTTAGCCCTCATTCGCATCAAAATTTGTTTTGCTAGTTGGGTCGTCATATTACCTCTTTTCATATAATCTATTGAATTTACATATTTAAGTTTCAAAATTGATTGTGGATTGACAAGCATACTCATAGAGCGTACAATCAGTTGTACAAAATAAGAATCATTGTACAGGAAGGGTTTCCCTTATGCAAACACTATTATTCACTCCAGAGGACTTAGCGGCTCGCTGGAATGTTACAACCGCAACCTTAAGCCAGTGGCGCTGGAATGGGCGAGGGCCCCGCTTTTTTAAAATGGGCAAAGGTATTCGGTACCGTCTTTCGGATATTGAGCACTTTGAAGAACAAAATATCCGCCAAAATACGTCAGAATATGGGGGAGTCCGTATTTGAAGTGTGCATTTATCTTTTTTTTACCAACTTACCTAACCAAAAGGAGAATAAAGCCGATGAATGCTTATCCTGATCGCAGAATCAAGGCAAGTATTATCAGATCTAAATCTAAGAAAGAGCGAGTGATATGAATGTTAAAATTTTAAAAAAATTTTAAAAAAATTTTCAATACCACTTGCAGAAGGATTTTGGAGGCACCATGTATAACATATCTCAATAACTAGCATACAAGGAGGGTTCCCATGCTAACAGCAGTCCGTATCAATCAAAACCTGAAAAATCGCATCAGTACATTACCTTTTCTTTCATCCAACGTTAAATCCTTCTCCCATGCTTTAAGGTATCTTGTTGATCTTGGGCTTAAAACCTTTGATAATTCCTTGGGGCTCATTAACAAGGGTACAGAAACAAATATTCGCTTCATCGCCCAAAAGCATGACCTTGGTGATCAGCTTTCAGATACAGAAATCTTTTTTCTTCTCTCGTCTGTAGAGTCGGCTCTATCTGCACGCTCTTTTGTTCATCAAGAAACCATGCATACATTATCAGAGGCTTTTGCAAGTTTTGTGAAAAGCCGATGCTATGCCGCAAACCACCATACCATTCATATTTTTAAAAAATTTAATCTTGTGAGTATTGCCTTAGAGGATAAGGTCGGGGGTGATGCAGTCGTTTCTCTTTTGTCTCGCGGCTTTTATCAATGTATGGAAGAGGTAGCTGAGACTTTTAAATCAAAACTTCAGGCATCTCCTTGTCCTTTAAAAGATTATTCTCTCATAGAGCCTCTCAAGGCCTTTGTGAGTTGCCTTGCTTATTTTTCTCAAGGTAAGGGAGAACATATCCTCTCGCCTTTAGCTTTCAGGCAAGCTTTACAGCCTTATTTGACTTCCTTTATTCAAATTGCAAAGGGAGCTTTCCATAGGGAAGAAGTGGGAGGTCAAACTGGAAACCCTCCATATCACACGGTAAGCCAAAAGCTTTTTGTGCATCAACATGAATTAGAAAAGCCTTTTCACTTTAGATCAACAAGCTATAGCTGTCATGTCTTTGCCAATGATTTAGATAATGTACAAGCAAGTTTTGTTTTTGAGAAAAAGGGAGCGACTTTATCACTTGGTTTTTCTGCATTTGATGACCTTTTGGAAATGGCTCGTTATATTGCTCGTTTTTCTTTCTCAAAAGCACAATTAAATGAAAGAGGTTCAATTAAGTTTGAAACCTCAAAGCTTAGTTTCTTATGGGACTCAGAAGTGCAAGAAAAAATATCAGCTCTTCTTAGGGCTAAAGGCTCAAGCTTTATGCTGGACTCTGAGGAAACCCAAGAATTTATCGAATTTCTCGTAAGGATTTCTGAGGAGTTTAACGAGCCCCTAAAAGCCTTACGATATCAGCTTGGGAGCATTTAATGATTCTCACACCTTATATCATTGGCCTTCATGAGCCAATCAAAATGCGTTACATGAAGCTTCGGGAGTCTCCTTTTGTTTCCCCTTCAGCACCAAGAGATCACGTCCTTACCCTAGACATTCTTGAAAAAGAATCAATTCTTCATATTTTATTAGGCCGTCCTGACTGGAATCGAAGAGGGCTCTCAAATGATATAGAAAATATCTGCTCTTCTTTACTGATGCTCATGGACCTCTGTGGTTTAATGAAGACACGAGACCAAATACTTTGGTATGAACTCTCCTTATTCTCTTTTCCGGAAATTGATCTTCAAGCTTTACACTTCAAAGACGATGGTCAATTTTTATCAGGACCTGCGTGGAAGTCTCTTTCCCCAGAAGACTCCCCCTTCAATCTCTCTAACTTGACGGTTTCTAAAGTCATTCCTTTAACAAAGGAGGCCTAAAGCTTGCTGGTTTTAATTCCTCTTTTCACATTTCTTTTTGGAATGGGCCTTTGGTTTTTGGCTCCCAATTATTATGGGCCTCTCTTACTTCAATCCAAGGCCATTCTCGCATTTTCCATAAGCTTAACTCTTTTTTCTTGTCTTTTGCTATCCCTTGGGCCTCGCCTTATGGAAATGCTGAAGGTGCTGGCCTTTCTTTTATTGGCTCTAACGTTTGTTCTCTCCTTAGAGCCTTTTTACCTCACTTTCTTAGAGGCCAAACGGGTTTACCTAAAGCTGAGAGTTTCATACCTCACGGAAACAGCGCTTTTTAAAATGGTCTCTTGGCTTGATATAAGAATCACAAAAAGGAGTATGGCTTACCTCATTTGGTTTGCAACATCCTCTTTTTCTCTTGCTCTCCTGATCTCATTGTTTCGGTTACTGGTCTTAGTTCCCATAAGGCGCCTATTCCTAGATCGCGCCTACCGAGTTAAGCAAGGACCTTGGAATGCTGGGTTCTTAGAAAAGGCCAAGGAAAACCAACTTCTCAAAAATAAAAAGGGGCTTCCGTTAGGTGTTCCTTCCCATAAATCAGGAAACAGAGGAAAAATCCTCCGTTACCTTCCTAATTCCAAGAAAGGCTGGTTGGGTGGTCATCATGTTGTCATATCTGGCTCTCAAGGGGGAAAAGGTGTTTCTTGTGTTCTCCCAGCGATCCTTGATCACCATGGTCCTGTCGCTGTTCTGGATATTAAGGGTGAGCTCTTTGCTATGACGAAAAAAGCAAGAGAAAAACAAGGGCGAACCGTTGTGGTTCTCAATTCCTTTGATGTGGTCAAAAAGAATGAGTGGTGCTGGAACCCCCTTAATTATATTCGACCAGAAGAGTTTCAGCGGGATTCTCAAACCATCATTGAAGGCTTACTTGAGCCTCCCAATCATTATAATGAACATTTTTATAAAATGGCTTTTGATATTCTTCAGGTAAGTCTTGAAGTCATTCAACACACCCTTCCCAAACATGCCTTTAACTTGAATACGCTTTATGATTTTATTTGTGGACCAGGATTTATCAAAAGACTCAAACAATGGGAGAGGCAAGAGGATTTTCTTGAAGGGCGCCCCGCTAAAATGGCTCATATCTTGCTTGCCGCAGGAGATGAAGAAAGAGGGTCTTTCCTCACCACCCTTAAACGAAATCTTTCGTGGATTGGATTTGAGAAAACAAAAGTCTTTCTTACATCTCAAAATGATTCCTTAAAGGAGTTCAACTTTGAAGATCTTCTCGATAACAAAATAGATATTTTTTGTGTCATTCCTCTTGATATGGTTGAAGCCATGTCAGGATTTTTGCGGCTTTTTACAAACATTGTCTTAGGGACAGTCATTCGCCAATCAGGGTATAAAAACCCTCAAGAAAAGATTCTCCTGCTTCTTGATGAGTTTCCCCGCCTTGGAGCCATGCGTCAGCTTATTAATATTGTGACGGTTGCTGCGGGGGCAGGTATTGAAGCCTTTATGGTTGCTCAAGATAAATCCTCCATTGAATCCGTCTGGGGCAAAGAAGCAGATGTGATCTTTGGATCCTCGGCAACAGTTCGGGTGTTTAATTTAGGGAGGACAGATACGGCTACAGCGTCCTGGGTTTCCTCTCTTATGGGAGATAAAACGGTTATTACCCGAACCAATGCGACAAGGGAATATGTGGATTTTCTCAAAGGGGCGGGATCTGAATCTGTGAGTCAAATGAAAGAAAAGCTTATGACTGCTTCCGAAATCCAAGAATTGTCCCAATCAAAGATGCTGTGTTTTCTCAGAGGCCAAAAGCCTCTTTTACTTGAGAGGATTATTTCCTATGAGCATCCCTTGTATAAAAATCGGTTAGATCTCAATCCAACGCTGTTGGGATAAAAAAATAATTTGATTTACCTACTTTTATTTGAAAGTAATCTGCTTTCTCATTGACATTGATGTGCTTACCTAAAGGCTTTGCGGAAGCAAGTGGAGAAAAAGAGTGAATGAGATCTTATAGCTTCATTCATCTTTTCCAAATTATACTATCTACAAAAATAAATTTGTGATATTTTTTTCATGAGCTGGCCTTGATTGTTGTTTTTCTCTTACAATCTTATCAGTCCATCTCCCTATTTTTTAATATTTTTATTTATAGGAATGAGCATATGACAAAAATAAGAAAAAGTTGAGAGAATCCATAGCAAGAGGGTGTTGAGATGGAAAATTTATCTACTAAATTCATAAATAAAAATCATTTTTTTAATATCTTATTTCAATCTGCATCTAATTTTATGTACAGTAGAAATATTAATATATTAATCCTAATTACATTAGGAAGTTTTTTATCTGCATTTTTTTATTATATAGGCCATATTTCTTTTATCGAAAATTATCGCCAAAATATAGTAGAGCATTATTATGAGGAAATCTCAGTACAAGATATTCTAGTGTACTCTTTCTCTCTCTTTTCTTTTTTTGCTCCTTTTCCTCTCTTTTTATTAGGATTAGGGAGAGGGTTGCATCCACTCTATATTGCAGGTCTATTTGCAACCATTTTAGTTGTGTTTTTCCCAGTTTTTTTCATGGTTCAGATGAACTTATGCCATTTCGAGCCTTTCCTTTTTTTATTTTCTCAGTTCTCGGACCCTTTGTCTTGGTGAATCTAGCGCTTTTTCAGCATACAAATACTTCCGGAGAAGTAGAGTGGTATCCTACATCTTCTCTTTCACGAGATTTAGTTCTTTTAGCTTTTGTTGTTTATGGGATGGATTTATGCCGACAAATAGCACTGCATGTATATACAGCAAATGGCACTGATATTGACTGGCCAGTTTTTTTTAGTGTAATTGCTATTAAGTTTTGGGTAATTAAAATATTTATTTGTGGGATCTTTGCACAATGGATTCTCATCAAACTGAAATGTAATTTACGGTCATCAATTTCTTCAGAGAAAAAGATCACCGCACAATCTAATGAAAATCAAAAAGAATTTTTCGATTTCGTGAAATCAAAATCAACTGAATCAATCGAAAATCCTTCTCTCAACACTTTATATTATATGAATTTTTTTAATAAATATAAATTCAAAGGAAGTATATATAAAACAATGACGTTCTGTCTTCCCGCGTTTTTGTTTTCAAGTTATTGGTTTTTCTATAGAAAAATGTATCTTTATGGTATTTTGTTAACTACATTCTACGCGCTCTTAGGATTTCTAGTATACTTTATACCTTTTTCTAGTATCATGCTTAGTTATCTTGTTAGTGCAACGACAATTGGATTCATTAGTGCACCTTTATATATCAAATTTTCAGAAAAGAAGACTAGAAAAGGAAACAAAGAATCTGGGGTAAGCCCTCTGTCAGTGTTAGTTGTATTTTTCATATTAACCATCATAGGATTAAGCATAGGACGAGCCAGTTTTAGCACTTTATCACTTTTTCCAGATTTGGATTACTGGAAATATTATTTATATGCAGGTTATAAAAAAATTATAAATAGATTAATATTGTTATTTTAATTACTATTATATAGCTTATGTATAAAGATAATGTACACAAAGTTAGAAGCCATAAATAGGCTTTTTTCATGAAGTGATTCTAACACTCTACCTTACCTTCTCTTGCCCAGAGAAGGCAGTTTATAGAAAAGAGTTGTAAGAGAAAGTAACAGTTTTGATAAGAAATATCAGAAAAACGTTTTGATGAAGCAAATTACCCTAGCTAAATAAGGAATTTTGATAAATGAAAAATTTTTTGACTCTTATCTCCTTCCTTTTATTTCTTTCCGGTTGTACCCATATCCCTTCTTACAATTTTTCAGTTCCAGATATTGTTTCTTCTAAACAAAAAGTCAATGCTGATTTAAAGAATATTACCATATCTTATGGAGAACCTGACGCTGTCTCTGTAGTTTCTATGCGACTCGACGAGCTTTCAAAAGAGCAGCTATCTCAAGAAGTTATACCTGCTTGGGCAGTAGCTCTCTATAATGCCCTAAAAAGGTCAGAATTATTTGATAAATCATCAGAAAAGAAGGTAAATTTGTCCGTATCAATTCAAGAAATTAATGTGCCATCTTTTGGCATTGATTTTACGACATATGTGCTTGCTAACTATAAATTAAATGATATTGCAACTAATACTACCCTATATAATGACACTGTTAAATCAGAAGAAACTGTCCCATTTAACTATTCTTTTGCGGGATATAAACGAGCAAATGAATCAATAAACAGAGCTGTACGAAAGAACATATCAACTTTTATATCTAACATTCAAAACCATAAACCATTCTGATAGGGATTTTTGCTTATTCATATTCGCTTGGGCCACCAGTGTGCTCTTACAACATCCTCATCTTCTTTTGCCAAGGGAGGGAGGTTTATAGGAAAGAGTCACCTTGTGCTCTTCTGACTTATGATCTTCTGAATTTTCTGATTCAATATGGGCTTGTGATAACTTTTCAACTTTTGTTGTTTCTAAACTCTGCTCTTTCCCATGAATACGGTTATAAAGCTCATCGCCCACCATTGCCTTCTTTAAGTCTTCGGACACAGGTTGAGAGCTTCCAGTCTTGAGTTTGAGATTATGGATTTGATCATAAAACTTGTCTCCCACCATTGTTCTCTTGAGCTCTTCTGTTACAGGCTGAGACTCTCGAGTCTGAGACTCATGGGTCTTTAATTTTGAATTGTAGATCCGATTATAAAATTCATCTCCCAGCATGGCGCGTTTTAAGTCTTCAGAAACCACAGTCGTTTCCTTTTCATAAGAAGAAGAGGAGGGAGGTAAAGTCTTGGCTGAAGCCAGAGAAACGTCTTGCTACCTATTTTCTTTAGTCTGATCAAAGGCATAAAAATCCTCATTTTTATGAAAGAGGTCCTTGAGTTTTGTGATCACCTTTTCAGCCCCTCGTTTGAGAGAGATCGTAAGAGTGTTTTCCTCTTGGCGCTTTTCAATGTCTTTTTGGGTGGCAAAACAAAGGCTGGTTTTATTCCCATCTTCCCGGCTCATCTGACAAATCAAATGACTTTCAGAAGTTGTTTCATCCTTCGAGACATAGAGTGAGAGGGATTTTGTTTGACGAGTCAGTGCTACGTAATTAACGCTTCTGTTGGCGATCTTGCTGTGAAGTACATACACATAATCTAACGTTGAGCCTTGCCCCTTATAGACTGTTGAAGCATACCCATGGCGGAGTCCATTATAGGTATGGGGGGATCAACTTCTTTGACTTCCTTATTATCGAGAAGAATATGAAGCTTTTTCATAGGAGCATCAATTTTTTGAATAATTCCAAAATGCCCATTTATAATACCTTGGTTTTTATCTGTTTTTGTAAATTGAATCCGATCCCCTTCCGCAAAGCTCATCTTACCACTTTGGGTCATGCAGGTCACTTCTAGGTCTCCTAATCTTCCTTGTTGGCGGAGAACATCTCGAGCTCCTTGATTGAGAGCATCCACATCAATGTTTCGTTGAGCGAGTATAAGTCTGGTTCCTTGGGGATTATTAAGGCTTTCTTTAGCCCAATCCCTTAAGATTTGTGAAAGAGAGTCTTCCTTTGTAGGCTCCCACTGTATGGCTTTGTTCTCCTGGAGAAGATGAACAGCACTCCTTACGTTCCTTGAGAAAGGTCTTGAGAGACGGCCTTTTGCCACCCAATCGTCTGACGTCTCACCTCCTTAAGCTCTATTGCCCCATACCGCTCTGCCAATAGCCAAAAGATTCCGCCCCTTGCTATAGAACTTAACTGCCGATCATCTCCCACAAGGATAAGCTTGGCTCCACTCGTCTTAATCGTATGAAAGAGCTCCACAGAAAGCTCTGTCCCCAGCATTCCTGCTTCATCTACGATTACAAGTGTATTGGAATTCAGCGTTTCTCTATTATTCTTAAAAGCAAATAAAAAGGCGTGACATGTCTTTGCTTCCTTAAATCCATCTTCTTTTAAATCCATGGCAACTTTATGAGTGGGCGCTAAGCCTAATAACCGCAAACCATTTTCCTCATGAGCCACACGGATAGGATTTAAAACTGTGCTCTTCCCAACACCTGCTCGCCCCTGAATAAGACAAAGATTCTTATCCGAATTCACACAATGCTCGTAAGCGGCTCTTTGCTCAGGATTTAGAACAACTTCACTTGTTCCATTGGAAATTTGCCTCTCTAAAATAAGAGGATGATCAAAACTTTTTCTCGACTGACTTGCGATACTATCCGCAAAACGAATCAGCTTTTCTTCCTCAGCTCTTACTTATCCATGAATTATAGAGATACCCTAACCAACATGCTCGCTAAAGAAGTGAAATATCATAGGCTGCCTCAAGAGCATCATGATAGAACATTTTAACAGTATCCAGAGAATAAGACGGCAAGTCTTTTCCAATAAGATCCATTTTATCAATAAGATTACTCGTTGCAGTAATTATATGGCATCCAATCTGATCGGCTTGAAAGATATTTAAGAGTTCACGAGGACTTGCCCAAAGTAATTCTATAGAAGGGTTTTCTTTTATAATTTTTAGACACTCCGCCATTATAGGAACAGGGTCTCTTCCGGTATCAGCAACGCGTCCAGCAAACACAGAAATATATGCTGGTGTATTTTTACGAATCGCTTCTGTTATATTAACAACCTGTTCAAGAGTCATCACTGCAGTAACATTAACTTTTATTCCTTCTTCTGTAAGGTCTTTTATCAAAGAAACGGTAGATTTCATCTCTGTATTGGTTACCGGTATTTTAACATAGATATTCTTTCCATAACTTGCGATTTTTTTTGCTTGGTGCGCCATGGTTGGAAAATCATCTGCAAATACCTCAAAGGAAATAGATATTTCGGGAAACTCTTTTAATACATCACATATAAATTTCTCATAATTCTTAACTCCTGCTTTGCGCATTAGAGTAGGATTAGTTGTCAAACCCTTAATAAAAGGTTTTTCAACCATACGTTTCATTTCTTTTAAATCTGCTCCATCGGCAAAAATTTTAATTTTTAGAGCTTCAATAGATACGCTCTTATTTTGTTTTTCTGACTTCAATTTTGAATACTCCTAGTTTCATAAATATATTTGAAAAAAATTAAATTTCCTATCAATTATTTAATTAAATAATAAAAAATAATTATCAGTATTTTATATATACATTGAACTACATAAAACTACTTAAACTTAAGATAATTCAGATCAAGAATCTCTAAAACCTCCGTAGCATGGGTAATTATGAAATCTGCCTTTGAAAAGCCACAGTTCTTTATATTCTTATTTGGATAGGCAATAACATTTAAACCTGCTTCTTTAGCTGATATAATTCCCGTCTCACTATCTTCAATAGCGATACATTCACTAGGAAGTCTTCTATTAATTTCGCAAGCTTTGAGATAAGGAATAGGAGTCGGTTTGCCTGTTAAGACATTGTCTCTTCCAACTATATGTGCAAAGAAATTCTTGAGCCCAGTCTTGGCAAAATTCTTTTTGATCGTTTTGCTTTCCGTATTTGAAACGCAAGTTTGAGGGATGTTGGCTTCAGAAATTTTTTTTAATGTAGCTGTAATGCCTAGTCGGATATGCTCCTTACTAAGTAGGCTACTACAAGAAATATGTATTTGTTCAGCCCATTGTCTATAAGAAATTGGGGGGGGGCTGTTATGTTGTAAAATTATATCCCAATAACTTTCCAAGCTAGTTCCTCTAGGAACAACAACTGGCAAAGACAAATTATACATTTGAAAAGTTTTTTCGATTGATAAATCATAAAGCACATCATTATCAAATAATGTACCATCCATATCCCAAAAAATTGCTTTAATAATACTCGTACATACTCCAATCTAACTTATAATAAGTTCTTACAATAGAAAGTTTACATTTAAAACAGTATCAGCAAGATGTTAACCAAAGTATCATTATTTAAATATCTTTTTTTCACTAAACTTAAAATTCCCAAGAAAAATATCCACGCATTGGGGATTATTAGGACGATCAATGCTAGTTGGGTATACTTCTTGTGACTCAGTGAAACTATGATTGTCCAAACGGAGATATGTTACTTCAAGGACCTCAGGAAAAGGTACATTTTCAATTATTAATAGAGGTGCATAATTATTTCCGTGCACATGTATTATTCGATGATAAACTTGTAGCTTCTTAAAAACTTGCATTGCTCTTTTATACCATTTGCCTTCAACAGCCCGAGAAAAATCATGAAATTCACAAATAATCTGACTAAATTTTTTCAAATATTTTACGTCAAGACTATCAAATGTCTCCCATTCTCCTCCTTCAATATCAATTTTTAAGATAAGATTACAATCACCATCATGTCCATTTTTTTCCATAATACTTTGTAAGGTTTCAATTTTATTGTCAACATCAGAATATTCTCCCACTCCTAACTGGCTGAATTTAAAAAGTGGATGTTCAATAGGTAAGCATTCAATTGTATGATCATATTGAAAAATTGGAATGTGCTTTTGTGCCATTTCAAGGTCCCAAGATACGTCCCCACCAATACCTAATGAATAAGCAGCTGTTATCTCATCTAAGTTATCCAACATTATATACCCGCCATCAAACTGATTGCCCATCCTTATTTTATTAAAACCCTGCACGGTAACAGGAGTTAAATGAGAAATGAGTTCAATAAACATATTTTGAGAAATATTGTTAGGTATTATGTCTGCCCTATTAAGGTTTTGAAACTGAGGTTCTTCTGGAGAAAAATTTGCTTTAAATTCTTGCAGTCTAAATTTTTTCATACAATTATTAGCCTTCCTTAAAACTTATTTTGAATATTATATCTAGACATTTAAGAACGTCAATATCTTGGGTTTAGACGTTCACAATAAATATAATTTCAAATGTACTACCAGCCTTAAAAGCTAGACAGTTGCCTTAACAGAAGACTTCTATTTTTAAAATATTCTTTTATTTTTTGTTGTGAGGATACGTCAGTTAATAACTTTTTTAAAATCATAGCATTCTCTGTATACTTGTCATTCTCACCGTAAGCTTGAAGAAAAATTGAATGGCATTGATCAATTAAAGAGTTTGCTAATATAAATTCTTTAAGTTTGATGTTAATTTCTCCTAAATAGAACAGGGTCATAGCAACCTCAGGATGGGTTTCTCCATAGAATTGTTTTTTAATTTTTAAAGCGGTTTCTAATTGATGCTTTGCTTGATTAGTATTACCTATAACCATATTAGCGTTAGCTAACAGGGTTAAGGCAGTGGCTACATGTGAGTGGTCATTTCCATAATCTTGTCTAAATATTTTTAAAGCTTTATTTAATAATTCAATTGCTAATTTATTATTTTTTAAAATTAAATGTACTGCAGATAAATTTATAAGTGTTCTCGCCATCTGTTGATGATCAGGATTATTATAAAATTTTTCCTTAATATTTAAAGAATTTTCTAAAAATTCTTTTGCTATTTTTGGATTTCCTAAATCCAAGTAAACAACGCCGAGTGCAGTCAGGACCTTAGCTATTTCTGGATGATCATCTTTATAATGTTGTTTAAAAATAAGCAAGGCGTTTTCTAACAGTTCTTTGGCTTGCTTACTATTTCCAAGAGCAATATAAGATCTTCCTATATCTCCTAGGGTTCTTGCAATTTTAGGATGAGTTTTTCCATAATACTGTTCATGAATGCTCAGTGCTCTTTCTAAAGAGTTTTTTGCTGCTTGAGCTTCTCCTAAACATAAATACATAACTCCGAGATTTGTTAAAATATTTCCTACTTCTAAATGCTTTTCATCATAATTTTTTATATATATCTTAAAAGCTTCTTCTAGTATACTTTTTGCATAACGGGGATTTCCTAAGTCTGTATAGGTCATAGCGAGATTGTTTAAAACTTTAGCTACTTTTGGATGATCTTTTCCATAGTGATCTTGAAATATTTTCAAAATGCCTTGTAATATTTCTTGGTGCTGTTTGGACTGTCCTAACCAACCATAAACAGCAGCTAAATCAGCTAGAATAAGGGCTGTTTCTATATGGTTTATTCCGTAATACTCTTCACTAATTCGTAATGCATGTACATGATAAGACTTGGCTGATATTAGGTTGTCCATTTGGTAAAATATAATTCCAATATCATTTAGTATATGAATTAAGCTCTTTTCTGTACTTTTATCAGGCCATGAATTATAATGCTTAACTAGGCTTTGAAGATGGGGTAATAAATTCCGTCTGTGAATTTCATCTTTCAATGGTTGGGTTTCATAACAAAATCTAGTGTGTATAGCTTCCAGTAAATCATAGTACCATTTTGAAGTTAATTTAGGATAATAGATCTCTTTTTGTTCTAAAGTGTGTTGATGTTGGTAGCGTACGATGCTTTGTAACAAACGATGAACGGTAATATCACCGTTTTCATCAATACTTATTAAAGAATAACTCCATAATTGGCTGATAATTTTATTTAATACCAATTCTGGAGAATGTAAGTCAGGATAAACTCGTTTAAGCCATTCTACCAGCATTTGTCGAGTAATTGTTTCTGGTGCCATATAAGAACAGGCTGTTAAAAGGTCAAGAGAAAGCAAGGGGTTTTTATGACTTTTGGATTCTTTGAGAATTGAAGCTAAACTAATATTCCAAGTTGTTGCGACCGGAAGGCTATTTGTTCCCTTAGGTAAAGTTCCTTCAGCGAGCAATTCTTGTTCATACTTTTTATAAAGATCTAAATATTCAGAAATTGTTATCTGATTTTGCTGGATATACGCGCTTGCTTGGGCCAAAGCTAAAGGTAAATAACCTAGGAGGCTTACTAATTCCTTTGTTTCTTGTTTTTCATTCTTTTCGATATCACGTTGTGTTAAGTGTTTTACTAGATTAATTGACTCTTCTTCCGTCATTATATCTACAGAAAGGAGCTTAAATTTAACTGGCCAATTCTGATTGCGGGTTGTTAAAATAACATATCCGCCATTTTCGGGCAAGAAAGGCTCAATTTCTTCATATATATTAACGTTATCATAGACTAAAAGCCACCCAGGGTGCTCTGTTAACCAATTTTTTACATAAATAATTACTTCTTTAATAGAAGGCTTTTCTTCGGAATATCCTATTGTTCTAGCAAATTCAATATATTTTTGGCTTAGTTGGTCAATATTTTCTGCAGGAAACCAGGCACGAAGGCTGTAGGGATGTTTTGGATGATGTATATACTGAAGAGCTAACTGTGTTTTTCCAATACCACCAAGTCCCGTGAATGCGCTAATAGCTAATGTATTAAGCTCGTGCTTATCTCTTTGTTCTTTCCCCAAACATGTTTCGTAAGAAGATGATGCCGGATGCAATTTTGCATATAATTCATTTAATAACTTTTTCCTTCCCACAAAGATATGGTCTTGTCTTGGTAAATTCCAAGAAACTGACTGGACGTCATTACTTCTGTTAAACTTATTATCCACCTTAACTGTAACTTCAGATGGAGGGGATGAGGATGCTGATGATCCTGATGATCCTGTGTCTTCTTTAACCCTGGTAGGTTTATATTTGTTAAATATAAACATTCCTACAAAACAAAAAATTAATCCCAACATACTAAACACCCACAGCCATTTTTTTCTTTTTTTCAGCAAAAGCAAGAAAAAATCAAAATTTTTGTATGTAATTTTATTTGTAAGGTTACTTAAAAAGTTATTATCACAATCAAAATGGTTTTTATATACTTTTCTAAATTCTTCAATAAGGTTATTAATACCAATAGAAGGATAAAAAATTTTTAGTAAGCCAAAAAATGAGAAATAGTAATTTTCCCTTTCTAAAGACAAGATAAGCTGATGATTAGGTGATTTTTCAGAAATGCTATTGATAATTTTTTTTTCAAATTGAAAAAAAATAATGTTCCCAGAGTTTTTGCTGCTTTCTAGAACCAATGTTTTTAAGCTTTTTATATTAATATCACCCTTAAGCACGTTAACTAGGTCTCTTGGCATAATGTAAATAGCATAATCGATATTTTTAGACTTTAAATCCGGCATAAGATCAATAATAGGCTTATAATCTTTTGTGTTTCTACCACGTATATGAATTCCAGATTGTTTCAAGTGATTTTTAAGTTGAGCAACAAGAGGCCTTACATTTTTTTGAGTTTGTTGATTAGATTCACAACATAAGGAGCTTTCTTTTTTTATTTTTTGAAACTGTTTTAGCTTTTCTTCAAATATTATTCTAATATACAAGTTAGGAATGTATTCGGTTTTAATAATGGTAAATTTATCAGATTCTTTTACAAAATTAATTACTTGTGCTGGAGAAGTAGCCCCTATTTTTCCATTAATCTGACTTATATAAGAGCTAACAGTTTTCTTACTAATGGATAAAAAGCAGGCTATTTCACTAGGTCGTTTGGAGTTTACAATACAAGCAATGACATCAATTTCTCTGGGCGTGAACTTTATGTCTCTTATTTGTGTTAATTTTTCAGCATAAATTTCATGTGTTGGAATAACTTCATTTTCTTGCATAAAAAAGTAAGGCCTCATACAAATTATTTACCAACTAGAGTTTTGCACAATCTTTCTAAAACTCTTGCTTTATAGCTTGTGGCAATCAAGTTAACACATACTAAATCAAAAATAAATTCCTTATCAGACACCTTACCAGACACCCACTTAGGTGTGTGGTCTTATAGATTTTTCTTAGAGGTTTTTCGTAAAGTCAGGGTGTTACAAGCAGATATTTTCTTAAATATGAAACTAAATTCCGCTAGTAACAAAAATGAGAGGGTAAAAAAACCCTCTCACGAAAACCATAAGAAAGGCTGCAACCTTTCTTAACTAACACTCAACAAGGAGATTGTAATATGAGTAAATTTAAATATCAAGACTTAGTAAAAGTAAGTTTAATCTTTACGGGGTTATTTCTTAGCTCAGAGCTCTCAAAGGCGATGGATTTTGAAGAGTCTAACCAAATTGGACCGAAGAAACCTACCCGCCCAAAGCATGAGTGGGAGAATAAAAAACCACAAGGACAGATAGGGCGCAAAGGCTATGTAGAAACTCATAACAGTATGGCGAGAAAGTATGGATTTAGTAACCACACTATCGATCATCGAGCTTCTAATCAGGATCCGACCTTAGAAGAAATGTCTAAGAAATTTGTAGTCGCAAGTGAGCGCTTAAAAGAAAAAGAGGCAAAGAGCCTTGAAGAAGTGAATACTTTTGGAAAAAAAGTTGTGGATGGAGTAGGTGGTGTAGCCGAAATCATCATTGAGGAAGGTGTTAAAAGCCCAAAAACACAGGGCATATTCTCACGACTTAAAAATGAGGTAACAAATGGATTAAAAAATCTTTTTAATTAAAATTATTCCTTACCAAGCGGCTCCAGGCCTTTTAAAATGCCTGGGGCCATTACAATTGCTATTACTTATAATGGATAGGAGTAAAGTTCAACTTTACCTGACATTTTAAATCCTATACCCCACTCTCTCAATTTAAATCATTCTCTTCTTTCAATCGTTTTATGGTGTTTGTATGATTTGAAGTGCATAATCTCTTATTTCCTCTGGTTTTAGAATAAATAGTGCTTGCTTTTTTTATGTTTTATTTGTTCTTATTTGCTACAACTACGCCTACTCATTCTTTATGAATTACGAACTTGTGGTTGCCTTTATCTTGGGTACTGAAGAGAAGTCTGCTTAGATTAGCTCTTAAAAAACAGTTTTCAAATGCTACCTATTTGCTACTTAGACAATTTTCTTACTTTTCTCAAACTTCCTAAATACCGCAAAAATACTGGTGCCGGATGTCGGAATCGAACCAACGACCTACTGATTACAAATCTTCCTAAGTTGCTTTTTAATTCCACAATTAACCTATTTATTTTAAAAATTTTATTGCGAATTATCTCTTTCACAAAATTTTGACTATCATCAAATTATCATCAACATAAAGACAATATGAAAATTTCCCAAAAAACTTTCTTTTTAGGCCGGGAAAGAGAGGATTTTATGTGGCTTTGTTGCCTCTTGAATAAAATGACAGAACTAGGAATGCCCAAAACAGTAAAAATCCCTTGAAAAGAAACTTAAAGAGGGAGTCTTTCACTTAAATCTGATTTAGGCAACAAAGCCGCTTTTAAGTAGATTGGGAGGATATGAAGAGAAGGTTCAGCAGTGTGATGAAAAAATGAGAGAGTTGGAAACGCAAGAAATGAGTATTGATTCAGACTGATGCGAAACCCCCAGGGAGGCACACCTATTCTAAAAGCTCGTTTAGTTGTTTTTGATCCAAGGGGGCTGATAAAATTTTTGCAAGATCGTCATAGATCTGTTCTGGCTTCATGTTGTAGATAGGAATCTGCATTTCATGGCAAAACTTCAGCTCTTGCTGGACCCCCCAGGAATTTTCCCAGCCATCCATGCTGATTACCACCATGCCTTTTGAAACTCTTAGGAAATCCAGAAGGTAGGGCAACACAATTCCTCTCCGCTTTTCGAGAGAAGGTAAGGCAAGTTCTTCGGCTATTTTATTCACATAATTGAGAGGAGCAAATACATGAATTCCTTGGCGAAGAAATTCTGTGACTGCTTTGAGTGAAAGTTCCGTTCGATATTTTTTTTCCTCCTCAGTCCCTTGATAAGGCATGGCAAGATAATAGAGTCCTTTTTCCATTGTTTATGTCTCCTTATTTCCAGAATGCTTTTTCATTTCCTTCACGATTTGGTTAAAGTAATCCGCAATTGTTCTCGCATCGTTTAGGGGATTGTGATCTGCAGGCCATTTACTCTTAAGTCCAAGTTTTTCGGGTAACTCCCAGCTCGACTCAAAATCACCTCTCTCACACAATAAAACTTTCAGCATTGAATAGATATCCCATATGATGCGATAGGTCATATTTTCCGCGTAATTGAGTGGCAATCGATCTGTATATTCATCCAGGTAAAAATTTAACCAAGCAATGTCAAAGCTGGGATTATCGGAAATGACGATGAGGTCGGAAAAGCGAGTTTCAACTTCTGTTAAAAAAGCACAAAATTTGTCCATAGCTTCCTTAGGGGCTACGGCATTTTGCTGAACAAAGTTATGTATTTTTTTATTTTCAGACCAGAATTCTTTAACGCATCGCTCTTCATAACTGCGACCTTCGGGAAGGACGAGGTTAATTTGAAAGGAATCGAGTTCATTGGAATTGTGATCTTGGAGACTCGCCCCTATACTCACAATACCATTCTGCTTAAAAGAAGAACCACTCGTTTCAATATCAATAGCAAGTACATGATATGCTGATCCGAATGAGGGAAGTGGTTTTTTAGTTTGCATATTTGTTATGCTTCTTTTCTGGCCCTTTCATTCTCACTTGATCGGGCTTCATCTTTTTCATACACAATCATTCATAAGCTCTAAAAGAGGCCTTAGCAATGTATCGAAAAAAGATTGCAGAAAAAAGTAATCCGGTCATCCACGAATGTTTTCAATAATAAACTTATTTTTTGCAACAGATCTATGTCAAAATCTACAAAATGGATGAATCAGGGGGCCCCTCATTTTTGGAAAAAAAGAGTCCCCATGATTAATTTATTATTGACAACTCACGATTTCAAGGGCTGGAGGAGTACTTCCTTCTTTACTTTTAATCTGAAAGCAACCCTTGGCCATAGCATCGTTTGTAAGTCTTTGCTCAGCACTCGACTTAGACAACTTATAGCCACAGCGAAGAAAACACCCAAATCCCTGAGGATCGTCACACTCTGGAAATTTAGTCTGTGTAAAATGCCAGGGTGTTTTGTCATTTGCAGCAAAAGTATTTCCCCCAAGCTGAGTTCTTCCGAAATCTACAAAACAGTAAATTTTTGAATTTGTAGTATTGGAGACCTCCAAACCCAAAAGTGGTGAAATAAGGCAAGCCATAAGAGATGAAGAAATAAGTGATGTTCTAATAGTTAATTTTGACAAGGTAGACATGGTGTTTTCTCCTTTTATATGACGATAGAAAGTTCAAAAAATTTTTACTATCATGTTCTTAGTATAAGAATAAAGAGTTTATTTTTTATTAACTTATTGCAAGAGGCGTCGGGAATCAGAGATTTGACTACAAGAAAAGAGCAGTTAGTCGGAAAAATAGTTTCGTACAATTTTTGCCTCATTTCTCATCCCTTTATGATGTAGCCAAGCCTTTCCCATAGCACCAGCACCCGATGAGGTGATCATTAACCAGCCCTACGGCCTGCATGTAGGCATAGATGATGGTTGAGCCCACAAAAGTCATTCCTCGTTTTTTCAAGTCTTTTGACAACGCATCACTTTCAGAGGTCTTAGCTGGAAGATCTTTCAAACTTATTCGATGGGATCGGATAGGTTTCCCGTTTACAAAATTCCATACATAGCGGTCAAAAGACCCAAATTCTTTTTGAATCGAGAGGTATACTTGGGCATTTTGACGTGCACTATAAATTTTCAATCGGTTACGAATGATCTCGGGGTTTTGACGCAAACCTTCCAGTTCAGAATCGCTCATCCTTGCGACTTTGGCAGGATCAAAATGATGAAAGGTTTTGCGATACCCACCCCGCTTTTTAAGAATCGTTTCCCAGCTGAGTCCAGCTTGCGCGCCTTCAAGAATGAGCATTTCAAATAAATGTTGGTCATCATGGGAAGGGATTCCCCATTCATGATCATGATACTCGGCGTAAAATTCCTTACCCGGTTCTCCACCGAAGCAACGTTCTTTCCCGTCTGCGCCACGAATTGTCATTATGCTCCTTTGCTGTTCAAATTTTTGATTTCGCTTTGTTTGCCAGATCTTCCCAGAATTTCTGAAAATCTTCTTTTGAAATATCTTGAGGAGCGTAGTTAAAAGCGCCTTCGTACTCAATACCGATGAACTGAATTGAAGGATCATAGGATTTCAGCTGCTTCTCAATATCTTCTAAATGTTTCTTTTTATCATCGATCATAACAACTACCTTAGGATAAAAGCCGGGTTTGCGAACTTTATCTTCATAAAGAGGACCTGTATGGCGTAGCAAAGCAGTAAAAGCTTCACCTTTTGTAACATAACCTTCGCCATTTGCGGATAAAACACCGTGGTAAAACATCGGGTAGCCTCCGGCGTATTTTTTAAAATTAAAAAATGTTGTGACACTCACGAAATCTTTAAGACTTTTCGAAAAGTCAAATCCCAGCTTTTGGAGTTGGTCTTTTCGAAGGATAATAATTTTATCTTTATAGCCTTTTATGGGGCCTGCAAGAGAAGAAGTGAGGGCGATTACCTTTACCCCTTTTTTCTGAAGATTTTTGATGATTTGAGGCGTTCCTTCTTCAACCAGTTTTTGGGGAATGAGTTGGGTTGTTAAAGTTGCCGCAAGATCCTTCTGTTCAGGAGCTAGCTGACCTAAAATCATTTTATAAACGTCAACATATTTTTTGATGGCTGGATAATAGACGGCCGGATGATTTGGCTGAGTTAACGTCATATCAATATCAAAAGCGACCAAAACATCTTTTGCTTTTTGGCCTTTAAGGATAGTTTCAATCTTTGTTTGTAGATCTTTCATCGTTTTGATCGAAATTATCTTAGCTTGTGCCGAAAATCCTGTGAAGGTAAGAGCACCTGCTACGATAAACACCTTCCTTAATTTCCTCATTTTGTCTCTTTGCATAATAATTGATCTTGCTCTCTAAATTTCTCTCAATTTCGTGTATAATGCAATCACTCTATAGGAGAGAAGCACATGCCGGTTTATTTAATATTTTCTTGTGAGATTGCTGTTTTCTCACTTCTCATAGGAGCTTTTATGGACTCATTAATTTTTGGGATGACGATCCTGGGAGGAAGTGGTCTTCTCATGTTCGCTCTTTATCAGCGATTTTATAATGCGCTACCCTTTGTCTGGGGAGCTACTCTTCTGGGGAGCACAACCACTCTTCTTTGGATTTCTTATATAGACGACTGGCTTGGAACGACATTTATAGCTCTTCTTTTTAGCCTTTTATTTGGGTTTGTATGCTATGTTTTAAATGATCATTTCTTTAAAACCTATCAGGTATGAGGAAGCATACTTTCAAGGACATTGTCCTTTACGATAAAGTAATGATAAAGCCCCCCAGGATATGAAGACCCACAAAAACATATAGACAATACGAGATCCAAATGTGGGCTGTTAAAAAAACTTTAGCATAAATATTAGGTCCTTCCATAAAAGCTGGAATTGTAAAAAGCCCAAAATAACTGACGGGGTATCCTCCTAAAATAGAGAGTAAAAAGCCGGTAAGGGGAAAACAAAACATCAGGACATAGAGAATCCAAATGTTAGATTTACTTAAAATGCGGTCCCATCGTGGTGATTTTATTGAATTGTCCGGGACAGGGTTGCGCATCCGCCACCATAGGCGAAGAAACACGAGAAAGAGGAGTGTCACACCAATTTGTTTATGCCAGGCGAACAGGGCCCACTTTTGATTGGAGGCAGGCATATCGAGCATCGTGTAAGCAAGGGTGTACTGAATAATGAAGAGAAGAAACATCCCCCAATGGAAAAGTTGGGTAACCCCGCCCCATTCCGTTTTTGTATTCGACCATTTCATAAAGTTGTCCTCCCTTTTTTTAGAATTTAACATTTTAGAGAAGAAGAAGGAAGTAACTATTCTTATGTCTCCCCAGACGTGTCATCCTTGGGCTAGAAAACCTTTGTTTTTCTTTGAAAAACAAGGGCTTTCTTGACCCGAGGATCTTGTTGTTTCATAGAGATCCTCGGCCAAGAAATGCTAATGTTTTCCCTTAGAAAACAAAGCATTTTTTGCCAAGGATGACACATGAGGATGGGAAGTGGTTACTCTTAAGATTCTCTATCTGGAGAAATACGAATAAGCGGTTGGATACTTATAAAGACATGCTTTCTTTCCCCGCTTATAACGGGCCTGACTTCATGAAAGCAATCGCAAGTAGAAACCACGATATCCCCTGACTTTGGGCTATAAATATTGTCCGTCTGACCCGGTTTAGAAATGATATGTTGCCCCCCGGTATAACTTCCATCCAGAAAAAGACAAAAGAGATAATGAGAACCCCCCAAATTTTTTTTCGCCCAATCAATGGAAATAAAATCTCCCTCTTCACAAAGGTGAGACTCACAGCGATCAACACTAAAATGATTTATTCCTGTTAGGGCTCTCACCAAACTTGTCATTTGTATCGAAGTGACAACGTCGTATATAATTTTATCTTTGATGGCGTGTCTTTTTGGTAATTTTATTTTTGAGGCTTTATATGAGACAGGTGTTTGAGTCCCTCTCTTATAAATTTTTTTATACTCTAACTTATCGACCATATAATTTAGCGTTTTCCATTGATCAACGGCCAGAAATAGGTTGTTAGCTGGAAGCAAACAGCTTCCTTCAGATGATAGTGTTTCCTTGAGAGAATCTATATAATCAATGTCTTTCTTTCTGGCAAAAAGCAACTTATTCCCCCCTGCAAGTTTCTTCAGTAATATTAAAAAATTTGGTGATTTTTACACTTTTTTTCTACTTTCTATTTAATAGAGTCTGTATGCCCCGGTCAATGCCTTAATTCTCAAAGGCTTTTATGAAGTCATATGTGGGGAAAGGAGTGAGGAGTTACGAAATTTTTAAATCTAAAAAGTCCACCTCAAATTTGCAGCCAATAAGTAGTCATTTCTTCTTTGATTTCCAAACAAATGTTGAGTAGCAGGTAGCCCAAATCCCACTTGAGCTAAAAACTTTTTTGAAGAAACAAATAATGAAGGAGTTATATAAACAACATTTCCCCCAGAATCAGGATCAACTATACCCTTTATTTTACTTTTTTCTGTATACTGACCATCCGCTTCTATACCCCACGCAAAAATCCACTCAGAATCTATCGTTAGAATGTTTCTGCCAAGCCCGGCTTGGTAAAGAAATTCATTGCCAAATTTTGTTTTATCAGTAGAGGTCGTTAATACAACGCCGTGAGAGGTAAAAAATAACCAGTCTGTATATGTACGGTTAAATGTTGCCCCTAAAAAAAAGCTTGGGGAACCAAGACCTGTAGCAGGCTGCTTTTTCGTGGAACCTGAAGGGACACTGACACTTCCAACAACGGTTGCTTGATCAGTATATTTAGAAGTCTTGCCTGAATAAAAAGCATACTCAAGTTGTACAAAGACATCTTCTAATCCTGCAGAATGATCCCTACCGTCTTTGAAACTTGCTGCGAAGGGCACATTGAAATATGCAGAAACGTCATCTCGTACGCCATACAAAACACCAGGGATTAAATCTATGGTGTGCTTTCTATGGCCGATAAAATCGTCGGCAAACAAAACAAGTACCGTTTGATTTTGATCGATGATATTTTCACCAAAGCTGACGAGGGGACCAGGCTGTTGGGAAGCTGGCAAGGCAAAATTGCCAATTTTTGGGGGTTCTTCTTCTTTCTTGTCGTCTTTCTTATCTTCTTTTTTATCTTCCTCCTTCTTATCTTCCTTTTCTTTTTCTGGATCGCAGTTTTCATTCACACTACAAATAGATTCATCCGCATGACAAATAGATATGGAAAAGAAAAAAGAAGTTAAAAGAACAAAAATATTAATTTTTACAATTATGTTCTTTACTAAGGACATTTGATGATTTTTCTTTTCTTGAGTCTTTTGATTTTCTTATCATACCTAACAATCATACTAAAGAAAGAAATTTCAACTTCCTCTTTGTTCGTCAGAGACCACTTGCATTTTACGCAAACGGGGGAAAAATTTTAAATCCCAAAATTAATGAAATTAATTCATTAAAAATAATCAATTGTAATCTTTTAAGTTCATTGACTAAACTCCTTATAATCTATTAAATCTGTAAAATTATCTGCTTCTTTACACTATCCGAAGGTTAGAGTCTTATGAGATTTCTTGATAAGAAAGCGCTTTTATTTATTGAACCTTGTTTATCGTCTCAACTTTTGGTGCTCAAAGCCAAAGAGAAAAGATATGATGCGTTTGTTATATCAGCTCATTCTGACCAGCGAACTTTGCCTGAAGAAGTTATCAATGCCTCTTCTTTATTTTTTCAAGTGAGTACAAATGATGAGAGCGCCGTTTTAGATTTGGTAAAAAAAATAGCGGAAAAATTTTACATTGATGCTGTTATCCTGGGGGCTGAAGATTATGTTTCCCTTGCAACCAAGGTGGCAACCTACCTCAATAAGCCAGCGTTCGCACCTGAAGAAGCCCTGAAGAGCTTTTTTTCTTAATACAGGACGTTTTTCTAAAGCAGCACAGCACCATCTCCCTCGTTCGTCATTCCCGCGAAAGCGCACAAGTGTCCGGGGAAAGTGTGGAGTGCTATTGAAAAGATTAAGTATTCCTTCTCTTAGAGAAAGATAGGCTGATTATAAACTTAAAAAGTTGAATTTCTTAAACTCTCTCAAAAAAGTCTGGATTGCTTCACCCTGCTTTCGCAGGGTTCGCAAAGACGGTTGAGAATTAGCAACGAATGTGCCACCAGTTCGTCTTTGCGAGGAGCTTTGCTCCGAAGCAATCCAGAACTTAAGAACACTTTTTTTTGCATTTCGTATTTTCCCCGGACACTTGTGCGCGAAAGCGGGAATTCAGGAACCTTTTGAAACAAAACAGTTTTTAATAAATTCTTTATGTTTTCATTCGATCGATTAAAAATTGGGCTGCATTTCTTCGAAATGCGTTGCTTTAACTGGGTTCCCGTGTTCCCCGCCTTCGCGAGGACGGGAATGACGAGTGTCGGGTGAAAGCGAGAGATAAATAAAAACGTCCGGTGGCTAGCTCCGATTATACTTGATAAACAAGGCCTTATAGCCCTATATATATTAGAATTAGGTACTCCGGATTTTTCTTCCCCTGGTTTATTCAGTGATCAGATGTCGGAGTTTTTTTATACTTTTGAGGTGCTTTAAGGTCAAGAGTTGCTTCAAAGTCCTAAAATTATATTCCTTCTCATTATAACAGTAGTTGTACTTAAGTATAGCTGGTTCTAAAGATATCAGCATCGAGGTCTCCTTAAGGAAAATCCGTAAGAAGACCTCTTCTCCGATAAGACTTACCTTTTGATGTGCACGTCTCTGAGCAGAATGCTGAGAACATCATGAAGATCTCGTGCGCTGACAGCAAGGCCTTCTAATACCTCTATCAAAAGAGAAAGACGTTGAAGTTGCCATTCAAACTCGTTGAGAAATTCTAAAGATGCATATATGCTGGGTTTAGCCATGATCAAATCTCCTTAGGTTAGATTTGGTTATCGGTCAGTATCGGGGGGTGTCTTCAGCATCCCTCGTTACGTATATAAGCTTATATTGTTTTTTCATAAAATCAATATATTTTTAGGAAATTTTTATCATTTTAAGTGAAATTAATAGACAAGCTTCTAAACAATCACCTTACCCGAGGCAGTTGCTCCCAGTCTTGAGTAAAAGAAGCGCTTTTGAGGGAAGCCTTGGAACGCCAAGTTTTTCGAAATCCTTCACTGGCAAAAACGAGAGAACCTCTTCCAAATCTATCGTTTAATTTGTCAAAGGTTTGAAAAAGTAATTTTCGCCTGATTAAACCCTCTTTATCCTGAAAGAGAGAAGGAATCACCTGATCTTCAGGCAAGAGCTGAAGCGCCATAACCCCAGCCTTTTTATACAATGCGCCTTCTTTAAAAATCTTTTCGAGTCCTGATGTAACGGCTTTGATCAGAAGAGTTGTGTCATGAGAGGGAAAAAGAAGAGGAATGGCGCATGAGTTCATATAATAAGGTTCGTGTCTGTGGAAAGGACTGGTGCGAATAAAGATACTTACGAGAGATGTTGTGCTTTTCTGCTGTCTTAATTTTTGAGCCAGCGAGCTTGCATGATAACTTAAGGCTTGTCTTAAAACCTCCACAGAGGTGACAGGTTTTCCAAAGGACCTTGAGGAAATAAGGCTTTTTTTAGGTTGCAATGTTTCTTCAAGACTTAAACAAGAAATCCCTTTGAGCTCAAGGGCGGTTCGGGCCAAAATAACATTGAAAGTCTTCCTGATCCAAGAAGAATCCGCTTGAGCCAAATCCAAAGCCGTTGTTAATCCGAGGTAAGAAAGTTTTTTTGACCATTGAGACCCAATCCCCCATACGTCTTGAAGCGAAAAATTCCTTAAGGCCGCTTCAATGTCGTTTTGTTTTAGAAGAACACAGCAGCCGAGGGACTGTTTTTTTGCAAGGTGGTTCGCAACTTTTGCAAGGGTTTTTGTAGGACCAATACCAATACTAACGGGAATACCTGTCCAAAGCTTGACAATTTCCTTGATGCGACATCCATGGGAAAAGAGCTCATTTTCAGGGAGAGATCTTAAATTAAGAAAGGCCTCATCAATGGAGTAAATCTCTAAAGAAGGGCTAAATTGTTTCAGAGTTTCCATCACACGAGACGACATGTCTCCATAAAAAGAAAAGTTAGAGGAAAACACTTTCACGTGGTTTTTTTTGACAATCTCTTGAATTTTAAAAAGGGGATCTCCCATTTTAATTCCAAGCGCTTTCGCTTCATTAGACCTTGCAATCGCGCATCCATCATTACTTGAGAGAACGATGACAGGTTTTCCTTCAAGGGCAGGCTGAAAGACTTTTTCGCATGAGACAAAAAAAGCATTACAATCCACAAGGGCAAAAACGGAATTCATGAAAAAGGATGAATAACATTGGTGACAACACCCCAGATGGAAAAATCTTCATCTTCGGAGACGGAGAGGGGGGCATACTTATCGTTTTCAGGGCATAGGAGGATTTTATCACCCTCTTGTTTGAGCCGTTTAACAGTCATCTCTCCATTCAAAACAGCAATTACAATTTTTCCTGAATGATGGGGAAGGGAACGATCTACAATCAGAATGTCTCCTGGGAAAATGCCAACCCCTGTCATTGAATCACCGGTCACGCGCACAAAAAAAGTCGCTGCCTTGTGTTTGATAAGATAGGCGTTGAGGTCAAGTGTTCCTTCGCTAAAGTCATCGGCAGGAGAAGGAAACCCTGCTTGAACCCGCGATTCAAAAAAGGGGAGGGGGACGGATGAAAGGGTGCGGCTTGGTATGATCGCACCCATGTCCAATTTCCCTTGGTTCTTGAGATCTAAGAGCTGATTGACAAGAGGGAGGGGCAGGCGAATGGCCTTTGTCGGGACAGGATTGGGCTTTCGTCCAGCCCCAGGCTTTCTTTTACGTGGGTTATTCTGTGTCATGTGAACCATTTTTCCAAAACAAAATTAAAACATCATTAATTTCTGTACAAAAATAATGACGAAAAGGGAAGGGGTTAAATGCATGACGTGTGGATCTGTTTGAGTTTGTGGGGAGAATTTTTAAGTGGGCACAAAAATTTTTCTGAAAAAGTCAACTACCTACGTAGTAAATTTATTAGCCTGTTGAAATTACATTTATGAAATGTTATAAAAAAAATGTGAATTTAAAGTATTTTGTGTGAAATGGCTTATTTTTTAAAAACACTCGTCATTCTTTTTTTTGCTTCTGCGGCCCTGAAGGCCGGAGGCCCACCCAAAGAGGATCTCCTCGATGCCCTATCTCAATTAGGCTATGAGAAAGTTAAGCGAGGAGACATTCGAGAGCTAGGTGAGGCAGGAAGTAACACGGAATCGGTTTATCGTATTCTTGTGGAGGAAAGAGAAGCAAAAGGTCTTTCTGTAAAGAATTAAAAGGACGGAAAAACGAATGTGAGAACCTCAAAGCCCTAGAACCCTTTGTAGATGAGTATGAAAAATTTAGAGCATCTCAACCCTTTCAATTTCCCCCTCAAAATGTGGCCATAGCAAGGTACAGGGGTGCTCTAAATGTGAAAGATCGGGAGTTTGTATTGTTTGAGGAAGCTTCAGGGCAGTCCGTATTTGTGGGCTCAAAGAGGTTATGAGGGGGGCGGTCAGCTGAACCCATTGGAAACCAAGCATAAGTTGTCGGACGGCTTTTCTAATGTTGGGTATGCCACTGCCTCTTTCCACATAAAGCATGGAAGCCTTGATGAGGAGACGGGTACTTTTAACAGTATAACCAACGGGGATTTACATATATCTAATATGTTTTATAATATTTTGAGTAACAAAACAACGTTTATTGACTACGAAACGATGGTATATTCTAAAGAGATGGACGATCTTAAATACCCCTCACCCGCTGCTTCGCAGCGACCTCTCCCACAAGGGGAGAGGTAAGGGAGTGGTTCTTAAACATCAATTTTTTTTACCAAAAAAAGATATATAAAATTTTATGAAACTATATAATTCTTTTGACATGTACTCCCATATGGATGTACAATTAAGAAAGAGGAGAAAAGCTATGATCCATGTAAGACCTACTCATGATTCTTCCCGAAAAGACAATCGCTTACAAATACGCGTTGATGAGGAATCATATCATGTCCTTGAAAAGGCAGCGCAGTACAAAAATGGTTCTTTGAGTCGGTTTGTTAGAGAGGTTTCTTTAAGGGAAGCTCAAAAGGTTATTCGTGAGCATGAAAATATGGCGCTTTCAGATCGAGATTGGGCCCTTTTAATGGAAGCCTTATCTCATCCTGTAAAACCAAATGCCGCTCTCAAAAAGGCGTATGTAAACTATAAAAAAACATTTCAGAAATGAATGTCCTTCTCCTGAAACCGGATTTTCATGACCGCCATTCTTTTGTCTGTGGCGAGGGAGAACTCGATAATTATCTCAAAAAATATGCTCTTCAAGATGTAAAAAGAAATCTCACAAAAGTTTTTGTTTTAGAAGGTAAGCGTTCGGAAGAAATAGTTGGGTATTATACGCTGAGTCCCCTATCTTTCTCTAAAAATGAAATGAAGCCCGAACTATCTCAAAAACTGCCGCGTTACCCAATTCCAGCTATTCTTTTGGGAAGGTTAGCAGTTAGTATCGATTATCAAAAGCAGGGAATAGGGGCTTTATTATTAATGGATGCGTTTTTGCGGGTTTATCAAGTGAGTGAGGAAAGCTTTGGCATTTATGCAATTGTGGTTGATGCTAAAAATGATAATGCAAGTTCTTTTTACAAGCATTTTGGGTTCACAAATTTTCTTGATAAGAAAGATCGCCTTTTTCTTCCATTGGAAAATATAAAGGCTCTTGTTTCTTAAACATCAATTTTTTTACCAAAAAAAGATATATAAAATTTTATAAAACAATATTACTTTGCATGAATCATTTTGTTAAACTATGCGAAGCGCATAGGCAGTAGATTCAGGTGAGATGAATTACCTCTCCCCTTGTGGGAGAGGTCGCCCCGAAGGGGCGGGTGAGGGGTATTTTAGAATAGCTCTGATGTTAAAAAGATTCAAAAAAACACTGCGCACACATCAAACGGACGCTGAGAGTCGCCTTTGGCATCATCTCAGAAGCCGGAGGTTTCAGGGGTGGAAGTTTAGGCGTCAACATATATTGCAAGGTTACATTGTTGACTTCGTTTGCCTCGAAAGAAAACTCGTGATTGAACTCGATGGCGGACAGCATGCGGATCGAAAAGCATATGATGATCACCGTACAAGAGTTCTTGAAAAGGATGGATTTAAAGTTATACGTTTTTGGAATAACGACGTGCTGAGTAACTTAGAGGGAGTCTTAGAGACGATCTTAAGTACCCCTCACCCGCTGCTTCGCAGCGACCTCTCCCACAAGGGGAGAGGTAAGGGAATGGTTCTTAAACATCAATTTTTTTACCAAAAAAAGATACATAAAATTTTATAAAACTATATTGCTTTGGCTTAACTACTTTTGTAAACTATGCGCAGCGCATAGGTGAAGCAACACCCATACGCTGCTAACATAACCAAATCCTAACTCTAAAGGAGATTTGATCATGTCTAACGATACTATAACCGTATCGAAGTCTTTTTTCAAAGGTCTCGACTACAAAATCCAAAAATTATCTATCATTTCAGATAAACTGGATATTTTGGCTTATGAAGCCCGACAGATCTGTCGCGCTTTGGAGGAAGCCAGTAAATTGGAGTTTCTCGAGAAAGAGGACTAAACTCGAGAAGGAGGCTTTTGAAGGTGGTGATTTCTTTCTTTTTCGGGTGTTTAGCTTAATAAAGTCTCCTTCTCTATCGCTTATCCGGCAAGAATCCACCCACTTGGGCGTCCCAGAGCGTCTTGTATAATCCTCCTTTGATCAACAGGTCTTGATGTGTCCCATCCTCAACAATCTTGCCTTTGTCAAAGACAAGAATACGATCCATGTGCAAGAGGGTAGAGAGTCGGTGAGCGATGACAATTGTCGTCTTTCCTTGCATCAATTCCCACAGGGAATCTTGGATAAATTTTTCCGTTACAGAATCGAGCTGGGACGTTGCCTCATCCAAAATCAAGATGGGAGCATTTTTTAAAATGGCTCGTGCAATGGCGATACGTTGACGCTGACCGCCGGAGAGCTTGACCCCACGTTCTCCTACAAGGGAATGATACCCTTCTGGAAGAGCTTGGATAAATTTATGGGCATGGGCGCGTTTTGAGGCTTCAATAACGTCCTCATCTGTTGCTTCGCAGCGGCCATAACGAATGTTTTCCATGAGCGTGCGGTGAAAGAGCGAAGGATCTTGGGGTATCATGCCAATGACCATGTGCAATGAGTCCTGAGTCACATCACGAATGTCTTGGCCATCAATTAAAATGCGCCCAGAAGTCACATCGAAAAGCCTTAAAATAAGGTTGACGAAGGTCGTTTTCCCACTTCCTGAATAGCCAACCAGCCCCACCTTTTGTCCAGAATAAAGCGTGACAGACTTCTTTTGAAACAGGGCTTTTGCTTCTTTATAGTGAAACTGAACGGAATCGAAGATAATCTCTCCTTTAGCCACAACAAGAGCCTTAGCATGAGGTGCGTCTTTAATATCTGGGGTGACAACAATGGTTCGCAAAGCCTGCGTCACTTTGCCGTAATATTTAGAAAATTGTGAAAATTCTTTGGTTAATTGCCAGAGAAAATCAACAATGGCAATGTTAATCGCCAAAACCAGCGCAAAATCTCCAACGGTTATCCATCCTTCATATCTGCCCTTAATTAAAAAAAACAAATTAAGTCCGAGAACAATGACAAATGAGTAGCCATAACAGATCCATACCCAAAAGAAAGACCACTGTAGCTTTTGTTCTGCTTTGACGGCTTCACTAAAAGTCGTTTGAAGAGTTGATTTTTCTGCGGCTTCTCGAGCAAACAACTTAATGGACAAGATGTTCGAAAGAACATCTACTATCTTTCCCGTAATGGTTGATCCCCATTCGGACCATATATCTGAAAGGCGAGCAAGTCGTTTTGAAAACATAAACGCTCCCCCCAAAAACAAAGTTGTCCAAATGAGAATAAAAAGAGCGAATTTAATATTGACTTGCCAAAGGGTATAAATCGCAATGATAAGAGCCAATCCATGGCTAAAAAAGCGATCAATAATGGTTTGCAGCATGTCAGGGACGCTGCCTGTTAAGTCATTGACTTTATTTGTAAGGCTTCCTGCAAAATGATTTTGGTAATACTGATGGCTTTGCTTGAGCAAAGTATCAACACTGGAAAGGGCTATTCGTTGACGCAATCGAGGGATCATCTTAATTTCAACAAAATATCCATAAAAACGGTAAGAAGTCGTGAGTAAGAAGGACATAAACAGATAAGCACAAGCAGGGAGAGTTAAATAATCAAAAACGTCATGAGGAGAAACCTCAGTCATCCGATTTAAAATAATTTTAAGAATATAGGGCCTTACCGATAAATCAATCGCCCACGTAAAAGCGACGAGAAACATGGCAAAGATACCGCCCGGAAAAGGGCGAATCATTTTGTAAATAAATGAGGCGACTTGCCTCGTTGAAATATCGCTTGCCATTTTTAATGTTCCAAAGGTATGCCCCCGTCAAAACGGGGAAAAATAATCTTGTCTTTAGTTTTCTGATGAAGCTAATCTGTAGATAAGCTGTTAGTTAATTTGAGGTGTCAAAACTCAGTCTATTATCTTTTTCTTATACTATAAGTATGGGATTGAAGCAATTCTTTCTTTTACAAAAATAAATACCATGCGGGAGAAAATTCAAGATGAAACAAAATGTAGCAGTGAGTGAATCTATTCCTACAAAAGAATATGCAGAATTTTTAGAAGTTCTTAAAAGTCGAGTGGCAACAAGCCGATATCAAGCGGCTCGGGCTGTCAATAAAGAACTCATTCTTTTGTACCATCACATCGGTACGGAAATTCTAAAACGCCAGGGCAACATGGTTGGGGCGCTAAGATCATTGACCAACTCAGTAAGGATTTAGGAAGTTCATTTCCAGAGATGAAAGGATTTAGCTCTAGAAACCTGAAATATATGCGCAAATTTGCTGAAGAATATCCTGACTTGAAATTTGTGCAAGAGGTGCTTGCACAATTAACGTGGTATCACAACTTAACTCTTTTAGATAAAATTAAAAATCAGGTTACGCGCATATTTTACATCAAAAATGCCATTGAACAGGGATGGTCACGTAATATCATGGTTATGCAGATCGAAAGTGAGCTTCATAAACGCCAGGGCAATGCAGTCACTAATTTTAAAGAGAAATTACCATCTCCACAATCAGATTTAGCCAATTCTACCTTGAAAGATCCTTACATCTTTGATTTCTTAAGTATAGGGTCCGAAGCTCATGAACGAGAAGTTGAGAAATCCCTTATTATCCATATGGAAAAGTTTCTCCTTGAACTCGGATCTGGCTTTGCTTTTGTGGGTCGGCAGTATCATCTAGATGTTGGTAATAAGGACTTTTTTCTGGACTTATTGTTTTACCATTTGCAGCTACGTTGCTTTGTGGTTATTGAACTCAAGGACAAGGAGTTTAAACCAGAACACGCTGGTAAAATGAATTTCTACTTATCTGCTGTTGATGACTTAGTTAAGCATCCAACCGATAACCCCTCAATTGGTCTTATTTTATGTAAAACAAAAGACCAAGTCCTTGCTGAGTATGCTCTTCGTGACGTTACAAAACCCATTGGTCTTGCAGAGTATAATCTTATGGAAAACTTACCTGAGAACATCCAAACGGCCCTCCCCACGATTGAGGAGCTGGAAGCTGAACTCTCTAAAGAATTTAATTGGCCATTTTCACGATAGTGTTGACAAGAGAACCTATCTCTCTTATATATTTTAGCACTCTCGTGGTGAGAGTGCTAAGATTACATTCATCAATTAAAGTCCCAAAGTGAGGGAGAAAGCTATGAAATTTAGACCATTACATGATCGTGTTCTTGTTCGTCGTGTTGAGCAAGAAGAAAAAAGTGCAGGTGGAATTATTATTCCTGACACTGCAAAAGAAAAACCCATGGAAGGCGAAGTGATTGCCATTGGATCTGGCACACGCCTTGAAGATGGAAAAATCCTACCTTTGGATGTCAAAGTTGGGGATCGTATCCTCTTTGGCAAGTGGTCCGGAACAGAAGTAAAATTTGGCAACCAAGAATACCTTGTGATGAAAGAATCAGACATCATGGGAATCATTTAATTCAAGGCTGCATAACTGAAAGGAAAATGAAATATGGCAAAAGAAGTTAAATTTAGTACAGATGCTCGCGAGCGTATGCTCCGTGGTGTCGAAATCTTGGCTGACGCCGTGCGTGTGACCTTAGGACCTAAAGGACGGAATGTTGTTCTTGATAAGTCCTTTGGTGCTCCCCGTATTACAAAAGACGGTGTATCCGTTGCTAAGGAAATTGAACTTTCTGATAAGTTTGAAAATATGGGCGCTCAGATGGTACGAGAAGTTGCTTCCAAAACCTCTGATATTGCGGGTGATGGAACAACTACCGCAACTGTTTTAGCTCACGCCATTGTAAAAGAAGGTGTGAAAGCGGTTGCCGCTGGTATGAATCCTATGGATCTTAAGCGTGGCATCGATATGGCTGTTCAAGCCGTCATTGAAGATGTGAAAAAGCGTTCCCGATCTGTTTCTACCAATCAAGAGATCGCCCAAGTGGGTACGATCTCTGCCAATGGTGAGCAAGAAGTGGGTGAGATGATTGCTCGCGCGATGGAAAAAGTGGGCAACGAAGGTGTCATTACCGTTGAAGAAGCAAAATCCCTTGAGACCGAACTTGATGTGGTCGAAGGCATGCAGTTTGATCGCGGATATCTTTCCCCTTATTTCATCACCAATGCAGAAAAAATGGTGTGTGAGATGGAAAACCCATACATTCTTCTTTATGAAAAGAAGCTTGGTGGCTTGCAACCTCTCTTGCCCGTCCTTGAATCAGTCGTCCAATCCGGGCGTCCACTTCTGATCGTCGCTGAAGATGTAGAAGGTGAAGCTCTTGCAACTCTCGTTGTAAACAAGTTGCGTGGTGGCCTCAAAGTCGCAGCTGTAAAGGCTCCTGGCTTTGGTGATCGTCGAAAAGCCATGCTCGAGGATATTGCCACTGTCACAGGTGGTCAGCTGGTCTCTGAAGATCTGGGGATTAAACTTGAGAATGTGAGCCTCAACACGCTCGGGTCCGCCAAAAAAGTGGTTATCACGAAAGATGATACCACCATTATCAATGGTGCTGGTGCAAAAGCTGAAATTGAAGCACGTTGCAATCAGATTCGTGCTCAGATCGAAGAATCCTCTTCCGATTATGATCGTGAGAAGTTGCAAGAGCGTCTTGCAAAACTCGCCGGCGGTGTCGCCGTAATTCGCGTTGGAGGAGCCACAGAAATTGAGGTGAAGGAACGTAAGGATCGTGTAGAAGATGCAATGTACGCCACGCGCGCTGCCGTTGAGGAAGGCATTGTCGCTGGGGGCGGTGTGGCCCTTTTGTATTCAATCAACGCTCTTGCGAGCTTAAAACCTGCAAATGATGAGCAACGCGTTGGCATTGATATCATTCGCAAAGCCCTTCAATCTCCTGCACGTCAGATTATCGTCAATGCAGGCGTTGATGGCTCTATTGTGATAGGTAAGCTTTTGGAGAATAAGGACACAAACTATGGGTTCAATGCTCAAACAGGAGAGTACGCCGATCTTGTGAAAGCTGGAATCGTTGATCCAACCAAGGTTGTGCGCATTGCCCTCCAAGATGCGGCTTCTGTTGCAGGGTTACTGATTACAACCGAAGCAATGGTTGCTGAAAAGCCTGAGAAAAAAGAAGCTCCTATGCCAAGCATGGATGGCATGGGTGGCATGGGTGGTGGAATGGGTTTCTAAAAAAAACCATTCCAGTCTCTTAAAAGGGAGGGCCCTAAAAGGGCCCTCTTTTTTTCGGCCGTTAACCAGTTTTTAAACTTCTTTTGATAACTTCCTTCGAGAACAATCATCTTATGAAAGAGGCATTTATGCGCACGCTCATATTTCTGATTTCCTTTATGTCCATGCAAGCTTTTGCCCTAGCGCCGGAATGTCCGATATATGCTAATAAGTATGATTGCATTAGGTCTGTTGATTATAATTTTGAGCAGCTTCTAGACTTAATTAAAGAACAGTATGAAAAAGAAAATCAAGTTAAGAAAAATGAGATGATCGAGGCCGCTAAAGACATTAAACACTATGAAAAGTTAGCGTGTCTGAAAACGTGTTTAAATTAGACTAACTTAGGTTAGTGATTTAATCCCCTCATGAACTTAAGAAAGACTGGATTGCTTCAGGCTATCGCCCTCGCAAAGACGAGTGGGGGACGTTTTCCACTGTCATCTTCGCGAGCCCTCATAGGGGGCGTGGCGATCCAGAAATTTAGTTCATTATACAACTTCTTCACCCATAGGCTAATGGGATGCTCTTAACCACCACAGCACTTTTTATACTTCAAACCACTCCCGCAGGGACAGGGATCATTCCTCCCTACTTTTGGTGTTTCTCGCTGAAAGGGGAGAAGCGTGTTTTGTTCATCATCTTCCTCGTCTTCCTCGTCTTCCTCGTCTTCCTCATCATCACTTGCATAAGCCCACTCTTTCATTTTTTTCACTGGATCATTTATAAGGTCATACTCTGGATTATTATAAAAATACTTATTTAAAGCCTGTTCTTTTTCCATCTCTAAAACAGAGTCGACTTCCTCTTTCTCGATGTAATGAGTATCTACTCTCTTTTTTTGATAAGCATCCTTAATTTCATTATAAAGCTCCGTAGGATAAAGTTGTATGGCTGTGTCAATGACAAAGGCCATGGCAAGGTCGTTATTAATGAATGAGGGGTGAAGAAATAAGGTTTTGAGATAATTGATAACAAATTCACGCTCGAGAATGTCAGCCCTGACCAAAACCAAAAGTGTGCTTAAGGCGGCTCCACGAGACCAGATATAGACATTTGGATCTTCTATAAGATTTTTGAGCAGCTCCAAGTTACCATCATAAACAGAGCCTAATACCTGATGAAAATCTTCTGTAATGACATCCCCTAACATCACTTCAGACCAATCTTCAGGAAGGCTTGCCAGTTGGATTGCAAGCGGAAACGTTCGTTTTTCACGAAACTTGGCTAAGATAAAGAGGGCATGTACGTGGCCATAATAATCATCATGCAAATGTTGATATCTAGAAACCGCTTCTTTAACCATATCCAATAAAAGAGGAGTCATCCCGTCTTGGCGGGCAATGGCTTCTTTCACAGCGGCTTCGGGATAGGCAGACAGGAGGTATTCTAAATCTTCCACGATATCTTCCGTTGCCTTAATCTCAGAGGCGCGTTTAGGGAACGGCCGATCTCCTCTGTTTAACTTTTCAGCAAACTTAAAGAGTCTTGATAACTTATTAACAAAGCGGACCATTTCTTCTTCATTTGTTATGTCAATACCTTGCCTTTTCGCACCAATAAAAACCATCTTGGCTTTGTCCCAATTTTCAGAATCATTTGCATTTTCTATCATTTGTTTTTTGACGGACTGAATAGCCTTTTGAAGAGGATCTGTATCTTTTATTATTTTTTGATTTTCTGCCCATTGTAAGAATGTGGTTAAAACAGGAACAACCACCTTAAAAACATCAACTTCTGCAATCATTCTTTCCGGTAGCTGATGGGTGCAAACCTCTTTAACCGTTGCACTCGTCCATTCGCCTGGTTTTTCAGCGTTGGAGAGATAACAAAAAAATGCAAAATTTTGTAAGATAGTTAAGCATTCCTGTTGTTCAAAGGGAGTTAATTTTTGTGCCTCCTGGGTTTCAAGAAATTGCTTTCCATAAGACTCACACCATGTGTCGATATCCTCCAGATCACGTTCTTGTGTGTCGGTGAGCTTTGGCTCTAAATCTGAAAATTTTTGGTCCTTCTTGCGTTTCATTTATCCACTCCTTCATTATCCATTGCGGATATATCGATATATAATTACATCATCAAAGTCATCCAATTCTCATGCCATGATACCGTAAACTGAGGGGAAATGCTATTCATCCTAGCCTACCAAGGCTACGAAAAACGCCATGGCTTTCTGAGGGCCATGATATATCACTTTTAAAGATCTATTCTGGCGGTTCCCAATAACAGTCTTCTAGACCGAGAAGGGTTGCTAGTTACAAGATCACTTTGCCCGTCTTAATAAATTTATTAATTTCTAGAAAATCAAAGAATTGATAAAAATTTACTTTTTCTTGATATTTACGGCGTGTACGAACAAATATCTCCCGGCTAGCTTTGAATATTTTGCATTTCTTTTTATGTTGTTCAGGTTCTCTTTCAACATCTTCTCGTTCGGTGAACAACTTGAAATGTTCATTTTCAATAGTAGCTAAAGACTCCTCACCCGCCCAGCGTCATGTACGGGGAGAGGCCTAATTTTCTTGAGAATCTCTAACGAACTCAACTCTACCTTCTTTATTCATTAATAATTTAAAACCGCTTTTCTGTCTCTCTAAGGCACGGTTATAACCCACTAGAAAAGCCATTCGGAATTCTTTTAATTGTGCGAGGCTTTCAGCAAGTTCCCTTTCAAATAAAGGCCCCTGGGAGATGCCAAGTTTCCGACTTACCAAAAGCGAAATTTCTCCTGGAATCGTGCGTATTACATTAAAATCATGATTAAATAATTTATCAATATCGATAATGATATTTCTTTTCTCGCTAAAGGAGAGTGAGGAGTAGTCGATAAAAGTAACTAACCCTTTCCCATTAAACTCAAAATATACATTTGCAGGATGTAAATCTCCATGAACAGAAGTCATAAATTTTTCTTGATTATCGGGTGATCTATGATGCAAATGATAATTTGCAATAGTTTCTCCTGCTTTTTTTGTTTGTTCAAGAGCAAAAAACTTATGATCTGGAGACGGTATCCCGGTTATCGCTGCCCGAATAAAAAAACTTGTGAGCGACTCTCCTTCAGCCATCTTATAATCGATACAGAGATAGCTATGCCGATGATAATTTGCAAAAATGGGCATATCTTCATTAGAATACTTGTGATAATCCTCAATATCTTTTTGCAAATTACGAACTTGATTTAATTCCCCTTGGAAAGAATCCTTATCTGTAAAGTGTTTTTCAATATATGATTGCCCACTCTCTTGATAAGGAATAATTTTAGACGTATTCGCTCCAGCACAATTATCAAGCGCCTCGCCATATACTTTCTCAGTACTTTTTACGCTCTTGGCTGCTGTGCTAAGTTGCGAGGTTTCCTTTCCTTCCATTGCAAGAAGAGGATAAGTTAGTACTGAAGAAGAAAATAAGAGAAAAAGAAAAAAATTATAATAATACATATTTTCTTTCCAAAAATAAAAAACAATCAACTAATAATGTAACAATTTGTTTGGTAATTGCAAGGCCTCAAATCAAAATTCAATTATCTTATCACTTTTACACAGCTCGCCGTGATAATAAAGCGGTCGAAAGTGTACCTTCATCCAAGTAATCAAGCTCACCTCCCACGGGGACACCTCGGGCGAGGCTTGAGATATGGGTAATGCCCAGTTCTTTCAATCGTTCCGTAAGATAATGACTCGTCGTTTGCCCTTCGACGGTTGCATTCAGCGCCAAAATGATTTCTCGCACTTCCCCTCTTTGGCAGCGCTGAAGAAGGGACGAAAGGCGAAGATCTTCTGGTCCAACGCCATCAAGGGCTGAGAGAACGCCTCCCAACACGTGGTAGTAACCTTTGTAAGAAGCTGTCCGCTCGAGAGCCCATAGGTCCCCAACACTTTCCACCACACAAATGACGGAAGGGTCGCGTCGGGCATCTTGGCAAAGGGTGCAGGGATCTTGAGAGTCAAGATTTCCACAGGTGCCGCAGTCTTTGACCTTTACTTCAACGATTTGTAAAGATTCGGTTAGGGCAGGCAGGGTGGTGGTACGATTTTGGAGCAAGTGCAAGGCAATACGCTTGCCAGACCGTGGTCCCAGTCCGGGAAGCTTTGAGAACAATTGAATCAGCGTTTTGAGTTCGTCAGAGATCATGGGGAACCTTTAACAATAAGCGTCATCCCGGAATTTAGAACCTCTATGCAAACTTTTGTGAGCATTAGAGGTTCTTAATATCCGGGACCCAGAACAATACTCAATCAATAGCTTCCAGAAATAACAATAATTTTCCATATAGCACTCCAAAAATTAAGATATCCTTTTAGCAAATGAATATTATCCTAGGTCCCGGATATTAAGAAAACTTACCGCTCACATGCGTTCGCTAAAGTTTTCTAAATTCCGGGATGACGAAGCGGTAATTAAAACCTTAAAACGGCAGCTTCATGCCCCCGGGGAGTTTTAGGCCGCCGGTTACTTTACTCATCTCACTTGCGGCTAATTCTTCTGCTTTTGCTTGAGTATCCCGAATAGCCGCGACAATAAGATCTTCCAAAACGTCCACTTCTTGAGGATCCAGAAGGGTGGAGTCAATTTTAATTCCCTTAATCGTCCCTTTCCCATCAGCCGTGGCTTTCACAAGGCCTCCCCCTGATGTTCCTTCAACCTCAAGAGTGGCCAGCTTTTCTTGGACTTCCGCCATTTTAGCCTGCATTTTTTGGGCTTGTTTCATCATTTCGCCAATATTACCAAACATGGTTTCTCTCTCTTTCCTTATTTGTCTTCAATTTCAACGAGGGTTGTTCCCGGAAAAGCTTCCATCACCGTTTTCACAAGCGGATCTTGTAAAATTGTTTCTCGCTGCTCTTCACGGGCTTTTTGTTCTTTCTCATAAAGAGTAGGGTGACCGATTTCTTCAGAAATTGCAATCGTCCACACTTCACCTCTCGTCTCTTTCAGCAGATCCTGCAATTGCTGGGACAGGTTTTTGGGCGCTTTTTGCGTAAGCCTGAGCGCTAAGGTCGGGGGAGAAAACGCAACGAGATGTACATCGTACACAAGGTTGCCATGTAAAATTCCCTCTCGCTGTTGGCTTACCCATTCCACAAGGTCCTCAAAAGAAGCAAAGGCAGGGTGGGTCCCCGCTTTGACTTCACTCAGGATTTTTTTTTTAAGGGGGAGCTCATCACCTCCCTGATTTAAAAGATCGTGAAGAGAGGGAAGGGGAGTAAGGTGAGTTAAACGAATGACAATCACTTCAAGGGCTTTTTGGGGGGATGGGGCTCTTTTTACTTCCTCGAATCCTTTGAGAAGGATTTGCCAGACGCGTGTCAGACTTGGAATTGAAAGAGTTTCCGCAAGCTCCGCGCCCTTTTGCCTTTTTTCAGGGGTTAAGGTGATGTCTTGCGCCAAAGAGGGGCTCATTTTTAAACACTGCAGCCAATGGGTAAGATCCAAAAGATCCTCAAGAATACGCAAAGGGTCCGCCCCTTCTTGATAGAAATAACGCAATTTTTCAAGGGACAGCAGCGTTTCCCCTTCCATCAGGGCCTGAAAAAATGTGAAAAGAAGTCCTTGATCTGAAAGGCCGAGCATTTGTCGAACTTGAGCGGCTGTGACTTGGGATGTGCCATAGGTCATGGCTTGATCAAGCAAAGAGAGGCCATCCCGGACGGATCCTTCTGCTGCTTTTGCAATCAACCCCAAGGCTTCTTCTTCGCAAACGACGCCTTCTTGTTCGCACAAAGTTTTGAAATACGCCACCAATGTGGGGGCTTCAATGCGCTTGAGGTCGAAACGAACACATCTAGATAAAATGGTTGCAGGGACTTTATGAATTTCTGTTGTGGCAAAGATGAATTTCACATGAGGTGGAGGTTCTTCAAGGGTCTTTAAAAGTGCATTAAAGGCACTCTTTGAGAGCATGTGAACTTCATCAATGATATAAATCTTATAGCGAGAAGAGACCGCCTTATAGCGGGACGCTTCAATAATTTCGCGGATATCATCTACACTCGTGCGGCTGGCAGCATCAATTTCAATGACATCCATGGACCTGTCTTGAGCAATGGCCATGCAAGATGAACATGTCCCACAGGGCTCAGGTGTTGGACCTGTTTCGCAATTCAGGGCACGGGCGATAATCCGAGCGGTCGTTGTTTTTCCTGTTCCGCGTATGCCTGTCAAAATAAAGGCATGGCCCAATCGCCCGCCTTCAATGCCGCGTTTTAAGGTTTCGACAAGGAAATCTTGCCCAATAATCTGGCTGAGTTTGATGGGGCGATATTTGCGCGCCAAAACACGGTAGCCTTCAAGTAAGGGCGCAGGGGTATCTTCAGAAATAAGTTTTAGGGCAGCTGTCACGCGTATTCATCCTTTTTGAGTGAGGGGCTGGTCTTTATGTGACCCATAGGGATCTTACGACGGCTGCTTCCTTCCGGACCTGACCGGGTTTGCAAGACCTATGTCCACAAACCAGCCCCTCCCCTTCCTTATAGCAAACAAAGAGGGGGGAAGGGCAAGAAGAATGTGAAGAGGTTTATGGGAAGGGACGTTTATTAAGCTTGATGAGGGGCCCTCTTATTATTTACCCGCCACATATTTGTTTCAACAAAGCGCTCTGATGACCATAACAAGGTTGATTTACGCCACAACAATTTTTAATTGCACAATTGTTGGCATTTGCTCCACATCGTTCAAGGCAATTCATACAAGGGTTTGCCGTGTCTGCCCGTCCCAGATTTAAGGATAGAAACAGGACAATCTGAACAGCTGAAATAATTCCTACTAATTTCATTTTACGCTCCTTTCATTTTAGCCCTTTTAAAGAGGATTTTTTATTATTTACACCCACATCCTCCTGGCTCAATAGTGCCTCGAAGATCAGCGCAAGCAGGATTTGTTTCATCACAACAGAATTTTCTTACACAATTATAGAAAACATTGATATCTGTTTTGGGACCTTGAGAAATGCAACTGTAACTTTCATCCACCCAGTATGCCCATACAGGATTTAAAGATAAGAGCAGGACCATATGCAAAGCTGCAAAAATTCCTATGAATTTCATTTTTACCCCCCCTTTATTTATTATCCTCTTAAAGAAGATTTTTTAATTCTACACCTGCATTTATTAAACTATGCTTAATTTTTATCAAATCGAGCCATAATTCGCGCTTTTGACCAGGAGAGCGCAGAAGATAAGCAGGGTGGAAGATAGCAATAACTTTCATTTTTTTCCCCGCTTCAGAGGTATAGTCTTTCCAAGATCCACGAAGTCGCATGATGCCATCGCGACCTCCCAGGAGGGTTTTGGTGGCTGTTCCTCCCACGAGAATCAGGAAGTCGGGGCTGACGAGATCAATATGGCGTCGGACAAAGGGTAGACACGCATCTGCTTCTGCAGGGGTGGGTTGGCGGTTGCCAGGGGGACGCCAAGGAATAATGTTGGTGATATAAAATTCCTGACGGGTCAAACCAATGGCCGCAAACATTTTATCGAGAAGCTGACCGCTTTGACCCACGAAAGGAAGGCCCAATCGATCCTCATCAGCGCCTGGCGCTTCTCCAATCAGCATCACACGAGCCTTTGGATTCCCATCCCCAAATACAAGGTTGGTCGCTGTGTATTTCAAGGCGCACCCTTCAAAGGCCATGAGAGCTGTTTTCAGCTCTTCTAATGTTTGAGCCGATTGGGCTGATGTATTGGCTGTGGCATAAGCAACTTTGGGAGAAATGAGAGGAGCAATCGGGGGGCCTTTCTTTTCTTCAAGAACGAGGGGAGCGGGGGGAAGCGTATCTTCAATTTCTCGAAAGCGATTATGAGACGTTGGGGAAATCACTTCATCTACACCTGCGTCCTTATAAATGGATAATAAAGTATTTAATTTTGGAGAATCAATCATCCTTTTTACATAGCACAGGTCTTAAAAGGCGTCATGCTGAAATTTAATTCAGTCTTCACGAGGTGTACTCAATAAAAATGGAAAGGGGGTGTTAATTTAAAAACTGGATCGCCACGACCCCTTTGGGGCCTCGCGAAGACGACATGGGAATCTTCTCACCTCCGTCTTTGCGAGGAGCTTTTGCTCCGAAGCAATCCAGAAAAACCTCAATTTCATTCATGATGAGCATACCTCCTTTTTTAGGAGCAGGTAAAAGTGGTCCCGCTTAAAGTACAATTATGAACATCAGTGGTAGTTATAGAGCTCTCAAAATAAGATTTATCACCAAGAAAAATAAGACCAGAGAAATTCCAAGTATAGTTACACAGAGGGTAATTTCCACGTTTCAGTGTTGCATTTTTTAGAGTTACTGAAATTAAACGGTAATTTTTACTTTTTGGATCATCAGGATTATCGGATGTAACTCCTATAGCAGTTTGATATCCCGACCAATTTAGAGTTAAGCTTGGAGCGACAGGCTGACTATATATAGTATTCAGTGTTAATTCGTGTAGAGAAGGTACGTAATTATAACTACTTTGCTGTTGATTATCTGCAGCACGTTGAAACTTACTAGCGTCTAGAGTAGGACAACTAAAAGTAACAGCACTTGCCGTTTCTCCTATTCCAATCAACCCAATTATGACGAAATTAAATATTATTGTTTTTATTTTCATTTCAATTTTCTTCCTCACTTTTAAATCTTTTTATATTTTTTAAAATTTAACATAAATACGTTAATAGGACGTTAAAAGAGAGTTTTTGTTTAGAAGAAACAAGGTTGTATCAAAAAATTGATTTGTTTTTGATGTCATAAATAATATATTTGATTTATCTAAAAAGCTTGATATTCTGATCGTGACGAACAGGTGTACCAGCACCTGCCCGTCACTTAACATCAACAATCCTCACTAGGAGGATTGCAACTAGGAGGATTGTTAATGCCTGACGACACTATAACCATATCTCGTGCCTTTCTTAAAGATTTAATCTCCAAAACCGATCAACTTTCAGATTATGTAAATGATATTGATACCTTAATCTTTAAGCTTATTCGCTTAAGGCAATTGTATAATGATTTAAGAAAAATAATTTCAGATATGGAGTGAGGGGTCTAGGCCATCGCTCCCCGTTATTTTTTCTCAAAAGAAGTGACGGGGAGAGGGTGGGGTGAGGATCCTTTACCTCTCCCCCTTGTGGGAGAGGTCGCTGCGAAGCAGCGGATGAGGGGTATTTAAGATCGTCTCTAATACTCCTTCTAAGTTATTTAATACGTCGTTGTTCCAAAAGCGTATAACTTTAAATCCATCCTTTTCAAGAACGCGCGTACGGTGATCATCATATGCTTTTTGATCTGCATGTTGTCCGCCATCAAGCTCAATCACAACTTTTCTTTCAAGGCAAATGAAATCAACAATGTAACCTTGCAGTATATGTTGACACCTAAACTTCAAGCCCAGAAACCTCCGGCTTCTGAGGTGGTACCAGAGACGACTCTCGGCATCCGTTTGATGGGTGCACGGTGTTTTTTGAATTTTTTTTAACACCAGAGCTGTCCTAAAGTACCCCTCACCCGCCCTTGCGGGCGACCTCTCCCACAAGGGGAGAGGTAATTTATTTCACTTGAATTGAACATAATGCTTTAAGAACTGATCCCGGCTTTCCCAGCGGAGAATGTCGTCCGTTTGAGTACTTTCAATGAAAATAAAGTTTTCATCATAATTTTCTTTCTTATGGGAAGAAGGTGAGCCTCCTAAAAACCTTCCTCCTTGACCTTTACCCACATAGGCACCCACACCACTTTCCCCATGACTAATAAGGACAAGGGCGATGGAATTCGGATTTCGATCTCCTGTTTGCGGAGGGGCTAAAACGGCCCCTCCTTCTTCCTTATTCACCGTAATAAAGCCGCCCCGTTCGTTCTGTAGGCTTGTATCTTTTTTCGCAAGCTCTGGCTCAACCACATATGTCATAAGGCGTTTAAATCCATCCCTTGCATAAGCTTCACTGATGCCGAGGGTTTTAAAAGGAAGGATCCCTTTTGCTTTTTGGCCTCGACATTGAATTTGGACAAGGCCATAGTCAGCACCCGTGACTTGAGGGTCAGCAGGGCACGGAAATCTTTTATTTTTTTCTACATATGCGGCGATGGCATTGAGCGCATACTCTTGATGAGTAAGCGTTTTGACTATTGCCGTTCGGCTGATATGAGCCGTTAAAAGAGGCAAGCTTATGCCCCCAATGATGCCTAAGATCACAAGAGCGATGGCCAGTTCTAAAAGGGAAAATCCCGCCTCAGAGAAGAGGTCAGAGCTGGAAGAGGAGAGCACAGGAGGCATCCTGATTTTCAATGTTGTAGGTTCCGTTCTCCTTGATACAAGCGTGAGTCCCGACATCGGATCCATCAATCGCTCGGACTTTTCCAGAAGTGGGGTGACCATTATCCATTTTTTTGTCAATGCTCATGGCTTGAGCAGGTGTGAGTAATCCTCCATCACCATGGTCTCCATGCTTTTTACCAAGGATGAACCACAGACCACCGAGTCCATAGGGATTGTTTTCAACGGTGAACCCTCCCCCTAAAGAAGATTCTGGGGCGCCTTTCCCAAAATCTCCAACGTTTCCTTCGCCTTCCGGTCCCGGGCTGCCTATGAAGCCAGCGCATGCAAGATGAGACCAAAAGGCTAAAGCCTCACTTCCAGTAGCAAGTCCTGCTCCTTCGACAACACCATTCCCGTTGCCGTCTCGAAGGTCTGCCTTAATTTGGGTTGAGGCTTTGTTAAAGTCCCCGGGAAGGGCATCGTACTTATCAAGAAACGCACTGGTTGCCATTTTGAATTCGTTCAGCTGGGACATAACCCGTTTGAGACGGGCGCTTTCGATCAAATCTCTACCCTTCAAAACGCCTCCCATTAAAAGTCCCATGATGATCAGAACGACAGCCAATTCAATCAAGCTAAAGCCAGCTTGATGTTTTTGTTTTTCATGTTTTCCCATCTGTTTCTCCCTTTTTGGTCTTAGTTTGCCTCTTTCTTTGGGGAAGGTAAAGATTTTTAATGAAGAAAATCACATAAAATTTACATATTTATTTAATGCAATAAAATGACATATTTTTTATTCATAAAAATAAAGGTGCAACCTCACATTTTACATAAAAAAGCTAGGTAAAATTTTTTCTGATTTTTTTATTGCAATTCTTCTATTTTGACATTATATGAACATTAGTTAAGTGTATTTTAACTACTCTCTTTGCGTTAAGATGTTAAAAAAGGACACGCGGAGAGAGGCAAATACAATAAGTAGTTATTATGTATTTTGTTTTAATGTTTTTATGGAGTGTTAGTATGTCCTTAAATAAATTATCAAAAATATCCGTTGGAATCGTTTTATCTTTAACTTTGTGTATTCCAACTCTTTCGTCCGACGCTGTAGCAGCAAAACATAGCCATGTTCACGCAAGGAAAAAAAGTGGATCTAAGACAGCAGCAAAAAGAACGCGCAAAAAAGTTCGTTCTCACAGAAGGGCTCGTTCTCACAAAAAGATCCGTTCACACAAAAGGATCCGTTCTCACAGAAGGATCCGTTCACAAAAAGGGACTCGTTCTAGCAGAAGATCTTTGAGAAGAGGTTCTCACAGAAGAGCAGTCGTAGCGGCTCCAGTTCCAGTAGTAGCTAACGCAGGCGCAGCAAATGCAGCAGCCGGTAACGCAGGCGCAGATAATGCAGCCGGTAAGCCAGCAGCAAACGCGGCAGCAGCAAACGCAGCAGCAGTAAACGCAGGCGCAGCAAACGCAGGCGCAGCTAACCCAGCAGCAAATGCGGCAGCAGCTCATGCAGCAGCAGCAAATGCGGCAGCGGCTCATGCAGCAGTAGCAAACGCAGGTGCAGCTAACCCAGCAGCGGCAAACGCAGGCGCAGCTAACCCAGCAGCAAACGCAGCAGCCGCAGCCGCAGTTCAAGGTCAAGGTAATGTAAATGCAGGTCCAGCAGTCCAAGGTAATGCAGGACAAGTCGATCCTGCGGCTCAATGGATGGCACAAGTATTCAATCAGGCGTACGCTAATGGAGGAGCAGCACCAGCACCTGTTGTAAATAATGCACCAGCACCTGTTAATAATGGAGCGCCAGTAGGTGCACCACCTGCGCCACCACCACCTGCAGTACAAGGTAATGCAGCTCCGGCAGCACTTGCAGTTCAAGGGCTAGCACAAGCACTCGCTCAGGCGTTGGCTAATAAAGGAGCAGCACTTGCACCTGTTGATGTACCAGCACCCGCTGATGCACCAGCACCTGTAGTTGATGTACCAGTACCTGTTGATGCGCCAGCACCTGTAGTTGATGTATCAGCACCCGCTGATGCACCAGCACCTGTAGTTGATGTACCAGCACCTGTTGA
>Ga0209915_1000681_pt1 | contig 66347 bp, 65 predicted proteins | sample ThiBiot_750_plan_FD_183952 | JGI IMG/M metagenome (GOLD analysis project Ga0209915, IMG submission 183952) | Wastewater bioreactor microbial communities from Cape Town, South Africa - Thiocy_cont_750_plan (SPAdes) | ecosystem: Engineered > Bioreactor > Thiocyanate-remediating > Anaerobic-Aerobic... | reverse complement strand
TTTTAAACGAATCGATTATCAAGATCTTTTTCACGCATTAGCTTTGTTTAATAAACATATCATTTTTAATGTCGAACATATTGAAGTTGATCAAAAAGCAACGATACTTTTTTCAGTTTCAATTGATCAAATTAATCGTATTCTCGAACGAATCGAACATCTTACCGATGAATATGACCCGTTTATTACAATAGTCAACCTTTGGCTTGACAATCATTCACATTTTCTGCATGAAAATCCTCATTATCGAAAACTTTCGATTACTGATCCATTGAATCAATATATTTCACATAATTATATAATGAGTAAAGAATTTAAATTTTATCTCAATTATCTCCGAGAAACAACTATTTCTCAAATAGTATTCACACCAAAAATGTTATTTTATACAAACACATGTTTATGTTCTCTTTTCTCCTATTTGGGTGCTGAAATACATCAATTTCCGTACACAGTCAATAGTATGCTTCATTATCTCACCGATGATTATCTACAAATTATTCAAGCTCATTATTATACGTTAGAAAATTGGAATGATCATTTACTTGCTTGTATTGGACATTTAATGGGAGTCATCGCTAAATGTTATTGGCACGATGAAAAAAATGGTACACAAATGAAAATCTTATTTCCAACTGAACAACTTTTATTTATTCATATTGAACAATTGATTCGAATTCTTTCCTATGAACCATTTCTTAATGAAATTCAATCGATACGAATCAATGCTGAAACAATATTGTTCGATTCGATTCTCATGATTCTAATGAATATCGTTCAAATAGAAAATATCAATTGGTTTTTTCGTTCGAATACAACAATACAAGATGCTATTCTCACTGTTGCCAATAGATCTCTTTATGACGAAATCTGTTTACGTGCCTATACAATTCTCGGTGAAGTTGCAACCGATGAACAATTAAAAGAAATGAATATTGCTCGTACAATGGCAGAATTTCTTTTCAATATGGTCGAACGAGCTTGGCAAGATCCATCGAAAGAATATAAACAAATACCGCTTAAATATCTTCTCAAAGGTTAATTTCCTTAGATCATTATCGAATAATTTTGTCTTTTTGTTTTCATAGATTTTCAAATTTTATCTCGAAATGATTCGATACAACAAACAACAGCTAATCTAAATAAACTTCCACTTTTGATTGAAATTAGTGAACAATATGAAATTGTCTATCATATTTTTTGGGCACTTTCATTTAATGAAAATATTCAAGAACAATTTCGTTTGAATTCTTCATTTATGTCAACATTGAGTCAATTAGCAGAGAATTGTAATGAAAAAGAAATGCGTAAAATTATTCACGGTATACTTTGGAATCTTGAAATCAATCATCAAAATCATACGAAATCGAATCTACTCGACGATAAATCATTCGATCTTATGATTAGTTATTCACATAAAAATAAAGAACTTTGCAAACAAATTTATCAAGAACTTGTTCGAAATAATTTTCGTGTTTGGATTGATTTCGATCAAATGCATGGTAATATTATGGATGCAATGGCACAAGCTATTGAATGTTCGCAAACAGTCATTATTTGTATGAGTGAAGAATATCGAAAGAGTAATTATTGCCGTGCTGAAGCACATTATGCATTTCAACAACAGAAGAAAATCGTTCCAATTCTACTGCAAAAACATTATAAACCCGATGGTTGGTTGTTGTTTTTAATAGGTCAATTGATATATGTCGATTTTACGAAATATGAATTCGATCGAACAATAAACATGTTATTGAAAGAACTTAAACTTGAAACTACAAGTCAATTATTAGTCGATGTTGATTCGACCTGTTCGAATCGAACAGCATCAATCATTTCAGCACGATCTGATAACATTCTCGAATGGACACAAACGCATGTACAAGAGTGGCTTGGTGAACATAATCTTATGCAAATACGTCGTTTATTTGCAGAATGTGACGGTCGAAGTTTAGTCAATTTAATAAACTATATGAAATCTGGCAATATACAAGAGATTTTACATTCTCTTCAAGAAGATTCACTTCGACGAACAAATGAAAATCTATCCTATTTAGAATTATCAATTTTTCAATCACTTATGAGTTCATATTGTTCAAATGATTGATAGAAATCTAGATTATACATACATATACACATATAACGATGACTTGCAAACGTAATCATACGTATGCAAACGAAGAAAGAAAAAAGTAAAGCATTTACGTCAACACTCAATAGAAAGAGAAGAGAGTAAAAAAAAATCGAAAAGATTGGTTAATGTGTATGCAAAAGTGATTTGAATATTCGTATAGAAAGAAATATGGACTACAGTTTTCAGCAGCTTGTTGCTGCACTAAGTATATTCCCAATATCGAATGAAATATTCGATCGAATTATTTTTTTTCTTGAACAACCGATTGATATACCTTTTAATGCATTATTCAGTTTGGAAAAATGGTCATGGCAAATACTGAGTCAACCGATTGATGAGTGGAATTATTCAATTCAATATCAGAGATTATTGCATAGTCTTGCATTGTTCAACAAAGAGTTAATATTCAATTATGATTATAATGATGTTGATGCTAAAGTTCAACTATTTTCATGTGTTGATATCGATCAACTCGATCGAATCTTTCAACAAATCCAAAATTTAACAGACGATAATCATCCGTATATTGCAATAGCGAGTCTTTGGTTTGATAATCATTCATATTTTATACATGATAATCCTAATCGTGAGGTTCTAGCAATTACCGATCATATCAATCAATATTTATTTCATAATTATTTCATGACAGAACAATTTAAATTCTATTTAAATCAACTTCAACAATCAACAATAATTACAAAGAAAACGTTATTCTATATAAAAACATGTCTATTTTCTCTATGTTCATATGGTGGAGTTCGAGCTCAAAGTTATCCATGTACTCTCGAAGAATTGATACGGTATGTTGGCGATGATTATCTACAAATTATTCATTTTCATAGTCAGACAGTTACAACATGGAGTAAAGAATTACTTGCATGTATTGCACAATTGATATCGTTTGTATTCGGTAATTTATGGTGGAAGGGAGTTATAAAAATAGACGAAAAACTTCTTTTCCCTGAAGAACAAGTTTTATGTGATTATATCGAAGATCTTTTTCGTATTATCGAATATAAACCATTTCAACAACAGATTAAACCTGTACGATCAAATGATGAGACAATTCTAATCGATGGAAGTTTAGTAACATTCATTGTTCTCCTACATCGATACAATATAAAGTGGTTTTTTAATTCAAAACAAAATATGTGCGATATACTCATTTCCATAGCAGAGATTTCACCATATGATGAAATATGTCTATGTACCTATGAATTATTCGGTGAAGTTCTTGATGATAAACAATTGAAAGCAATTAAAATAACCGATAAAATTTGTGTTTTCTTTTTCAATGCTCTTCAAACTGCTTGGCATCATCCATTGAAAAAATATAAACACACATCAATTGAATTATTACTAGGCGGTAAATTAACCACTTCGATCATTACTGATCGTCGATAGTTTTGTTTTAGGCTATGCAAATCTAACCAAACATGATGTCATTCAACAAAATACAGCTGATTCAGGTTATTTACCTCTACTCGTTGAAATATGCGATAGTTATTCAATTGTTTATGAAATTCTCTGGGGACTTTCGTTCAATCATGCAATTCAAGTTCAACTTCGTTCGAATTCATCGTTCATGGCAAATCTATATCATCAAGCTGGAAAATCAAACGATAAACAAATGCAAAAAATAATTCATGGTCTACTTTGGAATCTTGAATCGAATCACAAGGAACCAATTTCATCGATAAATAAAACATACGATATCATGATAAGTTATTCACATAAAGATAAAGATCTATGCAAGCAGATTTATAATGACCTACTTAAATTTAATTATCGTGTGTGGATTGATTTCGATCAAATGCATGGTAATGTTATGGATTCGATGGCACAAGCTATTGAATCGTCACCAACTGTTATTATTTGTATGAGTGAAGAATATCGAAAGAGTAATTATTGTCGTGCCGAAGCACATTATGCATTTCAACGACAACGAAAAATTGTTCCCGTTGTTCTACAAAAACATTATAAACCCGATGGTTGGCTATTGTTTCTTGTTGGTCAATTACTGTATGTTGATTTTACGAAACATGAATTCAATCAAGCGATTAACATGCTATTGAAAGAAGTACGAGTGTCAAATAGTGACAATACGAAAGATGATGATAATATTGTTTCACAGCCAGTTCATTCTATGAGTAGAACAAACACACAATCTACTTCAATTATGCTTCCTGAAAATATGATTGACTGGACAACGACAAATGTTCAAGATTGGTTAACTAATCATAATTTTACTCAAATAACTCAACTTCTTATTGATTGTGATGGACGTGATTTAGTCAATTTAATTAAATATATGAAATATAGTAAATTTCAAGATATTCTTCTGTCATTTCGAGAAGATGCACTTCGAAGATTGAATCAACATTTATCCATGATTGAATTAGCTCGTTTTCAATCGTTGATCGAACAATATCAACAAGCAAAAAAATATATGATTGAATAAGTTTTTCTTTTCTGAATAAAAAATGAATAATCCAACCGTAATTTCATGACAAATAGTAGCTTACAGTAAAAAAAAAAAGAAAATCAATAAATATGTCCTTTTCAGACTGTACGTACGTACGTACATAAGTATGAATGATGAAGTATTACAACATAGTACATATAAAAACGGTTATCGTCATGCATTTATTCAGATTATAACCTCCTACCTATGGAAATCGATTTCGAACAACTTGCTACGACACTGACAATTTCATCCTCATTATCTGATATTCTTCGTCATATAACATGTATTCTCAAAGAAAATATCAATGATTGTTTACCTTCATTTGTCAATCGATACTATTCATCGATACTCATCGTCGAACATTGGACATGGTCTTTACTCACTAGTCAATTTTGTCAATGGATTCATCAAACATGTTACACCGAATTCTTGCATACATTCACATCATTCAATAAAGAAATAATCTTCTATTGTGATAATATTGACGATGATACAAAAAGTCTACTTCTTATTCCTGAAACAATTGATCAAATTAATCAGATAATCGAACAAATTGATCGTACAACAAATGATGGATATATCGATATAGTTAGTCATTGGCTTGAAAATCTCTCATTTCTAATTCAACAATATCCTCATCTAAGCCAATCAATAGTGGTGATCGAACTCAATCAATATTTCGAAAAATATTTACTCAAAAATCATCAACTAAATACTGTTATTCTTCAACTTCAACAATCATCATCATCATTACTAAGTTCAAAAGAAATCTTCTACATGAAAACCAATTTATTCTTAATGAGTATTTATTTTCATACGAAACCAATTAATTTCCTTTCGACTGCTACAGAAATACTTCATCAAATAGGCGATGAATATCGACAAATGATTCAAACATACAGTCACACCGTTGCAACATGGCATCGTGATACATTGATTTGTTTAACTTATTTAATCCGATTTATTTCCGATTGTACTTGGTGGGGTCGAAAGAACAAAGAATTATTTAAAATACTTTTCTCCACCGAACATATTTTATGTGAATATATTCAAGCATTAGTTCGTATTCTTGATCATACAGTATTTCATAAACAAATTCAAAGTCGACGATCAAATTATGAAACTATTCTATTAGATTCAATTCTATTCACACTACAGAATATTGTACAAACACGAGATATTAATTGGTATTTTCGTTCAATGACTCGATTGACCGACATTCTTTTGAAAATAGCTGAATTATCGATGCATTATCGAATTTCATTATGCATTTATAGTATCTATGCTGAAATTCTTAGTGATGAAAAATTTAAAGCATTGAAATTTACAGATACAATGAGTTCGTTGTTCTTTCAAATGCTTCAAGATGCGTATCATAATCCATCGAAAAAATTCAAACAAATATCATTTTCACATCTATTGAAATACTTTCTCTTCCTATCGAAAAATGATTCGATTCAACAGAAAACAGCTGATTTAAATGAAGTACCATTTTTAATTCAAATCTCCGATGAATATCCAATGGTATTCGATATTCTATGGGCATTATCATTTAATCATGATATTCAACAGCAATTACGTTCGAATGAATCGTTTATTACGAAATTGACTCATCTAGCTAACGAATGTCATAATGAACAAATGAAAAAGATTGCTCATGGTCTACTTTGGAATCTACAATATCGTCATCAGCATTGTTCGATGTCGACGAATACCGAACAGAAAACATTTGATATTATGATTAGTTATTCACATAAAGATCGAGAGCTTTGCAAACAACTTTATCACGAATTGATCGAAGCAGGATATCGAATTTGGATTGATTTCGATCAAATGCACGGTAATGTTATGGATTCGATGGCACAAGCTATTGAATCGTCACCAACTGTTGTTATTTGTATGAGTGAAGAATATCGAAAGAGTAATTATTGTCGTGCCGAAGCACATTATGCATTTCAACGACAACGAAAAATTGTACCAGTTCTTTTAGAAAAATATTACAAACCCGATGGTTGGCTACTATTTCTTGTTGGTCAATTGCTATATGTCGATTTTACAAAATATGAATTCAGTCGTGCAATGGAAATGTTGCACAAAGAACTAAGTATTAAGAACGATATTTCTGAATTAACTGGTACGATTCCTACTCGATCCATATCAGTTCAACCACGTCCAAAACATATACAAGATTGGTCGATAACTGATGTTCAACAATGGTTAACAGAACAGAATCTCGAGCAAATGTTACGTCTATTGAAGAATTGTAATGGACGTAGTCTAATCTATTTACATCAGTATATTACGAATGGTAATGCAGATGAAATATTTTTGTTATTGAAAGAAGAGGCTCACCGACAACTTGGCGAAAACTTATCATTGATAGAATTGTCATGTTTTCGATCGCTCATGGACGAACAACAAAGCAGATTTGTCACTGATTGATTTATTGAAATAAAAAAGAGGGTGTTGAGGGTGCTAGTTCTGATAGCGTGAATTACAGATACTCAATTACATTTATCTGGTATCCGCTCATTTTCATATTTCTATATAAAAATTTGTTCAATAGAAGATCAAATGAATCGATTCTCAACAATACTGAATTCTTTTCAAAAAAAAAAGAGCCGAAATTTTACATGTAAAAGCATTGGAGAACAGTTTTTTTTAGGCAGTTCTTTCCACAAGTTTAATCCAAACTTCACTCGGTGCAATGACTGTTAATTCGCGGATGTTGAACTTGCTTTCAAGATGTTCACCAGGTAGAATTGAATATTTGCGCAGTAGTCGTACGAGTAAAAGCTTCATCTCAAATAACGCAAAGCGCATGCCAATACATTGTCGTGGACCTGCTCCAAATGGTAAATAAGCCATGGGATGACGTTTTGTTTCATGACGTTCAGGACAAAACACGTAGGGATCCTCGGGACCCCAAAGTTCACGATCATAATGAATCGAATAAATATCAGCATGTACTATGGAATCTTAAAACAAAAAAAAAATTTAATTCAATACAATTACATTCTTAATAGTATATTTTGAGTGATTTAGATTATTACCTCGTTCTATCTTAATTCCACGCACGACTGTATCTTCAGAGGCAACTCTTTGAACAGCACCGTTTGCAATTGGAAACATTCGTAAAACTTCACAAACAAACATATTCATATATGGCATCTGCATAATAACATCATAATCGAGATATTTCGTTGTTTCTTCATTGAAATTCTCGTCATCTCCCAATGAAAGTTGATCGATTTCAGCTTGAAGTTTCTCTTGCACTTCGGAATATTTAGCAAGTGCATACGTCGCATAAGCCAGAGCAGTCGCTGTTGTTTCATATCCTGCTGCCATGAACACAAAAATATTACTAACAACTTCTTCACGACTAAGTCGATCATTTGCTTTGCTACTGTTGTCAGTTTCATCAGCCATTACTTGTAGCATAAGCTGTAGAATATCATTTCGTGAATTGACTGCTTGTTGTCGTTGTTCGATGATTGAATCCAAACGATTGAGCAACCACATACTTGGCATTTCAAGTAATTGTTTTGTCGATATCAATGGTAGAAGATACATATTGATAAATGTTTGTATTTTACTAAGACGAAAAAGAAATCGAACACCAATATTTGTTATTCCAGGTAGAAGTTGAGCAAATTTGAAGAAGTTACTCGAACGAAAATTACGAGCAAATGCTTCTTCTATTTTAATAAAATATATGTTCTTTGGATTATTTTGTAAATCGGTATCAAGTCCGAATGCACATCTACCTAAAATACATTAAAAATGATAGCAATTCAAACTTCTCTAATGCAAGATATACTTACAGATAGTGTCCATTGTCATTCGTTTATAGTATACGGAAATATTGAATTCACTTCCATTGTCAACATGATCAACTAATTTTTCGATGACATTGCTAATACATCCATTGATGAGAGGACTCATGCTTTTCAATTTTGCAATAGAGAATGCTGGATTAATTAAATGCCGATATCGACGCCATCGATCACCTGATGACGAAAAAACATTATGAAATCTACTATTTGAAAAAATGCCTCTTCGTCCATTAAAAACGGCAAACTGTTTGATGAAAACTTCTTGAACTAAATCAGGATCACTTACAACAAAAGTTGGAACACGTCCTTGATAGATTCCATAAATTTTACCGTATTGTTTTGTCCAATTTTCAAGTTGACGATGAAATGATGATGTATTCCATAGCGTTTTAAGATGTCCAAAAAAGAATTGAAACGGTGGTGTAGGAATACCACGTTGATTAAAGTATTGATAACGTTCTCGTAATAGGAAAACATAATAAACTACGAGAGAAATGCACAAAAATAGCAAAGTCAAGGATAATAACATGATTTTGTAATTATTGAATTAACAAACTGATAAAAAAATAATAATCGTACTGTTTATATAGGTTATCGATAAACACGTGGTTTTACATTAATGTTACCTTGATGATGTGTAAGTATATTAAATGACGCTTTCTTTTATCTATGACAAAGAAACAACAGAAACAAATCTAAAATAAATTTTATCTACACGTTTACATGTTTACTTTATTGACCAAATACAACTACAATGAAGCTGAATAAAATATATCTCCTTTGTATTTTGCACTTTTAATGACTAAAGTTTGACCTTTGTTCCATAGATAATAGCACATTTGTTAAAGGCATTTATATCAAGTAACGCTCGTCATTGGCGTAAGATACGTTTAGTTTGTGCTCCAATTCTTCGATTTGACCAATACGCTAAATTAAAACTATGATCATAATTCAAGTGAAATGGATCACCATCATTATATACCGAATCATTTTCTGCTTGCCAATTGAATGCAAATTATGAAAAATGAGGATTCCAAACTTCACTGGAATATTCCAAATAAATATTTATATCGGGTCTTAATTGATCGAGCATTAAAAAACTGGAACATTAATCCATATATCTTTCGATGTATTAAATCGATTGATAATCATTACAGATGTTGCATCATTTCAATTGAATATTCTTTAGACCTGGTCTAGTTGTATTTCGAAAATTTAATCTAAACTTTGATGCATTCTGTGGTAAAACGATTACAGCAGATAGTGTATTAGTTATTGAATCATAAGTTTTATTCAAAATTAATCTTGACAAATGATTAGAGATACTGATTTCTGCATTGCCTTGAGCTTGCAAAAAATACTTTCCACCTAAATCAAATGAATCCGATACTAAAATAACGTCAAAATCGCTTGTTGGCCAATCAGTAACCGGATCATCTGGACTACCCCATTGTCGTGCTTGTTTTATCAAATTGACATATAGTAAACTATGACCCCAATCACGTAAAATAGCTAAATTTCCTCCGATTGGAGTTAAACCGTGAATATCAGATACAAAAAAAACCTGCCGATAGAATAGCACAAATAAACATTTTCAACTAACTCTTCATAGATAAAACATGATATGAGATTCTTAGATTTAACATGGTGCACGAATTCACACAATACTTTTATTGATATCAGATATTTTCGAGCTAAATCAATCAAAAAATGATTGGAAAGTTTTTTTTTTAAATTAACTGCGTTGTACGCATTACATTATTACGATTTCTCGTCTCCTACACAACCTCAACGTGCATGCAACTCAATGAAAATGTTAACTATAGGTTCAGCGTAGTTTCTTTTTTTTTATTTTATAACCTTATGACGTCTTCCGAGATTTTTTTCTCTTTCGTTCTTTTTTTTATAACATCGTTATACCATTTTTTTTTCTTTCTCTCGCTTTCTCATTCTTGTATGTATGTGTATTGCAGGCAAGAAGACATAATGTGAAGTGATGATGGTGTACCCTACTTTTTTTTCTATTTGACAAGCTTGCGCAAACGATTTAAAGAAAAAAAGAGGAGAGAAAGAAAAAAGTGAAAGAACGTGAGGTATAGAGCTTGTCAATGTTTTCTACAAGGACAGTACCGTTTTTTATACTCAATCGATGAACAAAAATGACGTCTTCGTTATTCGTTATAATTCTTTTTTCCCATTTGATTTTATTAACAGGTAAAGATAAACACAAAAAACAACAATTTATTTGCAAGAAAATAAAATTTTACTTTGTGTAGAATGTATTGATACATCTAAAACAGAAAAAATCGAACCTAAACGTCCTCAATCTCGTCAAACTCTTGGCTCGAATCTCGTTGATCCTTATTATGCATTCAATCCAGATTTTATGGGTGGGAATATGCCCAATATTCCCCTCTATCAAACTAATGTTGACTTCGGTCGACCAAGTTCTTGTCGATGTTCATGTGGCGATCTATCATTTGGACCGCCTATATCTTGCGTTCATCCTCAAACATGTGTTGCATATTGTTTACAAATGTATCCAGGCCATTGTACATTAATAAACACGTACGGTTGCTGTGGCACATCATGTCAATATTTTCAAAGCCAAGTCTTAGACAATCGTCATTGTTCGTGTAATTGTGCTGGACAACAATTTTTCAATCCAGTCGATCATTGTATTTCATCGCAAGCATGTTTAACACGATGTCTATCAAATTTTCCTCAAGTTTGCATACCAACAGCTACGCAAGCATGTTGTGGACAAGATTGTCAATCATATTCTCAAACAATCGCCAATGCTTGTTCATGTCAATGTAAAGGTAGCACTTTTTATCCATCACCACAATGTAACAATGCTGAATCATGTGTGAGCACATGTATGACAGTATGTTTTGACACGATGAAGATTTTCTTTCGTTATATTCGATATTCTTTCGTAGACATATGGCGAATGTTCAGTGGGTGAGACTGTTGGTTGTTGTGGTGCATCATGTTCATCCTATGTTCCAACGTGTTCTTGCAATTGTGGTCCTGAGTTTTCGATAACTACATCTGTACCTTGTCAAGGTGGTCGAACATGTTTAGAAACATGTATGAATTCGTACGGTGCTTGTACACAGGAAAATACTCAAGCATGTTGTGGAAACGATTGTTTGAATGCATTTCCTGCTTGTACATGTATGTGCGGTTCAAGTCAATTTACGACACTTGCTATGACATGTGGCTCACCTGAACAGTGTGTTCAAGCTTGTGTACAAGCCGTTGCTCAATGTAATGTTGTTAATACACGTGGTTGCTGTGGAAGTGAATGCACAGCTTATATTCCAACGTGCCGTTGTCAATGCGGTGCTGGAACTTATTATACAACATCCGTTTGTCGTAGTGCTGAACAATGTACGAATACTTGTATAAGTCAATTCGGTTTTGCTTGTACAGCAAGGAATACAGTCGGCTGTTGTAATGGTACATATTGTACACGACGAAATCGATTTCTAGGCGTTAGCCAAGCTTATTCAGTTTATCATGGAACATCTCTTCATTTTTTCTTCTCAATGAGTTATTTTTCCATTTTTTATATCATTATGTCTTAAAGAACAGTGCTCTCTCTATTTCTTTTTTGCTCAGTTTTTCGTTTGATATTATACATAGAATAAATGTGTCATTTGATTGAATTAAATTGAATAATAAATTTGCCAAACACTAAGCACGTGTGCACGTGTGTGCGCGTTTGTTCGATCGAGGTTAATCGACTACTGACATCTACTTGAAAACATAATTAAAGTCAAAGAAAAAAAATTCATTTCTGTCGATTTTCAATTGAAAATTATATCTAATATTCAAAAATAAAACATATCTATCATAGATTATTATTTATCCTATCTGACATCTACTCATCCAGTCAGAAGTTTGACAAATTATTATTTTGCTTTGCTTTTTTTCTCATTCTACAGAACAGAACTCAACACTTCCTATTTCACCTGCATTTGATGATTGTTTTTGAGAAATCTATTTCAATACACCTCAATAAATCATAAACGGGTTGTTTTGAGAACATTTATATATTTTTATTGAGTTCGATCGATAATTATAAACCTGATCTAATGTACTTTTTATAGATATATATTCGTTTTTTCTCTCGGTTCTTTTCAAAAGGCCAAAAAGCGAAACATATTCGAATTGGACATGCATATTTATATTTCTCTATTGAATAAATCGGTAAGTAAATATTGCAGAAAATAAGTTCGTTGATTATACGACTTATCTATTGATGATTGCCGAAGAAATCGTTGTAATAAATGAGGATTTTCTTTTTCGTTGATTTGTAAATGTTTAGTTTGCAAATGTTTCGATAGATTTTTCTCTCGTAGAAAACAGATTGGACATAATCGTGTTAAATTCGAATAGATATGTTTATCATCGAGATGTTTTATCAGTAATTCTAATGAGAAACCATTTTGATGACAATAGGAACATGTTAACGCCAGTGGCGGTGATGATTTCATTCGAATTTGTCCATAGTAAATCTTTTCAAAATCAGTCAAAGTTACAATGAGTTGCATTGGATGATCTTTCGTATGACGAATTTGTTTTTCATAGCAATCAAAACATAGATCATAATCTGAACAGACAAGACATTTGTATCGATGAGATGAGAGATTCGTTTTTCGACAATTATCACATGAAATTCTGTAATAGATCGACATGCGTGTGAAATCGAAGAAATAGTTTTGTTGCTAGGAGATTTCAATTATTCAAATCATTCGTTTAATTGCGTTTTCCAACTTTTTTTCCCTTGTTTATTTAAATTATTCATACTTCCTTCTTTTTTTGTTCTCAAGGAAGAAAATAAATATAGAACGGAATATGGCGAGATGTTTTTTCAAATGCATACCTACGCATCACAAGCGTCAAGAAGTCGAATATTTAATTTTTCTACAGATGAAAACCATGACATCTGAGTTTCACTCATAAAGAGAGCATCAGTATTGTTTTTTCTGTTCGAATAATAAAAAGCAGATATTGTATTTTGAGGACGCCAAATGCAATTTAAACTACCATCGGTTTAATATGTGACCATATTTTTCTTTTGTCTTCTATTTTAGAAATCAACGAAATAAGAAAATGTCAACCACAATGAAAAAATTCTGGACGAAAATTCAAGAAAAACATAAATCAATTTCAACTGATTTATCGAATTCGAATAAATACATTCCCATAGCAATTGAATTACCTGATTCAAACAATCGATATTCATCAATATCTCAAGAAGCACATTATCCTGTATTTACAGTTGCTATTGGTTTATTTGACGTATTTATGTTAATTGTGATTTATATTGTCCAAGGACCCGTATTAACATCAGATACATGGATTAGTATGGGTTGTAAATATGTGCCTTGTATGAAACCATTGCATTCGAAAATTGAACAGCAAACGTATTATCCAAGCTTGAAAGCTCAATGTCATGAATTTCTCTTTCCTTATCAATTTTTTCGGTTTTTTATTCCGATATTTTTACATAGTAGTATCAGTCATTTATTGAGTAATCTCATTTATCAAGCATTAGTTGGAGCATTACTTGAAGATAGACGCAAATATGATATTAAAACATTAGGCATCTGTTATATTCTATTCGGTTTCAGTGGAAATATTATGAGTGCTTTATGGAATCCGAAGAGCAGTAAGAATCGATCAAGAGAAAAGAAAATGATGATGATAGTGTCCTATGTTTCTATTTTAGTTTCTATTGGTGCATCAGGTGCAGTTTACGGTCTATTAATATTTTGCATGATCGATAATAGTCTCCGAATCTTCACAATAACTAATATTCAAGATAAGATCGTTCAATTTCTCATCAATCTTCTTGTTATTCCATATTTTATCACGAGTATATTCTTCGACGTTGATTCATCCGGTTATACAGATCATGCTGCACATATCGGTGGTGCATTAGTGGGCCTATTTGTCGCGATGCTTCTCTGTGATATGCCAGCATTTATTCTCAATTTCATGCCGTACGGAAAACGAGGCATACAAATATTGGCATTGACATTGATATTCGCGTATATTTCATTGACATTGTGTCTGTTTTATTTATTTACACCGATTTATCTCAAATAGAAGAAGTGCATTCATTTCAATGCGCGATCTGTTTGTTTGTTCATAGGAATGTCACGTTTTTTTTTCTTTCTCGACCTTGATTTTATGATTTTAGTGTAAATAAAATAACGAATGAATTTTAAATGCGTCATTTCTCTCGTTCTGTTCAAACGACGACGACAGATGAGTAATAGGTGTATACGTCTCATGCGATTGGTTTTCGACAATGTGTGATTATTTCTTTTCCTACAGTTGTTTTTCTTCTTGGATAAAATAAAAAACAACTGGTTAATATAAGTTCGTTTTTTATTATTTAAGAATGAGTCAAACCTTAAAAAAACTCGCTTGCACTTTTTTCGTATTATTATTATATAAAGATTCTCTCAAGCGTAGCGCAGAGGAAGAAAAAAACAAAACTACTGCGTCAAATCATTTTCTATTGCACTTTTTCACTACAGGTAGCTCTGTTTTTTTTCTTCTTTTAGATATAAATACAGATTTATTCATCGGCTAATTTATTTTGCTAGTGACATGATGGCAAGAGCCGTGTTCGTCACATATTTATTCGGTAAGGACATTTTTATTTCTTAACTTCAAAATTGAATTTTTACTGATATTATTTTAGCGCTGTCAATTGGTTTGACAATTGGTACGATTAGTAATTGTGCGTCTGGACCGGAATATTGGTGTCAATCATTTGAAAATGCTCAAGAATGCGGCGCCATACAACATTGTACAGACACTGCGTGGAGTTTGGATGAGAAATATGCCAAAGTTGAATCATCAGCAACCTGTGGAATTTGCCAAAAAATATTCTCGAAAACTCACGAAGGTTTAGAGGAAAACGAAGTAAAATTGTTCTTATGATTTTCTTGAGTTCATCATCGTCATGACTTCTAGGATTTGGTACAATCGAATCTATTGAAAGCATGTAATTTATTACCATCGGATAATTTTCAATCCAAAGTAAAAATCGACAATCTTTAGTTTTTCCTGCGAAACAAAAAACATATTTCAAATTTTAGTGCACAAAAATTGTTAACGATTATGGAACAAGCATAATTTCATTAATGAACAAAAAAGTAAATAAAGATTGATTTTAAGTTTTTCCGAATTTGATTTCTTTCGTTTAGCGTTTTGCAACAATATGTTATCTATTCAACAGTTGTTCTCGAGAAAAAACGGTTGCAACTGTCGGTAAATCTCGATGTACATGGGGTCCATCGTATTGGTGTTCATCATTGAGTAATTCTCTTGAATGTCAAGCAACTGAACATTGTTCAACTCAAGTCTGGTCTCAACAAGTCATTCAAAAGAAAACGAATGATAATATCTGTCAATTCTGTGAACATACTATCGATAAATTACGTTCGATTATCACCGAGTCAAAGATCGAGGTAGAATATTAAACAAAAATCGAGATTGAGAAAATATCGTTTTGATTCAGATTAATGTCAAACAATGGTTAGATGGTATGTGCACCATGTTACAAAATCAAAATGCTGTTGATCAAGTGAAAAACAAGATTTGTAAAAAAACATTATCAATTTGTTCGATTTTTTATCTAGTGTAAACAATTTGCAAGTGAATATGCAGATCAAATTCTCGATTTGCTCAAAAATAATATTGTAAGAAATCGATTCTATCCGTCTGATTTTCTCGATATATAAGAACAAACATTTAGAATTCGGGTGTTATTTGTCATTTGGGATCAATGTGCCAAGATGCTACAATTACCTCTCAAAATATTCAAATGAATGAACAATCGAAAATGTTATGTAATGTCATTGTTCGTGCTACTCATGATTTGTATGCAGATGCATTAAAATCACAAGATGAAATTGAACAATATCTGAAAAGTGATTGTCAACAATTGGCAACTGATGATTTAAAACAAAAAGTAATCGCAGACATTGAAGTCAATTTCATCGTTTCTTATCGAGTTGATTTTAGTGTACTGATATTATTGAATATCATGCAGACAATATCTACGAAAACGTGAAGGCGAAAATGGTATAGATAAAAAAGAAACGTTTATTTAAAACTAATTTTCAATGTCAAAATATTTAGGAATTATCAACAATTTGTGACCAAACAGTTTTTCAAGTAAAACAAAAGAAATAAATCTTTTATTGAAAAATGAATGAATATTTTTTTCTCTAGTCAAATTCGGGTGATCGATGTGATCTATGTCGATTTGTTATCTCTTCAGCACAAACAATGCTTGAAGACAAAAATTCTGAAGAAGATGATGTACTCAAATATATTGACAATCAATTCTGTTCGAAGTTAAATGGTAATCAGAAGGCCAATTGTCAATCAATGCTTGATACCTATCGAGAGATTTTGCTCGGTCAAATTCGTCAGGGCAAAGTAAATAGACAAAAATCTTGTTAACAGATTAGCTTTTTATGAGAATTTCTAGAAATCGATTTTAATCTGCACCTATTTTCAACTCTGTATTAAAGAAATTCCGGATGCATCAGATGAAGTTGATGAAGTAAGATAAAAACAAATAGTTGAAGAGATTTAATATTATATTTAGGCAAGTGTGACGGCATTTTTCAAAGAAAATTTCTGCGATCGATTGGGGCCTTTTCAACAAACAGTGAGTTTGATTTTTCGCATTCGATTCAATAAACTTTCCTTTGAATAGTGTCATGCATTGACAAATAAAGATTCAACTGGTGCAATCAAAGGACTTGTCAATAATATTGTATGTTCAATAAATTTTTATCAAATTCCTACTTCATAGATTTGCTTTAGAATGGCAATGATCTCTGTGAAATCTTTGGCTTGTGTTCTAAACAATTGTCAATTCGAGATGTAAGATTATCAACTTTTTTGACTTCGAATTCAATTTTAAAAAAATTTCTTTTTATAGGATGCCCATAAATGTAAACGATGCATCTTTGATTTTGCACGTAGAATACATATTGCTGAAAAACTCTTAGTAAGACTCATTGTTATCAATCGAAAATTTTATGATTTAATTGTAGAATCATTCGGCACAATTTCTTGAACATCTTTGCGGACAATTACCTCAAAAAGATCAAGTAAAATCTAAGATTTCGATCGCAGTTTGAAAATAAATTTCTCCGTAGTGTCTTCAATCGATTAATGAATCGATCACTAAACTTCGTACATTTATTCAATCATTAGTAAGATACATCATATTTGATATTAAAAAAACACTTCGTTTTTCTAGAATCCAAAAGATATTTGTCAAGAATTAAAAGTTTGTAACCAAACTCTTATTGAAAGTATTGGAAGTATTTCAATGAAAAATGCAGTTATTGTTCGTAGAAAATTTGTTATTATTTAAAAAAAATAACTTTTTTTTATTGTAGCATCAATTGCGTGATTACACATCAACAGAAATCTGTACTCGAGTGGGCCCGTTATCGACCATGGTTTGTTTGACTACTGAGATCTTCACTTACTTAATCGATGTTTTCTCTTTTTTTCAGTGCAATGCTTTTGTTCATTACGATATTAAAGATTTATTAAAATCTATTTCGAAATCTATTGATCCTCATCAAGTTTGTTCAATTATTGATATTTGTCCAAAGACAAATGCATTTGAAAATGTAAGTAAACCGACAAAAAAAACATAAGAAAGTATTGATGGGAGATCTTTTTTAGTGCAATGATAAATGTGACTGTTGTATATCGAAAGTAGAAAACTATCAAACTGAATTAGCTGCATTTTTGGTATGAAAATATTGAATAAAAAGATACGATTTCGTATTCAATTGTAGAATAGCATGGTTGGAAGCGCAAAGGATATTTGCGATCGTATGCCATACTCAACTGAAGTAAAGATTTATAAAAATAAAAACTTTTAAAAAGAATCTATGGAATGATTTTAGTGTCAACAAGTTGCAGATGGATTTAAAAACGATGTTGATGAAATTGTATCGAGTATTGTAAGTACTCGAAATATGAATTCAATGATTAACATAAATTAATTTAGAATCCAAAACAAATCTGTCAAATGTTTACTCATTGTTCAGAATTATCAACTTCACAAGTAAAGAATTTCGTTTTTTTAATTTTCATTTGAACTTTGTTTTACAGTTATCTGACAAATGTCAAACTTGTCAAACGAATTTCACTCAACGTCAAGACAATTTTCGTCAAATTCTTCTCGATCTTTCATCACAAATTCAATCATCTTGTTCGGATGAAGCCTGTCGTTTTCGTGTTCAATCAAATTTCGCAACATTAATCAGTCAATTAGACGAAATTCATTCATTGACTCTCTGTCAAAATATGGCGTTCTGTCCATCAGATGAATCTCAACAATCGCATCCATATATCAGCAATTTACTAATCGAAAAACCTGCAGATTTTAATTCAGCTATTCATGAATTCTCCGAAACTATTTGTGATAAATTCGGTTCAATGAAAATCCTATGCGAACAAATGTTAATCTCGAAAGACAATCAACAATTATACAAAGCGTTGAAAGCGCTCTTTGATTCAAATTTCGAAGTTATTAACAGAGATCTACATACTAGTGAGAGTACGACGTGTGATCGATGTAAAACATCTGTTCAAGAAAAGAAAGATCAATGGTTAAATTCATTGGCAAGTGCTCGTGATACACTTTTACAAATCTGTGAAAAATGTCCAGCCAAAGATCAATGTCGTAATTTTGTTAATCAACGAATGGATAATTTAACTTCCTATGTGAAACAAATCGATCCTGAACAAATCTGTCAAAATCTGCATTTATGTTCGAGTTTAATCTCGACAGATTCATGTTCGACATGTATCGAACGTTTCAATCTTCGACAACAAGCTCTACGACAAGCCGTTGATCGATTAGCTGATTATTTTACTGATTATTGTCAACAACTATCAAATGAAGAATGTCAAACTTATCTTCAAGAAATCAAAGGACCCCTTCAAGAATCGATCGATTCAATTGATATCAAAGATACTTGTACATCAATTGGTTTTTGTGATCCATCGAATTCATTGGATTTCAATGAATATGAAAAATCAATTGAAACTGAAATCAACGAACAAGTTTGTTCAATTGCTGGACCATTTCAAACTCTATGTCAACATATTCTTCATGGAAATCTTGATGAAATACAACATTTACAAATAAATTCAGAATTTCTCGATTTCGAATCAGATGAAACAGGTCATCAATGCAAACGATGTATTGCACGTGTTCAACGACGTAAATTTCGAATGAAATTCATCGGCAATTTAGTATTCCGTATATTAATTCATTCATGTCATGGTCGACGACGTTGCCGTCGAGCGTATCGTTTAGCTAAAGCTCGATTCAACGAACGAATTCGTCGTATATGTCCGTTTTTTGTTTGCAAACGACTCGGTTTTTGTAATAAAACGAATTCAACTGAAGTAATCGAATCATCATCAACAACAACAATCGATCGAACAAATTCAACTTGTATACTTTGTGAATATGTTATGAATTATCTTTCGAATTATATTCATATGAATTCAACTGAAGAAGAAATCGAAGAAACTTTCGAACAAATCTGCGATAAATTACCAACAATTCTACAAAATCAATGTCGAGAATATGTCGATGATTATAGCCCAGCAATAATATCAATTCTTTTGAATGATTTCAATTTGACAAGTGTATGTCAAAATTTGAATCTATGTCCAAATCAAATGACCATTGATATCAATCATTTAATCAAAGCCGATACGAAGACATGCAGTATTTGCAATTATTTATCGACATATCTCTATATCAATCAACGTCGTTTAAATGACAAAAATAATAACCATATTCTTACGAGTGTTTGCTCGGAATTATCCGAAGAATATCAAACGAAATGTCAAACTATTCTTCAATTATTTTCACCATTTATCAATGAATTAGAATTAAGTCCACAGAAGAGTTTCTGTCGACAATTACCAATCTGTGAAATTCCTATGGTTGATTTGCAACCTGCTAAATCAATCGTTGAACAATCGAATGTTCTACCGAAATGTTCGATTTGTCAATATGTTATTTCATATTTGGATGCAGCATTGAAAAATAATAAATCTGAACAAGCAATTGAAGACGCCTTCTCAAAAGTCTGTACGATTTTACCAGCTGCTGAACGTGATCAATGTAATCTATTAATAAAAACTTATGGACCGGTTATTGCTCAACTCATTGCTGAGTCAGCTGATCCCGATACGGTCTGTCGTCGCGCTGGTCTTTGTACTCGTGATTAATCAAACTTGCACTCTTAACATTTCAAATGTTTTAAACATGAACATATTGCCTTCTTCTTTTTTTCATTTCCTTGTAGTTAGCGTTCAAATCATTCCTTTTTAATCAATAAAATTTCTAATTCATTCACTTTAGTATTTTATTTCGCTTATTGTTCTCAATAGGTGATGATTGATTTTATTTATTTGATCGCTAAAAAAGAACAAAGAGTAAAGAAGAAGAACAAGAACAAACGAACAGAAAGAAATATCAGATTATCTTTCTACGAGAATAAACAAAGAAGATAGAGAGAGAGAGAGGAAAAAGCACCAATCTATAGGGTAGAATTTGTTGTGTTGATTTTTGTTGAATTATTCGATTAGAAGAAAATAATGTCATGGAACAAGAATAATATATTTGATATATATATACACACACGCACACACGAACTCACACAAACGAGTATTTCTAAGTTGCTTGCGTTCTTATTGGGATTCAAACGTATGCATTTGCAAACGCATATGTCCATTTGAGAGTAGATAAAGATAGAATTTTGTTGTTATTACGAAGATTGATAAGAATAAGAAGAAGAAGAAAGAGAAAACGCACACACAGAAACTGTTCGTATTGCTTTTTAGTTTCGTTTCTATAAAGGTTTAACATAAGTCGCAGGAAACAGTCCAACATTGCCATGAACTTCACCTTTCCACCAATTGGCATCACTTTGGTCTAACATTCGAATACGATCACCACGTTTCAATTCGATTTCACCTTCTTCTTGAGGTTGAAAATCATAAGCAGCTACATAAATTTGACCTTGATTCGATGGAATTGCTGGTGGAGGTGCAGGTGGAGAAACAACAGGAGTATTTTGAATTGTTCGAGACGTATCTTTCGTTTGATCGGTAGTCATATCTTTCAATGTTAGATTTTGTCCACGATTAACTGATGTTCCTCGATGATATTCGATTAATTCATTGATAGAATCGAATTTAACTACCCAGAGAAAGTATTTGCCCATTCCATCACGAAGAATTTTGAAATGTTGAGCTTGATCTTGATATCTAAAATTAAGCTTGATTCATCAAATAATCGCTGTGTTTTTTTTCAATACTTGACTGAAAGTGAAAAATCACCCGGTGATGATTCACACATACGAAGAAGAAATGCTCCATCAACGTGTTTCGATCGTTGACCTGATGCATCTTTTTGCAAAAGAATTCGTTCAGCTTCAACTCGAGATATACTTCCATAAAACCAACTAAAAATCAAACGATAATTCATTAATCGATCCCTGTTTTTTTTTAAATAATACGAACGGATGAGGAACCATTTCGATGTACGTTTTAGGTATATAACCTTCTTGTCCTTTGTATTCAGCTTTGTACCAATTCATATCTTCTTCCATATTGAGAACCTAAAAGCAGATTTGTATTTTCATTTCAATTGACTTCTATTGAATTTTACTTTAACAACGGCTCCTTTTTGAAAGCTAAGTTCATCGTTGGCCGTTGCATTAAAATCGTAACGACCGTATGCTTGCATTTTCTTATTCTTTTTTTACGTCTATCTACTTAAAACATACACGACAGAAATCAATAATCTAAAATTAAAACCCTCTGTTGCAAAATAATTGAAAGAAAAGGAAAGAAAGAAGGGTAAAGCATTTTGTTTTATTTTTGCTTTTGAAAATATTCTTTCGCTTTCACCGGATCAGGTTTAATTGTATTTGGATTTGTTTTTTCATTCCAATTGGCCGGGCAAACTTCACCGTGTTTTTCAACAAATTGAAACGCTTTAATTAATCGAAGTGTTTCATCGACCGATCGTCCAACGGGCAAATCATTGATCGTTATCTGTCGAAGATTTTGTTCACGATCAATTATAAATAAACCACGCAGAGCTACGCCACCATTACCATCAATTAAAACACCATAACGACGTGAGATTTCCTTTGAAAAATCACTTAATAACGGATAATTTAAACCACCAAGGCCGCCTTGTTGTCTCGGCGTATTTATCCAAGCTAAATGACTATAAACCGAATCCGTACTACAACCAATGACTTCTGTATCTAATTGACGAAATTCGTTTAGTTTTTCATTGAATGCAACAAGTTCAGTTGGACAGACAAATGTAAAATCCAATGGATAGAAGAAAAGAACAACATATTTGCCTTTGTAATCAGATAATTGAATATCTTTAAAACTTCCATCGACAACAGCTTGACCTTTAAATTCCGGTGCTGTTTTAGATATAATTGGAAATGGTGTACAATGATGCATTCGTTGTTGAAATGCATTTATTGCTGTTTTGTTTGATAATAATGTTAAATGACGAAACAATTGACGATACATAGTTATTTTATTTTGTTTAGTTTTTATCTAAAATAAACAAAACGAACGATGTTTCATCTCTCTTCATGATTAATAAGCAAAAGTAAGAATATTGTTTTTTAATTTGATTTTGATCGAACAAAAGTGTCTCGAAATTGAACGGTTGAATGGATTGATTGATCGGTGTGATCTTTATGTAAAAATAATACAGATCTGTCAATGTATCAAATCAAAATTATGATTATTGAATCTGTTCCTTTTTTTTCTCCTTCTTTCTTTCTTCCGTTGTTTAAACGGTCATTTACATTTTCAATGGAGGACTAGAACAACATTGCAATGCGATTGAGTGAAACACAAATCGAGAGATACAATTGGCTTAGTATAGAAAAGAAAAAGATGTCGTAAGTAAATCGGTATATCAAACAAAATATCTCGTTGTTCATTTCGAATTTATTAAAATAAAATTTCAAAGAATTTGACAGGATGAGAACATTTTCAGAAAAAGATTGTTCAATTTTGTTGTTTGTAATTTATCCTTTAAAAGAACACGAAATCGTGCGAATTCAATCAATGAAATATCTTCATTGATTCGTCGTAGTGCATCTTCTTGAAATAAATTTAATATTTGTTCGTGATTATTAATTGACATGAATTCATTCAAACTACTTAGACAACGTCCATCATAATCAATCAGAAGACGAGACATTTGTCGAAGATTATGATTAATTAACCAAGTGTGAACATGTTTTTGTGTCCAATCGAGAATATTTGCAGGCAATTGAAGTGTTGATGTAAATGTTGGTGGTAATGTTTTTTGTTCAACAGGCACGGGTGTATTCGGTATAATAGGTGATTTTAATTCTTCAACTAACTTATCTATAGCTGTTGGAAATTCATATTTCGTAAAATCGACATAGAGCAATTGACCAACGAGAAACGAAAGCCAACCATCGGGTTGATAATGCTCTTGTATTAAAATCGGTACGATTTTCAATTGTCTTTGAAATCCATAATGTGCTTCAGCTCGACAATAATTACTTCGTCGGTATTGTTCACTCATGCAGATAATAATCGTGTTCGATCGTTCGATAGCTTGTGCCATGGCATCCATAACATTGCCATGCATTTGATCGAAATCAATCCAAACACGAAATTGTGCTTTGACTAATTCTTCATAGATTTGTTTACATATAATTTCATCCTTATGTGAATAACTGATCATAATATCAAATGTATTCGTATCGGATATAGTTCGTTGAAGACGATTGCCTTCGAAATTCCAAAGTATGCCAAAAATAACTTTACGCATTTTTTCATCATGACATTCTTCTTTTAAAACATTTAATTTCGTCATGAATGTTCGATTATTTCGAAGACGATCTTGAATATTTTCATTAAATGAAAGACTCCAAAGAATATTCCATAAAATCGGATATTTATCAGACATTTCAATTAATAATGGTAATTTATCCGAATTAGCTGTTTTCTCTTGTATAGCATCATTTTTTGAGATGGTTAAAAAGCCTTAAAAAAAAACCATTCGAATCAACATTTGCAAAAATGAAAGTATTTTTTGGTTCCTACCAACAAGTAACTGTGTTATTGGCAAACGTCTATATCGTTGTGATGGATGTTTCCAAGCCAATTCCAAGACTTGAAAGAAAAATTTCGAAATATTATCACTAATTTTCACTTCACGTAATTGGTCATCGGAGAGTATTTCAGCGAGAACACCATATGCACAAATTGATATTCGATCATAAGTTGATTTTTGTGCAATATTTAAAACAATACTCGATAGATTCGTTTCAGAACGTAGGAAACAACCCAAATTTTTCATTTCGAACAAAGCACCAATGAGAAAAATACATGTCGAATCGATTAGAATCGTTTCATTATTTGACCATGTCGATGAAATTCGTTCGTGAAATTCTCGATAACCAAGAATATTTATTAAACTTCGAACATAATCATGAAATAACTGTTCGGATAAGACTAATTTCTCGATGAATACAGCTCGATCATAACCCCACCAACAACATGCACAAATAAAATCGATTAAATGTGCGATACATGTCAGTAATTCATCATTCCATGATTCAACAGTATGATGATGAACGAGAATAATCTGTAGGAAATCTTTGCCATATTGATCGAATATATAATCACATTGAAATTCTGTTTTCTCATGTTTCGAACAGATATACATTCGAAAAAGAAATGAACATGTTTTAAGATAGAATAGTTGTTTGGTTGTAAAAATTGACAGTGGTAGTTGTGAATTTGATAATTCTGCTAAATAGAATTTATATTGTTGGCTTAGAAGATAATCTCGACCAATCGATTCACATAAATGAATGAGTATAGGTGAAGTTTCTAATTGAATATTTTCATGAATCAAATAAGCGAGATTATCAAACCATTGACTGAGAATAAAATAATAACGATCGTTGTCATCTGTAAGTGTCTTTAAATGGTCGAAAATTCGATCGAATATATCGATAGTCGACGGAATTAATAATTTCGATTTGAGATCTGTATCAATGTCATTCGTTTGAAAAATATATTGAAAATTAAATAATGCCAATACATTAAAAAATTCTTCGTTAAATAAAAGATCTTTTGGTTGACTAAGATACTTCCATGCCCATTGTTCGAGTGCTGTGAGAGGCTGAAAGGAAGAAGATATGAATGTTGCCAACGATTGATTTGTTTGTTCACGAAGAATTTCAGTTATTTGGCTGAGAATTTCAGTCGATGATGATTCAAGAAAATCATTTACAAGACTCTCAAAACTATCTGTCATGACGATATGTCAATGTTGTTGTTATTTCGTATTTATTTATATGAATCACATCGTTAACATGACTTACAAACATATATTACATTTATGTTTAGTATAGGAGAATAACAAAATATGATTGGTTAAAAGAAAAGAAGCAATGCAAGTCAGTTGTTATTTAGTTGACACAACAAGTCGAGATGAATTTTGTTCGTTTGATACTATTTGATCTACGTTGACGTTTGTGTTGATCGATTAACGAACGAAAACAAGATAATTCAACGAGTGAGAGACTTTCATTATTTCGTCGAAGTGATTCTTCTTGAAGAAGATTCATGACTTGATTGATATCACCTTTTTTAAGGAAATCATTCAAATGAAGGACACCTTGTCCATCACAATTTCGTAAGAGATCAGCCATTTGAAGTAGATTCTGTTCGACAAGCCAATCGTTGACATGTTTTCGATTCCAGTCTTGAATATTCTTGGGCAATTCAGTTGATATTATAGGTTGATTGATAATCATCGGTTGAATATTACAAAGTGCAGACATTGTACCTGCACGAGACCGTAGAGGTGTTGGAAGCGATTCAGATATATCATCGGCTTTGATTTCTTTCAAAAGCAAATCAATTGCTCGAGAGAATTCGATTTTTGTAAAATCAACATATAACAATTGTCCAATTAAAAATAAAAGCCAACCATCGGGTTGATAATAATTCTGTAGAAGAATGGGCACGATTTTCAATTGTCTTTGAAATGCATAATGTGCTTCGGCTCGACAATAATTACTTCGTCGATATTGTTCGCTCATACAGATGATGATCGTTGTCGATCGTTCGATAGCTTGTGCCATGGCATCCATAACATTGCCATGCATTTGATCGAAATCAATCCAAACACGATAGCCAGCTTTAGTTAATTCTTCATAGATTTGTTTACATATTGTTTCATCTTTATGCGAATAACTGATCATAATATCGAAGAGATTATCAGCGTTCATCGGTGATGTTGACCGACCTTGATGAATCGATTCGAGATTCCAGAGAATTCCATGTGTCATTTTTCTCATTTGCTCATTATCACATTCTTTAGCTAGATGAATTAATTTTGCCATGAAATTTGTATTCGAACGTAATTGTTGTTGAATATCTTGATTAAATGATAGTGCCCAAAGAATATCGAATGTCACGGGATATTGTTCACATATGTCGATAAAAAGTGGAATCTTATTTAGATCGGCTGTTTTCTGTTGAATGGCATCGATTTTTGAAAGAGTTAGAAAACCTCGTAGAAGATGATAGATAGGTATTTGTTTGTATTTTTTCGATGGATGTTGCCAAGCATGTTCTAACATATCATAGAAGAATAAACTTAAATTATCTGTAATTTTTAAATCTTTTAAACGATCATTACAAAATATTTCACCGAGAATAATATACGCACGTAAACAAATCTTATCATGAATAGATAATTCAGCTATAGTTAGTAGAGTATCAGGTAGAGATACTTTCGAACGAAAAAACCAAACAAAATTTGATACTTGAACGATATTTTTCAATGAAAATAAACAAATATCAATGAGAATCGTTTCATCGTTGACCCATTGAGCAGCGATTTGTGAATAGAATGGTTTATAACTGATTATACGTATTAATGCATTGATATACGCATAGATAATCTGTTCAGATGAAAATAAAAGATTTAAATTCGGAAGTTTTTCTCCACCCCACCAGCAACATGCTGAAATTAAACCGATTAAATGTGTTATACAAGTAAGAAATTGTTCCGTCCAAAGATCGATATTATGACTATGAATTTCAATGATTTGTACGCAAATATGACCGATATATTCCATAATTTCTTCGGATGTATACGGAAATGTTTGTGCTTTCGATGTTAAATATGCATTGAGTGAAAATGAACATGTTTTTATGTAGAACAATTGTTTGTTCGTAAAAATTGCTTGTGGTAATTTTGGTTGAACAAGTTGATCTAAATAGAAGAGAAATTCTTCGGTCATAAGATAATTTTGCGCAATATATTCATTCATATAGCAAATAATTGATGATGTATCAAATTCAGGATTTTCATAGACAAATAACGAAAGATTGTACAACCAAAGACAAATAATATCAATATAACAATCATGTAAATCTTTTGTTCGTTCGATTTGTTCGAATATTCCATTGATTGGTTCGGTATTATCAGGTATTAATAAACATGCTTTCGTTTCATTTTCAATATTTTCATAATAGAAAATAAGATTCTTATTAAATACAGCTAATGTACGAAATAGATTGACATAATGTGGTTGTATAACCCATTGATAGGAATCTTTTGTCAACAATTTCCATGCCCATGATTCAAGAATCAAAAGAGATTTATATGAATTAATAATAAATGACGGATATAGATCTTGATTTTGTTTTTCAAGTATATGCGTTATATCAGTTATGCCGAATGTAAATGATGAAGACAATGGAAGAGCCGAGACAAGTTCTTCGAAATTAGCTTCCATCGATTTGAATGAGTCGTTCTTTATTTCTTTAGATTTCCCTTCAATATGTGCACATATGGTTCTTTCATTAGGAAATGCAATACTCGTTTCGATTGACACTTGACAGAGAAACAAAAAAAAAGAACTGAAGTAATATTTCGATTCTTTTTAATATTCTGTAGATACAAAAAAAGAACGAAAAAAAAAATATATTGACATATTAAACGGCAGTTCGGGCTGTAGTACGCGAGAAGCTTGCTTGATGTGCAAATTTATTTCCTTGAAACCATTGTTGACCAGGATATTTTTGACAGCATTTTCGACAGAACTTTTTCATAAGAACAATAACTTCGTGACGAAAACGATTGCCACATAAAGAATAAAGGAAAAAATTCAAACAAAACGACATGAAATAAAAATGTCGTAGGATATCTAGTGCACGTGTGAGCATATTTCCCGATATGCTTGAATAGAATAGAACAGCTGAATATGGAGAATTAAATATTAGAAATGTTGTCGAACAAATGACGAGCATTTTAGTTGTACGTTGAGAGACGGTTTGTCGACGTAGACCGCTGCCACCTCCCGTAGCATTCGTATGTTCAAACGATGCAGTCGGTATTGATAGACGAGGAAAACTTAAACGTGTTAAATATTCGTTTCCCGATTTCATCGATTCGGCGCATGATGTCGAAATTTTTCTCGTGCTAATTTTTCGTCCATTTTTCTTTTGACTACTTTCATTTGTATCAGTTGACATTTGACCATTTAATGACGGACATAATTGTTGCTGTTCGGAATAGCATTCAGTCGAGGTTCGATGATAATTTGTCGTCGTTGTGCTTGAACCACCTAGACAGATAAGAAGAATAATAAAACGAAGTTCAATGAGTTTAAAACCAAACAGACAATATGTACTAAACTAATCGAATTAGATATTCTGAATATTAGTTTTCTTTATTTTGCTTTTACTCGATGCACTGACGTCAGCCATTTATAAGTATTATCAAATATTTCCTTTTCTTTTCTTCTCTTCTCGTCTTTCATCTTACCAAATCTAGTAGCAAGTTTTTTTCTTGATTGTAATTTATAGACAATTGCAAAATTAAAAAGAAGAATGAATATAAATGGGACGATAAATGTTAAACATATATCAACAATTAATAATGGAAATGTTGCTGGATGAGTTTCAACTTCTTGGCATTGTCCATGTGATATATCGGTAACGACAAAACTAAATGAATAAAATGCACAACCTAGAAATACCAATAAAAAAATGTTGATTATTGATGAACGATTTGATATAATTGTATTTGCATGTAGTGGAAAACAAACAGCAATAAAACGTTGTAAAGTAAATGATAATGTAAATGCTGCCGAAAGAAATGAACAAACATGTGTGATATAAACAGTTATTTGACAGAATAATAATGAACGATGAAGACCAATGGCTTGATGTGTTAGTGTATCAATAATTGAAAGAAATATAATTAAAAGATAGAGAAAATCAACAACAGCTAGAGCTGATAGCAATATTGATGAGCGCCATTTGCGCATTGTTTGTTGATTTAAAACAATAATTGTTCCAGCATTACCAATAATACCAATAACTGACACGATTAATGTGATATAAATAGTTAAACGTTCGACAAGTGGTAGATTTTCATAATTACTTTTCGAATGATCATCAGGTAATGATGTTCGATTTGAATAGAATTCATTAGTTGAATTTAAATTAAGAAATAAAATAAAATTCGTATAATTATTACTCGATGCCATTTAGAATAACATTTGTTCCATTTTATTATCGGAAGTTTTTTTTTATATTTTATATTTGTCTTTATGTGTATGTCTGAAATAATAAATAAAGATATTATTATTAACGTTTTTTATCACTGTACGAAAAATAGAGATAAGATACAAAAGGAAATACGTATATTTTCTTTCTCTGTCCATACAATAACGATAGACTTCATCAAACAAAATAACAACTATACATGAAAACAACAATCCAATTGACTGTCATTCTAACAAATGTCATCACTAGAATAGAATTGACTCGATATCAGCTAGGACTGTTTAACACAAACACATACGAATACGCGTAGAAAAAAAATCTAAAACAAAAGAATCTATTCCATTTGAATAATATCAATGTTATGAAAGAATTTTAGTTAAGCTCCTGAGACTTGTTTCTCTACTTGAATTAGCATTAATGTACCATAGAGAGACAAAATAAACGATGGCAAGTGGGGAAATTTGTTTTTGTTAGGAAATTGGTTGTTCCTATTGTAAGTAGTTGATAAATAGATTTTTTTCCTTTTGAAAAATATTCATGAGTTCTTAATGTTTTACTTGAGTAGTAATATGAACTAAGTAGAAATAGATTTTATCCGATAAAAGAATTGAATATCATTATTGCATGTCATTCTCTATTGACAAATCAAATATCTAAAAAAAGAAAAGCATAAATTATTTATTGAGGGAGAAGAAAAGCAAGGAAAAAGATTTGCTTTTTTTATTATTATTATTACTACTATCGAAGTAAAACGAGCACGAAGAGAGATCAATACTTCTGACTTAAATAGTTTATGGTAGAATAATCGATTCCCATTGACATATGGTCAAATACCAAAAACTTAGCGATCCAAAACAAAATATAGTAACGTCACTATTCGAGAAAATATACGTTGAAAAAAAGGAATGATATATATATATATATATATATTGACCTCTAGATAATAATCTGTCTTTATTAACATCAACTTAATGGAACAATAGGTGAACAATCAATTATGTAGGAAAAAAAAAGAAAGATCTTTTTTCTTTTCTTTTTTTTCTCACTCTTTCTCGATGTATGTCTATGCTGATGCGCAAGAAGAATATACTTATACGTTGGATAAGTATAATTGTGTATACCAGCTTGTCCAACTAACGATTGCATCGTTTTACCAGAAAATAACTTGCTAGTTCAAAAATTTACAAGACAGGTTTGCATATTCTCTATCGATAGCGAAACGAAAGTGCTAAAAATGCACTCAAATGCTAAACTCTAATTTTACATAAACTGATCACGATATATTGTAATCAGAATCAAGATAATATTGACCTAGAAAATAAAAATAAAAGTTAACATGAGTGCATTACTTGATGTGTTTTATGGCAGTTGTTTGTAATGTTATACTTTTCAACGTATGTTCTTATTGTATAATTTATAATTGTAGCTGAAAAAAAAACTTTTATCGGAAGTGAGAACATTTTTTTAAAGAGATGTAGCTGTTCTCAAGCTGTACTAATAAAAAGGATAATTTCCGAGTACTGCTGCTTTCTACGATTACCTACTGCAGACAATTCTACTGAATTAAATGAAATTCTAGCGTAAGTAGAGTCGAATTTTTCAGAGTTTCATCACATTTCATTATTGACTTATTGGGTTGAGAAGTCAACATTTGCTGAACGTGTTACCCATGAGCAACTCTATAGATAGTATTGAAGTCGTTTTCTCTTTCTTTCTCTCTCTCTCTCTCTCTCTCTCTCGACATTCTTATTCTCGTCTATAAACTAATAATACACACGGTTTACATGCAATAGCTGTCAATATGTTACGTCTTTCTTTCTCTTTTTTTGTTTGCTTAATCGCTTTATGACGCTCTAGTTTCCAGTATAGGAACGAATTTTCTGTCAGATTGATCAGCAATTAATCAAAATACAATATGTAACACAAATAAGATAGCAAAAGAAACGATCAACCAATGACAAGAATATATACGATTGAAACTGATGGCCTACGCAAAAAAAAAGAAAAAAAAAGAAACTCTTGCGGATATAAAAGTACTCAATTAGGTTTCTTTTGGATCTCATTAAAAATAACTGTTGTTCTCAATGTTAAGAATATACGTACGTACTTTTATTTATTCATTAAAAACTATATTTAAAAAAGAGCTATCTTCAACATTAATTTATTGTATCAACAAGCATAGAAGCATAATTGTTCGTTCGAGGATAGAAAAAAGGCTGTCCTACTTTCTAGTTATCGATAATTTTGTCAACCAACTGTATAAATGATTGAAATAATAACAAACAACAAGAAAAACACAGAAAAACTTATGATTTTATATGAGTTTTTATTAAATGTCTATTCGTGTATATTCTTGTCAATGATGACTAAATCGGAAATAATAAGAGTACCGGGTATCGTTTAGTTTTCTTTTCTCAGGATAGGAGAAAACAAAAATAGTAATGACATATTTATTCATCTAGATTACTTCGAACTAATGATGAGTTAGTTGAAGTAATAGAAAATGCGTGTTTATAAAAATACAAACATGAAATATGTTACATTAAAAAAATTAGTAATGCACGTATGTATGCAGGGCAAGTTTCTTTTCTTTTTTTTCTTTTCCGTGTCTAATTGATGAGCTATTTAAAAGACAAAATCAATTGAAATAAAAGTCGAATCACAGGAAAACAACTGTCCGAATAGATTACTGATCCGAGAAATATGCCTGCGTTTCTTTTTTTCCCCCACCTACGACATTTATTTTCTGGAGAAGAAAAAAAACAAGCTCAACCACCTATTTCTGATTTCTCGTACTGCCAAAACTAAATCACCAAACAGTGAATTAAATACAAGTTATCGATTAGTTGCGATTTTCTCCACATGACTTCATCATTTCTTCGCTAGAAACTATGATTGAATTTTCTATCCTTACTAAATAACAATCAATAGCAAGTTCGTGAGCATACTCGAATAAGAAAACAATTTACGACACACAATATTGACGAGATTAGTTCGGCTTATTTGATTTGGCAAGATAGATAAATCGATAAAGTGGAACATCTTCACTACTTTTTCTTTTCAAATGATTTATCCCAGGAAAAAAAACGTGAAGTCAACTAGAGAGAAAGCGAAAGGAAAATGCCTGTCTGTGATGCTTTGACATACGAGCATCAACACTTATTCGAAGAATGTTAGAAATCATTTTTAGATGATGATGTGTTGTTTTTTTCTTTCTTCTAGCTACAAAAAAGAGCTGATCGAACAAAAGATTAAAGAACGTCAAGTGAAAATGAATTATCTAAAGGAGAAGAAGAAGAAAAACGTAAAAATGACTTACTCGTAAACGTCGTTCTCATCAAATCATCGAACAAACAGTCTTTGGAATTGTTAATTATAGCTTTGAGATAAGTATTTGCACTTGCCAGATATTCTATCAAGGTACAGATAATATTCTCACATCTGATTCTCATTGATTTCATCTGTTTACATTAGCCTTGTTTGTATGTTTTTGAGTGTAAAAATACCGTTCGACATCTGATGTCATGTTTAACCTTGAATTGAACAAAAACTATATTTATTTCGTTTGATCACAAATAAAATATGCGTATATACTTTATTTTTGCTTCCGAAAAATCAGCACTTAGAAATTCAATGACATTTAGTGACACAGTATGTTTAATTCGTTTGTTAGAATTTTTCCCTTCAAGCTGATTTTCATCTATTATCCACGCAATGACCTTTGTGAGAAAGAATATTGCTCGCAGAAATCAATACAAAATATTAACATCGAAGCACTGGATGATCTCAATTTATCACCACAATTGATTCGACTTTCATCGGCATTGAAATGTTAATTATATTTTTTTCGTGTATCAGATACAATTGTGTGCTGAGTCGAAATCAATTTCACATGAATAAACAAACAGAAGAAAAAAAAATGTGTTCATTCCGAAAATTAGTCAAATTATCTCGGTTCTTTAAACCAACCGTTCAGAACTAGAGAATATTCCTACTCTCGAACGATTGTACTCGTTATCTCATTTTACACAAGAATATATTTAATTAATAAAACACAAAAGAAAAACGCAAACATATTGATTTTTATGTATCTCTATCTTTCATGTCGCTGAGAATCTGCTGACGTTGGCGTATCATTCGCGTGTTGAGCCATGGAATGCTTGATTAACCATTGTCGATTAAATCTATGAATAAGAGGTGTATCATGCCAACACTGACAATGTCGACTATAAAGATTAATCCAAAGTAAAACGAGAAAAACGACGACCATAAACACAATGCCTAAAACATAGATTACATTGATCATCGTACGTGTTCGATCTGGCGATAATGATGCGGATAAATCGTATCGAATTGTTGTATTATGAGTTAGAATATTTGACATCATATCGAAGTAAAATAATAATTATTAGATAAAAAAATTGAATCGATCATTTGGCCATAATTGTATCGTATGTTCTCCCTCTCTCATACGTTGAAAACACCCTCAAGATTCTTTGGATGAATATGGGTCGAGATGTAGTAATATTGCCTTATTACCAAGGAACAAGAAAACGAGAGACTAACATTGTCGATTCTGATGTTTTTTCTTTCTTGAACATCGTCTTGTTCTTTTCGTTATTTGACTAACATATTTAGTCGTCATTCTGTCATGTCTTTCTTGTTTTTTTGTCTTCTTCTGATGTAGCAATAGGAAACATGAAGACGATGAAGAACAAGTCAAAAAAAGAAGAAGATCCTTCATTGAATCGACAACAACTTCCGCTAAAATACTTTGCTTGTCTCTTGTTTCGTCTAGGACCATAATGATTATTCTCAACTGAATTGATCTTCGGCCAAAAAAAGAAATTTTTCGATTGATGATCATTTTGAAAAGCAAAACGACATTATCTCGTGACTAGTCTCTTTTTTTATTGCTATTTTAAAGATTAAATTTATAAAAGAACCAATGGATAATTAATAATTTTTGTTTGTATTACGAAATTCTATGTCGATGATTGTGACTATATTTGCTTATTTTCTCCTTGACAAATCAGTGAAGTGTGACGAACAGAAACTGAGTCATCTATCTCGAAAAAATGCGAAAAATCAATCGAACTTACGTGACGTTTGATATCAATGTTTATTTCATAGTAGCAAAGAAAAAGGAAAAGAAAAACGACTATTTACTGTAATTTCGATATCGTTTTTTTTTCAACGGTGTAAAAACAAAGTTTCATTTCAACGAACAGGTCATGTATCAAGATGCAGGTTATGGCGAAAATTGGCAACCAGAAGCAAACAATGCACGGTGAAATTTTGTTTTTAATTTCGGTTTTGCAATCGATTTCATCTTGTGTTTTCAGACGATTCAATCTATATACACGATCATGTACAGTTTTTGCGAGTTTATTTGCGATTGGCTTTGTTTTAATTATTATTGTCGTTCTTTCATTAATTCCACTGTATATTTCAAAAAGTTCAACGACTAAAACAACGAATATTCAAACATCGAGTATAATCATTATTCGACTCGACTAAAATCGAACTTTTTTTCTTTTTTTAGAAATGACTGTTCCGAATTATCGATTAGTATTCGTAGCACCGTACGATACATTCGATTCGCAGACGGTTATTTCCGATACAAATAATCGCATACGTCTACAAGCCAGTCTCACATCTCTACTGCAGCAAGATTCGTTTACATCGGGCTCAATAATCGAAATTAGTTCGGCTCGGTCAACACAAACCAATCTCACTTGTTCTCTTACAATTACAAATAATAAAACATGTTCAACAGGCCTTTGTTTAAATCAATATGGATCTCGAGTTACTAGTTTACTAACAGATTCAAAGAAATCAACATTTCAGATTCGATATCAAGATGCAAATTCAACGATCTATTGGTTAACTTACATATTACCTAGCACAATTGTTTCAGGTTGATTAATTTTTCATGTTAAGTGAAAAAAAAAATCTGTTTTTTTAGACACATCATTTGCATTTGTCGATCCAAAATCCATCTCTTCTGTACTAACTAATTTAATTCTAGTTGATCAAACGGAAAATCAACCATCGATTGATAATACGACATTATCAACTGTATAAGTTTCTTTTTTTCGTTTTATTTTAATTAGTCAGATGGTTACTGTTATTTCGTCTTTATTAACAAAGATAAACGGGTTTTATTAACAAAATAAAATAACGTAAGTGAACATGTGAACATAAACGAGCAAATAACTGTTCTAATTCAATGAGATTTTCTTTGGTAAGAAAACTTTTCATTAATTCAAAACGTTTCGATTGAATTAAATCGATTAAAATATTAACAATGAATTCAGCATCATCTATCGAACAGTTCGTTTGATATAATTGCGATAGATCATGAAGAAAATCTGTAGGTATATCCGACGAAAATAATTGATCGAAACGTGTCATTCGATGAAGATAGACAAGTTTCATATCGAACGGAATACGACGCCATTGTTGAAGAAATTCAGTGAGATTTTTCGGAAGAGATAAGTTTTGTATTTGAAGAATATTGTTCGATGATGTTGGAAGATGAGATGTTGTTGATTGTGAATCTTTTGTTGCTGGTTGATTCCATGAGATCGGTCGTCGTTCTAATGTCAATGTTTCATTTCGATCAAGTGGACGTAAATGTGCAGCTTCGACAATCTGTCGAAATTCATCGTATGTCGAGCAACGTTGATGAACGGCTCGAAATTTCGCATCATTTCTTTGCCAATATCGATCTTCGGTCGATTTTTCTTTGGCAAAATTCTGTGCTAATTTACGTAGATCGATACCTTTCATTTCTTTTGGCATAATTGCATATGTTCTCGTCGAAAGTGAGTAACTAAGTAACCACATACAGTCTGTCCGTGTTTGTTTCTTTTTCTCATTGGATAGAATCTTCCAACTAATCATAGAAGAAATGTTTTATGAGCTTGTTTGCTTAGTGTTGTGCGTGACTAACAGTACGGTAGTAGACGTCGATGACTACGGGAAATAGCTCATCGTATATTCATGATGCTGATCAAAATCGAACTGCTTTAAATTCACTTTTTACATTTGCAAATAATGCACGAACATTAAAACCGTATAGTAAACGAAATCTACCTGATTCGTTCTATCGGCCGCCTAATGTTACTTCGAAATCGAAACAAAACCATCGTCGACACACGAAAAGTCAATCGAATTCATTGGAAGATATTCTTCAATCACCACCATCATCATCATCACCGTCTCATCTACGAACTGCAAGTGATTCACAAGTACTCACCGAACAAAGTATGAAAAATTCTCAATCAACTCTACTTCCGTTGCCTGATGATTGGGAAGAAAAACAAGCAGATAATGGACAAATCTATTATATCGAGTAGGAAAACGATTGATGAATATATTTTTTTTGATTGTGTTTTCGTTCTTTGATAGTCATCGAAATAAATCAACGACATGGACCGATCCACGGCCAAAACATTACGAAGCATTTCAAACGTTTTGTTCGACACTTCCATTACCCGAAAATTTCGAACAAGCGTTCGATACACAAGGCAATACATACTTCATCAATCATCAAACAAAACAAACTTATTGGGACGATCCTCGATTGAGTAGCGATCGACCTTTTTTAATGTTGATATTATCATATCATTTGTTATTCGTTTTCGATAGATTTTTATCGTTCATTGATGACAAAACGGCTCGATGTATCTTCTCAATCGTCTCAAGATTTACTTTCAAATCGGTTGATTGAGATCTTAAAAGAAAGACATGAACTACAAATACGAACACAAGAATTACAACGAATGGTGAGATTCATTTGAGTTCATTCGAATGATCGATTATTATTTTAAGGAAGCCGATATACGCAAACAAATCGCACAACAAAATCAAACTGAACTCAATTCATTAATCGATGATTTACTTGTTTTTGATCGACAAGATAGTACTGATAGTGGACTTGATGATAGTAGGAAATCTTCATTCGAAAAACAATTTTATCATTTCGATCTTCTAGGTCGATGCAACAACAATCAAATTCCTGGGCTTTCTCTTCCAAATCAATCAAGTACGCATATTTATCAAAAATGAATTCAATATCCTATGGATTTTATTCTGTTTAAGATTTTACTACATTCTCCGATGTGAATAATTCAGTGCTACAAGTTTGTTGAATTCAAAAGAGAAAAGGAAAAACCTAATTCATTTTCTTTTTCGTGTTATAGAATATGTCTGATGATCATCAGATATTCTCTACAGATTTCTAAAACAATCAATTATCCGGTGTTCTATTTTCTCTTATTCGATTACTTTCGATCCAAACGAAATGTGTATCAGATAATTTCTTTTGTAATCGATCAAAAATTCTTGATTTCATAAATAAAAACACAGTGATTTAGTTTCATCGAATTTTATTCAACTATTATTCTATTAAAAACAAAAGAGTCAACAGAAAACAATAATAAAAAAAAGAGCAACATCGTCGAAAAGAATTTTCAAATTAATTTAACGCATTTTTCGCCATGCCCATGCTTCGTTTATATGAATCTAGAGAAAAACAAAGCCAAAAGGTCATTGTTTTTAGATGAAAATAGTTCTCAACAGACTTTCTCCGATTTTCGATACTGTTTGTCTTCATTATCGGAATCACTATTGAACGAACTCGTTTCGTGTTGACTATTTCGTGTTGCTGTTACATAAGTTGCAGTTGCTGGTCCACTAATTACATTGGCACCGTTATTGGGTCGATAGGCGATTGTATAAACAGGTTGAGAAGGATTCGAAATCATGACTGATTGTTGTCCGGAATTAAATGGCATTAGATTCGCAAGTTTTGGCTAAAGAAAAAATGAAAAGAAAGATCGAATGAATTGTTCGAGATAAATATCTATACAGTTGATAGATTTGTTTCATCGAGATATTGTTGTTTTTGTTGAGGAATGACGTAGGAGATTGGTTTCGAATTTGTATTCGATTGAGGTTGAACTTGCGGTTGTGGTTGATAGTAGGGCACAGGTACGGGAATGAATTGAGTTTGTTTGGAAGAAGTGTTAACATTAGCTTCACTCGCACTCGATGGTGAACTGTAGGATCTTGAACGACGACGTGAACGACGATGAGAACGCTGTGAACGTGGATATTCATCCATTTCGAACGTCTAAAGTATTCATTTCAAGATTTACAAAACAAAAAAGCAGTACAATTATTTACATCAGTTATATTATTATAATTTCGAGGATGATACGAATCAAACTAAACCGACAAAAAAGACACATAAAATTCGTTTGAATATATTTTCTTATTGTGCTGTATGAAACTAACATTTGAATAAGGATACATTGGATTCGTTGTTGTCGGTGTCGTCGGTCGAGAATATCCGAATAGACCTCCCGATGTCTGCTGATATCCTTGTGCACCATAACTAGGTGGAGGCAGATAATTTGATGGATTCTGTTGTTGATAGCATGTCGTTGGATAGTCCGGATAGGGAAATGATTTTTTCACCGCTGTTGTTGTATTACTACGAATGTCTAAGATTAGTTTAGAATTCTTCCAACAAAAAAAAAGATCGAACCTGTCCGATGGTATTCTATCGACGCTTCCATTGAATTTGCCTACACTATGATTAAGTATGCCGGAGATTTGTGTACGCCGATAGTCACACCAATTTAACATCGCCGAAATAAAGAAAAATATCGATGTTAAAAACGAAAGGATTAAATATGGAATCAATAACCACATTCCCCATCGGCGCGGATGAATATTTCGTTCGTTATTCAAACGTTCAACATAGACTAATGACTCATTAGCAAATACCGTTGCACCAATAATTGTAAAAAAAACTTCAAAAAAGAAAATCTTCATTAGATTTTACACGAACGAAAAAAAAAAAGAAATTCGATGAACAATTCTCTTACAACTTAAGAATGCGAATAGAGCAGCAAATAGTACTGTTGTAATAAACGATCGTATGCATATAAAAGCGAAACAAGCTGAAATAAACGATAGACAACTGAGTGCTAAACCAATTGGAACTAAAACTTGAGCAACACGAACAAAACCTTGAAAAGAAAAATTATCAATTTGGAAAGATTCAGTTAATTTTTTTATTACTCGGCGTATTATTATTCCATAGATTACATACAAAATCATTTGATTCCACACGAAAAATACATTGATACCACAGACCGAATTTTTTCAGATCATTATTGGAAATTGTTTCGTTGATTGAAGGATTTCGTTCGTAGAATTGAAGCCAATCGGGTACAGCAAATGAAACCCAACCAAAAACAAGACTAAAGGTTAAAAGACCAATTGCAACTGAAAATAGAATTCGCGTCGGTATAAGATATTGGTACATTGCAAATGAGATTTCGATCTAATTTTATTTATTCTAATCAAATAATCGTTTATTCAAACGCATTTTAGCTCAAATAATCAATATGTCTAAACGTCAAGACGTCTGAAATCAAAAGTGATCGAGCAGTTGACAATGTTCAGTCAGTTTAATTATTGGTTCACTAACTTCTAATTGAAGAGAGAAACGAAACGATAGCGTATATCGTCTTTTTTCCTTTCGTCACACTCTACTGAGCACAGGATCTTGTCATAGAATATAGCAATGAGAGACAGTAAGTGCTGTTCTCTTTCCTTTTCAACACAAGCCAACACTAAGATGATTATACAAATATTTGTTCAGGTAAAAAGAACGTATGCAGTTATCACACACACATATGTGTATGTATCTATCATTCGACAATTCTTCATTGTCACCGCTGACCATAGACAATAACCATCGATAGTGATTTATACATACCTAATTTAAATGTTCAGTGAACCGTTCGATGAACAGTATATGTAAATATATGAAGGTGAAAGAAGAAATGAAGATCTTGACCATTCTACTTACCATAGGTATGAAAAAAAGAAATGAAAGTTCATTTACTGATGAGTTGTGTCATCGAGAATGACATTGAAAGATCGATTGGTCACGATAAGAACTGACAATTTTTTTTTTATTTCATAATAAATAAATTTCATTTTTCTTTCTTTCTTAGTTATACATATACAAATTGAAAATCTGACTATTTATATTCACAATAAACCGACTGTTTGCGCTTGAGTTAAAAGATTTCGAATCATTGTTTCAGCTTGTTCTTGATTAGTTAATTGTTGAATTTGTTCTAATTCTTTATAAATCATATCGACTGATTCACTGGATGCAAATCCGTGTCGACGATTTTCTTTTCCATCATCATTCGTATTGAATTCTTCTAATTCTTGTGCTCGTTTCTTAGCAAATTCAATAACATGTTCAGGAAATTGAGCTAATTGTGCAACATGAATACCGAAACTTTGATCGCATACACCGGGTTTTAATTTATATAAAAGAACGAGCTGATCATCGACTGGCAAAGCATCGACATGAAAGTTTTGTATGATATTTTCATGTTCATATTCGATTGAAGTCAATTCATGAAAATGTGTTGCAAACAAACAAAAACATTTGATTGTCGTACAGATAAAATGTGCTACAGCCCAAGCAAGACCGAATCCATCATAAGTCGATGTACCTCGGCCGAGTTCATCGATAATTAAAAGTGAATTACTTGTTGCAATATCTAAAATCGTCGACATTTCTAACATTTCGGACATAAATGTCGATACACCAAGTGCAAGATCATCATTGGCACCAAGTCGTGCAAGTATACAATCGACAATTGTCGTTTGACAATTTGTACACGGTACGAAACAACCGATCTGTGACATTAATTGAATGACACCAACTTGACGAATGTACGTCGATTTACCGCCCATATTCGGACCGGTGATGATTTGAAATCGATGTTGATTTCGATCTAATTCGACGGTATTCGAGATGAAATTGATGTTATCTTGTTTTTCAACACATGGATGTCGAGAGTCAGTAAGAGAGATTTTTTGATTTTCATTATTTAAAATCGGTCGTGTATAATTGCCATTGACCGATGCAGTTGCAAATGAAACGAGACAATCCAATTGAGCAAGAATTTCAGCTAATTGACTTAAGGAATCACAATAGCTCAAAGCAATATTTAAAACATCGTCGATAACTTCTTTCGATGCTTCATTATAAGTCGAACTTAAGGCAGCATATCGACTATTTAGCTCATCGAGTCTCGGTGTTTGAAAGAAGATGCCTTCTTTTTTCGTAACTTTAATTGTTATTTGTGGTAATTGTTTTTGTAGAGTTGCACTTTCCTTTCGATTGATTCGATATAACCAGCCGCCTTGTTTAGGATCGTAAACTAGTCGAACTGCTTCTTTGGTAGAAGACTCGTTACCATTTTTTCGTGAAGTTCGATTTGGTGTCGATGATAAATGTGGAGTTAATTTATGAAGAATCGTACTAAGATCATCGTGCATTTTCGATTCTAAATCATCTTGTTTTGTTCGACATGCTTTCAAATCTTTATCATAATCTGGTTTGATGACATATTCATGATGACTTATTCGAGATAAATCGATTGTTGTTTCGATCATTTCAATATATTTATTAAATATATCGATCATTGCTCGAAGTGGCTCGACGATTAAATGTTCGAGTACGCTTTTATGTGGTCCAGTAAAATCATTGATATATTCGATTAATTTCGGCATTTTATTAACAGCAACATAGATTTTATAGCAATCTTCGAGATTGGCCTTTTTTCGAATAAATTTTCGTACTAATCGTTCGAAATCAGGCACACGTCCGAGAAAGTCTTGTGAGATAAATGTTCGAAGACTTGTATCATTGACGAATGCATCGACTACATCCAATCGTTCATCTAATTACAAAAAAACTAATGAATTTTCTCAATTTTGAATAATTAAAATGAATTACTAATTTTTGCAATGTCAGTCAATGGTTGTTTGAGCCATTGCATAAGCATTCGTTGTCCTTGGGCTGTTCGACAATGGTTCAATAGACCGTAGAGACTCGAATTTTTTGCATTGGCACCTAGATAAATAATATTTTGTTAGGATTTTTAGTTTTCAACGAAAATCAGTACTGAAATCGGGTCGTTGTCGATTGTCGGGAAAGATATTCAATGCAATCATGGCAGCCGTATCGAGCCGCATGTAGAGATCAGGTTGATGAGTTTTTAAATGAAATCGATTTGATTGATTTTTATCTGAGAGTAACTAGAAAATCAAAAAAAGAAAGAAATGTTTGAATGAAAGTTACAAATTGATCTACTTGAAGAAATTTAATTCCAGCCGAGAGAGCGCATTTAGCATGTTCCATTTGCATTTCAGCTAAATTGAAAAGAAATCAAGATTGAATAAGAAAATCGATCATTTCGACATACGCATAGTGCCGACTTTCATTTCGAATTTGTCGTCATCTTCATCTTTATTTTTGACTAAAAGTCGGCAAAGATCTTGTTTAATATCCTTCGATGAATAATCGACTAATAAACAGACGCAAAAATCTTAGTTTAATTTTTTACGAACGTCTCAATCAGTTTACCTTTTGGTCGTTCGGTGACAAGAACACCGGACTTTTCGATAACCTTTTTCAATTGTAAATAGTTATCTTCGGTTGCTGTGAATGTTGGTAAGAGACATTCTTTTGGACCAAGTTGAACGAGAATCGTCTGAATAACGAAGAGGAATTAGATGTATTTTTTGTCTGAATCGATCTTTTACTTCGAAATTCGAATAATGATTCGAAACTGTTACTTCACACATTTTGATTGTTAATGTTTGAACATCAATCAAAGCCAAACCGACAATCTACAGATGACAGTCGATATGAAAATATTTAAAAGAAAAAACTAGGCTAATCTGTTACATTAACACCATTTTCCGTTGCTAATTTGCACGAAATAACTCCTGCTGACGCTTGTGAACTTTGGGATGATGAATAAAGAATATCTTCGAATTGAGTCAAATTTCCCGGTGAGCCCTATAAGTACAAACACATTTTTCCTTTCTGTCTATCGATCAATTCAGTTGTTTTACATGATAAGCTAAAGTCCAATCATTTGAATTCTTCTGATTTTTCTTCCAAATTTCGACTCGATATTGTTTGATTAATAAAAGTTTTCGAAGAATATCTTCGAATTGTTTATTCGAAATATGAATTGTTTCCAATGGCTTATTGGCGTCTATAAAAATCCCAAAAAACAAAGTTCCAATCGAACTTCATCATCTCTTGACTTCACTACCTGATGTCTTCCAATATTTCAAAGCATTCGTTGATTGTAACAATTCTCTCGCAATAAAAAGTGCATCATCGCCATGACATGTATAATATTCGCCTCGTTCGAACAAACGAATTGTTACTGCAGTCTTTTTCGGTAATTTCCGATAGACTGAATGGAATTCTGTGTCAACTGTTGAAGTAATACGATCATTTAAAGCATTTGCTGATTCATTCGAAATCTCTTCTTCATCAATATCCATTGTAATGAGACGCACACAACAACAAAAAATGAAAATCTATATGCACACTCGATTTATCTAAAACAATGTGTTCGAGTTAGAAATCAATTCTTCTGTTTTTCGTTTTTATTCATCAACAAACAAAACAAAAAAAAATTCTTCTGAATTTTCTCGATTTTTTTCTTGTTTCGAATTCTTTTGTTGTTTATTTTTTTGTTTAAATTCGTTCGTCGTGGATCGATCGAATCTAATGACCTTTGCCAGCAAGTCGACGGTCACGTTCTTCGGCAACTGTTAATCGAATACCTTTACCAGCTGGTATCGATACCCAAGGTTTTTGTCCTTTACCAATAACGAAAACATAAGCCAAACTAAAAATCAAACCGATAAATTTCCTTTCAACTTGTTTATGATTCGATTCTTACCGTGTGGCGAATGTGTGTCCATTGGCATCTTTAACATGGACGATATCGAATGAACCTGGATGACGTTCACGTGATTGAATGATACCAACACGACCCAAATTGTGTCCACCAGTAATCATAACAACATTGCCTGTATCGAATTTGATGTGTTCTAAAATTTTGCCAGTAGCAATATCGACTTGAACGGTATCGTTGGCTTTGATACGTGGATCCGGATAACGGATTGTTCGTGCATCATGGGTGATGATATATGGGACTTTCTTTGGACCCATTCGGACTGATTTTACTTTGCATAGTTTGTACTAAATCGCAGAAAAAAAGAGAAAATGAATCTTGAATTGGGTTTGTTTTTGCAATTTCTGAACAAACTTTTGCTTCTTCGGCTGTAATACGATGAACACAAAATCGTCCTTTGACATCATAGATCAAACGAAAGTTTTCATTTGTTTTTTCAAGAGTAATAACATCTAAAAATCGAATGCTTAAGATGAAGTTTTTCGTTCAATTCACTAGCACAAACCCATGAAACCAGCTGGAAAGAGAAAATCAGTTCGTACACGACCATCGATTTTAACTAGACGTTGCTTGCAGATTTTCTTTGCTTCGACATATGTCAAGGCATATTTCAAACGATTACGTAAAAAGATAATCATCGGTAAACATTCACGTGTTTTGTGTGGACCAGATGATGGTTTGGGTGCGAAAACACCGCCCAATTTATCGAGCATCCAATGTTTGGGTGCATGAAGTCGTTTCAAATGTTTACGAATACCACGATACTAGAAAAAACAAACAATACGAACAATCAGTACGAGAAAATCCGGTCTTCTTCTTACACCCATTGTTTGTTATTTGAAAGGTTTTTGTGTTTATTTTTTTTTTGATGATCTAAAATGAATTCGAGACAATTCAGTCAGTTATTATCGTAGATGGTAAAGAAACAAAACTAAAATGAAATACAATCAAACAAACCAATCCATGAGTTGCCTGTTTATACCAAAGATTTTTGTTGATGAAAATCGAGTGGTGTTTTTTTGTCGAAAAAATTTTTCGACGAAATTTCATCGAAAAAAAATCAAATTTAATCAACGAATATTTTCATGAAAAAAACAATTTCAATCCTCTACAAATGTATAGATGTGTTAGTTCTATTCTGCGTAGAGGTTACCAATTCGAAGAAAAGTTCGTTATGGTTATCGTGTTCTTTCGTCGTTCTATTGTGAATAGAAGAGCAAAAGAAATCATTCAATGTCTACAGGTAGGAAAAATCTGTTTGTCAAAAAGAAAAAAAAACTGAAATTTTCAATGTTCACAGTGGAACTTGATCTTGTTTGTCCAGAGATTGATGTCGATGATTTTTCATCAGTATCAAGTAAGTCATAGATTTGAAATTTCAATGAAAAAAACGAGAGACATATTTTATTGTTTTTTGTAGAAGCAACTCATGATATTGAAGAAAATCCAATCGATGATATTCCACCAACAGAATCGACCGAGTCAACGAATATTGAAACACAAATATCTCTTGACAATCAAATAAGCATTCTTCCTGATCAAGAATCCATCGATTCGGAATCGAATCAAATACCAATTGACGAGAATAAATCATCTTCAAATCAAGATGAACCTCTTCCACCCACCAGTAAACAAACGATCGATTGTTTTTTTTGTTTATCGAAAATAAAATCAAAATTCGATGTTTGTAGAAATTCTCGACGAAAAAGAAGTCGCTGCACTCGACAATCTTTTTAATGATACTGTTTATTATTTAATTAAGAGTGGAAACGAAGAAAATGTTTCATTAGCTAAAGCAAAAGTAAGTTATTTGAATAACAAACGAAAGAATACACATGGCTTCTTCGTAGGGCGTTTGGTCAACACCGCCAGCAAATGAAAATAAACTCAATCGTGCATTTCGAGTAGACGATGACGACTGATTGATCGACTGATTGAAAACTTTTTGTGATTTCTAGGAACATCGAAATGTAATTTTAATATTTTCTGTTGCTGAAAGTAAAGCCTTTCAAGGTTTTGCTCGTATGTCGTGTCAAGCTCGACATGATAGTCAACCAATCAATTGGGTTTTGCCACCTGGCATGAGCAATCGAGCTTTTTCAGGTGTCATTCATATCGATTGGGTTTCTCGGTAAGAGAATCGAACTAATTCGATTCAGTTTTCTAGAAAAATTTTGTTTTATTCTCTGTCTAGACGAAGCTTACCATTCAATCAAACATTACATTTAATCAATTCATGGAACGAAAATAAACCTGTTAAAATCGGTCGTGATGGACAAGTAAAAATTCTATTTTCAATAAATCGACATTTTTGTTTTGTTTTTGTTTTAGGAAATCGAACCACGTTGTGCTGAAGCCTTATGTCGATTATTTCCATTCGATTCCGGCGTCGATTTACTTTCGATATCAAGAAAAACCGACAAACATCGTCCTGTATCTCAAGACCGTACATCTTATGATCGTCATAGGTCAGCTTCATCTATCAAATTGGCAATTAGATTTTTAAATTTTTATCGATTTAATAAGAAGGGTGTTGGTTGAAATTGAGTTAGAAGAAAAAAAAAAGAAAAAACACGCACATAGAACAGATGATATATCCAGTTGAATGAACTTTAAAGAAGAACTGATTTTTTATATTATATATATATAATTATCCATGCATCTATGTTTCTTTTTGTTTTAGCGTTAAAAAAAAAGACTGAAAGAATTGATTTCTTCTCTCGTTTGTTTTCTCGCTTCTTGTTGTTGAAAATAAATGATGCTGTCGAGAGATTTTCTATGTTGCCATTTGTTTCTATCTTAATTTAGACGTCAACGATCAAGAAGTCAAGAACGAGACAGTAAAAATTCGTCGACATATCGAAAACGTCGACATCGATCACGTAGGATTATTGACTTGTTCTTTGATTCAAAAATCAATCGATCTGTCTGTCTGTCTGTCTTTCTTTCAGCATCTCCGCATTCAGATCATGGAAATCGACATGGTTCATCTCAAAAACGTTCACATCCAAGATCAACAAACGAAACCGACAGAACAATATCACATATCATGGCAAATGGAGTACGACTCAACAATCTCTCATTATCACAATTTCAAACATTTTCTTTTTTGTAGACCTACGAAGAATATGTTAAATATATGACTGAAACTCAATCACAATATCCCGGATATCCACCGGTCATGTATCCGACGACGACATATCCGATGATGTACGATCCGAATGCGGTCTATCCAATTGGCTACGATTCCCATTCGATGCACACGGGAGCTTATGTTGATCCAACTAATATGTATCCAACACAATCAACAGTCAATCCTAGTGAAGTAATTCGAAATGAAGATGCATAAATTTGTGTTTAATGTTTTTGATTTTTAGTACGAAAAAGAAATCAACGCATTTCTACTTCATACAACATCATCGTCACACAAAGAAAATGATAACGATAGTAAATCACAACGCAATCATCATCATCGTCGTAGATCATCGTCTCGGCATCGCTCAAGATCTCGTGAACGTCGTCGATGAACAAACAAACAACAATTGAATTCGAAAGACTCGTTCTATTATTAAATATTTGCTTTGTGTTTGTTTCATTTTTCTTTTCTTTTCTTTGTCTTTTTTTTTTGAATGTATATTCTGTGATACAGAAAAAAAGGAAATTATCTAAAACGAAATCATTACATAAGTCTTTATGTTTTTGTTTCAATTGATTTACTTTTTTTGTGTACATTATACTCGATTATAAAACGAAAGACGAGAAATTAACCTAATAGATAGTTAGACAAGATGAAAAGAACGAAAAGAAAGAATAAGAAGAGATAGAAAGAGTATTCGTAATTTCATCGTTGTGTCGTTTGTATGCATACGAGTCGTTACAACAACAACAAAAAAAAATGAAACCTTTTCTTCTTCTTCTTCTTCTTCTCTTCGTCTCGCATAAAGATGAAGAGAAAAAAATGTGGTGATACAGATGTGCTCTTTTGTCATTATTACATCTAACATCTCATTTGGACGAATACAAGAATTGTCTAAAGGTAATTTCTCGTGTATGTGTTTTCGATGTCTTTATTCAACAATTGAGCTCGCTTTTTACCTATCGAATTTCTCTTGACTCTCGAGACAGTCTCAATGTCAAACTCGATTATTCGTCGTAAAAAAAACGAAAGAAAAAAGAAAGAATGTATTCGATATTCAAAAGATTTCGCATCAGGTAATAATTAGTTTATGTTTATTGTCTTTTCTATTGTTCGCCTTTCGTTGACTAAACATACGTAGATGTAAATCGAACGATAATCATCATTTATATTTCAATTTCGGATAGGTTTTTTTTTCTTTCGATTTTTTACCCTGGCTCACTTGAAATCGTCAACCTATGCTGTTCTCTCGTTTTTTTTCCTCGCTCTCTTTTTCTCGTTTCGATGTGTATTTATGCACATTTCGGATTCTATCGTTTGATTTTTTTTCTCTCCTTCTCTACAATGTTTCATTTTAAAATCAACAAGCTATTTAATTGATTTTTTTTCTCCTTCTGTTGTTGTTATTGTTGTTGATACTCTGTTCAAAACAAATTTGTTTCAATGATATCGCAAAGCATTGCAACGAATGATGTCAATGAAAATCAATATATCGAATTGACACATTATCTTTCCTATGTGTTCGTTTATTATGTTCTACAAATTACTTGCTTAATAACCGTATGTATACATTATAATCAATTGACGAGAGAGAAAAAAAACGCAAAAACTATCATTCGCATAAGGTCGTTTGTTTTTGTTTGTATATATTCTCAAGTTGAAATCATGGACAGCTGATAACATCTTCAATATTCAATCATACGTTTTACTTTCTTTGCTTCTCTCTTTTACTTTTTTTGCTCGATATTTATACGTATGTAAAACGAGAAAAAAAGACGTCGAACAGAAAGGAAGGAGGAAGAGAGAGAGAGAGAGAGAGAGGAGAGAAAAAACGAAATGTAAGACTATTCGCTAACATTAGACGAACGAACGAACGAACGTATGTTACATATACATTTAGGATCCAGCAACAGGTGATTATGATGATCTTGAAGGACAATGACAACATTACCTCATCATCGTCATTATCAACGTCAAAATAACCTCTAGAGTTCTATATTGAATTTTCTCTCACTTTATATTCAACGACAAATATTCCGTACGTAGTTATTAAGTGCCATTATATATTCAAGGAGAGTAGACATCATATGTATTCTTATACATATTCATATCCCTATACAACTCATTGGACTAGTGATATCTTTTACTATTCTCAGGTTAGAATTAAGTTTCTTCTTTTGTATTTGCTGATACTTCCTAAGAATTCAATTGTGAATATTGGTTTCTCGATTATCTCTAGGCTTTTGTTAATGTCCAACAACCGCAAAAAACAGATATGAATTCAACGAAACAGTCATCGCCGTCGTCGTCATCTGAAAAGAGTAGTAAACGTTCGACAGTCATGCGACCGATTACGAATGAAAAACCACCGCAAAACGTCCTACCAATTCGAATCGTTGAATTAGATGTTAAAATCGAAAATCGTTCGACAACAATCGATGAAAAAAGTTCAGCTGTTTTGAAATATCGAACACCACACTTTCGGTACGAAGAATTCCTATTGAATAAAAATGCAAAATTCGCTCTTTTTTCCTTTGAATTATCTAGCGCATCAGCAACATTAAAATTTCCTCCATTAGACGAAAATACACATTGGAAAATCGGCTGGATTCAATCGTGTACTCGAATGGATTTTTTCAATAGCTATGGTGATTCAGGTTATTCCAGTTGGGAATTTCCTCAGCTAATGTCCGGTCAAAATTCGATGATTTCGGATTCGGATGGACGTAATTATCCATTTTACGGTTCGAAATCTGAGGTTATCGATCTATATGGACCAGCAAGTGATTATCAAACAGTAAAAGTTCAAATGAATGATAATTTCTATCCACATATAACATGGGATATACCAACGAGTAGTGAACGTCTATCACGTTTGACACATGTTAAACGACATCAAAATTTTTATACATGGTTAGTTGCAATGAATGTACGAAATGGTTCGATACTTGTATTGAAAACGATTAGTTGGCAAATGAATTTAGAAATCAATGTTGATCCAACAAAACCTCAAGGTTATCGAGCGACATTAATTTCCGATCCTGTACCGATTCAACCGGAAATTCTCAAGCAAAATATTCGCATACCAACATGTGTTCTTCATCCGCCCAATGTAAATTTTTCGTTGAATAATTTATTCATCTTTCATCATTTTTTTTTCTTTCGAAGGCTAATAGTGCACAAATTCTTGTCTGGCATCCTGGCTGTCGTTTAGGTGAAATAAGTAAACGACCAGAAATCGTTGTACCACCGAGATGTCTATCGGTTTTACAACAAAATCCATTCTATGATCATTACATTCGACATAAGACGCATACATCTGTGCAAAATAAACTCAATAGTGGCAGTTCATCATCCTCGGAGAATCGAAGTCAAAGTTCGACTAGCAAACCATATTCTCGTGTTATCTATCCTCCGACAACATCCAGCAAGCGTTGTTGCAATGAAATCAAACAAATGCTAGAAAACCATGCTAAACTTGCTCAAACTGTGACTGTTCGCTAGATCGAATTCATGTATATACAGAAGAAAGAGAAACCTGTGGTATATCATATGTATTTTTTTTTCGTGCGCCTCGTTTCAATAAAGAAATATGTTTTTTTTAGTAGGCAGAAGAGGAGATCATTTTTCTCTATTTGATTGAAATCAAATATCCTTCAAAATATTTTTTTTTCTTCGCTTTCAATGACAATTTGATTAGAAAACAGATAAATATATGCACTCTTTTCATGTTCGTTTATTTCTCAAGGTGAAACCTTTCATAATTATCGATCTATTTCACAAATCGACTCTCTTCAATGATTTCAATATGTAAAAACAACATGATAACATGTTAATATGTAAATATTGTTTGTACGATTTCATCGGCTACACACACATATGTTAACTGAACCGAGCAAAAACGAAAGCGAACGATTTTGTTTCATTCTGTAGCGTCATCTTTAAAGTGGTTAGATTGGTCAAACGGACAGTCCATTGGTGAAATTAATCGTCACTCATTCATTCATTCATTTTTTTTCTCCTTCCCTAATCAAAGAACAAACGTTTCTTTTGATATTCTTCTTTTTCTTCGAGTGAAATCAATATCATTTGTAAGTATTCACTTCGTTTTTGATGAATAATGGTCACAGCTGTGCTCTTCAATAAATATCGAGATTTGCAGCAACAACAAAAAAATCGGTTTGTTTGCTCATCATTTATCACCTCCAAATTAATCATGTCATAAAACACAACAGTTGATAACTCTATATATGCCACATATGTATTACATCACGAGAGGCAAACATACTCGTGTTCATCTATTTTTCTCTCTCTCTCTTTTGTGTTCTGTTATCGCTGTCTATCCTGAGGAACATCTTGCATTCATTCTTCATGCCAATCGAATGACAACAAATAAGCTATTCGAGATAAGATGAGATCGCCAAAGAATTGCATGTGTTTGTATATATACAACGATGATTGCAATTAAATCTTTTTTTGCATGATAAATAAGTCAACGTTGGTATTTAACTCGAAGTATATCGTGAGAATATGTGATTAATTTTATTGTATTCTAGTATAAAGAAGAATAGAGAAAAAAAAAGAAATTTAGCTATGTCGATCGATAATTATTTCAATGGGTAACAAAAATTCGACGACACAATTAACTAAAACATTCTCGGTTAGTGGACATGATGAATTTGAGAAGAATCCATTCGATATTACATCCTATCAAAGTCCAAATGGAAAAAAATATGGTCCATCACCCAGAATGCGTCGACGTCAAACAAACAAACCACTTCCATCCGAAAGAAAATCTCGAAAATCTCAAGTAATCATTTCTTGTGCTGATTATTAGTTTGTTTCTGATTTGTTTTTCTTTTCAGCCTGCATCATCCTATCTGAATGTCAGTCTTCAATCAATCAATCTCTTTTCTCGTAGCTTTAATTTTCTTCAAACATCAAGTTCATCATCGCCTCTTTGTCCACAAGAACAACTTGGTTCACATTCGGGTGTTTACCGAAATCAATCTCGTCGAAAATATCAAACATCATCGTTGAGAAATCCCTATCGACGATCGAGTACTAATTTTCCCGTTCGAGGACATGAAGCGATGTTTCTACCCGAATTTTCTATTAAAGGCAAAATTACTGAAGCTGATTTCGAAGTACTAATTTCATTTTTTTGCAAATAACACAAAACTATATCGATCTATTTTCAAAAAAAGGTTATTGACATTATTGCACGCGGTGCATTCGGAAATGTTATTAAAGTCTGTCTAATCAATGATAAACAAGTTTATGCAATGAAAATCATGAGTAAATCACAGATTGTCAAAGATAATGCTGTTCAACAAGTGAAGGGTAATGATAATATTAAATAGCATTTTATATCTTTCATCAGAAACATTCTTTAGATGAAGTAACTATCGCACAATCATGTTTATCTCATCCGTTTATTGTTCATACACATTACTATTGGCAATCGCGTCGTTATTTATATATAATCACAGATTATGTTGAAAATGGCGAATTACTATCGCTTTGGTTACGTATTCGTCGTTTTCCTGAATTGATTGTTAAGATTTATATTGCACAAGTTGCAATAGTTTTAGATTATTTACATAATAAAGGTATTATCTATCGGGATGTTAAAATGGAAAATATTCTATTAGATGAACATGGAAATATAAAAATCATTGATTTTGGCCTTTCGAAATGGCTTCCATTAGGCGAACGAACAACAACAATTTGCGGAACATTACAATGTAAATCAAAAGAAATTCAAATTTTCATTTATTCTTTGTTTTTTTTTGTGTTCATTGAATTAGATATTGCTCCTGAAGTATTAAGTGTTCGTCCGTATGATCATCGTGTCGATTGGTGGAGTTTAGGTATCCTTATGTATGCATGTCTTTTTGGCGAATATCCGGTGTCAGCGACTAAAGATCACGTCTCAATGGCCAATAAAGTTTTAAATCATAAATTTCATTTACCATTAAATGGTTACGAAAGAAAAACTGATGTCAAAGAGTTATTATATCAATTATTAGAGAAAAATCCTAATCAACGTTTATGTTCAGTCGATAAATTACAACAGACAAATTTCATGTCGACAATTAATTTCGATCGAATTTATTCGAAATTTTATTCACCTTTAAAAATTCTTATGAATGAAAATATCGAATGGGAAAGACAACTGAAACAACATTATTATCATCGTGGCAATACTTCTCCGGCAATAAAACAAAATCCATACGAAAATATTGATAATCAATTTTTTAATAAATAATTTTTAACCAAAGAAAAATTGTATATTACTTTTTCGTTTTTTTTTTGTATATTTAATAATAAAAAAAACATACGAGCCGATAGATCGGCGCTGAGGGTACAAAATAGGATATGATTTTAATAAAATTTGACAATATGTCGTACGAATAAATTCGAGTGGATAATCGACAATTGACCAGCTGTGAATCTTTTTGATTGACGAAAAACATGTTAAATCAAATATATATTTTGTTGTTTTTATTAATATTTTCTCTGTTCTATTTAAACGAAAGTATATCAAGTTGAAAGGCAGTCTATTATTTTCTCCAACGCATCATATCGGTATCAATTTCGGATATGTTTCGTACTTGTTGGTATGTGGCAATGATTGCCATCATCGTTAGTGTACGTTCGAGTCAAGCTGCGAATTGTACAGCAACATCATTTAAACAACAGTTAAGTGCAGCTGAATTATCTGCATCCAACATTATCGCAGAGAACTATGCATCAAAGACCAAAGAACAAATCATCGATTTGTTCATGCAACAAAACCTAAATTCAGTTGTTAGTTTTGATTATACAGTGACACAAAATGGAGATAAAACAACCATTGATTATAAAATTATCTGCGCTTGTAATGAAACAACAACAACAATTTTACCTGATGGAACACAACAGACATCACAAGTTGTTTCCGAAGCGAATACAACAGCTTTACAAAAAAGTGTTGCAGCTGGTTTGTAGAGAGGTCTATCGTAGATTCGATGAATTTGTTTCTTTGGTTTACTTTTAGCATTGACTGATCGTACTAATCAAGTTAGTTTACAAGCTCAACAAGTTCAAGCTGGTGCAACAGACACAAAATGTAATTTCAATGCTGGCGGTGATAATTATTTCGAATGGAGTATTGACACATCTTCGTCCTCGTATAATTCTGCTCTTTCGGCCGGTTCATATAAAAGTGCTAGTGATTTTCAACAAAGTCTTCTATCAACTTTTCGAACGAAATTAAATTCTGCCTTTCCTCAACAACTTCAAAATGTGACATTTGTTTCTCAAACGACATCAAGTGGTAGTTGTAGTTTAAAATTTCGTGCTTATTTCAACACACAAGTGACATCGCAAAGCACCCGTACAGATGCTATTTCAAAAATTCAAACCGTTTATTATGATCTGTTACCAAGTTTTTTCAAATCTTCGAGTTCATCCATGTCAATTCCAACAGCCGTTAAAATCGATGTTCCAACTGTAAATATAACATCGAAGAAGGCTATCTTAATACCAGAATCAAGTAGTTCAAAATCACTTACATCTGGTGTACTAGTTAATGTGACCAAAGTATCATCAAGTAAGTTTTTCAATGAGACAAACATTAAAGGTTTGCTATTTTTTTTGATATGGTGAATAGGCTCGCTAACACAAAGTGGATCCGGTAAAGAACGATATTCTTATTGACTACAATTACTCGTTCATATTTTCAATAGGTTCATTGAATATCAATCTTGCACTTAGTGGAAGCAGCTCTGGTACCAAGACATCATCAAATACAGGTACAGATGAAGATGATTTATATTCGGTTAGATGAACAGAAATCGTTTTATAGGATCTGCAAGTGGATCGAAATCGGTTTCAGTCAATGTTACGCGAAGTGGCAGTACCAGTGGAAGCTCTGGTACTAAGACATCATCAAATACAGGTACAGATGAAGATGATTTATATTTGATTTCATGATAATCAATCGTTTTCTAGGATCTGCAAGTGGATCAAAATCAGTTTCAGTCAATGTCACCAGCAACAGTGGCAGTGGAAGTTCTGGCGCCAAGACATCATCAAATACAGGTACAGATGAAGATGATTTATATTTGGTTAGATGAGACGAAATCATTTTCTAGGATCTGCAAGTGGATCGAAATCGGTTTCAGTCAATGTTACGCGAAGTGGCAGTGGAAGTTCTGGCTCATCATTGAATCTTGGTTCATCTGGCACAAAGACGTCATCAAATACAGGTACTGATGAAGATGATTTATATTCGATTTCATGATAATCAATCGTTTTCTAGGATCTGCAAGTGAATCAAAATCAGTTTCAGTCAATGTCACGAGCAACAGTGGCAGTGGAAGTTCTGGCACCAAGACATCATCTAATGCAGGTACAAATGAAGATGATTTATATTTGGTTAGATGAGACGAAATCATTTTCTAGGATCTACAAGTGGATCGAAATCGGTTTCAGTCAATGTTACGCGAAATGGCAGTGGAAGTTCTGGCTCATCATTGAATCTTGGTTCATCTGGCACAAAGACGTCATCAAATACAGGTACTGATGAAGATGATTTATATTCGATTTCATGATAATCAATCGTTTTCTAGGATCTGCAAGTGAATCAAAATCAGTTTCAGTCAATGTCACGAGCAACAGTGGCAGTGGAAGTTCTGGCACCAAGACATCATCTAATGCAGGTACAAATGAAGATGATTTATATTTGGTTAGATGAGACGAAATCATTTTCTAGGATCTACAAGTGGATCGAAATCGGTTTCAGTCAATGTTACGCGAAATGGCAGTGGAAGTTCTGGCTCATCATTGAATCTTGGTTCATCTGGCACAAAGACGTCATCAAATACAGGTACTGATGAAGATGATTTATATTCGATTTCATGATAATCAATCGTTTTCTAGGATCTGCAAGTGGATCGAAGTCAGTTTCAGTCAATGTTACGCGAAGTGGCAGTGGAAGTTCTGGCTCATCATTGAATCTTGGTTCATCTGACACAAAGACGTCATCAAATACAGGTACTGATGAAGATATTTCATATTCGATTTCATGATAATCAATCGTTTTCTAGGATCTGCAAGTGGATCGAAATCGGTTTCAGTTAATGTTACGCGAAATGGCAGTACCAGTGGAAGCTCTAGTACCAAGACATCATCAAATACAGGTACGGATGAAGACGGTTTACATTTTATTCAATGACAATAAATCGTTTTCTAGGATCTGCAAGTGGATCGAAATCGGTTTCAGTTAATGTTATCGGTAGTGGACGTGGAAGCTCTGATTTATCATTGAATCTTGGTTCATCTGGTACCAAAACATCATCAAATACAGGTACAGATGAAGATGATTTACATTTGTTTTAATGAATATAAATCGTTTTTTAGGATCTGCAAGTGGTTCGAAATCAGTTTCAGTCAATGTTACGCGTAGTGGCAGTGGCAGCTCTGGTTCATCTGGTACTAAGACATCAACAAACACAGGACGAAATGGTACTGCTGGCGGCAGTCTTTCGCTCTCCTTAGAAGGTAGTCGTGGTTCATCGTCAGGATCATCTGGAGTGAGTGAAGAAGTCATGTATACATTTGGATAAACACGTTGAATTTATTTTTGAAAATAGGGAAAGGTAGTTACAACTGTAAACCAGAGAAATCAAACTGGTGGTGGCAGCGTTTCACTTTCATTGGGAGGTAACCGTGGCTCGTCATCAGGCGTGAGTAAAGAAATCGCGTATAGATTTCAATAAGCAATCGGAATTTATTTTTGAAAATAGGGAAAGGTAGTTACAAGCGTTCAACAAAGAAATGGCACTGCTGGTGGCAGTCTCTCCCTCTCATTGGGAGATAACCGTGGTTCATCATCAGGATCATCTGGAGTGAGTTAATTAATGGTTCATAGGTCATAATAAATCGTGTGAATTTATTTTTGAAAATAGGGAAAGGTAGTTACAACTGTAAACCAGAAAAATCAAACTGACGGTGGTAGCGTTTCACTTTCATTGGGAAATAACCGTGGTTCATCATCAGGATCATCTGGAGTGAGTTAATTAATGGTTCATAGGTCATAATAAATCGTGTGAATTTATTTTTGAAAATAGAGAAAGGTAGTTACAACTGTAAACCAGAGAAATCAAACTGGCGGCGGTAGCGTTTCACTTTCATTGGGAGGTAACCGTGGTTCATCATCAGGATCATCTGGAGTGAGTTAATTAATGGTTCATAGGTCATAATAAATCGTGTGTATTTTTGAAAATAGGGAAAAGTAGTTACAACTGTAAACCAGAGAAATCAAACTGGCGGTGGTAGCGTTTCACTTTTATTGGGAAATAACCGTGGTTCATCATCAGGATCATCTGGAGTGAGTTAATTAATGGTTCATAGGTCATAATAAATCGTGTGAATTTATTTTTGAAAATAGGGAAAAGTAGTTACAACTGTAAACCAGAGAAATCAAACTGGTGGCGGTAGCGTTTCACTTTCATTGGGAGGTAACCGTGGTTCATCATCAGGATCATCAGGCGTGAGTGAAGAAATCGTATATAGATTTCAATCAGCAATTTGAATTTATTTTTGAAAATAGGGAAAGGTAGTTACAACTGTAAACCAGAGAAATCAAACTGGCGGTGGTAGCGTTTCACTTTTATTGGGAAATAACCGTGGTTCATCATCAGGATCATCTGGAGTGAGTTAATTAACGTTTCATAGGTCATAGTTAATCGTGTGAACTTGTTTCTGAAAATAGGGAAATGTAGTTACCAATGTTCAACAACGAAACGGCACTGCTGGTGGCAGTCTTACGCTCTCGTTAGGAGGTAGCCGTGGTTCATCATCAGGATCATCTGGAGTGAGTGAAGAAGTCATGTGTTCAGTTGAATAATAGACACGTTGAATTTATTTTTGAAAATAGGAAAAGGTAGTTACAAGCGTTCAACAAAAAAACCAAACTGGTGGTGGTAGCGTGTCACTTTCATTGGGAGGTAACGGTGGCTCATCAACCGGATCATCGGGTGTAAGTAGATTAAAAATTAACAATAGGTAGTTTCCATCGTTATTTAAATATAGGGAAAAGTCGTTACAAGTGTGAATCAAAGAAATCAAACTGGCGGCGGTAGTCTATCGCTGTCGTTAGGAGGTAGCCGTAGTTCATCAAATTCACAAGGAACAACCGTAAGTATAATACAATAACTGCAGAATTCGTATCGAAAATATATGAATATCTCGAGTAAATAGCTGATAGAATGCATCTCCTACAAATGCTCTGAACAATTGTGAGTTCTCACTGAAACGTTATTAACATCGGTTGATTTCTAATCAGAAGACTAAAACTAGTCATGTTTATTTACGATTTTTGAAATATTCATGATGGATGATTCGCCATATGTAGTTTCTTTGTATTTTCTGGGAATTTTTTTAGAGTAATGGTCAAAACTCATTATCAACTGGACAAAGTGGATCGAGTAACCAAGGATCGGGTAAAACATCATCAGGAAATCAACCAACTGGTCAAACTGGATCGAGTAGCCAAGGATCGGGTAAATCAGTATCAGGAAATCAGCCAACTGGACAAAGTGGATCGAGTAACCAAGGATCGGGTAAAACATCATCAGGAAATCAACCAACTGGACAAACTGGCTCGAGTAGCCAAGGATTGGGTAAATCAGCATCAGGAAATCAGCCAAGTGGTCAAAGTGGATCAGGTAACGAAGGATCGGGTAAATCACCAACAGGCAATCAACCAACTGGTCAAACTGAAAATCAAGGAGGTCCAACAAAAGGAGCTCAAGGAAACAATCAAGGTAACTTAAGTGGTAAACAACAAAATCGATCAGTATCGAATGAATTTAATTACGATCGTACAATAACAAAAGTAATCCAATCACAAGGAAATAATAATGGACCCAGCGGTGGTTTCGTTGTCAAGAGCTATGAATCTGGTAAAGAAGGTTTGTATTTATAGGTTAATAAAGTTGATGAACTACTATTTATCATTCTCTAGGCGTCAATGGAAATGGTCGAGCGAACAATAACTTCAATAATGGCGGAAAATTAAATATTCAAACATTAGTTCGAACTAGTGGACAAGCTCAAGGTAGAGACGTCGTAAAACTACCACGATCTGGTAATTCGATTTTCTTAGGACGAAGCTTTGGTGTAACCAATCGTGAATCAAATGCTGTACGTGACATTACAATTGATACCATTCCGTATCAATACGGATCAAGCAGTGTTTCTGTATCTGCATTGAGTAGTTTGTTAGCTGCTCTTCTCTATGGTCGTCAATCACGACAAGGTCCACCAGCACGTTCATCGGGACCATCATGTATTCCTCAAGCTACTTTTGTTAATTATGTCTACGAATATGACATTCAAAATCAAGTTTTTAATTCGTCATTTCAAGATCCTCAATCGGATGTTATTCAAAATCTTCAATCCTGGATTGCTGATGCAGTTGCTGAAGAAATCTACAAACGAAACCTAGCTTTCTATGTTACTGATGAAGCACGTTTGATCAAAGTTATTGACGTCAGTCAACAATACAACAATCGTGCTGTTTTACGTTTTTATATCTCAATAAATTGTGACAAAAACTTCATTCCTGTTATCCGTCGTGTTCTCGACACTGTCGGTCAAAATTTACAAAACGAACGTTTTGCAACATCAAACAAGAAGATCGACTGGGGAAATATGGTTCTTATTCCAATCACAAAATAGGCTGAACAAGATAAACATTTCCTAAACACTTTTTTCTTCTCTTTTCTCATTAAACTCAACTGGTATTCATACAACATTTAAATGAAAACACGTATTTGATATCATAATCTATCTTGTTTTTTCTCGTTTTAATAAATATGTTCTTTGTCATGGAAATTTAATATTTGTCTTTTTTTTAAATAAGAACCCAGTAAATACACTCACTTGAACAATATTATCTTAGATAAATATGAACGCCAGAGAAAAAACATCATACTTTTTTTCTCATTTTATTTCTCTCAATTGAATATACAAATCTGTCAGCAGAAATATTTTGTTATGAATAAAATCTTGTATCTATTCATATTCATTTACATGATTCGATTTTATTCGAGCGCAAGAGTTCAACAAAAAACAATAATAATATTCGAATTTGACCGTCCAAAACTATATAGAAGATATCCGACGCGAATGCAGGTTGACATCCGACCAAAAGAACAAAACAAACCCTATTATTTAGTATCAGGCATTATACTTACTGGAAATAAAATGAATGTGGAATCAATACAATGTAAACTTGCGCTTACAAATCAAAACTGTTCATTTACTCCTTCTGAAAGAAGTATGTGGAAAAAGTCATGATCAAATTTCAAAGAAAAAATTCATTGTATTTTTCTCTAGATATCAACGATTATGGATTTGATTCAATTTTGGATAATAATTCTGTTGTTGACTTATCATCAAATCCAAATATTATAAACATGCTTAACTGTTTACGTCAAAACAAAAATTATGCATTTTTACGTTTGTCTATTATTATCAGCACCCAAACAATAACTTATCCAACTGATTTATCGTATGAACCGCCAACGAATCTGTTTAGTATCATATTTTTAAGTTCATGCGTTGCTTTGACATGCGTGGTTTGTGTTGGTTGGTTTTTATTTCTCTATTGTCGTCAATGTCGACACCGACGAATAAAGAAAAAACAGCAGAAAGCTCTCGAATATTCTGTACAAAAACTCTTAGATAAAATGCCAGTGATTACGTTCGATTCAAAAGTTCGTGCTGAAATATTTTCTGATAATGACGATCCCATGTGTTCGATATGTTTGGAATCATTTAAAGACAATGAAAAACTTCGAAAACTTCGTAATTGTCTTTTTATTATCAAATTAAGAGAAACTTTCTTTTGTGTTTAGTATGTCCACATTATTTTCATGTGTCATGTATCGATCCTTGGCTACTGGCTCATCAAAATTGTCCGTTGTGCAATCAGAGTGTTCTTGCCGAAGCAATCTCAATGATTTCTGGTCGAGCTTCACTTATGGACAATCCACGTTCAAACTCGGTCGATTCATCAATAAATTTCAATCGTTCATAACTCGTTTTCTTTTTCTTTCTTTCTCGGAAATAAAATCTTTTTTAAACATTAAAACATTTCCATCTGCTGTCAAGGCAAAAAGTGCATTTAATTAAGTTTCCTTTTTTTTCTCCCCCGTTCTATCGTTTACTATCAATCAATAAATAAGATATTCATCAAAGGCAACAAATTGCAACACCTGTTTTAACATTTTATGTAAATATTTCGATTTTCTCCGTTTTTTTTTATTCAAAGTGTAAAAACAATGAAAATGAACGAACTCTTGACCTTCTAATTTGTTTCAAAAGTGATGAATAAAACAGAACGAGAACAGGGAGAGAAAAAAAGAAGTGCGAGAATGTACATGTATACATTCTTCTTCGATATCGATGCCGTTTATAAGACGAAACATTAGTCTCCTTTCTGCTTGATAGACATGTCTAATCCGAGAGTATGTTTTGTTGCATCATACACTTTCTTTTTCTCTACAGTCTACTGACAATGGACAAGAGATAGACATTTGAAGAACGAATACAGTTACAATCGCATGTTTTCTATTTATCCACTTGACAATCAACATCATATAACTGAGGTAAATAAGAAAATATGTTAAATTGAATGTTCGTTCGTTTGATTTGTTTTATCAAGGTCATTAACTGACCTGTGAACTAAAAAAAACAGTTTGTCACTTTAAAGAGATTAAGCAAAAGTTTGACTTCATTATTAGACATGTAAGTGCGAGTTGAGAGAAATGAGTCAAGCTATTGAATAGAAGTTTTAATGTTTGCATCTAGCCTTGATTTTCTTGCATAAAAAATTCTTCATCTATTCAAGTAGCTGCGCTTGATTTTATTATTACGATAGAGAAGAAGACGAAGAGAGAGAGAGAAAAAAAAGAAACTATACTAGAAATGTATTTTTATTCTTACTGTAATTGCCATTTTGAAAAATGATTTCTTTCATTTTAATATAGAGTCAAAGAAAAATGAAGAAACGTGAACAATCAAATGATCAATTGATACGTTCGGGTGCGCGTATTCGTGAAAGTGTTCGATGTTTACCTCGAGGACATTTCGAACAGATTCGGCAAATGTTTGATAACTCAACAAGAAAATCAGAACATCGAACAAATATCGATGATCTTATTCATGAAACTGAACAGAATTCATCATCGAATGGTAAGCAGTGTTGTTGTTGTTGTTTTCTTCAATAACGAAGTTGAATGTCAGAGACATGTTTTATCAGTTCGATTGTAAAGAAATGAAAGACGTTAAAATGAAGGTCGACATTTTTTCTTCTCTTGTTCGCCACGAAATTCGAGCAGTTAGATTTATCATTAGACTCGAAAGAGTAAACATTCGAATAAATATTTTTCTCTCCAAAGAAAAGAATGGCAAAGGCCAACATTCTCATCTGTTCGGTGGCAAATCGAAGTCCTATTCATTTCGTTTCTCCGTTTTTTTTTGTGTTTTATTGAATAACACATGCGTGTAAGCAAGTCATAAATGTCGATTGCTTATTCTAGACGTTTACTCGCACACATCATCAAACGAACATAAGCAATCATCACGAAAAGTTCCCATGGCTTCAGCTGTTAATTATGCTGATAGTTACGAACATTCATCTACGCCTCCAATGAAGAAAACACTTGCCGTTCATGCTAAGCCAATTTTAGTTACAACAACTTCGAATCATTTCGAACAAGAAACGCCAATGATTCATTTCGAATCATCGAAACGTATCCTTTCGACAGCGTCACTTTCATCAACTGGCTATGATTCCAATTCATCACCATCGATACTTTCGAAACGAAATTCATTTAATACAAATCGAAGTCATGATTTTTCCGTTTCGAATGAATCCAATCTTTGTACGTCGGGAAATTTCGTTAATTCATATTCAAGTGATAATCTTTCTGATCATTCGCCATTGATCAGTCGATCGCATATCAAACTTATTCCATCTCGAACATCGACTCTCGAACGTCATCCTGTTTCTGTTGTTCGTCATACAATCATCAGCAAGTCATCCGTACCTAATTCACCTTCAATCTCATCGAATTCATCGTCGACGTCAGCTAAATTCGTTCTACAAACAACGTCATTTCCAACGAATACAAACATTTCGTCGGCACGTCTTCGACGTAAACATTCGAATTCACGTTCGGCTGTTTTCACTCCGATCATCGTTCAAAAACAAACAAGCAATCAACGCGAACAAAGTCCACTGCCTGTCGTCGAAAATCCTCTCTTTCAACAATCAACAATTTCATCAGCACCACAAAAACCACCACGAACATTTCAACATGATCAAAAAGTCATCTCAACATCATCATCATCGTCAGCAAGTCATTCGCCAACATTCGATATCGGTAATTAAATGACTCATCCCGGTTTCTTACATTTTTTTTTATCTTTGTACTCGACTTTTTCTTCTTAATTTCAATAAGAAAAAACACCTACTCACATCGATCAAATGATAACCTTTAACACCTTCGTATTTTTCTAGGCGCTCGTTCTGTGAGCTGCATGGATTTGACAGCAGGTGTGTCGAATGTTCTTCTCTCGAGTGGACTTCTACCATTAGAAACTGAACAAATCCAATCATCACCACCGCCACCACCCAAAGAAAATATTTATGAAGAATTACAATTTCAACCAAAGCCGAATCCAACGAAAAGCAAACCGAGAATTTCCATGAAAAAAGGTATCAGCGAACCAAATCTTGCTAAAACACGGTTTTTCTCGGCTCGATCATTGCTCGATCGATTCAAACGTATCCTTCCGTTGTCACTTTCGAAACAATCATTGAACGATTTAAATTCGATGACAATCGAAAGTGATGACAACGATGAAACCGATAGTTTATCATCGGACATCAACGATCAATTTCGTCGTTCACGATTAGATCATGTCAATCGAATCAATCACATCTACGATACAATAACAAATGAAAATCATTTTATGAATCTTTTCTCCGAACGACAATTAACAACTCTATTCGATTATGTTGTTCATCTTCTTCCCGAACAAGAATTCGGCTTTTTTGCTAATGGTACAGGTTGTTTATCATCATCGAATATCCATTATCCACATTCGAATTCATCGTCGATTCGTTTCAAATATCCTTGCAATGCACACGATGAATCTTCATTGAAATATTTCTGTTTTCCTGATCAACATGATTCGAATAACAATACGAATCAATTCATTCTTTCGAATAAAACTAAACCAGAATATTTCCGTTTTACATTAACAAATATGCATGGTCACCGTCAATATGGTTATTGTTCACGTTTTATGTACAAAGGTTATTTGAATGCGTTGTGCATTGTTTCACCATGTGATATGATGAATTTCTACGAACGAATTCTTTCGACAGCAACCGAATTATTTTTGTCGTATAAAGAAGATGAAGCAAAGATTTTTTTCAAAGAAATCTATTCGCATCGACTACCGAGCAGAGGTGATATGATACATATTCATACGACAACAGTCGGTTTGTACACACTGAAAAATGAATATGATAGACGAAAACAATTGATTGATTCAAGTACATTATTGAATTTATCAACAGGTTCGAGAATAATAAATCTTTTTTTTTCAAAAACTCAACGTTTTGTTTTCATTTATTTAGATACGATTATTAAAATTTTCTCTTCGATTCTCTACGAACAAAAAGTAATTTTCATTGGCAATGAACTCGGTTCATTAACACGTTTAATTAATACTTTCATTACTCTACTTTATCCATTTTCTTGGCCACATACATTCATACCTATTCTTCCGCCATTGATGCTCGATGTTCTTCAAGCACCAACGCCCTACATCATTGGAATACTTCGCTCAAGTGAATCCTATCTTTGTGGAAATACTGATTTTTTTACGCAAGATAATTCGGATATACTCATTGTTGATATTGCACACGATCGTATTCGATCGATAACTGAGTATTTCTACAGTGAAACATCTCGACATAATTCATTCGATAATCTGAATCAATTTCAAATTCTTCCGAAAGTTTTTAAAATCGAATTAAAACAAGAAATCTCCTCGTTACGAAAGAATCGAACGAATCTCTCACTCGATGAATGTCAACAACGTTTACAAAATGTTTTCATGTCGATATTTATTCAATCGTGTTACA
>Ga0209915_1000676_pt1 | contig 66701 bp, 80 predicted proteins | sample ThiBiot_750_plan_FD_183952 | JGI IMG/M metagenome (GOLD analysis project Ga0209915, IMG submission 183952) | Wastewater bioreactor microbial communities from Cape Town, South Africa - Thiocy_cont_750_plan (SPAdes) | ecosystem: Engineered > Bioreactor > Thiocyanate-remediating > Anaerobic-Aerobic... | reverse complement strand
ATCTGGTATATTTATTAAGACATAAATACGCAAGTACAGAAAAATGAGTACGTGTTCAAACCATCTTTTTCAACAAAAACATGTGCGCAAATCAATTTTTATTAGCAAGAAAAAATCGTTGTTTTTAATCCATAACTGAAATGAATAAAGGTTCTTGTAACTGTGCAGCCAGGAATTCAAGAACTTGTAGACCTTTTTCGGCATTTTTTCGCCATGAAGATGATGCTTGTGGATAACAGTCTTCAATAGCTTTCTTTATATCTTCTTTTGTTGTATTCGCATCATCAGGATGTGCTATAGATAATCGATTCCGCTTTAACATCTTTATAATTAAACGAATGTCTTCCCATTTGAAATTATTTTCTTCAAGTAAAGACTTTAATGTATCAACATTGCTAAGATTGTTAATATCATTAAAACTACGGCATGCACTTATACAAAGTAATTCATTACGATTTAGATAACGAGACATTTTAACCAATATTTGTATGCCAACGCGACCAAGTAAAAGATGACCTTGAGAAATTGAAGCATTATTGATCATTTTTTCCAGATCATTAATTTTCTTTTCGCTTGTATCAATTTCATTTACTCACATGCTTCGACGAATTTACCTGGATTTGAGATTGGGTTTTCTCAGGGCGATCAATACGGTTCCCGTGACGGTCTAAAACGACAAAAATAAGCTAATTAACGTCATCAATTTTACATCGCGAACACTTTCAACACCCTCACCCTCAAGATAGTATGATATATGTGTTAGAGAAAGAAAAGGATAGAGTTGGTTTTCATACGCGTATTTCTCTCTAATTTATTCATTTCAAAAGATCGTCCTTTTATAGGTGACGAGAGAGAGAGAGAGAGAGAGAGAGAGAAAAAAACGAGGGATATGATTAGATAACAAAGAAGAGAGATCGATCGTTCGAAGATATCACTCAAACAAGGGTGATCGAGGTGATGCTATCTTGTATGATATCATCCCCTCGATTCACCCTCTAACAATATGTCAGTTAAGGAGTTGACAGAACGAGAAAATTTTGTTTGCGTTCTTCATATCAAACAGAAATTTGAATGTATTTGTTGCAGTTCAGTTTAGAATCTAATTGAGATTGGAATTATGTCAATTATATGATTCAAAGATAGATTTTTAGATTTTTGTGTATAGACAATGTTTTATGTTTATTTTTTAATGAAATAAGAAGAAAACTTTGCTCGGGTGATAAAAAGCATAATGAAATTCTTTTACAACTATATTTCGTGAATTAAATTTGCTCCTGAAATTATATGTGTATCACGAAAAAGATGATTCAATTGTATACTTTTGTGCAAAAATTCTATTTTCCGAGGGGATGTGGTCATCCATATCGTGGATATTTGAAAAATGTAATAATTGATCGACAATTAGTTGACATATAGTTATGATATTACACAAGTACAGTAAAACCTCCCTATGTGGACACCTCTCTATAGTGAACACCCACCTATCGCGGACACCCTCCGGTCCGCCCAAGCACTTTTTGTTGGAAGTTGCCCTCTCTAAAGTGGACACCTCTTTATTCTGGACTGTGGACACTTTTTTAAAGTCCTTCTATAGTAAATCACCTCTCTAAAGTGGACATTCGTGAAAATTGAAATTTTTTTTACACACTATAATGATGATAAATGTGCACGAATTATATCTTTTAATCATGATGACCTCAAATATCTTCTCAAAAGAAAGGATCATGAGAGTAACAATGATGAACTTGACTAGTCAGGATGGAACAAGACGACATGAATAATTTCATACAGAACAAAACAAAGAAAATCAGAACAATTAGGAACTATAAAAAGAGGACGAATCAATCATTCACTCACTCACTTTTCTAGTCATGAAACGACATGAGTTACCTTTAGAAGAAAAAATACGACTTATAAAAGATAATAATGGAGGTCTTGGTATGTCAGTACGAAAATTAGCTGAAAACTACTCAATCTCCAAAAGTAGTACAGCAAACATTTTATCTCGTCGTGAAGAATACGAAACCGATTATTTTAAAAGGGACTAAAGATCTTTATAGATTTTGACATATTTTATATTTTGTTTCTATGTATTTTAAATATTTTTCTTAATAAATTAATTTATGAAATGTTCTTGAAATGCTACAGTTTGAATAATGAAGAAAAACAGTCTATTTTCACTCGGGAACTGATAGGAGACTTAATTATCATGGAAAAAGTGGATGCCTCTGTATAGTGGACATCTCCTGATAGTGGACACTTTGAGCTGGTCCGGTAGGTGTCCACTTTAGAGAGGTTTTACTGTATATACAAAGAAGAAAAACACAATGATGTTATTTCGTGTCTACGTTATTGTGACAATTATGTAACAGTTGATTTCTCTGATTGTTACTTTCGAATTACTTGTTAAATCAATGATATATTATACTGTTTATATTTGACAGTTGTATTTGAAAAAGATAAATTTTTTTTATTGTTAATATGTCACAAACGCCTTAGTTCACCTTATCGTTTTTCTTCTATTTTAACGTAATTATTATGTCAAAATTTTCATGATAGGTGACTGTCACAACTCTTCAATGTGGTATACGCCATATATTCTAAAGTTCCTATTTCCAAGGTCATACATATTCTTTCTGATCATTCAATATATATATATATATATTTATGATTAGTATTTTTGGGCGTGTGTGCTTTTTTTTATTGAAGGAGCGACATTCTTCATAGAGACCGTTTATAATAAACGAGAATGTGTGACGTCAATATAAAAAAAATCCGAACCGATACTCTACGTATATATATAGAGAGCGAGCAAAGCTGTCGTGCACACAAGTATTTTTATATTTGAAACCGAACGCGAACATGTCAGCTTGGAGTAGTATGTTAACAAATGCAAAAAAGAAAACAACATTCTCATTAATATTAAATTATTGATTTTTTTAGCTGGACTTTGTGAATGTTTCAATGATTGCGGAATATGTTGTTATGGTTGGTGTTGTACACCTTGTTTATTCGGCGAAAATGCCGAGAAAATCGATGGAACCAATTGTATAGCAGCAGGTCTTATCTGGTGGTTACTCACATCTGTTAGTTGTTGCTGTGTCTATCATATGGGTAAACGAAAAGCTCTTCGTCAACGTTACGGTCTTGAAGAAGGTTGCGGCGATTGTCTGACGACAACGTTTTGTGTTGGCTGCGCAATTTGTCAAGAAGCGCGTGAATTAAAAATTCGAGAAAAATATCCTGCAGGTAAATCGAAAGATAGATAAAATCGAATTCATGAAATGAATATTTTAGCACCAAATGCCATTATATCTCAACCAATGAATTATCAAGCAAACCGAAGAGGCGAACAATTTTAAACAATGAAATTTTTTTCTTAATTGTGACTCGACTTATTTCCTGCATTGTAGAAACATAATCATTTATATTGAAACAGAAATATGAAAAGACCGATTAAAGCATACAGTTAAATAATTTACTCTGTTGATAGAAGAAGAAAAAAAAATATTGTCTACGCCATCAGCGCTTTTCGAAGTTTACTTGATTTTTTTTTCTACTTTACAGAACGCGACGAGAAAAATCTGGCGTATGAATCGAACGACAACAAAGTGATTAGAAATATTCTTTCAATAAATATTGAAAAGAACGAATGAAAATAAAGCTTCGATTTACTTAAAAAACCCTCTAGGTAACATATTGATTGTATGAATAAGTAAGAATACAATGACCTTGTATTCAATGCAGCATAAGCGAATTTTTGCTGATTCTGATAACCTAAATTCAAATTTGATTCAGTTCGAAGAAAAAATAGGTTGAATTTCAGTCTTTAATTAAGTTTTGAAAATATCCACGTACATCTTCTCGCATTACATGCAAACGATCTGTAAAACACATGTTTGTTAATCAAAACTTGCAGCAACTGTTATAAACGATGAAAAGATTAGAAGTACAATGATGATTTCTGTAGACATTTGGATGAGACAGAGTTACATACGAGATCAAAAAAAAAAGAACGTCGGATTGACAATCAAATTTAAACAGTCATTAGACGACGTATTTCGGCTAATAACCCTAAGACAAATAATCATTGTTTCATCTTATGTTTTCGAAAGACGAACAACGGTCTTATTCAATATTGACCATGATTGACATCGAAAGTGAATCACGATGAGCATTTATCGACGATCATTTCTTCTGTAATCATGAATATTCATTGAGTATGTTAAGAAAGAAAAAGAAATATGGTTCATTGGTTAATGATAACTCTTGTTTATGATTTAACTATTCTTAAAGTTCGTTCAATGATTTAAAAGAAAACATTTATTCATCTTTTCTTTTTTCTCATAGTTATCCTTAGGTGAAGTAACACTTGCACTACGTTTACTTCATTATAAAAATAGTCATGGTATGACCTATGACAATCACGCGTGTGACACACGAGTCGAACATGATCTCAATCGAGATGGTCGATGTGATACTGCGTTTCTGTTTTGTCTCGTTCGTTTACCATTTCAAAATCCACATAACTGTACATTAGGCGATTATTTTACTGGTGTAGTTGGGGCTGATGATATACATTTTATCAATATTGACGAACAATCACAAATCGATGTTCAACAACGTTCATCGGCATTAGTTTCAGTTTGGTATCAGCCAACCGTTTACTTTCGATTTAAATATCCGAAAGTAAAAATCGAACAAATTTTCTTTTTCTTTTGAAAATTATCAACATTTTTTCAGACGGGCATCGGCATGATAGTTGAAGTGTACGATGTCGATGATCTGCATAATCATACGATTCATGATTCGATCGATTTCTACGGTCGAACATTGCTCGATTTGAAAATCTCTCCATCGAAAGACGCAGCAAGCAAACAACGTGTCTATCTTCGAAGTTTATTCGGAAGTTACACGAATTTAACTATTGATTTATCAGTAAAAAAACATTTTCCTATTCGAAAACTTTGTTTTCTCTTCTCTTCTAGCTTTATTGTTCGGCAAATTATTATGGCAAAGATTGCGAAACATTTTGTCTGACAAATGAGCATCGCTACGATTGCGATTTAAATACAGGACAGAAGATTTGTAAACAAGGTTATTTCGGTGCCGAATGCCTCGACGGTAAATTTTCTACTCGAGAAACTTTTCAATGGAACCTGTTTTTTTAAAAAAGATGTTCGCGTTTGTGATGATCATTCGTGTTTGAACAATGGAACGTGTGTTGTCTATCTCGGAGGATATTTATGCCGATGTCAGACAGGTTTTAGTGGACGTTCATGTGAGATTTCTAATCAACGAGTTTTGAAATGTAATCAATTCAATTGTATTCATGGAAATTGTTCTAATGAAGGCAAATGCATTTGTCATGAAGGTTGGACATCCGATCAATGCAATCAAAGTACAAAATCTTTTCGTTTGGGAGAGAAAAAAAGCGAACTCGATTTGTCTTTTGAGGAATATCGGGGTGTGCTAGTCAGCCATGTTTGAATAATGCAACATGTGAAGCGTTAGTTGGGATTTATCCGGAATATACATATCGTTGTCATTGTCGAATTGGTTATTCGGGAAGAAATTGTGAGATCGGTAAGAGAAAAAGAAAACTAACAATTCGATGGTTTTTTTGTGTTTGATAAAGAAATGAGCAAACCGTGTGAACGAATTGCTTGTTTTCACGGTCGTTGTGTACAAACAAATATTTACAATGAAATCTGTGTTTGTCACGAAAATTGGACGGGCCATGATTGTTCACAAAGAGTTCATTTTCCGCCAAAAAATCCAATGAAAACTGAAGTTGATGATGATTATCTCAGTTGGTTAAATGCTAATTATGGAATGATTAAAGCACCTCCTCGATTTATTCTTCCAACAACAACAATCATTCAACCAGAATACAGTGAAATCATTCGAGTAGATCATGATTTTCAATTTACTTTTCAATATTTAGAATTTACATCATGTTCAAGTTCACCATGTCTACATAATTCAACGTGCATTGCTCGTTCGGAACAAACATTTCAATGCGTTTGTTCACCGGCATTTATCGGACTCTATTGTGAAATAGGTAATCCATTAATCCCTCATAAACTTTCCATGAGAATTGATGAATTTTTCTGTAGAAGTTCTAAATCTGTCTAATTTTCGTACGTATTCTGTTTTTAGTCATTAGTTTTCTACTTGTAGAACTCTCCTCGTTAGTAAGACAAAATAATCTTCCGCTTTTGTCTTTGTAGAACGTAATCCATGCGACAATTCACCTTGTCAACATCAAAGTATTTGTCTTCCGCAGCCTAATCAAACATTTCGATGTATTTGTCGAGCACATTATACAGGAAAATTCTGCGAATATCCTGGTAAGAAAATTGATTTGTTGACAATGATATAAAAGCCATATTTGTAGTTCCACTTGATCTTCCAACAATTTTCAAAAAATGTTCTCGTAATTGTCAAAATGGTGGCATTTGTCTAGTAAATAAAATCCGATCATTTGATGAAGTTTTTCTCTCTCTCGCTCTTTCCAGGTTGATGAATTTAACAAAGAGCAGTGCATTTGCAAAGCTTCTTTTACAGGATTATATTGTGAATTAACTAAGAAAACTTGTCTGAATAGTTCGGGTAACATATTAAGATCAACGAGTTGTCTGAATAAGTTTTGTTTTGATTTTAAAGATCCTCTGTGCACTGATGATCCATGTTTGTCATATCCGTGTCTATCGAATGGCACATGTCATTCGTTGAGTTCATCGAAAAACTATACATGCTCATGTCCAACTGATTACACAGGTAGACGATGCGAAACAACAACACATTTTCAACGGACAATTGCGAATATCAATTCGAAAATCGACCTCTGGCCATTAGCGGTCGTTTTCGGTTATGTATTTTCTCTTGCATTAGTTTTTATTATCATTTGGTTTATTTGGTAAAATTCGATAAATAATAAATCTTTCTTTTTCTCTTTATTTATTCGTTTAATCTAAGGTATGGCTTAACAATTCGTCCTCAAACAGTTCTAACCTATGGCGAAAATGTTAATGATCGTTATCAATTAAATCGTTTAAGTGTTAGTAATCCAATATTTTATACAAATCAAGAATATCATACACCCATAGCAAAGACATGGTCAACATCTCCAACAACAATATCGAATCTTGATCAATGGACACGAACAATAACTCATTAAGAAGAAAAAGATAATCATAATGCAAAAAAAAGAAGAGCAGAAAAGAGAAGAAAAAAAACTAAGAAAGAGAGACCTTTGTTGCTTTTTTTTTCTATGTATGCTTGATTGATGTTTTTCTTCCTCATTAGTACTATGTACAAGATAAAAAAGAAAAAAAAACCGAACAGCAATTGTTAAATAGATGAGTAACAAAGACGCGAGAGATAAGAACAAACGAATTATCATCACCAAAAATCGTCCTCTTCCGATTGTGGTTTGGCGTTCTGATTGGAATGTTTATTTGTTTGTTCGATATCTGATATTGTTGAACTAGCTTCCGAATATTCACGAATAATAGTGATAGGAGCTTTGCTTGTTGACGGAATAGCTGGCGGCGTTGATGATCGAGATTCTTCACTCTAGAGAAACAAGAAGACGTTGCCTTTATATTCGATTGTAATTAAAAAAACTCGAACCTTTTCAGTGTCAGGATTTTCGACAATATCATCGATAATCGATCCTGGTGAATTCGATCGAGCTGAATGTTTAACTAATAGAGAAAAAAAAAGAAAAAAATGATAATAATTTAAATTCGTGTGGGTGCGTGTGTTTAATCACCTAAATTTATCTGATTCGGTGGTGATGCTGTTCTTGTTAACGTTGAATAAACATCCGCTGAAAGGAACTTATTCATTCAAAAAAAAAGAAGAAGAAGAAAATTGTCGTATGCCTTACCGGATTGCTGTCGAAGAATACGTCGTTTCTCGCTACTACTATTACTATCACTACTCGGCGACGATGATGACAATGATAATTGTTGAGTTTGCATAACAATTGGCGTACGTATATCGGGATGTTCAAGTATATTCGGTACACTACCGCCGTTATTTTCATTATTAAATGCTTTTGTTGTCATTAGTAGACGTCGATGAATACGATCATCGGTTGTCGTTGGTTTTATTGTCACTTCCGGATGTTCAAATATACGATCCTGACTTTGAGAAAGATTTTTTTGCCGATTATTGATGCCATTTTTTGTTGTTAATAAACTTCTAAAATGAAAATAAACAAACAAACAAATCAAACTAATAATTATCAATTAAACAAAACGGAAATCAAATCAGACTTGTAGAAAATCATAGATTACCATCGGTTTTTCTTATGTCAAATTAACTTACTCAGGTAAATTAATTAATGGTTGATCTTTATTCCAATTAAATTTCTGCGTATGTGAACTTATATCTTGTAATGATGTTGACGATGGCATATTATTTGCTGTTGTATTTTGAGTTTGTGTACTGAATTTCACACTTGGCATGCGTTTCACTGATGAATAATCGATATCTGTTAACAAAGAAACAACTGAAGATAATAAAAGACAAACTGCGTTTTTTTTTTGAAAAAAAACATGTAAAACACTAGTATTCGTAGTGACAAGAGAAACTAGTCGAATATTTTTCTTTGTTTCTATGAATAAATCAACTCGGTGTAGTGTTTTTTTTATTTAATTTATTGGCGGATGATGCTCATGCATATATTACGACTATTTGAAAGTATCTCATTGTAATAGAGCGAAAGAGAGAGAGAGAGAGAAAAAGAAAAGGTTATTTACACATTTGGATGTCACTGCATCTCTGGTCTGATGTATATCTCTTGAGAGAAAAAAAAGCTCAAATGAATAAGTTATGTTCCTTCTTCGCATAGAATGTCTATCATTGACAATTCCTTCTTCTTCTTCTTCTTCTTCTTCTTTTTTTCAGAGACTCTTGTGAAGATGACTTTCTTCGATGGTTTTGACGAGACAAAAAAAGAAAACTAGTGACAGTAATCGTCTTCTATCTAACATCATAGGAAGATAAAAAGTCTGTTTAAGAGAATATATGTGCTCGACTATCGAATGATGACACACACAAAGACGAAGAAGAGAAGAAAAAAAATAGAAAACGTTCTCGTTAGTTGTAAATAAGAGAGTGGAACAATTCTCCTCTTCTGCTTTGAAAACTATTTAAAAAATGATATTTTGTACCTACGAAATCGCTCAAAAAAATGCGAGGCATTTCTTGTCTTTATTGATTGACTAAAAATATCCGAGAAAAATCCTGTTGATCTATAAATATTCTAGATTTTTTTTCTTCTTTCGCTTCTCTCAAGACAATCACAAACAAGAAAAGAGTCAAAAAAAGATTTCTAATAAACGTTTTTCTATATTTTTTTATTTTCGCGAACGTATAAAAAGACAAAATGATCATCCGAGACAAGCTATTCACTTCCGCAATCAAGAGAAAAAAAAGAAAAAGACCAGTTAGATTTCACTTGCCGTCGAGATTTAGAAATCTCTGAATCGATCGATCGAATACCTTCAGGCAAAATAGATTCCTCTCTCTCTCTTTGCTGTTAATAACTGCAAGAAGAAAACTTATATTCAACAAGATTAAATCTTTGTCAATAAGTTCGGTCTAATATCTATTTTTGTTCGATGTTTATGTGTGTTTGTTTTCCTTTCATTTCGAATTTATCGATAAAAAGACTGTTTAGAAGACGAAGAAAAAAGGTCTTCTTGACGTCAACGGAAGTATGCCGAAGATTTTAATTGAATTATTCAAGCAAAGAGATTCTTCGACAGGAAATCGGGCATCAAATGAGGTTACTTTTGATATAGAAACATGTTTAGAAAGAGTAACTTACTGGACTGTTTTTTCTTTTCAAAGAATCATGAGACGAAAATAAATATTAATATACGAAAGTCATTCATTGAATAAGATAGAATGTATAGACGAAACGCACTCTATTTAAGAAAAATCGAACGTTTCTCTCGGCGTTCTCTTTCTCGATGTGTTTTTATCAAGAAAAGAAGAAAAGAAAGAGAGAGAGAGAAAAGAACTACTGATGTGTCTTTCTTTTTCTCTCTTTTGCAATTCTGCTGCTTTCTTCTTGTTAAAAAAGAATGAGGAAATATAAATCTAACTTGTTAATTTCTAAAAAAGACGAAAGGTCATTACACAAGCTCTGATTTCAAACAAGTTGATTACTATTTCTATTTCTTTTCTCTCTTCTCTCTTTCACGTACATTCAATGCGTGCAGCTATGCGGGTATCAGACAAAGAAACGAGATAAATACATAGTTTAGTTTTTTTTTTCGACACCTACGACATACCAAACGAAAAAAAAAACGAAGAAAAATTGTTAACAATGAAGAAGAAAAAAAGAAACGAACTCAATGATCATGATTAGCAGAACTAATACAGCTGTCAATTACAGCGTGTTATTTACTTCGTTTTTCTTCTTTCTTTCTATTCATTTAGTTTTTAAGAGTCTTGCTTTCTCTTTTTCTTCTTCACTCGTTTGCTTTTCTTCTTTTCTATTGATAAAAATGAATGAACGCAAAATAATATTAAATAAAAAAAAAACCGCTCGAGTTTTTTAATTGCGTTGCAGTTCTCCTACCTGTAGGTGGGATGTTATTCGTGTACGATGACTTGGTCAAAACACGGTGTTGATAATCACGATAGCTTTGTTCAACTTTCTATTCAACGATGAAGAAGAAAAGAAAAAAAAGTGCAGAAAAGATATTTTTAGAAAGCTAAAGAAAAAGAACACGTTGACTAACATCAGCTTCACGATCAAGTTCAAGCATTCGTAATTTAGCATCTTCGATAAATTGATTATAATTTGATGAATTCGAATGGCGACTTTGATTTAATTGAATATCACTGGCGGATTTCATAACTCGCGAGAGATAATCACCGCCAGCATTACTCGAAAACCGACCATTATAACTAATTAAAAGCAAGCACAACACAATATTTGTCTTTCTAAGAAATTAAATTTCTATTTACTAAGGCTCGGGTTCATTCGAGGATTGTAATAGAGCGATTTGAGTTTTTAAATCGACTAATTCATCGTTGACTACTTTCTGTCCGACAGCTTGATTATCCAAGACACTTTTCAATTCTCTTGTTATCGATTTCTATAAACACAAAAAAGCAAAGATCTTTTTCTTTTGTCGGTTCTGTTTTTCATTAGTTTACAGAATAAGCAGATCGTTCTCTCGGCGTTGAACTACTACTGCTGCTTTCACGTCGTCCTTTCAAAACAAAAAAAAGCAGATTAATTGAAATTTCAAATGCTTTTTCTCTTTGATTGCACTTGTTCGATTGTTCATTTGAGATTTTAATATCGCATTTTCCTCTCGAATTGATTGATAATCAACAGCCTAAATCATCATTATTTTTATCACGTTTTTCTTTTTTTTCTATATTTAAAACTACTTGTTTTGTTCTTTCACGTAGAATATCATTTTCATTCTCAAGAATTTTCTTTTCACTTTGTAAACGATGAATTGTCGTCTAAAAAAAGAAAAAGAAATATTTTCATTAAATTTTGCTCTTTGTTTTAATTGTCTACATCTGCTTCAGCATAGTGTTTTCGTAATGATGCCACTTCAGCTTTAGCTTGTTCAGCAAGAAGACGTTCTTCACTCAAACGTCGTGCTTCTTCTGAAAACAGAAACAGTTTTTTGCTCAAGATCAATTCGTTCATCGGTTTCACCTTGATTTCTCATTTCGATTAATTGAAGATTCTTATCTCGTTCGGTGAATTGTTGTTCGATTTCGAATCGTAATCTAAATACAAATCGATTCAACGAAACAAACGACAACGATTATTCACTTGTTTAATTTCGATTGAACTTGTTGATCAACATGTAATTCAGTGTTTGATAAAACTACTTCGCGTTTTCGAAAATCATCTTCCAAACGTTTGAGACGATCTGTTTCCAAAGTTAACGCCCTGCAAATGAAAACAATCGAACAGATTTTTATCGTTTTGTTGTTCTTTATCTTTTGTTATGAGTCAATAAATATCACAGTTCTTAGTCGATGTAAATTTAGCCGCTTACCGTTCACGTAGTTCGAGATTACGTTGACTTTCTGTTTCTCGAAGTTTCATCGATTTGAGCTCGTCGAGAAATGTTTGTCTTTGATTGAATAAGTCTCGTCGTTCGTTCTAAACAAAAGACAAGCCGGTGAATTTGATTTTTATGATCGTATTCGAGTTTTATACATCGAGTTCCGCTTTGAAACGGTCGCCTATGCGCATTTCTTTTTCATTGAGAGTTTCATGTTTCGATTTGTAGAGCGTTTCGAGCTAAAATAAACAATTTTCCAAGATCAATTCCGAGAATTTTTCTGCACAAACTTCTTTTCGAAGTGATTGTAGTTCTTGTTGACATTTTTGTCGTTCTTCATCTCGAATTTTTTTAATTTCATTTTCTCGAAATTGATCCATCTAATTTAGAGAAAAACAAACAAATATGATTTGTTTTTGACTTCGAATGCGATCGATACTTGTTGTTGAAGATTTTCTTTCGTTCGTAGTTCGATATTCTTCTGAAATAATAATAATTTCTCTTCAGTTGAGAGATTATGCATCGAGGTCAGATCGTCACGACGATCGGTGTACATTGCATCGAGATTGTTGAGTTTTTCATCTGAAAAACAATTTGAAATTCGGACGAATTTGGATCAAATAGAAACAAAGACGAACCAAGAGTTGAGCCAGCGATTGAACCAGCCCAATAATCTTGAGATGTTTGAGTTGCAATACTGTGAGAAGAACCTGGCAACCAGGAAGCGATACAAGTCAGCATAGACATGAGTAAACTTGCATGACCGTGAATTTCAGCGTTCGATTTCTGAATATTTCGAAGAAAGAAATAGAAAACAAACGTTCGAAAATTGAAAATTTTACGATTTTCTTGTAGAAAGTTGATTCAGTTGAAATATTTAACAATCGAAGAATTTCTTCATCAGACATGATCTAAAATCGAATGACAACGTTTTCAAATTTCTCAATTGTATTTATCTACTCGATGATCGTGAATATTTGCTTCAGGAATGAATACACTTGATGTATATTCATATTTCTGCTGTTGAAAATAGTCAACAATGAGCGCATTCAATGCACGAACGAGAAGCGTTGGTTGTGTTGTCGACGATGAAAAACGTATTTGATCGTCAATACCCCCGCGTAGCTCTTGAATCAACCGACCACGTAAATGCGACTAGAAGTTCAGTATTTCAAAAGAAAAGACTCCTTTTTTCTTCTTCTTTACTTTGACATTGTCAACAACGCCTTTGGATTTCATGAGATCGAATAATTTTATTCGTAGATCTCGACTATTGAGACCATTTTGCTCCATGGTTGTTGTCGCCATGATTAGAAAAGAATGGATTAGATTAAATTGAAACCACAAATGGCAACCATATTCTTCGCGTTGCCTATCACGATGACTCTACGACAGAATGAATCGATTCTCTCGATTGGCTTAGCATTTAAACCAATCGAACGATCGAATCAGAAGAGAAAAACAACAACAACAACAAGGACTTCTATCGATTTAGGAGTCAAATTTTCCATATCTCGTCGCTGGTTGTTTATCTTCAAATGACGACGATTGTGAATGAGATCTCTCTCTCGTTGTTTTCCTTCGAATCAACATTGTCGGCTTATTTTTAAACGATTCAATATGAATTCTAGTCGTATTCCGTTATATCGTGTTCAAGGTACACATTACCAATGTGCACAACAGATCGGTTCGTTGACACGTGAAGCTATTCGTCATCGAATTGCCGATGATTTTGCTTATTTATCACCGTTATTCGCTTTTGTTCAATCGGATTATGGACTTAAGCTACATCGAGATTTTATTGAAGCCATTCGAAAATATTATCCGTGGTATTGGGATGAAATTCGTGGCCTAGCCGACGGGTCAGAAATTCCGATCGAACAATTGCTTGTGCTGAATTTTCTCAATGAAACACGTACAGCTTATCGTTTATTAGAAGAAAAAAAGAAAGATCAAGAACCAGAAAATGAAACTGGTGAAAAAGGTTGTACGACAGTTCTGATCAATCGAACCGATACGAAAACTTTATCGTTACTGCATAATGAAGATCATTCGAGTTCGCTGTTCATGACTGGATATTTAGTTGAAGCTGATATTCAATCAAGTCCATACGAAAACAATCAACGACAGAGTCCTGACGAAAAGTTCATTGCTTATTGTTATGCTGGAGCGATTCCAGGCAATGCATTCGGCGTTAATGTGCATGGTTTTGCTTGTTCATTGAACGGTCTCTATCCAAATTTTATAGCTCATGGCCGTTTACCTCGACAGATCGTTAATCGAGCTTTGCTTTCAGCTAAGAATGAAGATGATCTCGACAATATTTTATATTCATCACCGGTTGCCTATGGTTTTTCAGTGAACGGAGGTTTTTTTACTCAACCAAATCATTTATTCAACTATGAATTGGGTCCAAATCTTAAACTTGAAAACGAAAACTATCTGAGTAAATGTTGGATCGTAGCAAAAGAAAATATTCAAGATATTCAAGCCGATTTCGAAGTCATGAAAAACTATTTCGTTCATTACAATCACTACGAACGTTTAGCTGATGTTATCGTTCAACAGAAAGCTCTCGAATCGACCTATAGTCGATGGCAACGCGGCCAAGAATTAGGCGAAATATCGACAATTCAAGATGCAATATGTTTATTAGGCGATAATCAAAATGAAGCTTTTCCTATATTTCGCGTGCCGAACGCTACTGACAGCAATTCAGTTACATTATGTACGGTTCATATAAATTTTCTAACATCAGAATTATCGATCTATCAATGTAATCCAAAGGAAAACAATCAGCCGAGTCTTATTTATAATCTAGGTGATTTGTTTCAATAGAAAACAAAATAGAAATCTATATTCTAATCTTGTTTTTATGTTTTGATGTGATATAAAAGCACATTTGAATTCGATCTTCTTCTTCTTCTTTTCTTTCTTTTTTTTTATTCTAATCGATTTCTTACTACGCGGAAAAAAATAAAAGAACCAGAGAAATATATCTTCATCAATGTCAAATCATATGAGAACAAGTCGCACCTGTCTGCATTTCTAAACGAATATCTTGCGAATTGTCATAAATCAATCCCAAGATATATGCGTAGTTCATCGAATAAGAAAACAACAACAACAACAACATAACTATCAACTTTGCCTTTTTCTCGTTCTTATTCTCTTAATTTAATTCGACAGATTCTGTTTCCACCGGATATCCTCGAGCAAGTAGACAGATATCCATTTAAAAGGCACGGTTTGTTCGACTTCTCATGAGAATTGTCTTTCAAAGAACATCATGTGGCATGACGCCATTCGGTACGCACTTCTTCGAGTCTTCTATCCATGTTTAATGATCTTCGGCACAATTGGCAATATTCTCTGTTTGAAAATACTCCTACGAAAACGTTTTCGTCGTCAATCAACTTGCCAATATCTTTCCATATTAGCTGTTATCGATATTCTGTTTATTTACTTACGTTCAGCAAGACATTTCTATCAACAATTCTATAAAATCGATCCACGTAATACATCATTATGGATGTGTCGAACGTTGATATTTATTTCATCGACATTGTCACATATTGCATCATGGATACTTGTCGTTGTTAGTTTTGATCGATATTTAATTGTGAAAAATCGTCTGTCATATAGAAATGCTGGTTGGCGAGTTATTAAATCGACTTGTTGTCTTATTTGTATTGTTTGTCTTGTTAATTCACATTATTTTTATATTCTAGGTAAAAATATTCGTTCTTTGTTTTCTTCTTTCTCAGCAAAAACAAAAAATTGTTCTTTCAGGTATAAACAAGAAATTTCGTCTTCCTCTGCATCCTTTCGACAAAAATCATTCGAACGAAACTTATCACATCATAATTCGTTTCGTTTGCATTGCTCGTACAGAATTCGACGTATTCTTTCGTTATTACATTCCCATCTTTGATCTTCTTTTCGTTGCTATCATTCCATGTTTACTAATGATATTCACGAATTTCGGCATCATTCGCACGACGATGCGTTCGAGTATGCTCTGTCAATCGACACGCAAACAAAAACGAAACAATCGTTTGACAATCATGTTATTATCGGTGATAATAGCATTTATTTTTCTAACATGCCCATCAGTAATCTATATTTGCCTTAATCGTTTATTACAGCCGACAGCATTTTCCGATAAGAAATTAGTTCTACGTGATCTATTCGAATTGCTTTGGTATACGAAACATTCATTGAATTTTCTTTTGTATACATTAAGTGGCCAAGATTTTCGTCGTGAATTTCGGAAATTGATTTCCTGTTCGAAACGTTCGACAGCCAACAATAGTTCATTTCGAAGTCGACGACAACGTGACGATGACAATTGGGCGTCAATGGATTCGTCTATGTCGACATATCATGTGCAAGCTGTTCGAACACATTTACATAAAACAAAACGAAAACAACATTTGTATACGACCGATCCGTTTCTATTGTCGAACGGGCGTTTAGTTTTCGACGATGGTGACAGTAGTATTGTTGATGGAGCATTTTTAACACCGAATAATTGATAGTTGTTTTCTTTTTCTTGTTGAACGATATTTTTAGTTTTTGATTTAATAAGGAAATTGAATTAAAGATCGACTTTTTCTTGACGTATGTCCGTTGAAATCAAATAAATAAATATGATCTTGTTCGGTTTTTATTTTTATCTTATCAATTGGTTTTGTTTTTAATTCGATATGAGGTACGTCTATGATTTTTACCTTTAAATTAATTATAAATACCGTCAGAGTAGATTGTTGCTGAACAATAGTCAAATGTAACGCCCTCAAATCTTATTTCTACGAATCAGTGTTTTTTTTCGTATTTATTCAGAAATCGATACAATTGTGAATAGGATTGAATTCGTAAAAATAAACATTTAATAGCGTCCATGCGACTCAATTTTGACTTCAGTATCAGGCAAAGTATTTCTGCCTTCCATTTCATGTTCTTCAGGTCGATAGGGTCGATTTTCATTCGGATATTTTCGTTGAACTTCTTGTTCAACAACTCGATAAGTTCGATTGTCGGTTGGATATTTTCGTTGAATTTCCTGTTCATGAATTTGATAGGTTCGATTGTCTCGTTGTTGAAAAGGATTTTCAATCGATCCTCGTACTGGATTAACGTATTTTTCATGCACATCATGCTCATCTGGTTTGGAAAATCGTTGTTCGACCACTCGTCGTACTGGACTATTCGTTGATTCGATTAATCCCGGTCGAACGATTTCTCGTTTCGTATTTGTTACGACATTTCTCTTGTCAACGACTCGTCGACTAGGAAGTTCATTTGATAAACGTGTTTTTTTAATTGTATTCGTAAATGTTCGATTGTTATCATCCGACGATGATCTTCGATTTGTTTGAACAACTGTACGAGTCATTTGTTTTTGTTCTTGACATGAACGTAGACCGTCGGCAAAGCCAGCTGCATAACCTTCGTCAAATTTTTGATCTTTTGATGAATTCGACATGATGACAACAACAAAAATTAAATAAATAAAAACAATCGAACAAAAAACTTCTAGTTTTCAAATAAATGAATTTTAGCGCTTGTTTTTGTTTGCTCTTCAACTCTCATTAGAATCGAGAATTCTCATTTCTCAATTACTTAAGAATAAATATAGTAAAAGGGGAAAGAAACACTAATAGAAATGCGTACTTAATGCTCAGAAAAATGAGATGATTTGTTTCATATTGAAATTCATTCTGTTTTATTTCTACTAATGGATACAAACGATTCACAAGCAATGGCTGTCGGTCTTGGAGCGGGTCTCGGAGGTTTTATTGGTGCAGTAAGAATTGTAGAATCTTTAAAAAGGCAAAAGTAGCCTGAACTATCTTTTAGATTGCTCTCGGATGTGTTCTATGGCATTGTTTCTGTGGATCGTAAGTTCGATTGAGAAATTAGGATCTGTTCACTATTTTTCCGTTTTTTAGTTGGTGTGAGAAGAAAAAATCTGTGCCAAATATTCAACCGAAAGGACATTCGATTGGCTGACAAATGTTTCGATTTGAAAATCAGCGCGTTCTTGTTTTTTTTTCTCGTCTCCTATTGAACACAAAAATGCTTTCGAATATTTGTCTTTTCTTTGTTTGTATTTTTTCATCGGTGAATTCAATAAATTTTCTCGGTGGTTTCTTGACTTATCAAAATACACAAGAAACGAGAACAAATTCGACTTTTCTCCGTATTCAAATACGTTTTCAGATTGAGAATAAACATTTTCATTGTACAAATAATCGAATTCGTCTTCTCGACGAACCGAATTATATTCAATGTTTTAGTAATCAATCGAATAAAGCTTGTCGAGATTTTCATCAGGAACTTTCGGGTCACTGTCAAATCGAAAATGAACTTAATCAATATTTAATCATCGAACGACAGTTTTTATTAGATGTTGAATATTCAAAATCAATCAGTTTGTTTTACGTACGAAAAATCGATTTGAAAACTTTATTGAAAACAAAGCCTTTTGTCTTTAGAAGAAATGTTGTCTAATGAATACGACGCATGAATATTTTCATTTGAATCTTTCGATCGACATGAATTCGCTTCGAAAGAATTCATCACCGTATCCTTATCTGCCTGCAGCGTATTACGTAGCTTTTAATCGATCGAAATCGATTCCAATCTTTATTTTCGATGTCGATGGTAGAATTGAAAATTTTTGAGAATATTTTTCTTTTGATTCAAAACAAATAGGTGATGAAATTCTATGTGAAAATTTCGATCAGATTTTGAACGTTGTTGTGAATAGGAAATGTGAGATTAATTATAAAATCGATCGATATGGAATGCAATTCGGTCGATTTTGGGTAATGGATCGTTTTCAAAATCAAATCTTATCACGTTCGTTGATTAATCTCGAAATTTATGTTCTTGAAAATACACTTTGTTCGAATCCAACTGAATTATTATTATTCACAGCTAATCAGACAACTCAGCAACTCTACGAAACAATTGAAATTCTAGTTGAATTACGACCGAATTGTCAATTAATTAAATTCGAGGAACAGAAAATCATTGAAATCACATCTTTATGCACAAGAATTTCATCAAAAAATTTGACAACACTCGGCATTCAAGTTCAATTCCAATGCCGTTTGAATCTATGTGGTTTGAAACATTTTTGTTTTGTCGGAGAAATGGGCTTTAAACTTCCATCAACAAATGTTCATTGCGTGACAATCAATGTCACCGATTCAAGTTCGTCTGTCTTTTCGAATTGTTTATCTTCACCGGTTTTTTTTCTTTCAAAAGATCTCGAATGTACTCGTGCTGCAAATGCACATGATTTCGGCGTAACAGTCTTTCGAAGTCCTTCTCCTTCTTCTTCTTTACCACCACTACCACCATCGACATCATCATCGAAGTATTGGGTTTTATTCGCTTATGCAATATTTCTGCTCGCAGGACTTATAATCTACTGTGGTTGTGCACAAATGTTAAGATTATATTATCGACGTTCAATACCAATTTCTATTGATACACGTCGATCGACATCAGTTTCTATTGATGGACGTCGATCAATGAAATTAACCGAACCATTACTACCTAACAATGAGGACATACCAGTGAAGAAACAAAGAAAAAGATCGCAATATCTACGTTTAGGATCAGTTGATAATCCGAAAAAGAAAGACTATCGATTGAGTTTCAAAGATTTTAATCAATAAAAATTAATCCTCTACGAAATCTTTTGTTTTAAAACGTCGACTGTAGCGTTTATCGCCGACTTTCACCAATCGAGTGGCAGTATAATCTCTCTCTCTCTCGGTATTTTATCGATCCTAACCGCAAATAAATCTATTTCAATCTCTCGTCCTTTTCTTTTTAAACATCTTGATCCTGTGTCTTTTTCAATTAGAGTCAAATAGGTTTCTTTTTCTTCGTTCGTTTGCTTAGAAAATAATAGTTTCATCCTTGAAATTAGTTCTTGTCGATAGTAAAAGGTAAATTCTATTTGTCGTGTAAGAGATATGTGTGGAAAGGCGTGCATCTTACGTCTTCGTCAGCTAGAAGTATTTTCCCATGAAAGAAATAATTTTACATTTTCTTTCTCTTTCTTCTTTTCTTTCCTGTTGCACCACATTTTTTTTTCTCATCAAACATTTGAAGCAGAAGAACGACTCGTCAGTCAGTTAGAAAAGAGAGTAAAAACACAGTGAAATGAATACTGAATTCTATCCAATCTATTCATGTGACCTGTTGCCACGCGATCCTGAGCTAATAAATCGGTATGATTAACGTAATTATTCGTCGAATACTCGAGGAATTCTTTTTTTATTTCGATTTTATGGTCTTTCTCTATCAATAAAAAACACGTATATATTTGAATTTCGTTTCATTTCTTTTTTTTCTTATTTGAAGATCCATGGACGTGATAAACAGAGACGACGCAGCGTTTAATACTGAAGAAGTAGCAAAAATAATTAAAGAAGCTCTTGAACGTATCATTGGAAATAAACAATATGAATCATCGAAAATCAGTCGTTGGACTGCCGATTCTGTCGATCAAATTCTCACGGAATTGACAAATTTAGACAAACCATTCAAATACATCGTTCAAGCAGTACGTTGTCATTGTGAATATCGATAAAGCTGCTTCTTTTTTTCTGTTTGTACACTCAGGTTATTCTCGAAAAAACCGGAGGTGGATTTTATACGGCAAGTTCATGCTATTGGAATAATTCAACTGACGGCAGTTGTACACTTCGGTAGGATCGAATTTGTATTTTTTTTAAATAAGACTTTTATTTTTATATCTTAGTTGGGAAAATAAATATCTCTATACGATAGTTTCCGTTTACGGTTTATTGATATAAAGAAAAAAACATTTAATTAACGTTTTCCGTTTCTTTTTTTCTTCTGTTCTTCATTAAATTACTTGACTTTCTTTTATTCAAATAAATATCCGCTGATTTTTACTGAGAATACTTCATTTTCAATTCGTTTTATATAATCTTTATTGAAATAAAATTGTTACAAAAGATACGACTTAGAATTGATCGTCATTAAACACATGTGTTGACTTTTCTGGAATCTTTTTAATCAACGGTTGTTCAACCATTGGTATCACATTTTCATTGTTAACCATTGTACTACTAGCCGGTCGTCGACATCCGGCTAAATAACATATAATACCAGCAAGAAATAAGCCGAGAAATAAAACAGCTACCGCGAACAATGCGATGGCCCAAACAGGTAGAAATCCAAAGAAGAATCTGTCGTCATTGTGATTGGTCATTGTGATATGAGGACATGAAGTCGGTTGATAATGAGATGATGATTCATTGGAATTCGATTGATAATTAGAAAACAGCGTGCCTAAAAACATTTTCTTTTATTTCATCAATAGATTTTTTCAGATTTACATTGAATTTCTTTGATTATTTGTACAGTACATATCGTTGAATAACTATCGCCAAGAAGTTGAGCTCGTACTTGTCCCGATGCTGATGTTAAACGATGGAAAACATCATTTTCAAGTCCATGAAAAGCCCATTGATTGCCTGGTCGTTCTAATAATTCATTTAGATATTTTCGTTCTATATCTCCTGTACAATTTGCCGGCTGAATAATTCCATGAACAATCGCATCGAAATCCGGTAGAACACGTATTTCATGAAGAAAATACAAATGAATCTGTGTTTTAATCGAATTCGATGATAAATAACTTAAATAACGCAGCGGTTGATAGGGTTCTGTATGCGATAGATTCAATTGACTTATAGTTAGAAATGGTGGCATTAGATTGATATGAATATTATCGAGATATGTTTCATTTGCTCGGAAATATAATTTCATCGGAAATGATTTGATATTTCCATTGAGAAAATTGTTCAAGGAAAATTCATAGGATTGAATTGTATATGGATGATTGAATTTAGCTAGATCGTTTGTTGTATTGGAAATAGTTGCGAAGAAAACGAGTTGATAATCGATAGGAGCTGTGAATTTTGGTTTGTACGAAATCCAAACAAAATCCATGCGATCGACTGGCATGAGAACGAATTCATGAGATGAAAAATGTTCATCGGCTGGTAACGGAGGTAATTGTGATGGGAATGGATCGAAAATGAATGAATCGAAGTAAACTTTATGTCGTTGATGAAAACCGTTTTTGATTTGATTTTGTAATTCATTATTCAATTGTTCTAATTCATCGACCGACATGTATAACGAATGTTCATTTGGTTGATAAGTTGCACCGAGAGGATAATCAATTTGAGATTTATTTGTCATTTCAATATGTGTGCCAAGTATGCCCGTGATATTCAAAGAATTCGAATGAATAAAATCAACTAAACGTGATATCGATTCGGCATAGGCAGAAAAATCCGAAACATACAATCGTCCAGGATAGAACGTATCGCCCGTCAACAAAAGACCGGTTGCACAATCGTAGAACGCAATTGATGATTCTTCATGTCCAGGTATGGGAATAATTGCTAAATGTCGTTGATTATCGAGTTTGTACGTACTAATCGAATTGGGCCAATCTGAAATTTGAAAAAATTCGATCACATCTTCGAGTTGTGTGCCGACGACTGTTGTTTTCGAACGATTTTGAAATTGATTATCTCCACTAACATGATCGAGATGATTGTGCGTATGTGCAACAATCAATTCCATGTTCTTTCGATCTTGTTTATTCTTCGTACACCAATAATAAATAATTCGTTCGACATGTTGTTGAATTGGAAACGAATTCGATGAAATTGTTGCACCACTATCAATCAATAAAATTCGTTTTCGACTGAATAAAAGAAATAGAAACGGTGCTTCGTAATTGAGACATTTATTTTGTCGAAGAATGTATGTATTATTATTCATGCGAAATTCATCGATATTTCTATGACGAAATGTTTTATTTTCAAAGCAATTTCTCGAACCATTCAACCAACGATCAGGCAATTGAAATTTAAGATCAGGTAAATGTGAATTTGGACAATGGAATTCAGCGAACAGACTGTCAATAATAACGATCACAACGAGGAATCGCATGGTTTGTCTTTCATTAAATGGAAAGAAAGAATGACAAAAATCAGTTCTTTCATAGATCGTTTATCGTCATCTGCATGGATTCTCATTAGATACGTATAAAACAAGGCCGTTTTTATTTTCCTTTTCGTTTAATGTTTCAATTTTCATCACACATGGTTTAATAATTAGTTAAATATTCAATCCCTTGATCGAGAACAAATATGTTTATGCTTTTTTTTCCTTTATAGAAAAGAAACGAACGAGTGTCATTATTTGTCTTTTCATTTTTATTCTCGATGAGTATATAATAATATAAGAGAGAGAAAAAAAGAACTCTTGTCATTCGAGTTTTTTTTCTTCTCTTTTGTTTGTTTAAACAGTGTTGTCACTATAAGTGTGTTTTTCGGACTTTTATTTGCTTGATACTTGTGTTGAGAAGAAAAATGAAATGAAAAGAAATCCATATAAATGTGAACAAGTCATTTTCGGCAATAAAACATTATAATTTTTAATGACATTTGATAAATCTGAAAATAGCATAGCATCGTACGTTTCGAAGAAATTAAAAGAGGTCAGATGAAGTCATGTTCAAACATGTAAATCTTCGATGCCCTTGAAAGAAAATTTTTAATGATTTGTTCTGTTTTTTTTTTCTGTTTGATTCGTCTGCGCCAGACGACTATTCTTTTGTAATTCAAAACTTGAATATGATTGCTACGAACACAACCAACTTGTTTTCTCTTCATTTACATTTTTTTCTATTTTCAGAGTTCGAAATTTGAAAATTATGTATATCAACAAACGACGAACACCAACATTAGTTGATATTTGCGATTTTCATCGTTTGAATTTACGTGAAACAAATGCACGATTAAACGTAAAAAACTATTTCCAATCGAAATTGCCACTATTACCAATGTCATTTCGTGATCTACGTTTAGTCGTAACGAATCGTATACCATCGAACGTTTTAATTCTTCCGAAAGCTCCATCTCCAGTGCCAATGTATATTCCGAAATTGCCCCATCGACAACAGAAATCGATGTCGAAAAAATCAATGAAACCCCCTGGTTACGATGTTTATCGATCATTAGCACGTTCAACAACAACTACCGAACGTGATTCACCGACAAATGAGGATTTAAATCTTTTAGCAGCTTCGGTTACGATCGATCGAATATCGCCTTTATCACATTCGGGATCCTTCCGTACGAATAATCTACCGAAAATCTACAAAACACATTATCATTCAAGTCACAATATAAAATTCAATAGTGATGATGAAAGTGAATTATTTGGATCAATTCGTCAAACACCGACTGAACTCAAATGTGAACAAATGAATCAATCGACAGATCAAACTCGAAAGCAAATACATGTTTTTATTCCAACGATCAATCCTTAAAACAGATCAATCTCTCAATATTATGTAAAATTCTTTTTTTGTTACTCGTACGTCTGTCTCGCTATATACGTTTATATAATTATAACTTATGAAACCGACTTGACTTCAACGATATGACAATTTGCTTTTTTTTGCCAAAAGAAGGAGTGGTTTCCGACAATAAACGAACACATTTATTGTGAAGCAAGAGGGTTAAACTACAAAACAACATCAATTTATCATACGAAATAGATCATAAATTGCGTTTTTTATTCTTTTTTGATTATTAATAAAAGACAGATCGACAAAATTTGAAATGATTTGTTCAATTCATTTTCTTTCGTTGTTGTTTAACGTCGGCCGAAGAAAGCATCCCAATGATGTTTTTTACCGAATGATTGACGTTTTATCGGATGAAAATCTCGTAATTCAACGATTTTATTCGATGGATAAATAAATGCTGTCGGTGGAAAGACAAAATGAGCTGCACGTTGTGAGACAAACAAATCATCATCATTCAATTCATGATCTAATTCATCACCGAGTCCATAATCATACGACGACGAATATCGATCACTAATAACCATCGATGAACAGATTTGTATGATCAGAAAACATGAGACTAAACAAAAGCAAACAATATCAAATACGGAAAAACAACATGAAAATCTATTGATTTACTAAGACACGAGAGTAAATAGACACTTGAAACCATGATCGTTGTCTTTTGAATAGAAAAAAAAGATGATTTCTTATTTGTTTCTGCCCGTATTTAAATATAAAAAAAAGATAAATGTCCACAGATAAAGCTAATTAGATGTGTCTTAGTCGTTTTATATTTAATAACTCTAATTCCACGACTACAAATTAGAACTAAGCCTGTTATTATTATCTATCATGTCATTTAATTTCCCAGTGCTTTTATCTTTTTCAGGTTATTCCAAGGAGAAACAGACAAAGAAAAGTTCTTTTCCTGCCCACGATATTCTTTCAATCGAGCAAAGACGATTCAATGCGTGTTACACATCAAATCCTGTTTCTGTAAAATGATATATGAGAATTATTTTAATAACATTAACATTTATTATTAATCCGTGAACAAAAGGTACTTGTCAATATACGTTCTTATATTTATTAGTTTTAAAGAAAATCATTTGTGCAAAACGAGAGAGAGAGAGAGAAGACGAAGGACAGACAATTGGTTGCTGATAAGAATATATAAACACGGACGAAAGCAAGAGATTTTTTGCAAAATGAGTAGACGGATAAATTTCGAAGAGAAAAAAAAACGTTTTCGGAAATGGCTTTATGATATCAAGAGAGAGAGAAAAAAATATTTGTCTACGTAGTCTTTCATTTTTCTAATTCTTTTCGTGCTTTATATCCACGGAAGGCAGCCTAAAATAGAGACATATCGAGAAGATTCAATGCATAAAGAGTTTCGATTTGATTTTACTTGAATTTTAACAGCAGCAGCTTCATCGTCATCATTAGCTTCACCTTCGACTTCTTGATTTCCTTCGGTTGGTGGTGTTAAAACTGAAAATAAAATGAAAATGTGTTTCTTTTTGTCGAGTCCAATGAAATCCTACGTCTTGTATTGGTATTATCCTGGTTTTCCTCTTCTTGTTGTTGTTCAGGAGCAGGTGGTAGAGTCGTAGGTGCTTGATCTTCTTCTTGAAGATTCTGATTACTGTCTGAACCTAAACCTTTGCGTGTTTTAAAGCCTCGGAATGACGCTTGAATGCGTGTTGCAGCTTTTTCAAGATCAGGATCATTCAAATCAATTTCGTCGTTGTTGTTTGCATTATTTGCATTTTCTTGTTGTTCTCGGTCGAATTCAGAATCTTGTGGAATTTGTGTGTGACGTTCGAAATCTTCGCTCAATTGTGTTGGTTCACGTTCGATACCTGGTCGATCCGAATCGAGCGTTTCAGCTGAAAATCAAAACAAGATAAATCAACTTTCCGCATAATTATATAACAATTAGCTGCATAAATAAAAATAATTTGCACTTAAAAGGTTCATTATCTATCGAACATATTGAGTTACTCATTAGAATACAAACAATCATCTTTCTCATATAACGATCGATTACGTATAGATCATATAAACAATATCTTTTTCTTTTCCTGTCGATAAACTAAATATACGATCACATTGTTTTATCGTTAACCGAGCTCAGCTTCTGTTAGAAAGAAAAGAGAAACAATTATCGGTTACCAGGCTCGTTTTGATCGTTGGCAGTGATGTTACCACCAAGATCTTGACGGTCACTATCGAGTCCCGCACTGAGACGAGCTGATGTTGGTCTCGATGATTTGTTGACATCGGGCTCCTGAATTAAAATAAATAAATAAGCGAATTAACAAGAAATTTCGTACTGGAGTTCCTTGGGAAGGTGTTTTTTGTTCACGTGGACTTCGTTTTTGACCACGAAATCGAGCCTAAAATAATCTCATATCGTTCGATAGATTCTTTCAAGAAATCCAACTTGAATAGCTCGTGCAGCACGATCTTGTTCTTCGATTTCTTCTTGAGTTAACGGTTCAGCTGGAAAATCAGCTGGTGGTTCTACTACAACTTTGCTCAACTAAAAAGAAACAAAAAAAATTGTTTTGAATTCCCTACAAAACTTCATTAACATACCTCTTCTTCCGACGGCTTCTGTTCTTCTTGTTTTTCCGGTGTTTGGTCATCCTAAAACAAAATCAATCATGTTCAATTCAATCTCACTTTTAACAAGCAAACATACTTGAGAAGGTTCAACCTCACTGGTACGTTCATCCGGTGTTTCAACTTGTTGACGATCAACACCTAAATCTTCTTGATCGAGATCAACCGTCGGTACAGTCTAACAAATCATTTCATTAAAACAAAACCAATCGAACAATTTTTTTTAAAATTTTCCTTCAAACCTCGTATTTCATTTTCTCGACATTGCGTCTCACTTTATGTCCACGAAAATTCGCTTGAATCTTCGTTGCTGCTTTATTCACTTCAGGATCATTAACTGGATATTCTTCCTAAAGACGACAAGAAAAAATCCACTTATTCCTATCCGATCGAAATCGAATTTCATACTTGAAAACTTTGATTATTATAGTATCGATCTTCGAGTGAACTCTGTTTTTCTGGCAAATACGATTGGCCTTGATCTAAACGATGCATAAGAAATATGTAATCGACTAAATATCCGTAGAAATTTATTCCGAAAAACAAACACCTCTTTGATTATTCATAATATAAATAGAACGAAGAAAAAGTTCGCAGTTACTGCTGGCTCTAGAAATGTTAAACATGCACACAATTATAAGAGATCGTCGAAGCGAGAGAAAGAGAAAACAAAACAGTAAAAATATTCATCTTATTTTGAATGAAGAACATCATTGAAACTATGCAAAACTTCTTCAGCTTTTCGTCTGATATCATCAGGTAGATCATCGGGAATGTTCTGTTCGGTATTCGAAATATTAATAATCGTATTTTTTATATTTGCATTGTCGTTTGAAATCAACGACGACGGATCATCGAGATAGACTTGTCGAATGCGTTTTGTTATTGTGACATTAACAACTTCATGTTCATTTGTTTCAGCATTCAATGTATTTAAATCTAAGGCTGCACCTAATTTGTCATAGAGTGCTTTTAAAAACGAATTGTCCGATGATTGTGATGCAACATAAATCGTTACAATATTCATCAAACGTTTTTTTATTGGATTTTCATTGTCAATCGGACGATTCTGTTTGATATCGTTGAAACATTCATCGAGATATTCATCGAGAAGTTTCTTTTCCGATGGATTGCCAATAATTCGCCGATGAACATAGTCGAGCAGTTTCTGTTTTTCATCGGCATTGTATAAAACATTTTCTCGAAGGAAACAAGCCACTTCTTGTTTTAATTTATCGATTGTTTCGGTATTTGTAAACGTTGTATTGGTTTCGAAATTATTTTTAACTGTTGTTTGTTCATCATTATCTTGAACGGGCGAAGCTGGCGGCGGTGTTATTGTTAATTTTTCTTCCGAATCAATAAATGGAACATTGGCAAATTTATCGATCGGATCGAATTTATTCTTCGAGAAATCGTTTTCAATAAGTTTCTCTTTAGTTTCCTTGACTTTTGACGTACATGCACCCATGAATTCTTGTCGTTATTCTCGCTTGCAGTTTGTCTAACTCGGATATATATGGTTAACGTATATATATATATATATATCTCACAAGGGTAATGCGAGTATTTTGTCATTAGAGTTATTCCTATTCTCTTTCTTGTGCCGGGAAAGAAAAGAACGAAGGGAGAAATGAGTTCTTTTCTCGTCTTTTTTTTGTGTTCTTTCTTCGATCAGATTGATGAACTCGACGATTTTTTTTTGGGGGCGTTTGTTCGAACAAATTAAAGACGATTGCACAAGTTGAAAGAGAATTCCTAATGATGAAAATCTTGTGTTTTTTTTCTCGTCATAAAGTTTTAACATAGGAAAAGACATCTCCAGACGATTAAGTGCAATTCATTTCTTTTTCTATCAACATCGAATTCGTTTGATGTTTATTAAGAATGTTAGGCGAATTCTTTGGAGATCTTCGTGATTTAATCTCATGCATATACACGAATGACAGTTACATTTTAAGCTCGACATCTGGATAATCGTATGAACTTCTTGACTGCTTTCTCATTAGATACGAACAATTGATTGGAACAAATAACAAATCATTCGTCAATATCACAATGCGCGTACGGTGGTACACGCATGTCATCAACAATGATTCAATTAGAAGCGCCTATGACCGTTATATAAACACGATTTCAATTTCATACATATGATGATTATTGAAAGAAGAAAGACATTACCAGATGGAATGCGAGAAGAAACTTGATACATAGATGCATTTATATAGACAGAGACAGAGAGAAAGAAAGAATAGTCTAACGATGATCATCAATCGTTGATGCTGGCAATCATGAGATTTATGTCAGACGCGTGCGTATTTCTATTCTTTTCTCGTAATACGAAAGGGTATTGAAGCGCATATAATATTATATAAATAGTTAAAGTCAAGATCAGATGTAAACATTTACTATCATGTCAATCAGTTAGTTATCGTTTTTTTTGTCCTTCGACAGGCATACGCAAAAACTACAGCGAAATATATTTGATTTGTGTACAAATTTACAAGTGAAACGGAAGATAAAAATAGAATAATTAAACGGTTCGAGCGAAATAATTAAATATTTTCCGAATCGAATGATTTGCTTTCACATTCTCGATTTACATTAAATAAGAAAAATACAATTGTATATTCTCGAGTAGATTTTCTTTTTTTGTGGAAAAAAAAAAACTTCACTACAATTGACTTACCTCGTCGTACTAATAATTTTTCAAAGTAATCCGCAGCAAATTCATGGATGTTTCTTGGTTGACTACGAAGAACTTCAGTTGATAAACCGACTAAAAGACTTTGAAAGCCTTTAGGTACACGTAATTTTGTGTTAGAAAACGGAATGACCATGTTCGAAAATGTCGATCTAAAAACAAAAACGAATCATTTAGCCAAACATTCGAAGAAGAAGAAGAAGAAAAAAAGAAACTGGCACGCTAGAGACGAAGTGAAGCAGAACAAACGGAAACCATGGCAGAATGAGACAAACGGGAGGCGAATGAGAACACAAATGGCTCAATGAAAAAGCCCAATAGTGAGAAGGAATAAACAGAGGGCGCAAATTGAATAGAAAAAAAAATGAGAAAAAAAATCCGAGTTTTTTTTTCATTAAAGAAAAAAAAAGAAGCTATTATTCACCCGAAAGAATCGTTTGTCAAAACTGAGCTTAGACGTTCTATTCAATTAATTCATCTTACTTGAAAATCAAATTTTCCCCCTTTCGAATTCTCTGAGGAATCAATTTTGTCGATTTTTTTTGCAGCTCCATCCGAACACGACTCACACATGTTTCATGCGCTTATTAAATGAAAAACAAATTGACAGAAACCTCGCCTTTCATGATATTATAAATTACTTTCCCAAAAGAGAGAAGAAGAAAAATAATAATAATAACGACGACCAGGTCGAATCGCACGCTACATTCATATTTTTCTCTTTGCAAATGCTCGTGTATTAACGTGCGCATTTTCTTTAATCATCCGTTAAATCCATGTTTTTCCTTTCTGGCTTAGTGAGAAAACAATATAAAATTTGAGAAGCAACACCGGATGTAATCATGAACACAGGCGAGATTTTGTTTTAAATACAAAACTAAAAAGTTTGTTTGACAAGAAAAAAAAGTCTGTTTATCGTTGGAATCGAATTTCTTCAATAAACCTTGTAATTATGCCATGTTGCATATTTCTATATACACACGAAACCAGTTGTATCTTTTTCTGCTAACATATACAAACCAAATAGCATCGAACAGTAACAAACTACAAATCACCGTTTGGTTCAACTGGTCGATCACCTTTTAAATCTCCAGTGCCAATCGGAAGTCCAATCATGCGTGCTTTCTTCTTAATACAGTCTGCTGCTTTGCTAAATGTTGACGAGATTCTTAACGAAGGTAGACGTAATCGAAGAGTCTCTGTATTATCAATAATTATACTTATACAGAGAAATATAAGGATGTATTGAGTGTATGAATGCTGCATTGTGTTGCTTATTTTAGTTTACCTATGTGAATGGCCTATATCACGAGATATTTCCTACACTTTAAATATCCAACTGTTTTTTTTCCTTTTCGATATTTTTTTCTCTTTATTTGAAAAAAAAAGTATTCGGAGCAGTATTAATAATTTTCGTGCATTTCGATTTGCTTGATCGCGTTTTGTTTTTTCTTTCTCTTTGATATTCGTTTTTTGAAAATATTTCGATAAAATACATGCTAATTGAGAATGTCTAATGATAGCGTTATAGGCCAACATTATTACCTTTTGATTACTAGTCAAGTACAGTTTTCAATGTAAACTTTCGACTCAAGTGAGTACGATAGTTCGAAACTGTTCGAGTTTTATTAGATGGGTTATACTTGAGGGTACAAAACAGAGAAGTACATTTTGGATTCTCAAAGAAAAAAATGTGTTTATTCAATAACCATGATGATAATCATTATAGTTATTTGTTGTTGTTGTTGTTGTGTACATTTGATCTTGTTTGATACTCGCAGTTACACCGGTGGAAAATTTCGTTTGCCATTTCGGATTGGCTGGTGCACCATGAGGTGCTAGTAACGGTGAATTGCCAATAAATTGATGTGGATCATCAACAGATAAACTAGCGTGTTGACCGAGAAACATTTCTTGATTTTGTTGATATCGTTGATTTAAATAGACGAATAAGCCCATAAATATCAAACAGATAATACCATAAGCACGAAATGTAATATCAGTGCCGAATGATGACGCAAAAAAACCGCCGAATACGGCACCACAACCACGACCGAAACCGAAATGAAAACCTTGAAGAACGCCTTGGCATGAAATTCGAAGATTTTCAGGTGCAGCTTGAGATAAATACGAACAAGCCGTTGCCCAGACAGCCGCGTGGGTTAAACCTTTGTCAAGAAGACAATTAAAAACAAAACATTGGCATAATTGTTGTGTATTTACCTTGAATAAATTCGAACGGTAAAACCCACCATGGATTGCTTATGATCGATATATAAACAAATCGAACAAAATTTCCTAATAAACCGAGAAAGAGAATTTTTACATGACCAAACCGATGAATAAGTTCGCGTAGAAAAAAATAAGCGAGCAATTCACTGGTATGATTTATAACCGAAGCAACGCCTAAAATTCAAGGAAAAATAAAAACAAAAAGGTCGTTTTGCTTTGTTTTTCTAACCGAAAAGCGTTGGTGATCCACCGAGATCTTGCAAATGCCAGAAAAGAAATGTAAACACTAAACCAACTCCACAGCCCATCCACCTAAATCAAACATTCGATTAAATTCAATAAACAAAACTATTTCCAATGGCTTACCAAGCAATGAAAAGAAAAGTACCGTTTTTTAATGTGAGAAATATTTGTATGAGTTGCATGAGTTTAATTGTATTCGATGGTTCAGAGAAATCAACTTGATTCATTGTTGGTGAAATTGTTTTCTTCAAATCGTTATTCAATGATCGTAATGGTATACGTTCATTTTTATCATAAGTAAATTCGAAACGTGTCGCACAAATCAATGCAAATGTCATACAAACACTGAACGCTGCGAAACAGACGCTGTAATTTTTCTCTAATGGTCCGCTCGTTCCACATGCATGAAATGTTAATGATTTCGATTGATCTACAAATTCGTTTCGATTAATAAAACACGATGAAAATGAATTTCAAATACCGAGAATAGTTGCAACGATGAATATCGCCAAACCCCAACCTAAACTTCCGAACATTCGTTGTCGTCCGTAGAGTTCCGTGTCTTGCCCGAGATACGACAGAGTACACGCATCCTAGATGAGAGAATCATTTTCAACAACGAACTCAATCAACTTCTACATACAGCTAATGTTATTGCTGGTGCACTGAAAAATTCGCCAACGATAATCAATAATAAGAAAACCATGAACACATTTCGAACATCTTTCGTTTCGTAGAGAACGTGAGATGCCAGTGGTTTGACAAGTGATATGTTCGTATGCGTTATTGACAGGGGATTACCCATGGTTTTTTGTGGTTTATTTATAGGTAACAAATTAATTGAACTAAACCGATTATTTTCATTGATCGGATCATCTTCTTCGGTACTGTCGATATCATCGTCTTCGGCAAGAACGTTTTTCGGTGGCAAGGTCGTTGTTGTTGTTGTTGTTTTACGTCGTCGAGACGATTTTGTCGAGTTCAATGGACGATTTGGTTTTCGATTGACTAATTCCTTCGTTTTATTTAAAACAATTGGTGCTAAAGCTTGTCGTTTGACAATGATTTTAATTTGTGTTGCAACTGTACTTGTCGAATAAGTACCGACACGTTCAATGCCTTGATGTGTTGAATTCATTTCTCTCCAACATGAATGTGGCGGCGGTTTGATTAAGCCAATCGCAACTGTAAACACAATCCAAGATATAATTGCCATAAGAAGAATATTTTTCGCTTGACGAAAACGTGTAGATACAATACTCCAAAATGGAGCCGAAACAAATTCAATAAACGGCCTAATTAAAAGCAAAAAACAAAATAGAACATTAGTTTTTCGAGTTCCTTTTAGTGTTTTTTTTTGTTGTTGATGATGTTTATTATTACGAATGATTATTCATAGAAATTCTAGATGTTTAGCCGAAGTGTCGGCAAAGACTTTGTTATTCCTTTTGTTTTCTAATCAAAACTGTTTCTCAACGAAATCAAATCATCGACTTCATTTGTTTATTTACCGAAAGCCCATGAGAATACCGCAGTACGATGGACCCATACCCATTTGTTTGAAATAAATAGACATCAAGGGAAAGAGTGAACCAAACGCTGCAAAGTACCAGAAATAAAATAATTTTGCAAATAATAATGTTCGATTGACATTCGATGGCAATGAATCGAGCAGATTCGGCGAACGTCGAAAGATTTCCGGTGGTTTTGATAGAAAATTCGAATTGAGAAAATTACCGACACGTGCACTTGTGGAATTCGATTGATCATTGTATTCGTATAATTCTGTTTGATTTTGATCTTGATTCGATGTATTTTCATAGAACTTTTGAGATTCCATGTTGCTGTTGTTGTTGTTTATCTTGAAGAATAAAAGAAAATAATCCGCTTGAGATTAGCACGTTGTCTTGAGCTAATCTAAGATGACTTGTTCAATTTTTCTCATTTATCATCAACGCAAAAGGATTTGCTGAACCGATAGTTATTTTCCAATGATGACAAGCAATAATAAACTCGAATATGAATACAAAATAAAAGCGATTCTAAGTCAAAGAAACTAATGACAGAACTATGCCAGTTTTTTATTATAATATACTGTTGTTAGAACGAGAAAACTTCGGTTCATCGATGTGTTCAAGTCATCTTTCGCTACTTTTTTTCCTCCTTCTCTTTTCTTTCTTCGTATATGTTCGACAACAATTCATTATTCTCAAGAAACGAGAAGAAAGAACGAAGGAGAGAGAAAGAAAGATCATACTATTAGTTTTCTTTCGTTGACGGATCTCTTCCTTTTTCAAAATAAGGAGAGAAAATGAGCTAAAATCTCTGAATATTTTTCTAATGAACATCATTTTGCGTGTTCAGACAAGGCAATGCCTGAAGTAACAACTGCACATGCAAGGATTATCCAAGACATATAGTTTTCTATATTAATGGAAATTGTTAATAGGGTAATAGACGGCACGCATCTCTGCTTAAGGCAAACTGATTTTAACGGATGTTAGTTTTCCATATTTTGCAACAAAACAAATAACGTTTATATCAGAATATACAACAAAAAAAAAGAAAGAAACGAAGGGGATGAAGAACAAGAAAATCTATTAATGCTGAACAAATAAAACGTTTTTCTCTTATCGAATAGCGTTCATCTAATTGACTACTCGGAAGTTGGAAAAAAAATCAAGTAGAATATTAAAGAACGAAGTTAAAAAAATTCTCGATATAGTATTTTTTAATGAAAGACTCTAATTTATAGAAAAAGAGAGAGAGAGAGAGATTTTCATTTTTACATGTTCTAAAACGGCAGACTTCTCGGAAATCGATTTAACGGAAGCTATTTCACATGAATAAACGAGTACAAGATTGTTAGTTCTATTTTCAAAATCAGACACGGAGCGAGAAAAGCAAAAGTTGATTCTATTTTCGAAGAATTCAATTATCTCGTAATAGCGTAATAAATCTTTAAATCGCCTTTTAATAGATAATGATACATGATCGCATTTGTTAGTTTTCTCGTTGAGAGAAAACAAAGAAACCGGAAATCTGCATCGATCTATTTACTATTTGTATAAAATCTCGTTCAGTTTTTTTTCTCTCTAGAAAAATAATTAGTTTTCAAGTAGTTTTCGGTTTGTTTTTTGAATTATTTGTACGAGATATATTAATCAAAAAGAGGAAAGAAAGAAACAAAGATACATCAACACAGTCGAACTAATTCTTTCGAGAGTCGAAAGAAATCTTTTCTGACAGTTTTTTCAAATGTTCTTTTATTATTCATAAGGAAAAAAAATCTAATCAGCTTTTTGATAGATGGATAGATATACAATAGAAGAAATCTTCGAAAATTAGATTAATGTCAGTAAGAATGTTCATCAGATTCGGATTTTATTTCTGTAATAGTAAAAAAACGGATAAACTAGTAATACAAAAAAAAAAAGAATTGTTCGATTGTCATTCTACGATATCGTACAATTACTACGAGTTCTCTAGAAAAGAAAGAAAATATATGATTGAAGAAAAAGAAAAGAACGTACATAGTTATTTGCTTCAGTATAATCATTATCCGGTAGTTTTTCTTCCTCGTTATAGTCTTGCGTAGAAGCGCCAGCAATTAAGCCGAATCGACCGTCGTGAACGGGCAGGAGATTTTGATCGCCGAGTGCTTGATCGTACCAACGTCGATTAGCGAGTACACTCGATTCACGTTCAAAATTCGGCGTTGGTCGATGATTTTTAAACGTTGGTTTCGAACTCTTGAGACAAAGAAAAGAAAAATATTTTTCTCGACTAAAACATTACAAAAGCAAAACCTTTTGCATGCTTAGCGGAACGACTGGCGATGGAGTTGCTCGTGCGTCTGGATTTTGTGGTAAATACTTCGGTGGAACAAAATCTTGTGTGACCTTATTCGCATCCTCGTCATCATCTTGCTCCTCCTCCTCCTCCTCCTCTTCTTCTTCGATATATGTTGGTTTCGGTTGAAAATCATGATTAAAATTTTCAGTGTAACTCTTTTCTTTCATTCCAAAGTATTCGCTTATTTGTTGTATTGGCGATTCGGGAGCGTCTCGAAGGGCGATCAAGCCGGTTGTTGATGTTGTTCGATCGCCATGCTCAATGTTTTTACCATCGAAGAGAGAATCTTCAGTGAAGAATATCGGCGAATTGGCAGCTGATTGACGTTCTGCAAATGAAATTCGAATATTTTAAAATAAATAATCCGAAATGAATTACTTATCGGCGTGCGTTTGATTTCAATTCGGCTGGGATTTCTTGATGAAAATGATCCACTGGGAAATTTCGAGTATGATTTATACGGATTCATTCCTCGAGCTTTTAACGAATCATTAAAAGCAAGTGAATTACTTATTTCGGGTTTCACCTAAACAGTGAACATATGTTCGAAAAAAAAACAAAGGATTTCGATTTTACTAATCGACCGGACGCTGTTCGAAAATAGAGAACTTCTTGAATGACATCATAATCAATGGTTGTTGGATCATAGGCCAACGCCATTTCGGTAGTTGATGGTTCAATTGTCCGAGCACCGGTTTTTTTCTTGGGGACTTGGGGTTTTTTCAGCGATGGTGGCGTTGCCGTTGGTGTTGATTCAGGTGGGTCTTTTGGTTTTAATTCCATATCGCTGCGCGAATGATCTTTGCTTCGACGCCAATCGTGCACAACTTTGTCGGCTTCAAGTCGTCGAGTGTGATGTCGACAGCCGCATGCTTGTTGTTGTGATTGTTCTAACGCTAATTGTTCCCAATGATTTAGTTTCGGTTTCGTATGTTGAGCCTTTCGAGTTCGTTTTCGAGTTTTTTTCTTTTTTTTCGATTCCGTATCGAGAACGAACAATGGTTCGAGTTCTTCGATATCTTCAACAACAAGATCACCATTGATTAATGTTTGTTTTTCTGAAATCGTGTGAAGTTTGCGTCGAGAATGATCCCGACTTATACCATTAAAACCCGAAATATTAGTAATTGCCGTATTCGGATGATGACTTTCTGTTTTTTGATATTCATCATCACTACTAAGCTCATCGTCACACGACTCAATAGTGCCTAAATGATCCGATGCTGTACTCGCTGTTTTGCCTACAAAACAAAAGGTTTCTTTCGAAAAAATAGTTTGATTGCATAACTACCATTCGATTGACCTACACGCCTTATATTATATATCGAAGGGTTTGTTTGCGAATCCGAACCGAATGATGGTTGTTTTTTTTTATTTTCAAGTCGATTCACCTAAACAGTAAAATAAATAGACAAAAAGTTTGTTCTTTGTCTAGCACATGCTTGTTTGAGTAGCATGTCAGCTAACGATTCAGGTAGAGCTGTTGGTCCGAGAAATCTCGTCGGTATGCCTTTTGTTGGTTCGATTTTAATCCTTGAAAGCAAAACTTTGATTGGTTAGTGTGATTTATTTTGTCGTAAAACTTTACCGAACAAAACTAACACGGTTTTGTTCTCCACCGTTTCGTTCGTATTGTCGAAAATGATCTTCATCCGTATGTTTATGAAACGCGTCGTGTCCATGAAGTGTTCGTTCGTGTTGCAATGCTGTAATATGATTTTTACACACATTCAGATGTTTAGGATCGTAACAACACGAATGAAATTTATGCAATTGAAAGTATTTCACATTTTTTATTTCAGGAAAATAACATTGTAATAGCAGCCGAACTTCACGTTTAGTTAAATGTTTTTTCTCACTGAGTTCTTCGATTTTTGCACGTGACAATGGTGGCGGATGTCGTCGTGCTACACGACGTTCTCGTTGAGTTCCTATCGGATTCAAATAGATATTCGCTTGACGACACATGAAACAGCTATTTTCTGTTTTCGGTGTAATTATCGATTCATCATCGAACACCGAACCGATCGTCGACGTGCCATTGATTGATAAATTTCGAAATCGTGGCGTTGTATCAAACGACTAGGAAAAAACGAGTAGTCCTCTCTCGATTCGAAAAATCTTCGTTGTTTTTTTACCTGCATATTATAAAGAAATCTATTCGAAATGACTAAATTTCGTTTTGTTTATCGAAATACGAAACTGCCAAAATAGTGAACGAGCACTTAACTCAAGAATGGTAACGCATTAAATCTTTTAAACAGTCGCGTTCGATAGTCTTCTTTTTTGCTTTCATCAAATCATAATAACCCAAGACGAAAGAGAAAAGCTGTACAATTTCTTTTCTTTTTTGAAGAGCAAAAAAATAAAATTCGTTTTGCGAGACATCGTTCATTTTCTGTTTTTACTTTCGTATTAAGAAAAAAAAGAAAAGAAAATCTTTTTTTATCACCATTAATGAATAAATGAAAACAAAAAAAAACAAGGATTTCTTTTTTGCAACAATGAATAAAGAAAAAAGAGCGACTAAATCTATAAAACACTTGAAGATAAAATAAAAAAATCAGGAAAATAAAACATTATGGGCTTTTTTTTTCGGTAAGCCTACTCAAGATAAAGTTAAGTGGCGAGTGGGATGGTTTAATTAAACATAACGTAAATGGTAGGAGATTGTCACTATTCACATCGTATAGATAAAGAGAAAATGTCACCGACGTTTATTTTTTCTTTTTTTCCTTCATTATCACTTCAATAAAAAGCATTCTATCAAAAAGTTCAACTGTTCTATCGCAATATGAATCCATCAGAAATCTGTCGTTTTCGTAAGTTCAAAAAACGTTTTGCATTTTTTTTTGTTTCAAATGAAAATATTTTAGCAACAATAATTCTATGTCTTATTGTACTTCTTCATTATTCAATATGTCAACCGATTTCAATTGAAGACAATGATGAAAATGATGCAATCCGAAAATCATCAGTTGATTCCGATTTCAATGATGAATTCTTGCCAAATATCTATTTTCTACATTCAGAATTGAATGAAGTCAATCAACCGAATACAGCCGAACCAGTTCGTCGAGCTAACTTCTGGAAACGTGCAAATTTTTGGCGTAAACGAGCCAATTTCTGGCGACGAGATCTTTCCAGTTAGAACATCTAATCTTTCGTTTTTTTTCCAATTTTTCAAGTCATCATTGAAAATAGACATTTAAATCACTATTGTTCGTAAACCATGGATGTTTATTTTCCTTTCAATATAGACAAACATATAAAATTTCAAACGAAAGATCTCAATTAAATATCAGTTATTCTATTCATGTTAATTTTCAAAAGATGCTTTAATTCTATTGAAATCACAGTAGAAAACGAGAGAATTCAAAATGATGTTTATTCGTGGAATAATTATAGTTTATTCTATGGAGACAAAGAAAAAAAATGTCTAAAGCAAACAAACATAAACGAAAAGAGAAGAGACAGAGAATCGATCGATCGATTATTTCATAAGAGTAGTTGAATTTCTTTGTTGAGAATTTCGATGTTGTGACGAGCCTGTCGTCGAAAGTTTGGCGGCTTTTCTTAATAAATACCAGCAAGCTGCTCGTTGTTCGTCATTAATCACTTCACACCAATGAATAATTTCGTTATGTTGAGCAGGATTTGCATTCGTTATCGGTGAAATATTTTCGAAACGAAGAAAACCTAACGGTTCATCAGGAGCTATCAAATCATGATGATAAACGCCGATTTCAAGTGCCGAATCGATTAACGAAACACCGGACACATTAAACGAAATTTCTTCGTTCCACTTTGGATTCAAAGTATTTCGTTTGACACTCGTTTTTTTACGTTTAATTTTATCTGTTTGACCTAATTGTAATGTTAGACGAACGACTGTATCTAAATAAAGAAAACAAAATCGATTAATCGAAATAATGTTAGTCTTATTCTTGTTGAACTAACCGGCTTCAAGTTGCATGGATAATGCTTTTAAATTTCTTGCTTCAATAATTCCGACATTTAATCGTTCGGCTTGTGGTAAATATGTTAACGAAACAAATAATTCCCCTAGATACTCATCTTCCTGAAGAAATAGAAGAAGAAGAAATTATCCGAAATTGAATTTATGTTTGTTATAAATTCGATCTTACAGCACGTTGTTTACTAATTGAACACCATAAATCTTCTCGTGTACGTAGAATTTGCGATGTTAAGCATAATTGTGCTTCGCCAATGCATTCCGGTCGACTCGAATGTGCATAATTATAAATATAAAAATAGAGAGTTCTTATCGATTTGAAAAGTATATCATTCGTAACAGTGAATTTAAAATATTCATTCCAAATTGGATTTAATGTTTGCGGTTGAACTGATGTTTGTCGAAGTTTTTGGTCAATTGGAGGACGAAGATAGAGTTTAACATACGGATTGACTAAATCTTCTCGTTCAATTGGTAATGATTTTGCTAGAAGAAAGAAAGAAAAAAACATTACGACGAACTCTCGTAAATATCATTTGTCATTTTGTCTAACCTTTAATGATATTAACAACAAGATCATTTCGATGTTCGTCATAAACAATTCGTATATGTAATTGATGCAAATGTTCGTCGACCGTTGTTAATTCCTCGTTTTCATGAATATGATTCGTCGAATTGATTTCATTAATGTCATCATTAGTTGCATTGGTCGTACTATTAAAATAAAGATCAGGCATAATAGCGCCTAATGCACCACGTAACGTTACAGTTTTATGTCGAGGTAATGATGATTGAGAAGATATTGGAGGCGAGAGAAATGTTTGTTCACTCGAGGGATTTAGAAGAGGACGACTGCTTGTCAATGATTGCTTGCCAATTGCAGGGAATTTGGGTATCGCATAGCGTGATGATGGCGAACGAAGTAATGATTGTCGACGATTGGATTCGATTTTGGTTACTGATCGTCGATGTGCATTACCGGTTTGTTGTTCATCCGGATAAATTGATGTTTGATCAATCGATGAAATCGATTGTTCGACAGCATCGGACGAACGTGGAAACAATTGAAAACGTAGATTCTTCGCAATATTTCCCGATGATATTAATATTCGTTGACTATCACCTTCGGTCGCTGATAGACGAGGTGTTTTCGAATTTCGTCGACTCACATAATGAGTTGTAAGTGCTTGTGTATCTGAATCTTCGTATGAATGTGATAGACGGGCACTTTCACCTTTCTTATGCAAAAGAACGCTGTCAGATGCAACTGACGGCCGACCTGATTGATTTGAACTAATTGATAAACGTGAAAATTTCTCGGATAGAATCGATAATCGACCACCGGATGCGACTGATGTACGTGCCGATTGAGAAGATGATTCTTGTGTGATAACAGGTGGTTGAGGAATGCGATGTACTATCGGTGCATAGCTCTAAATGATGAAATTATATGTAATTAATCAACTAAAGAAATGGAACAAATTAGTAAATTGAATTCATTAAACTAATGAGAGATTTGATGAGATATCGTTCTCAGACGAAGAAGAAAAAACAAAACAAAACATTCGAAAAGCTAATCCAACACATGTCAAAGAAAATGACTATTATCTTTTTTTATCCTTTTTTAAATAGTCGAGATGCGTGATTCATTTAGATTTCTTGTGATGTTCCAATCAATGTCGGAAACTGTGCACGTTTCTTTTTCTTCTCATTATTGTCAATCAATTCAAGTCGAAAAAGAACAACTCACGAGGTGTTGTGGTGGTTTGAAATAGGTTTTCGCATCGATATTATTGATTGCTGCATAATGACTAACTGATCGGCCGAAATATCGATGATTCGATGATGGTATACAGCATTTACAAAAAATAATCGTCGCAATAAGAATAATAACAATCACAGATACAGCTCCGATGCCAATTCCAATAAATAGATCATAATGTGATATGAACATGATAGCATCGCGAATATTTATTTCGGAAACAAACTTGAAAAACAAAAAATATTAATAAAAAAAAACTAGTTAAATCAAATTGAAATCGACTGATTCGCGTGTTAATCATTGTTTTCATCTTGTAATTATTTTTATTTATTACCTTTGTCTCTATGCGTTCTATTCAATGAAAACTCCTGAAACTTATTGTGTTGGCAGGGTAAGAAAAGAAGAGAGAGAGAAGACGATGAAGGAAAAAAAGAGAATGGAGAAGCAAAAGAAAAGACGGAAAATGAAAAGGAATCTGAGGAACTATCATCATCATCATCATCATCCGTCATTTGGGTTACAACGAATGAGGTTTTAAAAATTCATATTTTTTCGTCGATTCTCGACTTAAAAAGAAGAAAAAAAAAGAGATAAATCAAGTACTCAACCTCACACAACTAATATTCAGTCATTAAATTCCTGAGTACCTGTCATGTTCTGTATGCACGAAAGAAAACCTTCGATACCATTCATACTGAACTAACGTGCATATTTGTTCATTAATGGATTCAATTCGAAGATGTAAACAAAGTATTTCTTTCTCTCGTTTTGTATTTCTTTTTCGAATGAATTCAATAATATAAAAGATTTAATCAAGTGAATGAAAATTCTCTTTTGTTTGGTACGTTTCTCAATTTGAGACAAGTACCAGAAGTCTCAACATGAGTCTATTTCCATGCTGCGTATTGAAAAAAGAATAAACGTGAAAGTCGACTGAGATCATGATGAAGACGAAGAAACTGATGATGATGATGATGATGATAGCAAAGAGAAGGAAATTTTTTCATTTTTCCTTACTCGAGAAACACGATAATATATATAATTATAAGCTTTCTTTTGCTTCTAAACTGTCACTAGAGAAGCAACTATCACCATCTCAAAAATCATTCAATTGATCTTACTTGCTGCTTCACATAGAGAAATACGAGCAACTATCATTATCGAGTTCTATTATTATTCAATTGTTAATAGTAGAAAAAAAGAAGAAGAAAAGAAAGAAAGAGAAGGAAAGATAGGGAGAGACGTTAGCCCAGTTTTTTTAATAAATATTATTATCAAAAAAAGAAGAAAAGACTAAGAAATGCGATTTGCAATAGTGTTTTCTCTCTCTCTTTTGTCAAACCAATACCATTATTATTATTCATTCCCCAACAGACGACGAAGAAGAAGCCAAAAAATCGAAACAATAAGAATTCTTCTTCTTTTTTTTCGCCAAATTAATTGTTCAATGTCGAAGACCACTAAGCCCTGATGCAAACACACTTAAAATATCATGAAAAAACTAAATCAACATAGTTAGTAATTCCTGACATTAGTATTTGTCGTCGGAAACGAAGTCAATATGCCGTATACATTAACTAAAGATAACGACATTGACATCCACATAGATTAATTTCAAATGAAGCAAACCCAAAGCTAATTTATTATCTTTCCAAGAATCGATTTATCTCGACTTCATCAGTCTATGAGAGAAAAGCACTTGAGGTTTTTTTTTATTCATTCTTGTTCTTCAAAAGAAAAAGAAAAAAGTGACCGATAGGACTGATTGAACAAGCAACAATTATATGTCTTATGTCCAATGAAATAGTAACAAAAGAAAAGAAACTTACATAAATAGTTTGCATTCATTCTGTTTCTCTCTCTGTACATATGGTTACCAAGCATTCAATCGTGCGTATACGTAAGATACATTCATTCGTTCATTCATTCATTCATTGACAAGAAAAAGTTAACAAAATCAAATGGAGAGTAATGATTCAATTTTACGAGATATTATTCCATCGGATGATGCAGAGAATACGAAAGTAATTGATTGATTATTTCGATTGGGTTTTAATTCGATTTTTTTAATAGTTTTGGCAACGAAAAAAATGTCTCAAATTTTGCCAAATTTTATTCATCGTAATTATCTTAGGATTAATCGCGATAGGAATCGTTCTATTAGGATTAGTTTTAACAGGTAATTAGTGTTTATTTTTTTCGTTGTTATTTGATAAAACAAAACTAAAATTCATTTGACATGTTGAATTTAGTTTCCGGCAAATCATTTATGAGATTCATTATTAAAAATTCCGAGGATACGATCACATCGAAAAGTTTGTCTCGAAGTATTTCTCGTGGAGAATTTATTTGAATTTTTTTTCTTTTGCTAGACGTAACATCGATGTTTAATGAATATAATTCCACAGTTATTATCAGCGAACTGACAACAACGACAGGTACTCTTGTCTCAACACGCTTGTCTAAAAAAATATCGACATTTTTTTTCTTTTTACTATATTTAGCGATTATCGGAGCGACAAATCGTGTTTTTCCATCAACAACCGGGATACGAAAAAAACTTCTCGCTAAATATCATAGCGACCCAACTATCGATGAACTTTTTTTTGACTAAAATAAAACTCTGTTATTATCAATATTCAAATAATAAAACGTAGAAACTAGTATTCATATGTGAAATATCTCTGCCAAAGGAATTTTCTGGTTTTTTTATATAAAAAAAATAACTAAAATATTTTCTTTTCTATTCAGAAACAGAGAACGTGCAAGAATGAATGGCATTTCGCATTAAGTGCAGACAGTGTACTCTCAAAAGCTTTCGAAATACACCTCTCAAGGTTTTTTTTTTCGATATAAATCATAAACAACGATGAGTCGAAATCGATTGATAGCGATTAATCATATATTTATATTTCGTTTCAAAGTATCGAATAACCAGAACAGTCGATAGACAAGGAAAGAAAAACTAAATCTATCAAATATTTCAAAAAATGATAATATAAAATACTCTCACGATAGAATCTCGACGAGTATTTTGCTTTTTATCGTAATCATTCATTTATTTCGCTGTTCTCCTATTGATAAGTAAGTATAAAAGAAAGAAAAAAAAGCCGCATCCCATTTATTCATGTGTAACCAAAAAGGGGACTGAATGTTTACAAATGATTTACACGACAAATGCATTTTACTACCTTGAACACACGTAAAACGAAATAAGTAGGAGACAACAAAGGTTACGCTAGCTATTGTCTGTCATGACAAATGGATCTTACAATCATATAAATCGAAAATCATCTGTATCGTTTCTTTTTTTCCCTCACGTTCGTGTTCGATTTTACTACATGAACACGAAAAAAAAACGACGTGCTTATCTTATCTTATAAACAGGATTCATAGAAAAAAAAAGAGAGAAATTCGATAATTTATTGTTTTTATTGAACTGTAGATATGTCGAAAGAAAATTCATCGGAAACTAATCAACTTGCTGAGGACGATTACGAATACGTAGCTGAGCCACCTGATGGAGGTTTCGGATGGGTTATTGCAATTGCAGCCATGGTATTTGTTGAATTTTCTTTCAATTGAATTGAATTCTATTTTTCGAAAATGATTTAGTTATGCAATTTAGTCTGTGATGGTACTCTATTTGCATTTGGTGTTATGAAAACTTATCTTCAAGCACATTTTGAATGTTCTGATACAGCAATTCTCATGGTTGGCTCAGTCCCATGCGGTGTCTATTTATTAGTGGGTATGAAAATCAAATTTCGAAAACAGGAGAAAAATATCTATTGATTACTCATTTCTATTTGATGATAAGGTCCGATTGTATCTGGATTAGCTAATCGATATGGCTGCCGAATAATTATTATCATCGGAAGTATCGGTGCATCGATATGCATGTTTGCATCAACATTATCAACGAACGTTTGGATGATGATTATTATCTATGGAATATTTGGAGGCATATTTTTGGGCATGGTCTATCTCCCGTAAAAAACAAAAAAAACATAATTATTTTGTTTTTTCGATTGATCGAAATATTTTTGTTTTAGATCTGTCGTTATGGTTTCGTTTTATTTCGATAAAAAACGTGTTATTGCTAATGGTAAATGTTTGACTCGTTCGTTTATTTCCGTTCAATTTGATTTATTCTAGGCTTGGTCACGGCTGGTACCGGTATTGGTGCTTTGTCATTTTCACCTTTAGCAAATTATCTCATGGACGCGTATGGCTGGAAAATTGGAATGTATGTTTTTGCTGCTATTATGCTAAGTTGTATTCTATTCGGTGCTATAATGATACCATTGAAACCAAAACGTATACCAATTAAACGAGATCTCGTCGAGACACAGTAAAATATTGTTTTGCTTTTCATAGATAAGAAAATTGTTTTCAAATAACAAAACATTTAGATTCGTTGCTAATGATGAAACAGATTCAGTACGTCGAAGTTTTGTTGGCAAATTCAAAATATTTTATCTATTGATTTACATATTTTCTTTTAGGGAGTGATATCTTCGAATGATATTGCGAAATTAAAGAGTATAAATCATGCTCTTGATCTTCCAGTGCAATCAAATCGTGTTCGTACGATTTCAAGCTCAAGTCAAACATCAACAGGTGCCCGAGATCATTATTTGGGCGTGCCTGACCCTGAAAATGCATCACGACCGTTATATAAAAAAGACGCTTTCTTCATGGGCTCAAAACAACAACTTCATCATCAATCGTTGTCATCATTACGTGGCAATCCGTACATGGCATCAGCAATGAATATTCCAGCAGCTGTCGATGAATCGAAAAAGAAACAATCGGCACTTCGAGCATTTGCTGATATTCTCTCGGCAATGACCGATTTTTCAATTTTAAAAAATCGACAAATGTTATTGATTTGCATTGGAAATATCTTTTCCATGTTGGGATATTATCTTCCGATATTATGTTTAGCTTCATTTGCTATTGAGGATAATGGCGTTAGTAAAGCCAATGCAGCACTATTATCAACAGTTTTCGGTAGTGAAAAAACATACAGATTTTTATTTTTAAAGAAAAGATTAATCATGAATATATTCAGGTGGATTCAATACACTCGGTCGATTTGCTGGCGGACCTATTGCGATGATTCCTGGTTTAAGTGCTCTACGCGTTCATAATGCATTTTTATATCTTGCAGGCATTGCAACAGCTCTAGCAGCTTATGCATATAATTTTCAAACCTGTGCGATTTATGCTGCTTTTTGTGGTTTTATGATTGGTAAGAGAGAGAGAGAGAGAGAGAAAAACAAAACAATAACAATTCTTTTTTAAGCACCACATATGTCACTTTTGCCGAGTGTCATCTGTGATTGTGTTGGTCTCGAACGATATACAACAGCATTCGGTATTCTATTTCTTTTTCGTGGTGTAACATCAATCATCGGTCCACCTGCTGCAGGTTTGTTGTTGTTGCTGTTATTTTTATTTGAGAATCAATCGAGTATTATCCGATTATTTTCAATAGGTTTTATAAAAGATTATACAAAACGATACGATGTAGCGTTTGCCCTCGGCGGTGCGATGATTGTTATCGCAGCATTCTTTCATATAGTCATAGCTGCTGTTGAACCCGAACGTCTAATCAATGAAGAAAGCGAAGAAGAAGAAGAAAATCTCAAGATAATCAATGTTTAACAAATGTTTCTTTTAGTTCATAATAATCAATTCGTTTTCTGAATGATCTATCTTCAATATATGCGTGTGTTTTTCTTTGTCTTAATTACAGTAGTTTATTTGCATGTTTTTCTGTCTGTGATAATGAACAAAATAAAAATCTTGAATTTTAAATATCATCGCTAGAGATAAGTCTTGAGGGTGACGACGATGATTTTGATATTGTCGATCTCACAAGAAGCCGTTGTTGTGAATCAATAATACGAATATGCCCGTGAGACATCCGTTCGTTAGTCAATGTTGATGTTCGTGGCGGTGTCGTTGTTGTTGTTTGAGGTTTATTTAAGAATTTACCTATGAAACTTATTCGTTGTGTTAAACATTGAGGAAATAATTTGAGAAATTCACGACGAAAATCTTGTCCACTTAATGTATAGAGAATAAAATTCATGGCATGTTTCATATACCATAGTGCTTCACAGATATCAACAAGTACTTGAATGTAAACCGGTTGGCCAACATTTTGACTTCGACTCGATAACGAATCTTTTTCACCGGAAATAATTTGATTCGAATAAATAATTTTATTTACACAAATAAATATAACTGACGGACATGTAAGTCCAATAAATGCTAATGTTACTGAGAGGAGCATAATTGTTAATCGTTGATGTCGACGATGTGTTCGTTTTCGATGTTGTTTCATACGTTTATTATTATTCATTGTAAAGAAAATAATACCGAGATTTGTAAAACAAAGAAGAACAAATGGTATAACAGCAACGAGAAGAATATCAAATATGGGTATATAGGTACGAAAGAAACGTTCATAGCCACGACTTGGTATACAAACGAAGATTTTCGAAGTTTTATAACGAAAAAAATCTAAAGACGATGATGAATGATTGAATGAATTAACGGTTAGTGATGTGTCGTTTGAAGTCGGTGATAATATCCGAGTGAGAGCACGTCGTTGATCAATCAGACCGTATCCTCCTAACGACATGGATCGACCTCAAAAACAAAATGACAAACAATGAAAATATTCGTTTTGGTCTTTTTTTTTAATTTAATTACCTAGAATGAAAAAATAATATAGATTGCATAATCCAACAATAAGAATGAGGATCGTCGTTGAATAGAATACTCGACGAAAGGACGAGTCGTGCCGTCGATATCGACTAGTTACTATTAAATATCGATCGAAACTAACTATAACCAATATCCATGATGCGAGATGTGCGACAGCCGATGAAAAAAATGTTAACAAACGACAGATCGATTTCGATGTATTAAATATAGGCGCATCTCGAAAGAATTTATAGATATGTTTACTTGATCGCATTAACATAAATAAAATATCAATCACGGCCAAAATGGCAAGATATTGACATGTTGAATTTTTATTAAACTTTCGACTTAATAAAACACGTAGACATAATGTATTACCGATAATACCCCAGACCAATAGACAAGGATAGAAAAATCGAAAGAGAAAAGATCGTAGTTCGAGAATAAACGAAATTGATTGTTGAATTTGTTGTTGATGATTTGTTGAATCATCGGAATGAATCGAGTAATTTTCAATTAACGAGTTATTCATGACAAATTTATGAACATAATTCTATAGAAAACAAAGATACATTTATACGAATGCTTTGTTTGCTAACCGTGAGGAAAAAAAATGTGGTTCAACTTCCGCAATAGTTTTCTCTCTCTCTCTCTCTGTGTCTCGCTTTGTGTAATGAAACATGAATGGATTAGAGAGAGAAAAAACATCTTTCTCATGGAATATAGAAATTAATCATCTCAATATATTTAGAAAAAAACAATAAGACAAAAGAAAAGAAGAACTAGTTTCAAAGATTACTTTTGTTTGCGTACTTTAGAAACAAGAAAAGACGAGAGCAAAGAATATTTATTCTTAAGACTGAGAGGAAAAAAACCTATTGACGTCATAATTTCCACAAGATAAACCGACATATATTTGAATACTCATGATTTATGTATACAGCTCATACAAACAACGAGTTGATTTTGATTGCTTTTATATTTAAATAGGCTTTTCTTTTGCTATTGAGAAGATGAACTACAACGTGTAAAAAACCTCTTTTCTTCTTCTTCTTCTTCTTCTTATTTACAGCTCAAGTGATTTGTAAAGAACTTACTAAGAGAAGAAAAACATAAAAACGTCGATAAGCTATTTAGGTTGGTTGTTTTGTGTTGCCTAAACTTTCTAATAGAATTTAAACAATGATTAAAGGAGATGTAGACGTTGAGCAAACCGACTGACGAGAAGCCAGCGAGCGAAGAAAGAAAACTGAGAGAAAGAAACACGAGAAACAGCAAGTGGAAGCAAAATAAAACATTCGAGAAAGATATTATGTTGAATAGAAATTATGACAATGACACACGTTTGAAGTGACAGACGTATAACAAACGCTATTTTTTAATTACTTATTACAGCTGAAAGAACCTAAAGTTCGTTGTTTTGTCATTTATTTAACTCGCAAAGAAAGTTGTACCTTTCTGGATTGTTTGCGTTTTTTTAGAAGCAAGAAATAATTGAATATTCAATGATTGTAAATGATGGCACGCAAAACTAGGGGGAAAAGAGTGTTCAAAATATCATGAATAAAATCATCGACCTTGGAGCAAAGAACGTTGACTGACTGTCTGCCTGTTCAGTACGCAAATAAACAAATGAGAAATTCATCAATTGGAAATTAAAAAAAAAAAACTCCGACAGCGTGCATTTTTCTGTCTTTTTTTATATTAATACTAATTTTATTTTCTTGTAACAGAATTACTGAAAGGAAAAAGATGTCTGTCCAAAGCTATTTGGATTGTCTGCTCTAGTTGATTTTGACATCGAACTATCCTATTTGTCATGGGTATTTATTGTTTGCATTCACCCACATTTCAATTGTCAATTTAATTAGAATGCATGCAATTTGACAGTAAAAGTTTACTGTTTGTCTTTTATTTTGCAAAGCAAATAGAAACAAATACAAATGTCTATGTCATTTTTCCAATTTGAAATTTTTTGAAAATTTCACTCGCTGTAAATATAACCGAATCGATTATACTCGCGACTGTGAATGTGCCTCCAACGACGGCGCAAATCGAAGTTAAAAATGTATAAAATTTCTGTCGACGTTCAGTATACTTGACTGTAATCGGCTAGAAAATGAGTTCAATGAGCGAACGATTGATTTATTTTTGCCGAAGAAAGATTATTACTGTTATGTCGTATCGAAACCATATGGCTGGAATCATGCCAGCTCCATGAGGTTGAAAAGGATTGTATTCCTAAAACATAAATTAAACATTTCGTGATTAACATTTTCTTTTATCCTTTATCAGCATAAACAACATCAATGCCGTGATTATAAGCTAAATGTCAGTATTTAGATCGATTCCGTTTTGTTTCTACTCAAGAATTAAAAAGAAAAGAAAATTGCTTCACTCGTTAATCGTGTCTCTTTTCAAGAACCGAACGATAGGATCTAAAGGACCTTTTGAAAAAAATTAATCTTCGACATCGGATAAGTTTAACAATGGCTCATTTCATCTAATTAAATATTTGGATGAATAGATTCTTCTTTTTTTTTTTTTCATATATATATTTTCTCATTAGAATCTGTACTCGATAAACAAATGTAAATTGATATGGATATCGTCGGATGCCATCTAAATCTTCGTAGATTGTCGGAACGATTTTCATGAGATAATCATGTGAAACATAACTCGGACGATTTGTGTTATTAAATCGACGTAGAGGATGAAACGCTTTTCGATTGGGTATTTGCCGAAAGCCCTATTGACAGCAAATGGAAAACAAAAAAAAGGAAATCATTGTGTAAGATTCAAAGAATTCAGTCAACTTTGATCGAATCGCCAATAGTTAATTCATGGATAACATGTTTCATGTCGCCATTTGCTGGTTGAGAACTGGCGGAATGTGTGGAAATGTGAAAATTTCCTGGAACTCGATTTATTTTAAATGAAGCATTAATTCGACAACCTACGCCATTGTTTTCCGGCGTTTTTAATGTATTATCAATAAAACCAACCTCATGTCGACCGAGATCATCCTGAATATCAATTCCAACATCTATATCGACACAAAACAAGAAAACTATTTTGTGAATTTGTTTGTTCATTCGCTCACAATCACAGCCAATATTCATAACACTGATATCTATTTGAACAGGAATTCTTTCGGCTTGGCCCGCTTCGGGTACATCGACAAACAATTCATTGACACTAAAATTGAAATTATTTCTCCGTCAATGAACTTCAATTTGATCCTACACTTCAGGCGTTATAAAATAATATAATTCGACGAATAACAATGTCGAAATAAACCAAATGCATATTAATGAAATAGCCGCACCGGTATTTGTCGGTTGAGTGAGATCTTTAGGTATCTTTCGATAGATATCAAATCTATTTCGAACGCGAATCGATCAATTTATGAATTTGTCTTTCTAAAAATTTTACCTTCGAATATCGAACTGCATGTTGAATATGAAAGAATTTCTTGACTAAGATATCTATTCGTTAGATAGAAATCGTGTTAATTCCACGTTGATCCATTGGTAAGCAAATGATTAAGAGATTACTACGATTTTCTATTGGTTATTAAGCTAGATGTCGATAGCTCAATTCTCCTCGTTTTTAGTTTATTCGAAAGAGAAACAACAATAACAAAAATAAAAAAAAACGAAATCCTATCGACGAAGATATTCGTCGATTTTGCCACCGGCTTCGAGTTTTCGTTCGATTTCAATTAATTTTGCAACACCATTGAGTACATGTTGAAGAATTTCGATCTAAATCAAATGAATGATCACATATCAAACTAATTATTCTTCATAGTCAATTAACTAACTTCAGTCTTTCCAATTCGATCTCGATTGGATATATCAATACAATCTTTGAAAACTCCCGGATCAGGATCCATGATTTCATCCATGGTTAAATTAAGATCTCTAACAATCGTCGGTAGACGCATATCTTTTGTTAAATTGGGTAATTTCAAAAAGATATTGTATTTCAATCCAGTGCCAATACTAGCTGGACAAGTTGTTAGATAACCGAAATGATCATCATGTGCAAATGATAGACCGTCACTTTGCATTGCAGTTTCAAGCTAAAACGAACAGATTATGTCGAGAGTTTGTTTTTCGTTGTATATTTCCTACCGATGATAGACTTTGAAAGAATTTTGTTAAAACCGAACGAAGATCATTTTGTGCATTGTTCGTACTCCAACTGATCAATCGAAAGTGATCTTTTTGATTAATCCAAGCAAATAGTGTCTTATCACTGTTAACGAAAAGAGCTCGACCATCAGGCCAATCTCGAGCTACACCTGAACTAAGCCAACTCATTGTTTGAGGTTTAAATAGGAAAACTCCGTCCTAAAGTTGACACAAGAAGAAAAAAAACGAAATATTTCTCTCTCGCGCGCGCGGATATGCTTGTGCTTACATTGATTAGCGTGTCTTGCAAACGTTCATCGAGTGTCGATAAACGATAATATTTTCCATCGAATAGTTTCGTTGTTCGAGTGAGTTGTTCGAATATTTGACTGAATTTATTTTCTACACGTCGTCGTTCAGCTCGAGTTGTAAACGTTGGAAAAGTAAACCCCGAAAGATTTCGAGTCAGACGAATACGTGACGAGAGAACGTATTTATTTATATCGAATGTCGTATCATTTTCAAATGGAAATGTCAGTTTCGTCAAATCATAATCGTGATACTGACGAGCGTCCAACGGATATCCAAATCGAGTTTGAATCAAAGGATTGAATAGATCACTGAACATCTATTTAAAACATAAAACGACTCCTCATTTTAGAAAAAAAAGAACAAAAGAATCGAAATTCTACTTTGTAGGATTCTTCATCGCCTGCTGACACGCCAAAATATTGTCGACTTGCTACACCGGGATTGTCGACGCCAACTTGAATTACATCATCGATCGTATAACCTGATGGCGTAATTCGATCGCGTAGTTTCGCATACATCTGCAGGTAATAAGAACATTGAACAAACAAACTCATTCAGTCGTTCGATATGTTTGTTTCTCACCTGTGGAGTCAGAGCTTTTGCCATTAAATTCGAATGTTTACTCAATTGCGGATATTCAGCGGTTGCTGTATAGCGTTTTAGATGTGTACTATACGAACTAGCATGGTGCTGCTGTTGAAACCAAAGAAAACCGGTTGTTGTCAAACCGACTGACGATAGAATAGCAGCTAGTTTCAATTTCGATTGATTAGCAACGAGAAATGAACGAAAAAAATTCGGCATTATCCTTTTTTTTGTCGTTTTGAGGTAGAAATGGAAAGTATCCAAAGAGAATTAGTTTATATATGTTTATTTCACGAATAAAAGAACAAATCAACAGATGTCACATCTTTAAACACTCGATTCTTCGCGTAATGAATGCCAACTATTGAAATTTCGTTCGATGAACAAACGAATTAATATAACCATTCCGAATAAAATCGAACCCAACAACATCAATCCAATGAAACTCACGCTCACTATCCTCGTCAAACGAACTGTTTTCTGTTTCAATTCACAGAAATTTCCATGAAATTCTTTTTTACAAACACAGAGAAAACCTTTCTCATTCGTTAGATCATCAATGCATTGTCCTTCATTTTGACATAGACTTGAATCGAACGTACAAGGTCCTAGAAAATAAACAAACAATCAATGACAGTAGTCATTCATCGCGACCATCGATTACCATGCTCACATGTTGTTGTCAATGCATTGTAAACAAATCCTGATTGACAATACATTGATACACTTGTTCCATTATCTCCGCAGATAATAAACGCATCGAAACGATTTGCTCGCGGTAAATAAGTGCCCGGTGCGTAGTTTTGACAGACTGAAATCAAAGAAAAATTTAAGTCTGCTTTTTGATTGATTAATTGTTTACTTGAATAAACATCGTCATCGTGTGTCAATAGTGGTTCGTATTGACAATTAACCTAGATTAAATTCAATGGATGATTTAATAGATTTTCTTTTTCTCGAAAATAGTAAAAATACAAGTTGAGTTGGCAGACAAAGATATGTTTTGGGATCGAAACGAAGTTCAGCTGGACATTGAATAATGTCATGACGGTTATCTTCATAACAATGATGAAATAGAGAACAATCGAGTTCGTCAGGATAGATTCCAGCTTCCGTACATTTCGAGGATATGGATTTTCGATGATTGAAATGATCGAAACCTCGAACTAATTCTATCACAGGATTTCTCAATTGTTCACGAATGAGTTCACAATTGATTTCATTTGTCTATGAATAATCAAAACTTGAAATTGAATCGAAAACTAATCTCTTACTGTTGGAAGATATTGACATTGATTGGTTTCAGAATTAAAAAAATGTCCATGCATACACGAATACGTTCGATAGACATTCAAATGACATAAATGAAAAAGTGAACAATTCGTCGAATGAGGATAAATTCGATTTTTATTCGAACACGAGTCTAATTTCCAATCGTCAGTTTTGTCTTGCAATGGAATCGGATAGACAAAACCTAAATGAATCCGATTCATTCATTCACAATTAATAATTCGTCTCCTACCATATTCTGATTGACAGAAAATGTCATTCAAATTTTGTAAAATAATCAAAACTATTAAACTCCGCATGTGACGAAACTAGAATATTGTACAATATGACATATTAAACTTAACCTACGTTTGTACGAAAGAGAGAGAGAGAAAAAAAAACGTTTCGGTTGAATACATACAGAGCTTTTTTTTTCCTCATCAATCACAAGTTCAATTTCGAGTAACTTCGACTGTCTGTTTGTTCTCTTGCTCGTCTAGATAAAGATGACACTGTTAATGCATTCGACAAACATTTATATAAAAAAAAACACAACACAGATCCCAATTAACTCGTCGATTTCAAATCCGAGACAAGATGAAACTTGTTCTTTATTGACGAGCAATCGGACTAATTGAATTTGTTCGAAGAGAATCTAATATGTCATCATTTGAATACGAGTATTGTTCTTACAACTGTTGCACATCAAAGCAATCCGACCATAATGATGTACTGTCTCCTACTGAGCGCAATAACATATGCTGCCATTAACCAAACTTTAAGAATTCGTAATACTTATTAGTTTTATTCCACTAGTATATTTTTGATTAGCGTTAGAAACACCAAAGAACAAGGAATTACAATCATTAAAAGGTTAAAATTATACATCAAAATACTGCATAGGAAAAACAACAGAACATAAAATCCATACACATTTACAAAATAAAAATGAGAAAACACGAAACTTGTATTCCTGTGTATCGGTTGTGTACTAATAACAAGTGGGTTAAAATTTATAAAAACAACATCGAATGACTGTCACTACAGAGAATAAAATACACATTTATCGTAGAATTGTATGTACGTGCTTTGTTTTTTTTTGCATCGATGATTCGTCGTCGAAATATGAGATTAAAACTAAATGACCAAGAAAAGAAACCAAAGATTTCGATTAGATATATAATTATATATAATGACTGACAACAAATAAAAATTCGATATCTATTTACAACTATTCGAAGAACAGAAAAGAGAAAAAGAATTGTCTAAGGAAGATTTATATCAGATCTCGAGAAGAATATTGTCGACTAGGTTGGGAATTTATTCACATGTATTGCATTTTCCTTCAATAAACCCAACTAACAGGTACCCATTGCGGTTGAAGGCTGACTTTTTCCATTGCATGTTGTAACTATAAAACAAAAAAAAGATTCAATTGAAAACTTTCATTTCGTCTTACATTTCGTATTGTTTCTTCGATATCGTTATTAACAATAACTAAATCAAAATAATGACCATAGGCTTGTTGTAATAGTTCACTTTCTTTGACTAAACGTTCTAAACTTTCGTCCTGAAAACCGAAAAAAAACGAACTCAGATTTATTCATTTGTATTTTTTTTTGGTTTTCTTACATTAACTCCTCGAATCTGCGATAGATCAGGTGCGGCAATAAAAACGACGTACGGCGCAAATTCCGCCGTTCGTAAAACTTTCAACGCTTGAGGTTCAACATCAAGTATTCCCATGAGTCCTTGTCGATTGATATTTCGAATTGTTTCTAATTTCGTTCCGTACATTGCGTCTTCATGTGTACCATATTCTAAATACTCATTTTTGGCTATATCACGCATCATTTCTTCGTGTGTAACGAAATAGTAATTCTTGCCGTTTTCTTCATCTTTTTTCGGCAAACGTGTCGTGTCTATAAAACAATGAATTCGAAAAGAAAGGAGGAGTTATCGTCTTACGAGGTATCGGATAGGCAAAACGTTTGGGTTGACTGGTTATTAAAGTGTTTTTAATATGTCGTCGGCCGACGCCATGAGCGCCGAGTAGAACTAAGGTCTTACGACGAAATTCCGGTAAACGTATGACTTCTTCGTAGGTAACTAAGTCCAATTGATCGAAAACTGCATTGTGTTTAGCAAGATATTTATCTTTCATAACTTTTCGTTTGCGTCCAAAAACACCGCAATTAGCTATGAATTGCAAAAAGTCAAACAAAAACTACGTATTTCTTTTATCGATTTACCAGTTCCGTCTTTTGCTTTTTCAATAGCATTCGTTGCTATTCGCCATTCTTGTAATTCGGGTGAAGGTATTAAACCTGCTGGTGAATTATCATAATCATTCAGTTGATTATCGTTGAACATTTGTTCGTCAATTGACCGATAGGAATTCAGTTTCTTTCCTTGCCACCAATTGTGATCGTCTTTCGAAATTATTTGAAGAATATCTCCAATGGAAAACTTAATTCCAGCTTGTGCACTCGGAATTAAATCATCATCTTTTGGATCATAATTAAATAAAGCTTTGACATAAATCTAAACAGAAAATCGATTTCGACAGAACAGAACAAACAAATCGAATTCGTACATCACAAGGTGGTGGTTGACTTCGATAGCTCGGGATGATTTTGAATGTTATACTACCACGAGCATCTCTCTAGAAATCAAAACAAAGAATCGAAAAAGTTAACTTTCGAATTATGTTTTACAAGCATCTGTTGAAGATATTGAATCGGATGATTGGAGACAGGCTGACCGTTGATTTCTTTGATTTCATCTCCGACATGTAAAGTACCTTGCCGATGGATCATACCGCCATTTAAAATCCGTGATACAACACATCGTTTATTCTCCGTCATTCGAAGCGTAATACCCTGAGAAAAAAGAAACAAAACAAATACAGCTCTTCTGTGTCAATGTTTTTTCTTTACCAATGGTTCGTCAGTATTTCGTTGAAATTGAACAAGTCGAACACGTGTGACATCACAAGCTGTATCACTTAGATTGTCTCCTGGCACATCATTCGCACCACTGCCATTATGTGGAACATAATCGTTATCATAGTTGTTTTCCGATGCAACTGTATTTTGGCCGCAATACGCCGGTGCGATTCGCACGGCGCCGTCGCCATAGATTTCTTGTGCAACAACGTCATGCGTTTGTAAAAGTGCCTGAAAATAAACTCGTTTATTGAATTTTCGATCGATTTCAATTAGCTGCTTATTTAATGATGAAATATGCGGTTCGATGAATTTCTCTATCGATAATTCGATTTCACCCAGGAAGATCAAAGTCGAAAGGAGAAAAAAAACTGACTACTGTCTTGCTGATTAATTGGATTTTCTGTCAAAAAAAAAATGTTTCTCAGGCACGATGATGATCTCTTTTCGTCACTCAGAAAAATCAAGATTCATTACTTGTTTCATTTGTTCAAGTATAAAATAGAGTCTCAATGTTTGTGCGTCCATAATCGACAGGACAGAGCTCTCGAACATCTTCAAACAAGTACCATAATTTTGTCGAACTAAATTCTCTTTCTTTTCTCCTCGTTACATATATATATATATATATTTCCATAAAGAGCGAGAGACAGAGCGAACGAGAGGACAAAAAAAACGCGAAACTTCTCCTAATCGATATGATTTGTTGTCGTTTTTGTACCTGAAAATGTGGGTCAGAGAGAATCTGTAATAATTGATGTGAAATAGGTGATGTGTGCTGTTCAATTGTCGAGAGAAAATCCGTCATTGTTTGAATTGCATTCGGTTCGGGACGATTAAACGGACGTATGTCATCGGAATTAATTCGATCGTATAACTAGAAAGAACAACGGAAAGCAATTGTCATATTGAATCATCATTTTACTTGAAGTAACGTCTGTAATTGCTTATCTTCGAATAATTTCTGCAAGAAATCTAATTCTACACGATCGTTTAATGTCAACCATTGCATATCTTCTAACGAGTCGAGTATTTGTGAGACAGCTAAAGGCACAAGAAATGAGTTATTCGAAGAAGAAAAATAACTGTTTACCCGATGATGCCATATCGTCGAATTCATTGGACATTTGTCCTGTCATTAGTGACGAGTCGTTTAGCGTCAATAATGGATGAATTGGAATTTGGGTCCAACGAGAACTTGACACCGCAGCTAAAACAACGCCCTAACGCGAAAAACAAGAGAGAGTCGATTGATGTTCGAAGAACGGTGAAGGTTTTACTTTTAATTTTCTTCGAGCGTTGAACTTGCGAAGTTCGTCGACAGTTTCTGGCAAATGTTTTCGTAATGCAAATTTTTCACGTTCCTTGAAGAAGAGAAAAAAAAGTGTAATTAAATTTAATGAAAAGAAAATCAGTTCCTTCCTTTGCAAAAAAGAAATAGAGAGAGAGAGAGAGAAAATGACAACGTACACGAATCCATGGATGTGCAAGAGCTTCTTTGATAGTTATTCGTTCATTTTGATTCAAACACAACAAACGATTGCAAAGATCTTTCGCCGATTCGGATAAATTCTCCCATTGATGACTTTGCGTCTAAAACGTTCAAACTCAAAATCAATTCGTTCGTTTTCGTTTTTCTTATCGTTACATTAAAAATTCCAGTTGAAATCATCTCAAAAACCCGATTTTTCGTCCCAGCAAACGGCAAAGTTCCCGTCAAAAGCACGTACAACATCACTCCCAACGCCCACATATCAACCGGCCGACCGAAGCCCGGCGAATCCCGATTAACCACTTCGGGTGCCATAAACGCCGGCGTACCAATTCGACTGGCTTGTATCAAACCTGACTCAGGCAACTGCAAAGCTACACCGAACCCGCCTAATTTAACAGGTGCAGCGTTCTCTTTCGATGATAACAAAACGCAATGAGGCTTCAAATCTCGATGAATTATGCCTCGATCGTGCATGTACCGAACAGCTTCGAATATTTGACGCATGTAATGACTAGAAAATCGGATGAATGACTCTCTGTTTCGACAATGGAACGAGTTTACCTGGCAACGGCTTCGCTGTAGACGAAACCGGCGAACGCACGTTTCTCGATTTCGAAACAAAGATCTGCACCGTCCATGCTAAAATACTCATTTAAAATACACGAGAAGCAAGAACAAAGTGATTTTTTACTATTCGAAAACCATGAAGAGACATCCTTCGGATTCGAATGTTTCGTATAGTTCGACGATATGCGGATGTTTTAAGCTCGAGCAAATGCTCGCTTCTCGTCGAAGATCTAAAGACGAAGAAAAAAAGCTGCAGAATTTCGAGTTCGAATCGGTTTACCGTCGGCAGAAAAGCCGGGCGTGGATGTAAATTGTTCGACATCGATGATTTTCACTGCATATTGTTTATCGCCTGCTTTATTCGTACAACGTCGAACGACGCTAAATGGTCCTCTGAAGAAGCAAAATAGCAAAATTTTTGTGATTTTCCAATGATTTCTTCGTACTTTCCGATGATTTCGTAGAGATTATACAAATCCGAGAAGCATATTGATGACGGTTCATCATGATTCTCGGCTGCTGTTTGACTGACTTCTAGATGCATGACACCGTTTGACAAGAAATATTGATCATGATGAAAAAACTAAAGTCAAGAAAAGAAAGTTCGTTGCATTCGTTCGAAATGAAAACACGCAGGAAAAGATACTAATCAAGCTAATTTTATTGCATTTCCTGTCATAGTTGGATGACAGATAGAGAGAACTATCCGAAGAAGAAGAAAAAATATCTAGCCATCATAATTAGCCTGAACCAATCGGAATTCAAGTGAGAAATATTGTAAATAAACAAGTTAACGAATGAGATTTCATGAGCAAATAAGAATCAACAAGAAAAGGAAAATAAAAAACGCGAATCAATTCGCCGAAATGGATTTCTATAGGAAAATCATTACAAAAAAAACATGATGTTTACTTTTCACGCGACATCTATCGAAAGAAATTGACTCGCAAAAGAAAATTGATTGACTTTTTTTTTTGCTTATTAGTTTACTTAAAATAAAAATTCGACATGTTTTTATCTGTCGAATTTCGACTTGATAATCAATTAAACTTGCGTGATTGACATTGATCACATGTTTCTGTTTCATAGAGAAAAAAAGGAACCGCAAAGTTATGTGCTCACCATCACCTGGAAAACGTCGAATAGATACTGACGTTATTAAATTGTAAGCTCGATCTATCGAAAATCGTAGTCCTATGAATATTCTTTTATTAGAATCGAATCTAAACATCAAGTGACACTCATCTCGGGTCTAAATGAATTCATGGTGAAATTCGATGGTCCTCGAGAAAGTAAAAACACAACAACAACAAACTAAATCTGTCGTATAATCTAATCGTTGTGTTTTCAGCTCCATATGAAGGCGGCGTATGGAACATTCGAGTTGATCTGCCGGAGAAATATCCTTTCAAATCACCATCTATCGGTAACTAACTTTCATATAATTGCTAAACATCTGCTATACCGAGAGAAGAACAAGAAAGTTATATAAACATCGACGAAGATCTTTTGATAGATGAGAAAATTACAAGCAGAAGTTAACAATTAAAAGCATTGATATCCCATCTAATTCTAGGCTTTATGAATCGAATCTTTCATCCAAATATCGATGAGATGTAAGTCGAGTTTATTCAACAAAGAACAAGAAAGATATCTGATGGTCATAGGTCTGGAACTGTCTGTCTTGATGTTATCAATCAAACTTGGACGCCTATGTATGGTATGTCGATATCGATCAGCAAATACTCCGTCAATTGACACTGCTTTTGTTTTATTTTGTCTATTGGCATAGATCTTGCGAATATATTCGAATCATTTCTGCCACAATTGCTCGCCTATCCGAACCCGGTCGATCCGTTGAACGGCGAAGCCGCTGCACTCTATCTCAATAAACCTGACGATTACAAGAAAAAAGTTCGAGGTTAGATTCGAGTTTTTTTTTGCTAAACCAATCATTTGTCTGTAAAGATTATGTTCAGCGATATGCAACAGCTGCGACGGCTGAGAGTTCGAAATCTGATGAAGAAGCCGTGAGTGATTTCAGCGAAGACGAAGCCGCCGACATGGATTTAGAATAAATTTTGTAAATAAACCTTCGAGCTGTATTTTTATATGTATCAAATAAAGAAAGAGAGAGAGAGAGAGAGAGTCATTCATCGAACTTGGATTTTCCTGTTTTTATTGAATCAGAAACGAAGAGAGAGAAAAAAAACAACAAACAAAATGACTTTGATTACAATTTGTTTTTCGAAAATGATACGCGAAGATGCATTGAATCTGCTAGACGATAATTATGTGTATTCTAAAAGACAAAAAACAACAGCAAAATAATGAACAGAAACAAGAGAAACGAACCACTAGAGCGGCTATCGCTTGTTCGATGGTATCCATTTCTACCAAGGCCATTTTATGATCTTTTTCAAAGAATCGAAAACGTTTTATTGCTCCGTATTGAGAGAAAATTTGACGAAGTTCATCTTCACTGATTTCCGTTCTGCAAAAAAAGGAAAGACAAAGAAGTTGTTTGTTTTTTTTTCTTCTTCTAATTACGGAATATTTGATAAGTGAAGAATAGTTCCGGGTGGAAATATATTATTATAATTCTTTGAGCCCGGTTTTTTAAATCGATGTAATGGAGAATTAGTAAAATCTTTTGTCAAACCCATATCCTACAAACAAATTCATTAAAACTACGATTTCTATTCGCTCGATTTTACTGATGTTCCGTCTTTTGGCATTTGAACGAATTGATGTTTGGAAAACGAGACTCGAATTGGCTTTCCAAACATAGTCACATGATCAAGATTTTGATGTGCTAAGAAAAAAAAAACAAGAATATTCAATATGTTTGGTTGGTTTCGTTTTCTTTTTTTTTTACCAACGGCTGCTTGTTGAGGTGTAGCAAATTGAATTAACGCCGAATCTTTTTTGTTGAATAAAATCTTCACACGATGCACGTCGCCATAGACGCCTAAAGGAAGAGAATTGTCATGAGTAAAACCAAGGCATTTCGACAAGACGAGAATGTAAGAAAGGAAAGACAAGAAACACATACCAAATAATGTAAATAAAGACTCTGGAGTGGTCACCTAATCAGCCGAAAGAGGAAGCAAATCGAGAAGAAATGAAAGATATTCATAGAATATTCAAATGACATTATCATGAGCAACTCACATCTTCATTTAAATTCGAAACAAGAATCACAGGACCATTTTGAACTGACATCATATGACCATTGCCTTGCTGTGATCCCTGAAGACCGTGCATCGATGATGGCGGAGGTGCTGAACCATATGGATGACCATATGGACCAGATGGTGCGCCAACCATCGGATTGTATCCAGCCGAGGGTGGTAATTGATTCATCAGATGATTTCCATTGCCTCCCATGTCATACGACGATGACAATCCGCTTGCTGATGGCGGTCGACCACGTCCTCCTGAATAATAATCTGAATCGAATGGATATTTTCGATTTTGAATGCAAAACGTTTTGATTTATCGTTTTTACCGTAACGATAATCTTCATTCGAGACTGATCGTTGTGCTGAATATGCGTGCATTCGATCTAATTCTATCGGTTGACTCATATTTCCATCGCCGGATGGCAGAGTCGGATTGGTATAATCTCGACTTTTATCGTTGTTGTATTTGACAGTCAATGACAGCAGTTTTGAATATTCGATTTGGAGCTAAAATACAAAAACGTTGAACTCAAATCTTCGAAAAATTTGATGCGTACAGTGCAGCATCCGTTGTAAATATTTTGACCGTGCAATTGCTGAAAATAGAGATCGATGAGATGTGAATTTTGATGAAGATGATATTCTACGAACTAGTTTCGCTTGTGATGCATTTTGTGGGTCTTTTAATTGAATTAAAGCTTGGAATTTATCTAATTAAATTCGAAAGATTTATCCTTTTTCTCTTTGGTTTATCCAATTACCGTTTTTCGTAAACGTGATGATCTTCAGAACTGAACCAAATTTGCCAAAAATCTATTTTTACAAAGAACAATCAGCACAATTTCTTTCCTTCAATTATCAAAATTCTACTTGATGTAAAACATCAATCGTAACTGGATACATCATATTCATAATGCTCACACGTAGAACGCAATTCAGTCCTCCTTTTTGTGCTGTTTCGTAGAGATCGGTCGCTTGTGCGAGAGCAGCATGAGCTTGTTGATTTGTTCGATTGGCTGGATCGGTACGTAGTTCGCCATGATTTGAATATTGTACGAAGACTTGTCGACCGTTGATGATAGCTGGCGTCGAATTGAAATAATCAACCATTTGTTTAGCTGATTCAGTGGAATCGAATTCGAGAAAAGCCTGTGAATGAATCGTTTTTTTTTGTCTTTTCAAATGACAAATTTCGTTTACTTGAGATTTTTTTCGTAGATTGAGAAAGTTCGTTACGCGACCGAATGGAAGACCGAGTTGAACGACTTCAAGTTCGCTGGTCTCTAGATTTCTAAGATGAACAACCCGAGACGGGAGTGCCGGCTCTGATCGACTCTAAATCGAAAATCAATTCCTCGAGCACTAAATCATTACGTCAATTTCAATACTTTTTTTGTAATGTCATTGATTTGAGAGTTTAAATTGTTCATTCCGTCAACAGTTGTGTCGAATTCGTCGCCTGAAAATGTACGCTAAATAATACAAACTCGGTTTGAATGAAATGACGTTTCAAAAGCGAAGTCTACCTTCATGTTTATCTAGAAAAGAGAAATTATATTCGATTCGAAAGAAAATTCTTCATACATTACTCGAGCACAGACGTAAACACAAGTCTGTTAGCTCGTAGGATGTTGTCGACTGAAACGTTTTGAAATCTTTCTCAATTCGTTTTCGATATCGATCACTTCGGATAGATTTCAAAGAAGAAAAAGAAATACAAATGCTGCTGCTCAAGAATTCTTTTCTTTGTTATTTGCCAATGAAAACAATCGAGACGAAGGCCAATTGACCAATAAGAACGATGAAATAGATGGACTCATATGAAGATAAAATTCGAACGAGAAAAAAATTCTTTGATTTCATCGATAAATTGTTAATTTTTCTTGTTTTATTCGAAATTGAAAAAATTCATCGAATTTGATAAACGAAAATAAATGACCAGTCGAGAATGCGATGAGTCATCATTTCAGAATAATAATATATTTATTTGCTGCTGTGTTCTTTTAACTTCAATACTTTTCCCCAACATAATCAAACACTGTGATAGAATTCAATTCGATGGCTACAGCGAATAAAGATGAAGCGATCAGTCGATTTATAGCTGTTACACAATGTTCATCAAGTCGAGAAGCACGAGAATATTTAGAAACAGCGAAATGGAACGAACAAGCAGCGATAGATTTCTATTTCGACAGTGTGAATCCTCAAGAATCTGCATCTGAACCGAATCTTCCTCCGACAAGATCTGAACGAGCTGGTTTGTTTTTTTGTAAAGTGATGAATGTGTGGTTATCGTGTTTATTTGACAATAGAAAACGAATTCGATGATGAATATCTTCAATCAGCACTCGAAGAAAGTCTTCGTTTGAATCCACCGAAAAGAGACTCGCCAGCAAACGTTCCAAGAACAACAAATCAGAGTAAATCAATTGTTTCATCGAGAATCAAGACCGTCGACCATCTTCGACGAAATGATGATGACGATGACGATGACGATGACAGAGGTATTGAAAGACGAAATCAATTGATTTAGATTGAAATCGATTGCGTTTAGGTCAAGCGTTTTATGCTGGCGGATCGGATAGTAGTGGTCAACAGATTCTCGGACCACCGAAACCAAAAGATGTTGCAAAGAATGTTTTCGAAGCTGCACGAAAACAAGGCGCAACTGAAGCTCAAAAGAGTGAATCTCATTCGAAACAAGAGAAACCATTTGCTGGTGTTGGACATTCTCTAGGTAGATCATCGATATTCGTTTGACAAAAATAAAAAAGAATCGATGTTTTTAAGGTAATGAACAGATTCCTTCACGAGCACAAGGTCAACCAGCAGCTCCGAATCGTGTTGAACAAGTGCCAATTCGATTCTATTCAAATGGATTTACAGTTGGTGATGGTGAACTACGTAAAGTTGAGGATAATCGAGAGTTTATGGAATATATCAAACGTGGTGAAGTACCACCTGAACTTCGAAATATGCAAACCAATGGCCGGCAAATTGAAGTTCGACTCGAAGATCATCATACCGAAGAATACAAACGTGTCGAACCGACATTCAAAGCATTCACTGGCACTGGTCATGCAATCGGTCTGCCAACTTCAAATCGTCCGTTAGCTACTGCATCAGTTAGTAATTCGCCTGTCGACGCTGTTCAGCTCGAACAACTCGCAGCAAAACGTCTGAAAACATCATCAACATCGACGGTTATTCGTCTTCGTCTACCGGATCTATCCGTTCCGGTAACAATTCCAATAGATCTCAATCGAACATTAGCTGATGTTCGACGATTTTTAACTGAAAACGTTCCGATACTTCAAGCGAATACATTCGAGTTTCTCGAACCACCGGCAACGAAAATCAAACGTGAAGATGAACGAAAGAAAATCAGCGACGCACGTTTAGCAAACTCAACACTTGTTGTCCGACGCACTGCCTAAAATTACTCAACCATTCTCATTTTTGCTTTTGCGAACAATCTGATAATAATGAACAAATAAATTAACCGTATTGACATATTTTTTAGATAAATATTCTCTATGATTACTATCGATGGATCGTATCTCGAAGGAGTACG